>Ga0209320_10001190_pt1 | contig 13566 bp, 16 predicted proteins | sample Rifsed13ft4_FD_184008 | JGI IMG/M metagenome (GOLD analysis project Ga0209320, IMG submission 184008) | Soil microbial communities from Rifle, Colorado, USA - sediment 13ft 4 (version 2) | ecosystem: Environmental > Terrestrial > Deep subsurface > Rock core/Sediment | place: Rifle, Colorado... | reverse complement strand
GGACGACATCGACCGGGCCGGCGGGATCGTGCTGCCCGGCGTGGGCGCCGCCGCCGACACGATGTCGAACCTGGTCGATCGCAACCTCGTGGACCCGTTACTCGAATACATCCGGGCCGGGCGGCCGTTCCTCGGCGTCTGCATGGGCCTCCAGGCCCTCTTCGAACATTCCGAGGAAGGCGGCGGCCAGGAGTGCCTCGGCGTCCTCCCAGGCACCGTCCGCAGCTTCGAGCCCGGCGAACTCAAGGTGCCGCACATGGGCTGGAACACCGTCGACTGGAAGCGAGAGCATCCCGTGGTCGAAGGCATCCCCGGCGGCAGTTACTTCTACTTCGTCCACAGCTTCTATCCCGACCCGGCCGACGACTCTGCCGTGCTGGGAGTCACCGACTACGGCCTCGAGTTTGCCAGTGTCGTCGCCCGCGACAACGTCGTGGCCACGCAGTTCCATCCCGAAAAGAGCGGCGACGGCGGCCTCCGCCTGTACGCGAACTTCGTCCGCTGGGCCCGCTCGCCATCCTTCACCCACGCTGCACCACAGGCTGTCCATTGACCTTCGAAGTCATCCCCGCGATCGACCTCCGCGCAGGCCGCTGCGTTCGCCTCTTCCAGGGCGACTACGCGCGCGAGACGCGCTACTCCGACGACCCCGTCGCCGTCGCCCTCCGCTGGCGTGACCTCGGCGCCCCCCGCCTCCACGTCGTCGACCTCGACGGCGCCCGCGAGGGCAAACCGCTGAACCACGAGGTCATGGCTGCCATTTGCCAGGCCGTCGACATCCCCGTGGAGGTCTCCGGCGGTCTCCGAACCATGGAGACCATCGACGCCGCCGTCGCCTACGGGGCGGACCGGGTCCAACTCGGAAGCGCTGCCGTGCGCGACCCGGAACTCGTCCGGCAGGCGGTCGCACGCTATCCCGGCCGCATCGTCGTCTCGATCGATGCCCGGGCCGGCGAAGTCGTCACCGATGGCTGGGTGCAGGGCACCGGCCGGGGCGTCCTCGATCTTGCCCGCGCGATGGTCGAGGCAGGCGTTCCCCGCCTGATGTTCACCGACGTGGGCCGCGACAGCACCCTCACCGAACCGAACTTCGAAGCCCTCGCCGAACTGGTGCGCGAACTGCCGGTGCCAGTCGTCGCATCGGGAGGCGTCGCCCACGTCGACCACCTTCGCCGCCTCGCGGAAATCGGCTGCGAGGGGGCAATCGTCGGAAAGGCGCTCTACGAAGGTCTCGTCGAACTCCCCGTGGCGCTCAGCGCCGTAGGCGCCGGCTGATGCTCACCCGCCGCATCATCCCCTGCTTCGATGTCGACCGCGGCCGTGTCGTCAAGGGCGTCTCCTTCGTCGAATTGCGCGACGCCGGCGACCCCGTGGAACTCGCCCGTGTCTACGACAAAGAAGGCGCCGACGAACTGGTCTTCCTCGACATCACCGCCTCGTCCGACGACCGGACGACGGTCTACGACATGGTCGCCGCCACCGCCGACCAGGTCTTCATCCCGTTCACTGTTGGTGGCGGCATCCGCACGCCGGCCGACATGAAGATCATGCTCGAACTCGGCGCCGACAAAGTCAGCATCAACACCTCGGCCATCCAGTCGCCCGACCTCATCAACGAGGGCGCCTACCGCTTCGGAAGCCAGTGCATCGTGGTTGCGATCGATGCCCGCCGCGTCCCGGGAGAACGAGATAGCTGGGAGGTCTACACCCATGGCGGCCGCAACCCCACCGGCCTCGACGCCGTCGAGTGGGCGGAGGAGGTCGTGCGCCGGGGCGCCGGCGAATTGCTCGTGACCAGCATGGACACCGACGGCCACAAGCGCGGCTACGATATCCCCATGCTGCGCGCGATTAGCGATGCCGTGACCGTCCCCGTGATCGCTTCCGGCGGCGCCGGCGGGCCGGGGCACATGGCCGAAGCCCTGACCGACGGCCGCGCCGATGCCGTCCTCGCCGCCAGCATCTTCCACTTCGGCGAATACAGCATCGGCGAAGTGAAACAGTATCTCCTCGATGCGGGCCTCCCCATCCGCCCGCTCGACGACCATCGCCACGACCACGACCACGTGTAGCGGGGCCGGCTCATTCGTGCCGTTCCCGCGTTCCCACGTCCACACCGCATCACATCGCCCGCAGGAGCCAGACCGTGAGTGAAGAATCCGTTATCTCGTTCGACGAAAAAGGCCTCATCCCCGCCGTCGTGCAGGACGCCGACACGAACGAAGTCCTCGTCCTCGCATGGATGAACCGCGAGTCCATTGCCCACACCTACAAGAGCGGTCACGTCACCTTCTGGAGCCGCAGCCGCAATGAACTCTGGGAAAAGGGCGCCACAAGCGGCAACTGGCTCACCTTCGTCAGCCTCCACAAGAACTGCGAGGCCAACTCCTTCCTCGTCAGGGCTCGGCCCGTCGGCCCGACCTGCCACACCGGCAACCAGTCCTGCTACTACCGCGAGTTCGACCCGGAGACCGACCTCCCCTGATGCCGTCTGGCCACCGTCGCCGTAAAGGCGCGATGGCGAACCCCGCCGGCCGCCTTGCTTCGGCACGACAGTTCGGGCCCCCCGCATAGACGCCGGGCCGCCGCCTTTCGTTCACTGGAAGGGGTAGCGGGCGGCAGCCCGCCGCTCGTCTGCCGATGTCGCGAAGGAGGCGGTATGGAGGCTATCGGACGAACCACCTGGGCAATCGCCGAAGGCTACATTCCCGGCTGGAGCAACGGTCCCGAACCCGAGTTCGAAAGCCACGAGACCGCCTGCATCCTCAATACCGGCGACCGCGAGGCCCGCGTCGAGATCACCGTGTACTTCAAGGACCGGGAGCCTGCGGGCCCGTACCGCGTGACCGTCCCCGCCCGGCGGACCCTCCACCTCCGCTTCAACGAACTGAACGACCCGGAGCCGGTCCCGCGTGCCACCGACTTCGCCAGCGTCATCCGTTCTGACGTGCCGGTCGTGGTGCAGCACACCAGGCTTGACTCCCGCCAGGCCGAGAACGCCCTGCTAAGCACAATCGCGTTCCCGGCCGGGGACTAGGCCGGAGGCCGGCATGACGAAGTACGGCTATCACTGTTCCCACGAACAGTTCGCCCCGAGTGAGTTGCTCAGCCTTGTCCAGGAGGCGGAACGGGCCGGCTTCCAGGGCGCCATGTCGTCCGACCATTTCACGCCCTGGAGCGTCCGCCAGGGACACAGCGGGTTCTCGTTCGCGTGGCTCGGAGCCGCCCTGCAGGCGACTTCGTTTCCCATCGGGATGGTCTGCTCGCCGGCGGGCCGGTATCACCCGGCGATCGTCGCCCAGGCGGCAGCCACACTCGCGGAAATGTTCCCCGGCAGATTCTGGATCGCCCTTGGCAGCGGCCAGGCCATGAACGAGCACATTACCGGCGAGCCCTGGCCGCTCAAGGCCGTCCGCAACGAGCGCCTCGAACAGGCCGCAAAGGTCATCCGGGACCTCTGGTCCGGCGAGATGGTCAATCACGACGGCCACTTCGTCGTGGAGGACGCCAGGCTCTACTCCCGCCCCGATGAGCCACCGCTGATGCTCGGCGCAGCCATCACACCGGAAACGGCCGAGTGGGTGGGCGGCTGGGCCGACGGGATGATTACCACCGCTCGCCCCCACGGCGAACTGAAGCAGGTAGTCGATGCTTTCCGAAGAGGCGGGGGCTCCGGCAAGCCCATGATCCTCAAGGTTCAGGCCTCATACGCCTCCTCCGATAGCGCAGCCCGTGAGCAGGCATTCGATCAGTGGCGTTCCAACATTTTTCCCAGTTCGGTCCTCGCCGATCTCCGCCTGCCGGAAGACTTCGACACCATCGCCCAATACGTCCGGCCGGAAGACCTCGACCCCCATATCCGCATCTCGGCCGACCTGGGGCTGCACGCCGAACTGCTTCGCCGGGACGCCGAACTCGGGTTCGATGAGGTCTACATCCACAACGTCGGGCTGAATCAGCGCGAGTTCATCCAGGCCTTCGGCGAACACGTTCTTCCCACGCTTGCAGAGGAAATGCCCCCGGCCAGGCGCCCTGCCTGAGCCTTCACCTATCGGAACACGTCATCGGTTCAACCGTAGTCCGCAGCGATGGACACGCTATGGTAACCGCCATGCAGAGCCCCGGTTCAGCCCCGTCCTACTACCGCAGGATTCGCCCCGGTATGCCGGTCTACGCGTTCCCGCGGAGCGATCTTCTCGGCTATGTGGCCGAAGTCGAACCCCACCATTTCGAGATAACCGACCCTGAACTGGGCTACTACGGCCTGCCCCTCGCCTTGGTCCGCGGGGTCACCTCCGACCGGGTCGTCGTGAATCTTCGCTTCGAAGAACTGGACGCGCACCGCCTCGAGGCTGAGCCGTCACCGGCTCGCTCCACCCTCCTGCAATAAGGGCAAGGGCTGTCTAGCCTCGCGCCCCTGCGGCCGTGGCACTCGGCTCGATCGACTCGACCATGTCTCGCCGGATGGGGAACGTCCGCTGCCCGGCGCGCGGGTTGCGCAACTGGATCCAGGTCGCGTCGTGCGATGCCAGTTCGGCGTTCATGATCCATGGCCGGCGTGGGTCGGCTGTCCGGATGCGGACCTCCACGGCCTTCCCACGGAGTTGGTTGAGCGTCGCGTCGGTAACCTCGGCCATGTGTCGCTGGCTCTCCTCTGGGTTTGCGGTTGGTGCTGCCGCTATCAAACCACTCCTGTGCATTCGTTCACAAGCGGCCGAGCCCGTGGCGACCGTAAGTCGGCGCGGATTCTATACTGGTCTGACGCCATGACCAGTCCCACCGTGAACTTCGACGACCTCCAGGCCGAGGCGCTCGCCTCGCTTGCCGCTGCAGGCAATGACGCGGCCATCGAGCAGTGGCGCGTGGAGTGGCTCGGCCGGCAGGACGGCCGCGTCACCTCGCTGCTGCGCTCGGTACGGGATCAGCCCCAGGAGCGGCGTGCCGCCTTCGGCGCCGGCGCCAATGCCCTCAAGAATGCCCTCGAAGCAGCCCTCGAAGGACGCCGCGAATCGCTCCGCAGGGCCGAACTCGAAGCGCTCGCCACAACCGCGGCAATCGATGTCACCTACCCGGGCCGCCGGCGCCCCCTTGGCCGTCTCCACCCCGTCACGCAGACGATGCGCGACTGTCTCGCCGCCTTCAAGGAGATGGGCTTCCGCATCGCGGAAGGGCCGGAGGTCGAATGGTCGTCCTACAACTTCGACGCCATGCGCATCCCCGAAGACCACCCCGCGCGTGACATGTGGGACACCATCTGGGTCGACACCCTCATCGACGGCGAACGAAAAATGCTGCTCAGGACACACACGTCGCCCAACCAGGCGCGGGTCATGGAGCGCACGCCCGTGCCGCCCGTCCGTGTCGTGGTGCCGGGCAAGTGCTATCGCCAGGAAGCGACCGACGCCACCCACGAGTGGATGCTGACCCAAATCGAAGGCCTCGCGGTCGATGACGGCGTCCGCATGAGCGACCTGAAGGGCACCCTCTACGAGTTCGCCCGTCGCATCTTCGGCCAGGACCGGCGGATCATCTTCCACCACAGTTACTTCCCCTTCGTCGAACCGGGCGTCGAGATTGCCATCGACTGCTTCATCTGCCGGGGCGCCGGTTCGGGCTGCGGCACCTGTCACGGCACCGGCTGGATCGAAATCCTCGGCGCGGGGATGGTCCACCCGGAAATCCTCGAGAACATGGGCTACGACTCCTCGCGCTACACCGGCTTCGCCTTCGGCCTGGGCGTCGAACGAGTCGCCCTCCTCCGCTGGGGCATCGAGGACATCCGCAATTTCTACCAGAACGACCTCCGCTTTCTCAGCCAGTTCTAGGAGCACGCTGAAACCATGAAACTCTCGCTCAACTGGCTCCGTGAACTCGTGGACGTCGACCTGCCGGTCGATGAATTGGCCCGGCGTATCACCGACTCCGTCGCCGAGGTCGAAGGGTGGCACACCATTGGCGGCGAGTGGGACCCTGCCCTCATCCGCGTCGCCGAGGTCGTTGCCGTCGACCCCCATCCCAACGCCGACCGCCTCCGGCTCGCGACCGTCGAAACCGGCGCCGGCAGGCAACAGGTGGTCTGCGGCGCACCCAACCTTGCCGTCGGCCAGAAGGTCGCCTTCGCCACCGAGGGCGCCAGCCTCATCGATGGCCACTCCGGCGAGGCCACGAAGCTGAAGTTGCGGCCCATCCGGGGCGTCGAGTCAGCCGGCATGGTCCTCAGCGAACGCGAACTGGGGCTGAGCGAAGACCACGAAGGCATCCTCGTCCTGCCCGCCGATGCGAAGGTGGGACGCCCGCTCGTCGAGCAACTCGGCGACGTCGTCTTCGACCTCTCGACCTGGGCGAACCGCGCCGACCTCCTCGGCGTCCTCGGCCTCGCGCGCGAAGTCGCCGCTCTCACCGGCAAGCCCCTCCGCGAGCCCGATCGGGGCTACTCGGAGTCCGGCCGCCCGGTCGAAGAACTGGTTTCCATCAACATCGGCGACCCGGATCTCTGCCGGCGCTTCACCGCGTCTGTCATCGAGGACGTGAAGATCGGGCCCTCGCCTGCGTGGATGCAGGAGCGCCTCCTCAGACACGGGATGCGCCCGATCAACAACGTCGTCGACATCACGAACTACGTCATGCTCGAGACGGGCCAGCCAATTCACGCCTTCGACTACGATCTCGTCCGCGGGAAGCAGATCATCGCCCGCCGTGCCCGCCCCGGCGAGCACCTCACCACCCTCGACGGCATTGACCGCGAACTCGAACCCGACATGCTCGTCATCTGTGATGCGGAGGGACCGGTCGGCCTCGCGGGCATCATGGGCGGCGGCAACAGCGAAGTCAGCGAGAGCACCCGCACCGTCCTCCTCGAGATCGCCAACTTCAAACCTGGTTCCATCCGCCGGACATCGATGCGGCTCAAGTTGCGCTCCGAGGCTTCGCTCCGCTTCGAAAAGGGGATCGGCCCGGAAACCGCCGAGTATGCCCAGCGCCGGTCGCTTCACCTCTTCGAGCAGATTGCCGGTGGTAGAGTCGCGAGCGGCCTCATCGACGTCTTCCCCGGGCGGCAGGAGCCACCCGTCATCACGCTCACGACTGAACGCATCGAGCGCGTCCTCGGTGTGGCCATACCCGGCGAGGACCTCCAGCGCATCCTCGCGGCACTCGGCTTCGCCTGCGACGTGCCGGGACGCGGCACCTACCTCGTTCGGCCACCCTACTGGCGGCCCGACGTGGCCATCCCCGACGACGTCATTGAGGACGTTGCCCGCATCTACGGTTACGACCGCCTGCCCGCGACGATGCTCCGCGGCTCTCTCCCGCCCGTCGAGCCGCGCCCGGTCGAAGATCTGCGTGAGCGCCTGCGCGACCTCGCGGTTTCGCTGGGCTACCAGGAGGTCATCAACTACTCGCTGACCGAACAGTCGAAGCTGGCCCTTGTCGTCCCCGGCGACGACGACCTTCGTTCGGAGCCGCTGTCGGTGGTGAACCCGGTCGCAGCCCAGCACACGTGGCTGCGGACGTCGCTGCGCGGCTCGATGCTCGAAGCCTACGCCGCCAACCGCCGCCACCACGAAGGCCCTCTCCGCCTCTTCGAAATCGGCGTCGAATACCTGCCCGTGGAGGCCGACCTCCCCCATGAACGGCCCGTGCTGTGTGCCATCTCGGGCGGACCCCGCGAAGTGGCCCACGGCCGCCACGGCGTCCCGTCCATCGACTTCTTCGATGCCAGGGGAGACCTCGAAGTGCTCTTCGAAGCGATCGGCATACCGCTCCAGGTGAAGCCGGCCGAACACTTCGCCCTGCTTGCCGGCCACACAGCCGACATCGTTACCGGCAAACGTCCGGTCGGGGTCGTCGCCCAGCTCCACCCGGCCACCGCTTCGGCGTTCGATATCGACGAGCCGGTATTCCTCTTCGAACTCTGGCTCGAAGACCTCGTGGCGGACCTTCCCGAACGTCCCGCCTACGAGCCGGTCTCGCGTTTCCCCGATGTCCGGCAAGACATCGCCATCCTCGTCGATGTCGACCTGCTCGCCGGTCGCGTGCTGGAGTTGATCCGCTCGCACCGCTCGGGCGGCGTCAGCCTCGCCGCCGACATCTTCGACGACTATCGGGGCGCCGGACTGCCCCCCGGGAAGAAATCGCTCGCCATCGCCCTTCGCTACCAGGCCTCGGACCGCACGCTCACGGACGAAGACGTCGGCCGCATCCAGGCCGGCCTTCTGAAGCGACTCGAGAAAGAACTGGGCGCCACCCTCCGCGGCGGCTAATCGCGTCGATTATCCCGGTTCGTCCCGATTGCGTAGGATGCACTGCCATGACCGCAGAACGCCCCCGGACCGAGACCATCGTCGGTGACTTCAACCGCATCCTCGAGCCGGATTCGAAGTGGGTCACGGGCGGGTTTGCGCTCCCCGATGGCTCCACCTGGCACTACCGTGAACCGGGCGCCGTCGTCATAGTCCGTGAAGGCTGGCTCCAGGTGGCGGCCGTCCCCTTCACTCGCTCGCACGACCGGGTCCAGATCCTCGACAACGCCAAACACATGTACTACTCCCGCGAACGGTTCGAGGTGCCTCCGGGCGGCCGCATCACGTTCGAAATCCAGGTCGCTGCCCGGACGCTTGGGACCCAGCCCGGCAACCTCTACGACGGCTACGTTTCCTGGAACCTCCTCGACTTCAGCACCGGCTGGGCCTTCGACTTCTTCACCGGCGGCGATCGGACGGCGACGGTGTACGGACGCCTTCCCTTTCCCGGGGTCACCATCCCGGAGACGGGCGAGGCACGCGCCTTCTGTATCTTCAACGAACTTCGCGACATCGAAACGGCCCAGGGCCAGGTCCACGCCTACCGCATCAGCTATGACCAGGGGGCCGACAGCGTCGAATTCGAAGCCGACGGCCGAGTGGTCGACCGCTACGAAAACGTGCCCGACAAAATAACCGGCTTCACCGCGGCTCTCGGGCTCATGACGGAGATCGATATCGCCGGCGGCAGGTCCGTCAGCTGCCACGGGCAGGGCGTCATCGGACGCTGGAGCCCGATGCGAGTGGTCACGGAAGGATGACGGTCTGGTCTGGCGAGACCTTTCGTGACTCATAACCTCGCCGAACCTAGACTTGAAAGAGAGTCCTCCACGGAGGAGACATGTTTTGCTTCCAATCAAAGAGTCACGGCTACACCTGCCAGGGGCCGCGCTGTCCATGACCCTGCGCTCCGACCCGGGTGGCTTCCCTCAGCGCCGGATCGCTGAGGTCCCCTCGGTCTCCGCAGCCGAGATGAAAGAGATCCAGCGGATCGCTCAGGAAGACTACGGCCTCGACATCCTTCAGATCATGGAGAACGCCGGCCGCTCGGTGGCCACGCTTGCGCTTGCCATGCTGGGTGGTCGGGGGCGGGGCCAACGGGTCGTCGTCCTCGCGGGCGGTGGCAACAAGGGTGGGGCCGGCCTCTGCGCGGCGAGGCATCTCGCGAACTGGGGCATCAACGTCGAACCTGTCTTCGGGCAGGTCGAAAGCGAGGGCTCCTTTGCCGCCCGGCGCCAGGTCAAAATCCTCCGCGAAGGCGGGATTGTCGAACCGCATGACCAGGCGACAAGTGAGACCACCGTCGAAGAACACCTGCACCGCGCCGACCTCGTGATCGACGCGTTGTTGGGTTACGGCCTGGAAGGCCCACCCACCGGCATCGCAGCCGCCCTTGTCGAGATCGCTTCGGCGTCCCGGCGGCCCATCCTCGCCGTCGACGTCCCCACCGGTGTGACGGCCACCAGCGGCGAGATCTGTGAGCCCGCCATCCGCGCCACGACCACCCTCATGCTCGACCTCCCGAAGCGAGGCCTCCTGCGGCCGCAGTGCCGCAGCGTCGTGGGCGAGATGTACCTTGCCGACCTCGGCATCCCGCGCCAGTTGTACAAGCGCCTGGGTGTAACCGTGGGCCCACTGTTTTCCGAAGGGCCGATCGTCCGCCTCCGCCGCTGAACGCCGGCACCCGGCTCAGTATCCCCGGCTGTCCCAGAGGATGTCGTTCCCGCCGGCCATCTTCGCCTGGAACCGCGCCGCAACGAACAGCAGGTCGCTGAGCCGGTTCAGGTAGGGGATAACGAACTCGCCCACGGGCTCTTCCCTGCTAAGCGTCAGCGTTATCCGCTCGGCCCGCCGGCAGACCGTGCGCGCGACGTGCAACTGAGCCGCTGCGAGGTCGCCCCCGGGGAGGATGAAGCTCCTGAGTGGTTCGAGTTGCTCGTTCCACTCGTCGATCCAGCCTTCCAGTTGCTCAACGTGCCGCGCCTCGATCTGAGGTACCGGCCACTTCTTCTTGTCCTCTTCGAGCATGCAGAGGTCGGACCCGACATTGAACAGCACCTGCTGGATGACGAAGAACTGCGGGCGCATGCTCTCATGCAGCCCCGCTGCCACCGCCACGCCGATCGCGCTGTTGAGTTCATCCACGGTCCCGTAGGCTTCGATTCGGGGGCTGTCCTTCGCTATCCGCTGACCGCCGCCGAGCGCCGTGGTGCCGTCGTCTCCCGTCCTCGTGTACACCCTGTTGATGCGAACCATGGGCCCAAGCATCGCGCATCCGCGAAGAGAACGCGATAGCCCTTTCCCCGCCGTCCCTGCGGGGCGAGAATAGGCACACGCTATCCCCCGTCCGCCCGAAGGAGTGTCCGTGGCCGCTGAAACTACTCGCTGTGTCCGCTGCTTTGCCGCCTACACCACGCCGCCGCACATCATGGCCGGGCGAGCGTACTGTTGCCAGAGTTGCTCCGACGGCTCCGCCTGCGAACACCAGGGCATCAGCCGCTCCGCCAACGTTCGCCGCTTCGACACCATGTTCGATCGCTTTCGCCAGTCCGCCCGCCGTGCCACCCCCTACGAGGTCGACCGCGTCAAGGGCACACGGGTATGACGGGCGCGAGGGGCTTCACCCCGGGGCAGGCGCTGCCGCTCTACACAGTCCGCGCCAACAACACCTCCACCGCCTCCGAGAACAAGATCCATGACGACTCCGTCGCTCGGCAATACGGTTTCTCCGGCGGCCTCGTCCCCGGCGTCGACGTCTACGCCTACATGACGCATCCGGTCGTCCAGGCGCTCGGTCGGGACTGGCTCGAACGCGGCCAGATGAGCGCCCGCTTCCTCAAGCCGTTTTACGAGGGCGATGAAGTCCGCGTGAACGGCATCGTGACCCGCGCCTCCAGCGATGCCATCACGGTCGATCTCGAAGCCACGAACGCCCAGGGCGAACTGTGCGCGACAGGCACTGCGGCCCTACCGGCCGCGCCCGACCCGGCCCCGGCCGTCGAGGATTTCCCGACGGCCCCGCTGCCCGCCACCCGCCCGCCGGCCTCGGAGGAGGCGCTCCGCGCAACGCCAACGCTCGGCACAATCGAAGACACCTTCGAGTCCGCCGACAAGGCTGCCGGCTATCTCAAGGACATCGGCGAGACGCTCGACCTCTACCGCGGCCCGTCGGCGGCCGCCCACCCCGGCTACATCATCCGCTTCGCGAACTCGAGCCTCGCCCGCAACGTGCTCCTCGGCCCGTGGATCCACGTCTCGAGCGAGGTCACGAACTTCTCCTCCGTGGCCCACGGCGATACCCTGACCGCTCGCGGCAAGGTGCTCGACGCCTTCGAACGCAAGGGCCACCGCTTCGTCGACATGGATGTCCTCATCGTCGCCAACGCAACGAAACCGGTCACCCGCATCCATCACACGGCGATCTACGAGGTGCGGAAGGTAGCCGGCGCCTGATTTATTGACGCCGCGTAAGCGTCTTGCCACGATCCTTCCATGGCGCTCTACGAATATCACTGTCCCAATTGCGGCGCACGCTTCGAAAAGCGCATGCCGATGAACGACGTCCTCCAACTCGTCCCCTGCACCCAGTGCAACCAGCAGGCCCGCAAGGTCATCGGCGGCTTCGCCGTCGTCGGCCGGGCCGACGCCTCGCTTGGCGACGGCCCCGCCCCATGGGATGACGCTGGTGGTGACGACGGCTTCGCCGCTGACGACTTTGGCGGCGGCCACAGCCACGGTCCCGGCGGGCATACCCACGGCCCCGGTGGCCACACTCACTAGCCTGTGTCAGCGGAGATACAGAGAGGGCTCCCATTGGGGAGCCCTCATTCGTTGCGGTCGGTGGAGACTAGATCTCCAGCATCTGCGCGACGCGCTCGCGGTGGTAGTCGCCGTCGCCCCAGAACAGTTCCGCACGCTTCTGGCGGCGGAAGAACAACTGGATGATGTAGTCCTTGGTGAACCCGATACCGCCGTGGATCTGCTGGCCGTGCGCCACCACCCGGCGGCTGGCATCGCTGCACCAGGCCTTCGCCATCGCGGTATCCATGTCCTGCGACTCTTCGTCCTCGCTCGTCGCCCAGGCGGCCTTGTACATGATGAACCGCATGCCGTCGACGTCGGTCACCATGTCGGCGGCCTTGTGCTGGATGGCCTGGAACGAGCCAATCGGCCGGCCGAACTGCACGCGCTCCTTGGCATAGTTCACGGAGATTTCGAAGTCGCGCTGGGCAAGCCCGACGAGGTATGCGCATTCGAGGTTCGTCGCCATGTTGCGCAGGCGGCTCGCCGTCTTGTCGTCCATGTCGATCACGTCGCCCGCCGCGACCTTCACGTCCTTGAGCACCACTTCTGCCTGCTTGTCGCTGGCGATGGTCTTGAGGACGGTCACTTCGATACCCGGCTGGTCGCGCTGCACCAGGAAAGTGCTCAGGCGGCCATCCGGCTTCCATGCGACCACATGCAGGTAATCGGCGATGTGGGCGTCGGGCACGAACAGCTTCGTCCCGTTGAGCACGAAGTCGTCACCGCTCTGGGTGGCCTTCATCTCGATGCCTTCGCGGTCCCAGCGGCCGGACGGCTCGGTGATCGCGTAGGTGTGGATGTGGCTGCCGTCGGCAATCTTCGGCAGGTGCTGAGCCTTCTGCGCATCGGAGCCGGCAAGGATCAGTTCGGCGGTGCAAACCGCGTTCGGGATGAACGGACCCGGGACCAGTGCCCGGCCAAACTCCTCGACCAACACGCAGAGGTCCAGGAACGAAAAACCGGCCCCGCCGTGCTCTTCGGGGATCATCAGCCCCTGCCAGCCGAGGTCGGCCGTCTTCTTCCAGAGGTCCGGGCTGTAGCCCTTCTCATCGTCTTCCATCGCGCGGACGTGCTCTTCCGGACATTCCTTCTCGAGGAACTCCCGGGCCGAATTCTTCAACAGTTCTTGTTCTTCGCTGAGGCCGAGATCCATGCCGTTCTTTGCCCTTTCGTGTTCCGCGGTCTGACACCGTCCGTTCCCCTCTCGAGGAGCACGAGGCCGGACCAGAGTCGTGGCGGGATTCTAGCACGCCCTTTCGCTGCGTGCGAACGATCTCCGAAAAAAGCGAATGACGTTCGAACAGCGCCCGGTACCGCTCTGGGAACTCCTTGCGGGCCTCGTCTCAGCCGCCTCTCGCGAGCGTCACCTGGCGTGTGACCACGGGGTTGGTAGTTTCGGGTTCGCCCTTCCTGCGCTACCGTACTGCCTGATGAAAACAGACTTCGACGGCGAATGGGCGCT
>Ga0209320_10001187_pt1 | contig 13579 bp, 7 predicted proteins | sample Rifsed13ft4_FD_184008 | JGI IMG/M metagenome (GOLD analysis project Ga0209320, IMG submission 184008) | Soil microbial communities from Rifle, Colorado, USA - sediment 13ft 4 (version 2) | ecosystem: Environmental > Terrestrial > Deep subsurface > Rock core/Sediment | place: Rifle, Colorado... | reverse complement strand
AAGTAACGCAGGTGGCCATAGCGGCTGACAAGATGCAGCCACTTCACCATCCCGGGCTCGACTTCGTTCGCACCCTTCCAGCCCGGGAACATGTGCGGTTCCCAACCGTTGTAGACGATGAGTTGGCCGGGGCGGACACGCGGCGATACGCGGGCGCGAACCTGGTAGCAGCCGCGGTCGTTTCGCACCTCGACGAGGTCACCGTCGACAATGAAGCGTGCGGCAGCATCGCCGTTGTTGAGAATGGCCAATGGTTCCCCACGATGGGTACCGGATAGTACAGAGTTGCCCATGGAGACGGCGTGGACCGTCCAGCGCGAGTGGCCGCTGGTGATGAGGAGCGGGTAGTCGCCGCCCATCCGGGGCGTGTCCTTGTGACAGGGCAGGTCTTCGCCAGCTTCTGCGAACCAGGGGTGGTCGATGAGGAACTGGGCCCGGCGCGTCAGTGTCGGGAAGGGCACACCGTCGGCGGCGTGCCACGTGTAGGCGGTGACCGTCTGATCGGGTTCGACATCGGCGGCGAGCGAAAGCCCGGGGGCGAACATGCCGAGGCCGCTGAAGCGGACGGTGCCCTTCTCGCGAAGGGAGGCGAGGGTGCCATCTTCCGGGACGGTCCCGGCCTCGATGCTGTCGCGCAGCCACTCGTCGAGGACCGCCTCTTCGTCTTCGTAGGCGCCGTTGAGTGTGAAGGCGGCAGCGAGTCCGTCGAGGCGGCGCGGCTGGCGGCGGCCGTCGAGATACTCGACGACATCGGCCTCGACGGCACGTTCCTGCACCTTTTCGGAGAGGGCCCTGAAGATCTGCCACTCAGTCCGGGACTCGCCGGCGGGGTCGACAGCCCGGTCCGAGAAGCCGACGTGGAACGAGTGGGTGATGGCGTACTGCAGGTTGGGGCGTTCGTACTGCATCGCGGCCGGGAGCACGATGTCGGCCTGGAGGGCCGTCGCGCTCATGCGGTTGTCGACCACGACGATCTTTTCGAGTTTCGGCCAGAGGTTCTGGAGGAGTGGGCTCATACCGCCCCGCTGGCGCCGGACCGGGTTCGTGGCGACGATGAAGAGCACCTGGGGATCGGTGGCGGGCCCGGGCTTGACGAGGCCACCCCACCAGCCGCGGCGCGTCGCGTCGTTGACGTACTCTTCGAAGCTGCGCTTCATCGTCGGGTCGGACCATTCCTGGCGGTTCCAGGTGTCCTTGTAGCCGCAGTGGTAGAAGTGGAAGAACGCAGGAGGGCTGGCGGTGCCCGCAGCGACGCCTCGTTGGAGCAATTCGTAGCCGACGATTTCGTCGGAGGCCTCGGGGTCCTGGGAGCGGAGGGCCTCGATGGCGCCGTCGACGCCATCCATGACGCGGATCGTTTCGGCGACGCCGCGCTTCTGCTTCATGCCGAAGAGCATGTAGCCGTCCAGGCCGGCGAGGGCGAGACCCTGGATGCCGGCGCCCTTGCGGCCCCAGTTCCCCGTCAGGCCGAGGAGCAGGCACATCGCCCGCTCCATGAGGTCGCCGTGGTAGTACTTGGGGGCGTTGAAGCCCTCGGCGATCTTGGTGCGCTTCGTGGCCACCTGCCGGGCGAGGTCGCGGATCACATCCGGATGGACGCCGCAGATCTCACTTGCCTTCTCGGGCGTGTAGTCGGCGAGGCGTTCCTGGAGAAGTTCCCAGACCGTCGTCACCTGCATGGTGGCGCCATCGGCGCCGGTCACGGTGAATTCGCCTTCGAGGGCGGGTAACGCTTCGTCGAGTTCGAGCGTGCCGCGCGGGGCCGGGAGCACGGCCGCCGTCGTTTCGTCCCACCAGTAGAACTGGTCCTCGCGCTCCCCGGCGGTCAGTTCGGGGCCGCGAACGAACCGTCGCGTGTCGCGGTGGACGAGCAGTGGGAGGTCGGTCTGGCCCTGCACGAATTCCCGGTTGTAGAGGCCCTCTTCGACGATGACCTGGCACATGGCGAGGGCGAAGGCAGCGTCGGTCGCCGCCTTGATGGGCACGTAGGTATCGGCCATCAGGGCGGAGGGGCTGTAGTCCGGGGCAATACAGACGACCTTCGAGCCGTTGTAGCGCGCTTCCGTTATGTAGTGCGCGTACGGGATCGCGGTGTACGAGGGGTTCGAGTGCCAGATGAGGATCAGTTCCGAGTGGAATGTGTCGTCCATCGAACTGGCGCAGGAAAACTTGCCGAAGGTGATGTGGTGCCCGGCCGGGAAGTCATTGATGAGCCCGTTGGCGTCGAGTGTGGTCGCGCCGATGAGCCCGGCGAAGCGCAGGTAGGCCGCCTGCGTGGCGAGGCCGCCTTCAACGGTCTCTTCGAACACGATGGATTCCGGGCCTTCGAAGTCGATCGCCTCGATGAGGGCATCGGCGACTTCAGTGAGGGCTTCGTCCCAGGTGATGCGCTCCCATTCGCCGGCGCCGCGTTCGCCCTTGCGGCGCATCGGGTAGAGCAGCCGATCCGGGGACTGGAGCTGGATGCTCCACGCACTGCCCTTCTGGCAACTCATGGGGTTCATGTCGGGAACGCCTTCTTCGACGGTATTGAAGACGGCGGCCGGTTCTTCGAAGAGCACGGACCCGTCGCGCGCGTAGACGCGGTAGGGGCAGGTCGCGAGGCAGTTGAGGCAATGCGTGCCGAAGGTTACGCGATCCCAGCTCCACCGCTGGCGGTAACGAGATGCGCTGCTGGTTGCGTCCATGGGGTCACCGCTCCCGCCAGGCCGCACCCGGCGTCATTGCGCCAGTACGCCCGCGATGTAGGCGGCATCGGCTGCCACGAAACCGGCGACAGTCGAGGTCACCCACTGCCAGTAGGGAGCCCCATTTGCGGCCCGGGTTCGTTCCGCGAGCTCTGGCACCCAGGCCAGCTGTCGATCGAGGAAGTCGTGTTGAGCTCGGCGGAACGAAACCTGGAGCCGTGGCGATGACGAGACCGCCTCCTTGAACGTGAGATACTTCATGAACTCGAGCTCGGTGGCGATGTGGTCCGCGGGACGCGGATCCTCGGCCGAGACGGTGAGCCCGAAGTATTCATAGAACCGGACCACTTCTTCCATGCGCTGCATGCGGCCGGCCGCATAGAGACCGCCGTAGATGGGCGCGGGCGGACCATCGGTGCCGCCACCGACTTCGAACAGGCGGAGGAATTCCGCCTGGAAGTCTTCGAACGTGCCAATGCCGTTGTCACCGGGAGCGCCGAAGTCGAATGGGAACCCGAGCAGTTTGCCGGCCTCGGCCAGTTCGCCCGGCCACTCGCCGGCGGCGGCCTTCGCGTGGATGTCGGCATCCGGCAGGGAGACGAGGCGCGACAACAGCTGGTAGACGCCGGTGCGGGCGGTCGTCTCGTTGTCTTCGAGCTCGACCTCCGGGAGGGCATCGCCATCGACCTGGAGGCCGGCGAGCGAGTAAACGAACATGGCTTAGGCCTCCCCGTTTGCGCTCGGAGTCAGGGTTGCGGGGTCGACCGTGAAGGGGCCGAGCAACTCCTGCCACTTGTAGGCGATGAGGGTGCTGAGCATCTCCGACTTGCCACCGTTACGGACGCTCTCCATCTCGCTGCGGAGGGTGGAGAGGGCGTCGTGGACCTCCGGACCGAACTGCGACTCGAGATACTCGGGCGGGATGCGCGGGGTCTCGTAGTCGATGCTCATGTCCTCGTTCAGGCGGTAGGGCGACAGCGGGGGCACGTAGTAGACGTTTGGCCCCGTCCCAGCCTCGGCGTGGAGCGGGAGGGCGATCTTCCACTGCTTGACGAGCTTGTGGACGGCGCTCTCCGCGTCATCGAGGTAGCCGATGAAGACGGCGCGACCGGGGCACTGGCGGACGCAGGCCGGTGCAACGCCCGCTTCGATGCGGGGAAAGCAGCCGATGCATTGCTGGGCAACGTGGCGGTCGTAGTTGAAGTAGATCTTCTTGTAGGGGCAGGCTTCCATGCAGAAGCGGTCGCCCATGCAGATCTCTTCGTCGCGGAGGACAAGGCCGTTTTCGCCCTTGCTGAGTGCGCCGGTGACGCAGGCCTGCACACAGACGGGGTTGCTGCAGTGGTTGCACATCCGGGGCAGGTAGTAGAAGTAGGAGTTCGGCCACTCGCCGGCGCCCTGGTCCTCGTCCCAGTTCATCGCCCAGCGGTTCTCACGCGGGGCCTGGGGCTCAAGGTGCGCCTTGCCGGCCGAGCCACCGTAGAAGACCTCGTAGTAGTTGTAGTCGAAGCCGCCGCCGAACTCCTCGCGAGTGGGCTGATGGCCGGGGCGCGGCTTGCCGGTCTTGGGGTCGGCGCCGCCGCCCATTTCCTCCCAGTTTTTCGGCGTGCCGAGGCCTGGCATGGTGTTGACCGAGCACCACCACTGGTGCTTCTCGCCTTCATCCCGCGTCCAGAGAACCTTGCAGGCGACCGAGCAGGTCTGGCAGCCGATGCACTTGTTGAGGTCGTATACCCAGGCCAACTGGCCTGTCTTCGCTTCAACGGTTGTCATTACCGGGTCCCTCCCTAGTCCAGTTCCAGCGGCAGCCATTCCTGGCTAACCGCGGCGAGGCCTGCGCGTTCGTCGTTCGAGCCGTTCCAGACGGCGAGGCCAATCTTTCCCCTGGCAGCGGCGCTGGCAGGCCCGCTGAAGACGACACTCCAGCGGCCGTCCTTCAGGGTGCCGAGGGCGCTCAGTTCGTCGCCGTCAGCCTTGCGGAACCGTCCCGGTCCGCGCGAGATGAGGCGCAGCGCCGAGGGCCGGCCGTGCTCCCAGAACCAGAGCGCGACAGGCTTTTCCGCGTCGCCGAGGGTGGCGATGGCCCCCGTCCCGTTCGTTGGGAAGACCGCGCCGACGGCGTCCTGGAACTCCCGGTTCGGGGCGGCGTCGTCCTGCCACTCGACCCGGACGTAGAGGCGCTGGCCGTCGCTGGCGGCGGAGAGCTTCGCCTCCGGCGTCTGGCCGTAGGCCCGGTCCTTCCAGGCCTCGCGGATGTACTCGTTCGGCTGGGCCTGGAGGCCCACCGGGGCGAGGGACACCGTCACCGGTGCGACGGCGGACCAGCCGCTCGCCGACGGGTCGGTCAGGCCGACTCCCTCATTGACTTTTTCGACCCTCATGAGTGCACCTCGTCAACTTTTTCGAAGTCGCATGGAACCCAGCGGTCGGCGGGGACAGGCTGCCATTCGGCGCCGAGGTGGCTGAGGTGACCGTAGCCACCCGCGAAGCCAATCCACTTGACCATTCCGGGTTCGATTTCGTTTGCGCCGCTCCAGTCGGTGTACTGGAAACCGGCCCAGCCGTTATAGGAGACGACCTGTCCGGGTTTGACGTTGGGGGCGACCTTCGCCCGGACCTTGAACGAACTGAGGTCGTTGAAGACGCGGATGAGGTCGTCATCCGTCACGCCGCGAGCGGCGGCGTCGTCGGGATTGACGCTCACGTCCGGCTCGCCACGGTGGGTGCCAAGGATGACCCAGTTGCCCTGGTTCATCGCGTGGATGCTCCAGCGGTTGTGGCCCGAGGTGAGGCCGAGCGGGTAGTCGCCGCCCGCCTTGACGTTCGGCTTGTAGGTCGGCAGTTCTTCGTGCGCCTCGAGGAACCACTCGTGGTCGATGTAGAACTGCGCGCGCCGGGCGTAGGTTGGGAAGGGCACGCCTTTCTCGATGTGGTCACGGAAGGGCACGTGGGTCTCGTTCGGCTTGATTGGCGACGCCTGCGCGAGTGCCATCGGCGAGAGGCCCCAGTCGATGAAGCGGATGTGGCCCTTTTCGCGGAGGGTCCGGAGGTTCGTGCCCATCGGCAGAGTGCCGGCGAGCGCCGAGTCGCGGATCTGCTCATCGGCGAGGCGGTCCTCGTCGAGCAGGAAGCCGCCCATCGAATAGGCGGAGGGCAGATTCGCGTACCTGCGGACCGAGCCGCTGGGATCCTTGTAATCGACCAGGCCACGAGCCTTTGCGCGCTCGGCGATTTTTTCGAAGAGCGCGTGATAGATACGCCATTCGTTCTTCGCTTCGCCGGCCGGTTCGGCAGCCTTGTCGCTGAAGGTCAGGTTGAGGAGGTGAGGCGTCGGGATGTGGAAGCCCACCTTCTCGTAGTGCTGCGCGGCAGGGAGGATGTAGTCGCTGTAGAGGCCTGTCTGGCTGATACGGAAGTCGATGCTGACGATAAGGTCGAGCTTCGGCCAGAGAGTCGGCAGGAGCGCGGTCTTGCCCCCGCGGGTGCGGCGGAGCATGTTCCCTCCGCATTCGATGAGAACGCGGGGAGGGTCCTCCGGCCTGGGGTGGTCCATGCCATTCCACCAGCCCTTGGCAAGCGCTTCGTTGAAGTACTCGTCGAACGTGCGGGGGAGGGATTCGTCGCCCCATCCGGGCTTGTTCCAGCGCTCGTTGTAGCCGGCCTGCCAATACCACCAGAACGCCGGGGGTGACGAGGTGGAGTTGTTGGGGTGCTCGGTCAAGCCCGGGCGACCGGTGAGTCCGCCGAGGCCGCCGGGGTTCCGCTGGACGAGCATCGAGAGCTGCCCGAGCTTCTTCACCGCGATCTCGGTCGTCATCGTCGGGTCGGTCGACTTCATCATGGCGATGCCGGCGTCGCGGGCGGACAGCACCATTTCCGTGTTACCGGCGCCGGGGCCGGGCTTGTTGACCGCGATGAACGCGCCATCGTGCATGCCGGACGCCCAGCAGCGGATGCCGGTGCCCTTCCTGCCCCAGTTGCCGCTGACCGCGAGGACAAGCGCCTGTGCGCGCTCCATGAGGTCGCCGTGATAGAACTTGCAGGCGTTGTAGCCGAGCATGATGTTCGTCTTTTTCGTGGCGACCTTGCGGGCGATCATCCGGACGACGTCGGGGTGGACGCCGGTGATCTCCTGCTGCTTTTCGGGTGTGTAGTGGGTGTCCAGATGTTGGCGAAGGAGGTCACAAGCCGGGCGGACGGTCGTGGTGGTGCCGTCGGCGAGCGTGACATCGAACGTGCCTTCGAGGGCTATCTGGACGCCGTTGAGCTTGATGTTGCCCCGGTCGGCCAGGCGGAGACCCTTGCCGGGGACCCACTGGTACATCTGGTCCTCGCGGCCACCCTCGCCTTCGACATCGGTTTGGCGGAGGTAGCGGCGGGTATCGGTCCGGACGAGGAAGCCGAGGTCGGTTTGCTCGCGGATGAACTCCCAGTGGGCGATGTCTTCGGCGAACATGACCTGGACTATCGCGAGCCCGAAGGCGGGGTCGGAGGCGCCGTTGATGGCCACCTGGTAGTCCGCGTGGAGGTGGCTGGGATTCACATCCGGCGAGATGTTGATGACCTCCGCGCCGTTGTAACGTGCCTCCGCGATGAAGTGATAGAAAGGGATGCGCGTGTAAATGGGGTTCATGTGCCAGATGAGCACGACTTCGGAGTTGAACCAGTCATCCGCGGACGAGACCGGGCTGAAGCGCCCGAAGGTCTCGTAGAGGCCGATGGAGAAGTCGTTGATGGAACCGTTCAGGTCCAGGCCGTGGCCGCCGAGCGTGCTGAAGAACTTGTTCGTCGGGATGACGGTGGCCATCTCCGGGGTGCCCTCGTGGGCAATGGATTGCGGGCCGGAGGTCTCGATAGCATCGATCATCTTGTCGGCGATGTCGGTGAGTGCTTCGTCCCAGCTGACGCGGTTCCAGCGGCCGTCGCCGCGCTCGCCAACGCGCTTCAGGGGGTACATGACCCGGTCAGATCCGTAGAGCGACTGGCTCCAGGAGGCGCCCTTCTGGCAACCCATGGGGTTGAAGTCGGGCACGCCTTCTTCGATGGTCTGGAGTGAGCCAGATTGCTCTTCGCGCCAGACGACGCCATTTCGGACGTAGACGCGCATGGGACAGTTACCGGGATAGCAGTCCACGCAGTGGGTGCCCCAGTAGACGGCATCCCACTCCCACTTCTGGCGGTACAGATCCTTCGCGCCCGTGTAGATCGGGTCGGACTTCGCTACGGCGTTCATGCAGGCGATTCTTTTCCGTTCCTATAGATGCTGGTTATGACTGGGGTCATACCGAGCCGCAGAGGGGTGAAATGGGTAAGGAAAACGAAACGGGACATCTCACGATGTCCCGTTCGTTTTGCGGGTCGTGTGGGCCTGGCTAGTCCACTCGCGCAAGGCCCACACGAGTACCCCGCATTACGGCACACGGCTGCCACTCCGTGGGCCAGTACCGAAGGTGGCCGTAACCGCCGGCCAGGTGAAGCCACTTAATCATGCCGGGCTCGACATCGTTCGGGCTGCCCCAGTTCGCAAACTGGTAGAGTTCCCAGCCGTTGTAGATGATGACCTGCCCCGGGCTCGCGGTGGCTGAAATCTTGACGGGCACGATGAATTCGCCGAAGTCGTTGTGGACGCGGACGGTGTCGTTGTCGGAAACGCCAAGTCGCTCGGCATCGTGGTTGTTGACGACGAGATGCGGCGTGCCGCGGTGCGTCTCCTGCATCATACGGTTGGCGATGTTGAGCGAGTGGATACTCCAGCGGTTATGCCCGCTCGTCATCTGGAAGGGATAGTCGCCGCCGGCCGCGGGAGGCTCCTTGTGGCGTGGCAGGTGCTCGTCGGCTTCGATGAACCATTCGTGCTCAATGAGGAATTGCGCCCGGCGGGAGAGGGTCGGGTAGGGCTCTCCCTTCTCGACGTGGTTGCGGAACGGGACGAAGGTCTGGTCCGGCTCGACATCGGTGCACTGGGCGATCGCGCGGGCGGCGATCCCGAGCCCCTGGAAGCGGAAGTAGCCTTCGCGGCGGACCTCCTCGAGGCTGGCGTTTGGCGGAAGCGAGCCGATGACGGCGGAGTCGCGCACCATCTCGTCGGCCATGATCTCAGTGTCGACCCACTGCCCGTTCGTGGTGTAGGTCGAATGGGCGGTTGCGAGGTCGTGCTCGCCGCCCTTCGCATCTTTGTACGTAGCGATTCCGCGCTCGATGGCGCGTGCCTGGAGGCGTTCGGCCAACCGCCGAAATGCTTCCCACTCGTCGAGTGCTTCGCCGGGCGGGTCGACAGCTTTATCGCTGAAGGTGAGGTTCATGGTGTGGGTGCTGGGGATGCCAAACCCGATCTTTTCGTACTGGTGGGCAATCGGCAGGACGATGTCGGAATGCATGGCCGTGGAACTCATGCGGACGTCGAGGGTGACGACCATCTTGAGTTGGGGCCAGAGGTTCTTCAGCAGCATGTTGCCGCCGCCACGCGTGCGCCTGAGGACATTGCCACCGCATTCGATGAGGACCCTCGAGGGCTGGTTTGCCCGGGGCAGGTCGACGCCGGACCACCATCCCTTGTCGACCGCCTCCTGGAAGTAGTCATCGAAGTCGCGGACCATGGTGGGGTCGTGCCATCGGCGGTTTTGCCAGGCGTCGCGGTAGCCGGCGTGGTGGTACCACCAGAACACGGGCGGGACGAAGCCGGTCCCCGTGCCTGCCGCGGAGCCTGACATCTTTGCGCCTTCGATGGCCATGATGGCGCGGGACATGGTGGGGTCGATCGTCTTCGCGAACTCTACCCCGCGGTCGACCATGTCGAGGATGTTGACGACTTCCTCCGGGCCGCGGCGCGACTTGGCGACGACGGTGAACCAGCCATCGAACAGGCCGCTCAGCCAGGCGCGCAGGCCTGTACCCTGGCGGCCCCAGTTTCCCGTGAGCGCGAGGAGGAGGATCTGTGATCGTTCGATGAGGTCGCCGTGGTAGTACTTCCCGGCGTTGTTCAGGCAGCAGAGGATGTTGGTGCGCTTCGTCGCTATCTTGCGGGCGATGGTGCGAATGGTGTCCGGATGGACGCCGCAGGCGGATGACGCGCTTTCCGGGGAGTACGCGGAGAGGCGCTCGCGCATAATGGCGAAGACGGTGGTGACTTCGACAGGGCCGTTCAGGGTCTCGACGCTCCACACTCCCTCGAGCGCGGGGACGGCATCGCCCCATTGCAGCGTGCCGCGCGGTGCCGGGACCGGCGAACTGGAAACGGTATCCCAGGCGTAGAACTGGTTCTCGCTGCCACCTGCCACCACTTCGGATTCACGCAGGTAGCGCTTCGTCGCCGGGTTCATGAGCAGCGGAAGGTCGGTCTGCTCGCGCACGAACGTCTCGTTGACCAGTCCCTCATCGATCACGACTTTCGCCATGGCGAGTGCGAAGGCGGCATCGGAGCCGGGGCGAACGGGCACGTGGTAGTCGGAGTGAACCGAGGAGGGGGAGACATCGGGGGCGACGGTGAACACTTCGGCGCCGTTGTAGCGCGCCTCGAGCGCGTAATGGATGTGGGGGATGCGGGTGTAGAAGGGGTTCTGGAACCAGATGAAGACGAGTTCGGAATGGAACCAGTCGTCGATCGAACTGACGGGGTCGAAGGTACCCCAGGTGAGATAGTGCCCGGGGCTGAAGTCGTTCATCTCGGCGTTGAGGTCAGTGGTGAGGCCGCCGATGGCGCTCATGTAGCGGGCGCGGCCTATTGCGCCCCACGTGCCGAGGTTGCAGCCCGAGGGCGCGACGACCGATTCAGGGCCGATTTCTTCGACCGCATCGATAATGGCGTCGGCGATCTCGTCGGCTGCTTCGCTCCAGGTGATGCGTTTCCAGCGGCCGGACCCTCGCTCGCCGTCGCGCTTCAGCGGGTAGCGGAGGCGCTCCTCGGAGTCGAGCATTTGCGACCAGCCGGCGCCCTTCTGGCAGCCCATCGGGTTCATGTCGGGCACGCCCTGCTGGACGGTGTTGAAGACGGCCGCCTGTTCTTCGCGGACGATCTTGCCGTCCTTCAGGTACACGCGCATGGGGCAGTTGCCGGGGTAACAGTCGATGCAGTGCGAGGCCCAGAAGACCTGATCCCAGTCCCATCGTTGACGATAGCGCGCGCCGTTGTGCGCGGCTTCGTGGCGCTCGATGGTTGTCATGATCTCACGGCCTCACTTTCGCGAAGACACCGCTTGAACCCGGATAACGCCGGTTGAAGCGGCGAGCACGAAACAATCACGGTGGCCCGCCGCCGCGGCCCGTCCAGCATGTGGGGCGGCAATAGGCTCGCGTATGACGGCGGTCATATGTTTCAGAAGCCGGGACGGCCGCCCGATCCACGCATGCGCGGGTCGAGGACGTCACGCAGGGCGTCGCCTGCGAGGTTGAACCCGAGGACGATGAGGGTGATCGCCCCGCCGGCGAACATCGAGAGGTAGGGGCTCGCCGGGAGAAGTTTGCGGCCTTCGTTGACCATCTTGCCCCACGAAATGGACGAGGGGTCGCCAAAGCCGAGGAAGGCGAGGGTTGCCTCGGCGAGGATGTAGGCGCCGATCGAAATGGTGAAGATGACGATGGTGGGCGCCACGATGTTCGGGAGGATGTGGCGGATCATGATCCGGTTGTCGCCCGCTCCCACGACCCTCGCGGCGAGCACGTACTGTTCTTCGCGCGTGCGGAGGACGGCGCTCCGCACAACACGGATGACCGGCGCAACGCCGGCGATGCCAAGGGCGAGGGTCATGTGGTACTTGTTCGCGTTCTCCACGACCTGGAGGAAGAGCAGCAGGAGAATAAGGGCGGGGAACGCCTGGAGCGTGTCGGTGAGGCGCTGGATGAGCATATCGGTCCAGCCACCGAAGTACGCGCTCGTGGTCCCGAGGAGGACCCCTAGCGTGACCGCGATGGCTGCCGCGCCAATGCCGACCAGGAGCGAAAGCCGGGATCCCCATACCATGCGCGAGTAGAGGTCGCGGCCGGCGGTGTCGGTACCGAACCAGTGCTCGCTGGAAGGCGAGATGGCGTTGGCGATGACGAACGGTTCGAACTTCTCGGGTGGAAAGGTGAGCCGTACCGTGCGATCCGTCAGAGCGCGCTCTGCGAGCTCGGCGTCGTACTCCGGGTTCGGGACCTGGAAGACCTCCTTGGGGTCGTAGCGCTCAATGAGCGGTGCGAGGAAGGCGACCAGGAACATCAAAATGATGATCGCTACGCCGAACCCCCCGAGGGGCTTTCGGGCGGAGAAGTGGAGGACCGCTCTTAGCGCCCTGAGCGGCGGAACCGATTCGTGCCGGCCAAGGGACTGAGGGAGCGGGACAGCGGTGGGTTCGACAGCCATCAGGAGTACCTGATCCGCGGGTCGGCCCAGCCGTAGAGCAGGTCGACAGCGAGGTTCACGAAGACCACGAAGGTGGCGATGATGAGGACGAATGACTGCACGACCGGGACGTCTCGTTCGGCGATCGCCGTCAGGATGCGATTGCCGATCCCGGGGATGTTAAAGAGGTATTCGAAGACGACGTTTCCGCCGAGCATGGCGGCGATGGTGACGCCGATGACGGTGAAGACCGGGATGATCGCGTTCTTGGTCGCGTGGCGGAAGATGACGACGCGTTCACGCAGCCCCTTGGCCCAGGCCGTGCGCACATAGTCCTGTCTGAGGACCTCGAGCATCTGGGAGCGCAGGAGGCGCATGATGCCAGCACCCGAGGCGATGCCGCCGGCGATGGCGGGCAGCGCGAACAGCTTGAGACTGGCGATGGGATCCTCCCAGAGGAGCGGGTGGTTCACGATGTCGACGGTCCACAATTGCCAGCGGACGACAATGAGCAGCAGCATGGTGGCCACCCAGAAGTTGGGGGCGGCCACTGCGAGAATTGAGATGACGCGGAGGATGTAGTCGATGGGAGTGTCCTGGCGGATGGCAGAGATCATGCCGATGGGGATACTCGTCAGCAGCGCGACCGTGAGTGTCATGAGGGATAGCTGGAGCGTGTAGGGCAGGCCGTCGCGAAAACCGCTCAGGGCCGGCTGCCGGGTGCGATACGAGACGCCGAGGTCGCCTCGAGCGGTATCGACGAGATACGTGAAGTAGCGTTCGACCAGCGGTTCATTGAGGCCGAGTTCGTCGCGGATCCTGGCGATCTGGGCCTCATTGTCGACCCCACCGGAGGGGTTCTGCTGCGCGATGCGCTGGGCCACGAAGTCGCCGGGAAGGACGTTCGTCGCGAAGAAGACGAGCGTGACGATCATGAAGATAACGGGGATGTTGATGATCGCCCGGCGGGTTACGTACTGGCCCAAACAGCTAACCTCCGGTCCTGGGGCAGGGGTATCCCGGGCGGCGATTTGGATCGCCGCCCGGGATTTGGGGGGACTAAAGCAGGCCTGAGTCGCTCGGCCGACCCTGGTAGGTGGGGTCCGACGGGTCGAGCCAGGCGTTGACGTCGAGGTGTGCTGTGCTGAAGGAAGCCGACTCTGCCGGGTGGTAGTAGCTCCACACGAACGAGTTCGTGATCTGGACGTGCGAGTAGGGCCGGCCGCCGCCATAGGCTTTTATCAGCAGGCGCTCGGCCTCACGGGTCAGCTCGATACGCTTTTCCTGATCGAGTTCGAACTGGACCTTTTCGAGGATGGTATCGAGTTCGGGGATATTGATGCCGAACGACTGGACCGCAAACTGCGCCTTCGAGTGGTAGTTGGCGACGAGGAAGCTTGTCGGTTCGGGATCGAGCACCTCGGTGTCCCAGCCGTACCAGAGGTTGGCGTTACCGCTGCCATACTTCTGCTGGACGATCTTCGAGGTAATCGTGCTGTATGGCTCGGACTTGGCCTTGAACTGGTCCGTGCCGAGGTTCTGATTCAGCATGGCGACGATGATGGCCCCGGCCTGG
>Ga0209320_10001185_pt1 | contig 13590 bp, 14 predicted proteins | sample Rifsed13ft4_FD_184008 | JGI IMG/M metagenome (GOLD analysis project Ga0209320, IMG submission 184008) | Soil microbial communities from Rifle, Colorado, USA - sediment 13ft 4 (version 2) | ecosystem: Environmental > Terrestrial > Deep subsurface > Rock core/Sediment | place: Rifle, Colorado... | reverse complement strand
TACTTTATCGTCTTGCAGACTAGATAGAGCCAAGAGCCTGATTTTCTTTTTCTGTAATGGGAATTCGTTTGCCTTCTATTTTAGAAACATTATAATTTTGTTTGCTGCAGGAAGCAATAAAAAAAAATGTTAAGAATATAACAAAAAGTTTTAAAACATCGTTATACTTTTTTAGCTTTACCATTTTAAATGCGACTTAATTAATTTAGTTTTGTAATAAAGTAAAAGTAGTATGTTTTTAAATTATATAAATGATTTCTACGTAAAAAAAAAATTAAAAAACAGCTTACATAATGTAAAAAGCAATATACTTTCAGTTGGAATAGAAACTGTTGGTTTGCTTATTGATGCGAGTCATTTTTCGGAAAAAGAAGCATTTATTGAGGAGTTAGTAGCAAACGGAATTCCAGAGAAAAACATAAAAGTTATAGTGTATAAAGATCGATTTAAGTTGAATGAAGCGAATTCACAACTTGGTTTTAGCGCTAAAAATCTTAATTGGAACGGACAAATTACAAATCCAAATGTGAATGATTTTATCAATGAAAAGTTCGATTTGCTTATCAGTTTTTACGATGTTGAAAAAGCAATATTAATGCTTGTTACCCATCATTCGAAAGCAGTATTTAAAGTGGGTTTTTCGTCAATCGACAAAAGATTGAATCATTTGATGATTGATACGAATGTCCAAAATTATAAAGTTTTCACTGCTGAATTATTCAGATATTTAAAATTATTTAAACAAAATATAACCCAATAATATGCAATCATTAATAGGAACTGGTGTTGCCCTTGTAACGCCATTTAAAGAAGATTTTTCAATTGACACGGAAGCATTAAAAAGAATTGTAAATTTTTCTATAGATGGGGGAATTGAATATCTTGTAGTGCTTGGTACAACTGCTGAAAATGCCACATTGTCTCAAGAGGAAAAAGAATTGGTTATTAACACAGTGATTGAAGCTAATAATGGTAGTTTGCCTTTGGTTTTAGGAGTTGGAGGAAATAACACTATGAAAGTGGTTGAAGAGCTTAAAATGAGAGATTTATCTGCATTTGTTGCAGTTCTTTCTGTTTCACCTTATTACAATAAACCAACACAAGAAGGAATTTACCAACACTTCAAAGCCGTTGCAGAAGCGTCTCCAATACCGGTGATTTTATATAATGTTCCAGGAAGGACGGCAAGTAATATGTTGCCATCGACTGTCTTGCGTTTGGCAAATGATTTTAAAAACGTTGTAGCCATCAAGGAAGCAGCTGGTGATATGGTTCAAGCGATGCAAATATTGAAAAATAAACCAAAAGACTTTCTTGTGATTTCTGGAGATGACATGATCGCTTTGCCAATGGTTTTGGCAGGAGGATCTGGCGTTATATCTGTAATTGGACAAGGTTTTCCAAAAGAATTTTCCGAAATGATACGCTTAGGCTTGAATAGAAAAGTGGATGAAGCCTTCAAAACACAATATGTTTTAGATGATTGTATAGATATGATTTTCGAACAAGGAAATCCTGCAGGAATCAAACAAGTGTTTCTATCACTGGGAATAGCTGAAAATGTAGTTCGTCTTCCATTAATTAAGGTAGATGAATCATTGGCAGGTAGAATAGATCAATTTGTTAAAAAAATCAATAAACAAGGGTAAAAAGCCTTGCCTTTTTTTAAACAAAAAAATATTTTGAAGTAGCTAAATTAATAACTAAATTTGCCACCGAAACTTCGGTATGATTTTTTATGTTAAAAAAACTGCGAAAATCATGAAAAAAGTAAAAAAATGAAAAAAATATTATCTCTATTGCTTCTTGTTGTTCTTTTTAGTTCTTGCAATGAATACCAAAAAGCATTAAAAACCGAAGATGTTGCTGTAAAATTTGATATGGCAACGAAATTGTACGATTCAGGTAAATATTCCAAAGCGATTCGTATTTTTGAGCAAATTGCTCCAGCATACAGAGGAAAACCTCAAGCTGAAAAATTGTTTTATATGTTTGCTCAATCCTATTATAAAACCAAACAATATTATTTGGCGGGATATCAATTTGAAAGTTTTGTTTCAGGTTACCCAAAAAGTGAAAAAATACAAGAAGCGGCTTACTTAGGTGCAAAAAGCTATTCAATGCTTTCACCGGTATACAGCTTGGATCAAAAAGATACTTTTAAAGCTATTGAAAAATTACAGACATTTATAGATAGTTACCCTAATTCAGAATATTTAGCTGAAGCAAACGCAACTGTAAAAGTATTAACTGAAAAAATTGAAAAAAAGGTATATGAAAATGCCAAAGGATATAATACTATTTCAGATTATAAATCAGCGATAGTCGCATTTGATCTTTTTTTAGCAGATTACCCAGGAACAATATTCAAGGAAGATGCCCTTTTTTATAAATATGATTCTGCCTACCAATTAGCAATTAATAGTGTTCCTGCAAAAATGGAAGAAAGATTAAATGTTGCAAAAACGGCACATTCAAACCTTATAAAATTTAAGGCAGATACAAAATATAAAAAAGAAGCTGACGAAATGTTAGTTCGAATTGAAAAAGATTTACAAAATTTTACTAAATAAATAAAGTCATGGATTTAAAAAAGACGAATGCTCCGGTAAATACAATAACTTACAACAAGAATGTTATTGAAGAACCTACTGGTAATGTGTATGAAGCGATAACCATTATGGCTAAAAGAGCAAACCAAATCAATTCTGAAATCAAAAAAGAATTGACTGAGAAATTGGAAGAATTTGCTACATATAATGACAGTCTTGAAGAAGTTTTTGAAAACAAAGAACAAATTGAGGTTTCAAAATTTTACGAAAAATTGCCTAAGCCTCACGCTTTAGCGGTTCAGGAATGGTTGGATGGTAAAATTTACCACAGAGATTCAAATAAGTAATAGTAGTAATGTCAGTTTTAAACGGTAAGAAAATTTTACTAGGTATTTCTGGTGGAATTGCAGCCTATAAAACAGCTTCATTAGTACGACTTTTCATAAAAGCAGGTGCACATGTCCAAGTGATAATGACACCTGCTTCTAAGGATTTTATAACTCCATTAACGCTATCTACGTTATCTAAAAATCCTGTTTTTTCAAGCTTTTACAATCAAGACGACGAGAACGAGAAATGGAACAATCATGTTGAATTAGCGCTTTGGGCTGATTTAATGGTTATTGCTCCTGCTACTGCTAATACCTTGTCTAAAATGGCAAATGGTACTTGTGATAATCTTTTGATTGCAGCTTATTTATCGGCAAAATGTCCCGTTTATTATGCTCCAGCAATGGATTTAGATATGTACAAACATCCATCTACTATTGCTAATTTTTTCTCTCTGACTGAATTTGGTGATACAATAATTCCTGCCGAAAGCGGAGAATTAGCGAGCGGACTTTCTGGTGAAGGAAGAATGGCTGAACCGGAACATATTGTTGCATTTATAGAAGCAGACTTAGAAAGTAGATTGCCATTAAAAGGAAAAAAAATATTAATTACTGCCGGTCCCACATACGAAGCGATAGATCCTGTGCGTTTTATAGGGAATCATTCGTCGGGGAAAATGGGTTTTGTTATTGCCTCAAGTGCAGCAAATCTGGGAGCTTCAGTAATACTGGTTACTGGACCTACGCATTGTAAAGCAACTAATCCTTTAATAAAAGTGATTCCTGTGGTTTCCGCTCAGGAAATGTACGACGCCTGTCATCTGTATTATGCTGATGTAGATGTTGCAATTGCGGCGGCGGCTGTAGCGGATTATAAGCCTAAAAATGTAGCTTCGCAAAAGATAAAAAAGAGTGCGGATGATTTTACAATTCAATTGGAAAAAACTAAGGATATCTTAGCTTCTTTGGGAGAAATCAAAAAAAATCAATTTTTAATCGGTTTTGCTTTAGAAACAGAAAATGAAATTGAGAATGCTAAGTTGAAAATTCAGAAAAAAAACCTAGATTTGATTGTTTTAAATTCGTTGCAAGATTCAGGCGCGGGTTTTGGAAAAGAAACGAATAAAGTTACCTTTATAGATCAGTTTTTTAATATTGAACCCATGGATTTGAAATCTAAGGAAGCAGTGGCTGATGATATATTAAACAAAGTAATAGCGCATTTTTATGTATAAAATAATTACTTTTCTTTTATTACTCACTTTTGGGCTTTCGCAAGCGCAACAGCTAAATTGTACTGTAACAGTAAACTCGCAAAAATTAAGTAATGCTAATCAGCAAGTTTTTAAAACTTTAGAAGGATCAGTAAGTGAATTTGTAAATAAGACTGATTGGACCGGTCAAAGTTTTAAGCAAAATGAAAAAATTAACTGTTCGATGTTTATTACTGTCTTATCGAACAATGCCGATCAATTCACAGCAACAATTCAAGTACAATCCTCAAGACCTGTTTTCAATTCATCTTATTCTTCTCCGGTATTAAACTATAATGATAAAGATTTCAGTTTCAGATATACTGAGTTTGAAAATTTAATTTATAATCCAACTTCTTTCGATTCAAATTTAGTGTCTGTGTTGGCTTTTTATAGCAATATAATCATAGGAATGGATGCGGATACTTTTGTATTGCAATCAGGAAATCCTAATTTTGAAGCAGCCCAAAATATTTCGAATGTTGCACAACAAGGCGGATATAAAGGATGGACTCAAAGCGATGGGAACCAAAACCGTTATTTTTTGATAAATGACTTACTATCTCCAACATTTGTTGATATTAGACAAACTTTATTCGATTATCATACAGGATTAGATTTGATGAGTCAAGATTTGAAAGCTTCAAAAGAAAAAATAAAAGCCTCTTTATTTAATTTGTCAAAATTGAATAAATCAAGGCCAAATGCTTTTTTAACACGTATATTTTTTGACGCTAAATCAGATGAAATCGTTTCCATTTTTTCAGGTGGTCCAAGTATATCTATCACGGATTTGGTTGAAAATCTGAATAAAGTATCTCCTTTAAATTCTAGTAAATGGGCTTCAATCAAATATTAATTGGTTTTACTCGATTACTAAACATTCCTTCCTTTTCATCACAAAATAAATTTAAATGATTACCTCTCTTTCGATAAAAAATTATGCGCTTATAGAAAAATTAACCATTGATTTTTCCAAAGGTTTTTCAATAATTACTGGGGAAACTGGTGCGGGTAAATCAATAATATTAGGAGCTTTAGGCCTGGTTTTAGGAAAAAGAGCCGATTTGACATCTTTGAAAAACAAAGAAGAAAAGTGTATTATTGAAGCTCATTTTGAAATTTCAAAATATAATTTGCGTCCTTTCTTTGAGGAAAATGATTTGGATTATGAAGAGGACACTATAATTAGACGTGAAATTCTGCCTTCGGGAAAATCCAGAGCTTTCATAAATGACAGTCCTGTAAATCTTCAGGAACTTCAGGAATTGAGCCTGTTTTTGATTGATATTCATTCGCAACAACAAACTCAAGAACTTTCGGATGAAAATGTTCAGTTCGAAATTATAGATGCAATTGCCAATAATCAGTTGACTATTTTGGATTATCAAAGTCTTTTGAAAAGTTATAAATCGGATAAATCAAAACTCAATTCACTTGTTAAAAAACAAAGTGAATCTACAAAGGAACAAGAATACAATACTTTTTTATTAGATGAATTAGTGGCTGCACAATTGAAATCTGGTGAACAGGAAGTTCTGGAAGCTGATTTTGAAAAGTTGAATAATGTTGAGATTATAAAAGAATCAATAGATAAATCGTTGGCTATTGCCAATGAAGAACAAATAGGAGTTTTGCATAATTTGAATGAAATAAAAGTTTCATTGCAGAAAATTGCTTCTTTCTCTACAGAATATCATTCCTTATTAGAAAGAATTACGAGTATAACAATTGAGTTTGATGATATCTCGGACGAGCTAAACAGATGCTCAGAGAAACTTGTGAATGATCCGGAACAATTGGATTTGATTAGTCAAAAGTTGCAAGTGATTTTTAATTTGCAAAAGAAACATCAGGTTTCTTCGGTAGATGAATTATTAGTAATCCAAACCAATTTAGAAAATTCAGTTTTAGAATTAGGAAATTTAGAAGAAGAAATTGCTTCTTTGACTAATTCAATTAAGGAAAAAACGGTAGCATTAGATGATTTTTCGGATGCAATTCATAAGAATAGATTGGAGTCAATTCCTGTTTTATCTCAAAAGTTGATTACCATTTTAGAAACTTTGGGAATGCCTAATGTGCGTTTTAAAATAGAACTTAATGGAACGTCAACTTATTTACCGAACGGGAAAGACGAGCTTCAGTTTTTATTTTCTGCCAATAAAGGAACTGATTTTGGTTTGCTGAAAAAAGTGGCTTCCGGTGGAGAAATGTCAAGAATTATGCTTGCTGTAAAGGCTATATTGGCACAATACTCAAAATTGCCAACATTGATTTTTGATGAAATTGACACTGGAGTTTCGGGAGAAATCGCAATTAGAATGGGAGAAATCATGAAGGAAATGAGTCAGGAAATGCAAATTTTTGCCATTACTCATTTACCACAAATTGCTGCAAAAGGGAATGCACATTTCAAAGTATTTAAATCGACTGTTGGTGAGGACACACAATCTGAATTAAAGTTGTTGAACAATGATGAAAGAGTTGTAGAAATAGCTCAAATGTTATCAGGGACAATTGTTTCTGATTCAGCCTTAAATCACGCAAAAGCCTTGCTGAATTAATTTTTAGCTTTATATTTGTTTCCTTTTAAGAAAAAGGAATTTTGTGGTATTGCCAAAAAATAATTTCAAGGATAATAAAATTAAGAATAACAAAATATGATTATAGAACCTAGAATGAGAGGATTTATTTGTACGACGTCTCACCCAAAGGGATGCGAACAAAATGTTAAGAATCAAATTGAATATATTAAATCAAAAGGCCCTATTAATGGAGCGAAAAAAGTATTAGTAATTGGAGCTTCAACTGGTTTTGGTTTGGCATCTAGAATTACAAGCGCTTTTGGTTCTGATGCAGCGACTATAGGTGTGTTTTTTGAAAAAGCACCTTCTGAAGGGAAGACAGCTTCACCGGGTTGGTACAATTCTGCAGCTTTTGAAAAAGAAGCACATAAAGCAGGTTTATACGCAAAAAGCGTTAATGGCGATGCGTTTTCAAATGAAATTAAAAGACAAACATTAGATTTAATAAAAGCTGATTTAGGCCAAGTTGATTTGGTTATCTACAGTTTAGCTTCTCCTGTTCGTATGCATCCGGTTACCGGTGTTTTGCATCGTTCTGTATTGAAACCTATTGGTGGGACTTTCACTAACAAAACGGTTGATTTCCATTCTGGTAAAGTTTCGGAAATATCAATTGAGCCTTGTAATGAAGAAGAAATAGTAAATACCGTTGCAGTAATGGGCGGTGAAGATTGGGCTATGTGGATTGATGCTTTAAAAGCAGAAAATCTTCTTGCTCCGGGCGCTACAACTGTTGCTTATTCTTATATTGGACCATCATTGACGGAAGCAGTTTATAGAAAAGGGACTATTGGTCGTGCTAAAGATCATCTTGAAGCGACTGCATTTGCAATTACTGATAGTTTAGCTGACATTCATGGAAAAGCATTTGTTTCAGTAAATAAAGCATTGGTAACACAGGCAAGTTCTGCAATTCCAGTTATTCCGTTATATATTTCGTTATTGTACAAAATAATGAAAGAAGAAGGAATTCATGAAGGTTGTATTGAGCAAATTCAGCGTTTATACCAAGAAAGATTGTTTACTGGTAAAGAAATTCCAACCGATGAAAAAGGAAGAATTCGCATTGACGATTTAGAAATGCGTCCTGACGTTCAGGAAAAAGTGGCTAAATTGTGGATTGAAGCTGTAACTGAAAACTTGGCAGAAATAGGTGATTTAGAAGGTTACAGAAAAGATTTTTACAATCTATTTGGCTTTGACGTAGAAGGAGTAGATTATAAAGCGGATACAAACGAAGTTGTAAACATCGAAAGTATCGCTTAATCCTATTACTAAATTAAATATTTAGTTTCCGTAATGCATCTTAATTTCAACAATGGTTTTATTCATTTCGAAATTAAGATGCATTATTTTTTTAAAACACATTTTAAATTAATTGCATTATGTATAACTTATTAAAAGGAAAAAGAGGAATTATTTTTGGTGCATTAGATGAAAATTCGATAGCATGGAAAACGGCTGAAAGAGTTCATGAAGAAGGAGGGATTTTTGTTCTTTCGAATGCGCCGGCCGCCATGAGAATGGGAACTATTGATGAGCTGGCGCAAAAAACAAATTCCCAAATTATACCTGCTGATGCAACATCTGTGGCTGATTTAGAAAATTTAGTAGATCAGGCAGTTGAAATTCTTGGAGGAAAAATTGATTTTGTTTTACACTCGATTGGAATGTCGGTAAATGTCCGAAAAGGGAATCATTACACCAATCAAAATTATGATTATACCGAGAAAGGCTGGAATGTATCTGCGGTTTCTTTTCATAAAGTAATGCAAGTTTTGTATAAAAAAGACGCTATGAATGAGTGGGGAAGTATTGTAGCTTTGTCATACATGGCGGCGCAACGAGTTTTTCCTGATTATAATGATATGGCGGATAATAAAGCATATTTGGAATCTATTGCCCGCAGTTTTGGATATTTCTTTGGAAGAGATAAAAAAGTACGAGTGAATACTATTTCGCAATCACCAACGGCTACAAAAGCAGGTCAGGGTGTAAAAGGGTTTGGTGGATTTACTGCTTTTGCCGAAAAAATGTCGCCTTTAGGAAATGCATCGGCTTTGGATTGTGCTAACTACACCGTTTCCATGTTTTCTGATTTAACCAGAAAAGTAACTTTACAAAACTTATTGCACGACGGTGGGTTCTCAAATATGGGAGTAAGCCAGGAAGTGATGGAAATGTTTGAATAAATAAAATTATATTTTTATAAAAACCATCAACTACTATTTGATGGTTTTTTATGGATAAAGATTACATTTGTTAAAATTTTTGAATCAATAAAATTAATACCTAATACCACATTCAATAGTATGCTATTTTCTTTAATCATTCCAGTTTACAATCGTCCGGAAGAAGTTGATGAGCTTTTAGAAAGTTTATCACAATCGGATTATAACGAAATTTTTGAAATTGTGATTGTTGAAGATGGCTCAACAGTAAGATGTCAAGATGTCGCTCAGAAATATGGAGATAAATTGGATATTTCATACTATTACAAAGAAAATTCAGGACCGGGAGATTCCAGGAATTATGGAATGAAAAAGGCAAGAGGTGATTACTTTATAATTTTTGATTCAGATTGTATTATTCCAAAGCACTATTTAACAGAAGTTGATAAAGCTTTGAAACAGAATTATGTTGATTGTTTTGGAGGACCAGATAAAGCTTTGGATAGTTTTTCAGATATTCAAAAAGCGATCAATTTTGCCATGACTTCATTCCTTACTACTGGTGGAATCCGCGGTGGTTCAGAAAAAATAGATAAGTTCCAGCCTCGAAGCTTTAATATGGGATTGTCCCGCAGAGCTTTTGAAGCAGCAAAAGGTTTTGGAAATATTCACCCGGGCGAAGATCCAGATTTATCAATTCGTTTATGGAATTTGGGTTTTGAAACTAAGCTTTTTCCAAAAGCTTATGTGTATCACAAAAGAAGAATTGATTGGGATAAATTCTCGGTTCAGGTGAACAAATTTGGAAAAGCAAGACCTATTTTAAATAGCTGGTATCCAAAATATAATAAAATTACTTTTTTCTTCCCGACCTTTTTTTTATTAGGATTTGTTTTAGCAATAGTATTGTTGATTTTTAATCAAGATTTACTGCTTAAATGTTATTTTGCTTATTTTTTGGTATTATTTTTGGTGTCAACTTACCAGAACAAGAGCTTGAAAATAGGCTATTTATCGCTAATTGCGGTTTGGAAACAGTTCTATGGTTACGGAACAGGATTTTTAGAATCATTTGTAAAAATTATCATTCTGAAGCAAAAACCACAAGAAGCTTTTCCGGAGTTATTTTTCAAAGTATAATATGACAAAAATTATTGGTTTAACAGGTGGTATTGGCAGTGGTAAAACTACGATTGCTAATGAATTTCTATCTTTAGGAATTCCCGTTTATATTGCTGATGATGAAGCAAGAAAACTGATGCAGTCGACTGAAGTTATCGATGCTATCAGAACTGTGTTTGGTAATACAATTTTTGAGAATAATATTTTAAATAGAGAAAAACTTGCCGAAATTGTATTTAGTGATCCTGAAAAACTGGCTAAACTGAATGCGATTGTTCATCCTGCTGTAAAAAAACATTTTGACGAATGGCTTTTAAATCATAAAGACGCTCCTTTTGTGATTTACGAAGCAGCTATTTTGTTTGAAAGTGGCGGTTATAAAAACTGCGATTTTATTATATCTGTTGTTTCACCTTTAGAAACAAGGATTCAAAGAGTGATTGATAGAGATAAAACCACTCGGGAGCAGGTTTTAAAAAGAATTAATATGCAATGGGATGATGAAAAACGCATTGCAAAAAGTGATTTTGTCATCAATAACGTAAATATTGATGAAACTAAATCAGAAATTGTTAAAATTCTTAAAATTTTAAAGATTAAACAAAATGTTAGTTAGATGTTAATGTTTGGTTAATGTATTATTTAATATATTGTTAAAATACTAATTTTGTTTCGATGAATAAACTTTTTTTTAGATTACTGGTATTGTTGATGAGCTTGTCCTTGATTGGGATAATACTGGTTCAAGTGTACTGGTTTAATACATCATTTAAAAACAATGATGAGCAATTCAAATTTCATGTTAAACAAGTTATTGGAAATGTAGCCAATAAGTTGCAACAACAAGAAGCATATAGTTTTTATGATAAATACAATCATTATAAAGACAGTACTGGAAAAATTCCGCAAAAGAATGATTTATTAGAATTTTATTACGTTCAAAAAAATCCTAAAACGAATAAAACAATAGTATATTCAAACAGCATTATATCAGAGGATTATAAAATATCTTCTTCGTTCTTTGATAAAAGATTTGATACCGAAAGATTTAAGAATTTTAATTCTAAACGTGTTACTGAAGTTTACAACAATAATAACATAGATAACTCAGGTGTTGAACAAAGTTTAATTCCAGATGTTAGAATTGAAAAATCAGGAAATCTAGATATTTTAGATAATGCTCAATTTGAAATTTTTTTCAAAGATATTGCTTCAGCAATGCCATTAGAAGAAAGAGTTTCAAAGGAGTTGTTGCAAAAATTAATTAAAAAAGAATTAGAGGAATATGGTGTAAATACAAAATTTGAATTTGGCATTTACAGTAATAATTTGGCAACTAAGGTAAATTCGGATGATTTTAAATATGATAAAAATGCCACTTATTCCATTCCTGTTTTTACGGATAATGAGGGAAATAGCAAATATCAATTATTAGTTACGTTTCCGCACAAAAAGAAATATTTATTATCTGAACTAGTAAGTATAACAGTGCTTTCTATCATATTTACGCTTATTATTTTAATAGCTTATTCTAGTGCATTGAATCAATTAATTCGTCAACGTCATATATCTGAAATCAAAACTGATTTCATTAATAATATGACACATGAATTTAAAACGCCTATTGCAACTATTAATTTAGCTTTGGATGCCATAAAAAACCCGAAAATCATTGATGATAAGGAAAAGGTTCTCCGATACCTTCAGATGATCAGAGATGAAAATAAACGGATGCACGCTCAAGTAGAAAATGTTCTTCGAATTTCGAAATTGGAGAAAAAAGAGTTAGATATAGCTAAGGAGTCTTGCAATTTAGAAGAAATTATAAATGAAGCGATTGAACATGTAAATCTGATTTTGGAAGATAGAGAAGGTACAATTAGAACACATTTTGATGCGACAAGAAAGACCGTTTTGCTGAACGATGTTCATTTTACAAATGTACTTGTGAATATTTTGGAAAATGCAATTAAATACTCTCCTGATGTTCCGAAAATTGATGTTTATACTGAAAATGTAAAAGACATGGTCATCATTAAAGTCAAGGATAATGGACTAGGAATGGGTAAAACTGCTCAAAAAAGAATTTTTGAAAAGTTTTATAGAGAACATACCGGTGATTTACATAATGTTAAAGGCCACGGTTTAGGTTTAGCCTATGTAAAGAGAATTGTTGAGGACCATAATGGTCAAGTTTATGTAGAAAGTGAAAAAGGGAAAGGAAGTACCTTTATAATAAAATTACCATTAATAAATTAAAATATGGAAAATGTAAATAAAAAAATACTTTTAGTTGAAGACGACCTGAATTTTGGTGCAGTACTAAAAGATTATTTGATGCTAAATGATTTTGACGTCACTTTAGCTAAAAATGGAATGGAAGGATTCGAAAAATTCAAAAAAGATACTTTTGATTTATGTATTTTGGATGTTATGATGCCATATAAAGATGGTTATACTTTAGCAAAAGAAATCAGAGAGAAAAATAATGAAGTGCCAATTATTTTCTTAACAGCAAAATCTATGAAAGAGGATGTTTTGAAAGGATACAAAGCTGGTGCTGACGATTATTTAAATAAACCTTTTGATTCTGAAGTGCTTCTGATGAAAATTAAAGCTATTATTCAAAGAAAATCATCAGATACTAAAACGGAACAAGCACAATTTGAATTTAATATAGGTAAATTTCACTTTAATTCAAAACTTCGTTTTTTAACTTTTAATAATGAAGAGCCAATTAAATTATCTCCAAAAGAGAATGAGTTATTGAAAATGTTGATTCTTCACGAAAATGATTTAATGCCAAGAGAATTGGCCTTAACCAAAATATGGAGAGATGATAACTATTTCACATCAAGAAGTATGGATGTTTACATCGCTAAACTAAGAAAGTATCTTAAGCTAGATGAAGATGTAGAAATCCTTAATATTCATGGTGAAGGATTTAGACTAGTTGTAAAAAACAAAGTAGCATAATAAAAAAGGCTTCGAGAAATCGGAGCCATTTTTTTTTGGAGTTATTTGCTTCGCCAATCGTTTTAATCGCCGCGAATAAAGGGATTTCCACTTTTATCTGGGCATGACTTTGTAGAAATAATAAATTTAGTTTATTTCCAATTCAATTGTAAAGCGAAACTAGTTTTATCTTCTTTTGTGATACTAAAAGTAGTTTCTGTTTCATTTAAATTCTCATGAATGATTACATTGTCTTTCAAAGATAACTCCTTTAGAAAATTCATTTCGAAACTTTCAATTTTTTGGTTTAGAATGAGTTTTTCGTCGACCAAATCCAAACACCATTCCAGATATTTTACATTATTTACATGATTTACGATATCTAAATCAGATAAGAATACTGTTTTCTCAAAAACAATTTCTTTTTCATGATTCAAATTTATTTTTGAAAAACCATGCTTTGTAGCTCGTGTATCAGGATACAATTCAAAATGTTCGAATGGTAAAGCCAATGCTTCCGGTCGGCGTATTTTGGTATTAAAAACTGCCCAAAAAGTTTCAGAACCTACAATCTTCTTTCCGTTAATATACATTTCCAACGCACGTACGGAACGAGA
>Ga0209320_10001182_pt1 | contig 13614 bp, 8 predicted proteins | sample Rifsed13ft4_FD_184008 | JGI IMG/M metagenome (GOLD analysis project Ga0209320, IMG submission 184008) | Soil microbial communities from Rifle, Colorado, USA - sediment 13ft 4 (version 2) | ecosystem: Environmental > Terrestrial > Deep subsurface > Rock core/Sediment | place: Rifle, Colorado... | reverse complement strand
CTTGTCCTTCGTGGGATCCACCGGCTGATTGGGCTCGACGTACGCGTCGCGTTTGCCGTTGCCGTTGGTGTCGAGGATGAGCGCGGTCCACCCCTGCGACTTCTCCTCGTCGGCGGTCTCGTCGAACATCTTCGTGTTCAGCCAGCCCACCACCTGGCCGCCGCCGCTCGTCCAGAGCGTGTTGTTGGCATCTTCGGCGAACATCAGGTGGTGCGTGCCGAAGCAGGTGCTGATGTGCGTGAGTTTCCGTGCCTTCGGGTCGTACATCGCGAGGTGGCGGCCCGCGCGCGCGACGGGGAAGAGCTTCGCCGAAGGATGGTCCGACCCCGCCTTGCAGAAGGCCGGGTTGTCCGACGGGCGCACCGCGGACGTGATCCAGACGCGGCCCCGCTCGTCGAGCATCGGGTTGTGCACGTTGTTCCTGCTGGTCCAGATGGGTTCACTGCCCCAGTATGGTGACGGCTGCGGCATCAGCGGCGGCGAGGCCGGCTGCGTGGCGGGATCGCGCACGGTCAACTTCACCTGGCTCGCCGCGTGACGCAGCGGGTCGAGCACGGGGAGATAGTCCGCGCTGGCCTCGAGGGAACCGAAGAGTGCGCCGTTGGCGTTGACCCCCGGATTCCGTCGGTCGGTCGAGACGACGTCGTGGAGATACGCCTTGGGGTCGGCCCAATCCCACTGGGTGATCACCACGTTGCGCTCCACGCCCTGCGGTCTGGGCGGCGTGGGCGGCACCTCGCCGGCGGCGATCCGGTCGGTCCAGTCCGCGAACATCTCGAGCACCCGGCGGCGGCCGAACTGGTCGAGCGACCCGCTCATTCCCGCCCCGGCCTGTCCGGATTGCACGCGCCGTTCCCACGCGGCCATCGAGGAAGCGAACGGTCCGAGGGCCTGCGGAATCTCCCGCGTCGCCTTGTTGCCCAGTTGATGACACGCCCAGCAGTTGCCCGACTTCAGGTTGCGGAGCCACGCGGCCTGGCTTCTCACGGACGCTGAGATCCCGTTCCCTTCGGGGCCGGTGCCGGGGAACTCGCTCTTGTCCGGCACGCGGAGCAGCGAGAACCAGTAGCCGGCCGGGTAGTACTCCGCCGCGGCGCGCGCGTTGGGCGCGGCCGCCGCCGTGAGGTTGAGCACTTTGCCCGGCGCGGCCTGCACCTGGGGCGAATCCACCAGTCCGTAGCCGCGCACCCACACGCGGTAGCCGGCTTTCGGGAGGTCGGGCAGGAGGTAGCGCCCCCGCTCGTCGGTGACGACGATCCTCACGAACTTCGTCGGGAGGTCGGTCGTTTCCGCGATCACCCACACGCCCGCTTCGGGCCCATTCGGGCCCGTGACCACTCCGCCGATGTCGTCGGGGTCCACGCGCACCGGTTGGCCGGCGGGCTGGACCGCGTGCAGCGGCGCAGGGTCACTCGCGATGAGCAGGGCGCAGCCGAGCGCGAGCGCGCGGAGGTGCGGGGTTCCTATCGTCGTCATTGTCGTTCTCCAGGTCGTCTTTCCCACGGCGTGCCTCGGGATGGTTCACGGCGACGGGATGAGCGTGAGCGTGATCACCCGTCCGGCGCGCTCGTCGCTACGGTGATGGACGGGGCCGCGCCGGCGGCAGCGCGTCCGCGAACCGCCACGGTGCCGCGCCGTCGCGCGTGAGCGGCGTGTTCGCCAGCCGCGCGCGCACCATCGCAATCGGCATCGGCCCGCCCTGCAGGACTGCGTCGTGGAACTGCCGCACGGTCATCCGGCGCGATTCCACCAGCTCACGGTACAACCCGCGCAGTTGCAATCCGCCGAGCATGTAGCCCGCCTGATAGAGCGGTGAATAGGCGCCGGTGAAGGAGCGCCGCACCTCCCCTTCGGCGTTCGCGCGCTCGAAGTTGACCGTGTCAACCAGGAACTGGATCGCCTGCTCGGGCGTCATCTTCCCCAGATGGAAGTTGAGGGAGAAGATGATCCGCGCGCTGCGGTGCATCCGCCAGAAGAGCGCGCCGATGCGGTCCTCCGGGCTCACGTGGAAGTCGTGATCCCAGAGGAACATCTCCCAGTAGAGCGCGTAGCCCTCGCCCCAGAAGGGCGTCGAGAACATCCGGCGGTGCGCGTTGTAGCGCGCCGTCATGAAGCCCTGCAGATGGTGGCCCGGGTTCAGCTCGTGAAAGACCGTCGCGTGGGAGAAGTGCGGGTTGTTGCCGCGCATGCTCATCAGCTTGTCGTCGTCCGACATCTCGGCCGTCGGATACGAGACGGTGATCTGCTCGCCGCCGAGGAAGAACGGGCTCACCCGCTGCCGCTCGGGGCTCATCATCTCCATCCGCCAGTCCTCGCGCGCGAGCGGCGGAATCGTCACCCAATCGTGCTTGTCGAGGAACTCCTCGGCTTGCCGAGCCAGCTCGCGAATGAGCTCCGGCTGCTTCCCGGGCTCGACGAACGTGTTCTTGACCTTCTCCATCGCGGCCTTCCACTCGTCGCCGAACCCCATCTCGCGCGCCGCCTTCTTGATCTCGCTCAGGCTGAACGCGTACTCCCTCTCCGCGATCGCGATCAGTTCCGCGGGCGTGTAGGGAATCATCTCGTGCTCGAGGTCGGCCTTGAGCCCGTCGGCGCCGATCGGGTCGCCGATGATGGGGCCCGTGCTCTCGTCGCCGCGCCCGCCGCCGCCCCCGCCGCCCCCGCCGCCGCGGCCGCCGCGCCCACCACGGCCCCCGGCCTGCTCCTCGGTGAACCCGAACGGCGCGCCGAGCCCGAAGTGCCCCTGGATGTAGATCGCGGGGTACTTCCGCGCGGGCTCCTCGTCGAAGCCCTTCGGCAGGAGCACAGTGGCGCCGACGTAGATCGGCTGGCCCCAGAACTTCGAGAGCATCTCGCTCTTGATCTTGATCCGCTTCACCCATCGCGTGTCGGCCGGGACCTGCACCGGCGGCAGCGCCTTCGTGAGCGCGAGCGTGAGCGGAGTCCTCGACGCGGGATCGAAACGCACGCGCCGCACCTCGCTCACGAGATTGCCGGGCGACGTGTTGAAGTGCTGCCCCTCCCACTGGTCGTTGTGCGCCCAGATCACGTGCCCGTCCGCGCGCGTGAACTTCGTGTAGACGTTGAGCAGCGCCTGCGCGAAGTACTCGCCCGCGGGCACCTGCGAGAGACTCTCGTACGGATAGCCGAGCGTCTTCGCGTCGATCACCGTCGCCGCACTCGGCTTCAGCCCCTCGACGTCCACCCCGAAGAACGGGACGCTTCCCCCGTACGAGCCACCCTGGAGCCGCGGCTCGCGCGCGTCACTCTTCGCGAGAAAGACGTAGACACGGCCGGTGATCGCCTCTCGCGCGACCGAAGGATCGAGGCGGATCTCGACGCGCTGGGCGGGGACAGCGCTGGAACCAAGGGTGACGGCGAGGCAGGTGAGGGCGAGACGACTGTGGATGGAGCGCATGAGAAGACGGAGTGCGAGGGGACGGAAGATGTCGTGCGCGCTTCACCAAGATGGCGCGAGGAGGAGAGCCGACGCCACAGGCGAGTCCTGCCTGGCGCGTGCAGACAGCTCCGCTCGCGGTAGACACCCCGGCGCGGTAGACACTCCGGCGCGGTGGACACCCCAACCCTTTGGACGCCTGCCGCGTCTAAGGAGGGATGACCCTCCCCTCGCGCCTCGCCCTCGCGGGCATCACGTTGGTCCTCGCGGGCGTTCCCGCGCGTCCCGCCGCCGCCCAGGGCGGCGACACCGACATCCTCCGCGGCCGCATCGTCGCCAACGACTCATCGCCCGTCGCCGGCGCCAACGTGCGCGTGACGTCGTACCTCACGCAGGCCGTGCGCCAGCTTCGCACCGACACGCGCGGCCGCTTCTCCGTCATCTTCCAGAACGGCGGCGGCGACTACCTCATCTCCGTCAACGCCATCGGCGTGGCCCCGCTCGAGGTGCGCGTGCGGCGCGAGGGCGGCGAAGAGGTGCTCCTCGTGGAGCTCGTGATGCACAGGCTCCAGCTCCTCGAGACCGTGCGCGTCACGGAGAACCGGCCGCGCGCGGAGGCGGTCCCCACGGCGGTCGGCGCCGCGAGCGGAACGCCGACCGGCAACGTGCTCCCGCCCGAGCAGCAGGGCGACCTGAACGCGCTGGCCGCCACGCTCGCGGGGCTGGTGCTCGCCTTCAACGCCGACGGTTCCATCCTCGGATTCTCCGCGCTTGGCCTCGACCCGTCACAGAACAGCTTCACGCTGAACGGGATGCAGACCAGCGCGAGCAACCTTCCGCGCGACGCCCAGGTCGTGACGAGGGTGAACACCACCACGTTCGACGCGACGCACGGGAGGTTCAGCGGAGCGCAGGTGCAGACCTTCGCGATGAGCGGCGGGCCGGTGCAGCAGCACTCGGTGCGGTTCACGCTCGACGACCCGACGCTCCAGTACTCCGACCGCGCGGCCACCTCGCTCAGTCAGCGGTCGCGCAACCTCCAGATGAGCGGCGGGTCGTCGGGCGAGATCGTCCGCGACCGGGCGAACTACAACGTCTCGTGGCAACTGGGCCGCCGCACGAGTCCGCTCAACTCGCTGCTCGACGCCGATTCCTCGGGCCTCGCCCGCCTCGGGCTCACCGCCGACTCGGTCGCCCGCTTCGAGGGCATCCTGAGCGCGCTGGGCATCCCCTTCTCCGTCGCCGGCGTGCCGCCGGACCGGCGGAACGAGAACGCCTCCGCGTTCGGCCGGTTCGACTACAACCTGAAGAACGGCGGCGCGTTCAGCACGACGTTCAACGCGAACTGGGGACGGAGCGAGGCAGTCTCCCTCTCGCCGCGCGCCCTGCCCAGCTTCGGCGGAAGCAGCAGCAACTGGGGCACCACGCTGCAGGCGCACCTGAACAGCAACCTGGGAAGCCGCTTCCTCAACGAGCTGCAGGCGGAAGTGGAACTCTCCGGCAACAAGGGCGACCCCTTCATCTCCCTTCCCGCCGGCGCCGTGCTCGTCAGCTCGCTGCTCCCCGACGGCGGCACGAGCCTCCAGAGCCTCCAGTTCGGCAGCGGCTCGGGGCTCAACAACTCGTCGCGGAACGGCTCGTTGCAGCTCAACAACACGCTCTCCTGGTTCAACCGGAACAGCCGGCATCGGCTCAAGCTCAACGCCCAAGCGAGCTACGACTGGTACGACCAGTTGCAGGCCAACAACGAGTTGGGCACGTTCACCTACAGCTCGCTCGCCGACCTCGAGGCGGGGATCCCCACGTCCTTCGTGCGGCGCATCGGAACGCAGCATCGGAAGGGCGACGCGCTGCACTCGGGCGTCGCGATCAACGACACGTGGCAGCGCACGCGAACCCTGCAGTTCCAGTTCGGCCTCCGCACCGACGGCATTCGGTACCTCACGGTGCCGCGCTACAATCCCGAGGTGGACCAGCTCTTCGGCCTCCGCACGGATCGGGCGCCGAGTGTGATGGGATGGAGCCCGCGCGTGGGCTTCTCGTGGAACGTCGGCAAGGCGCCCGCGGGCGTGGGCGGAATCTTCGGACCGAACGTCCTCGGTACGCTGGGCGGCGGCATCGGCCGTTTCTTCAACGTGCCGGGCTCGGGGATGCTGTCGGGCGCGATTGACCAGACGGGGCTCCCGAGCGGTGCGCAGCAGCTCACCTGCGTCGGGCCCGCGGTGCCGCTGGTGGACTGGCACGACTTCCTGCTCAATCCGGGCGCCGTGCCCAACAGTTGTTCCGACGGCGCCCTCGCCGCGCCCTTCACCGTGACGACGCCGCGCGTGCAGACGTTCGACCCGGCGTTCCAGCCCTCGTCGTCGTGGCGCGGCAACCTCAACTGGAACGGCTACCTCGGCCGGCGATTCCGGCTCAACCTGTCCACGGAGTACTCGCAGAACGTGCACCAGGGCGCGCAGGTGGACCGCAACTTCGATCCCACGACGCGCTTCGCGCTCGCGAACGAGGACGGGCGGCCCGTGTTCGTGGATCCGGCGGCCGTCGTGCCGACGACCGGCGCGGTCTCGCTCCTCTCCTCGCGCCGCTCGCCGAGCTACGCGCAGGTGATGGCGAACCGCGGCGACGGCGAGTCGCGGAGCGCGCGCTTCACCATCGGCGTCTCGCCGGTGCAGCGCACGTTCCGCGTCAACCCCACGACGTGGACCCTCTCGTACACGACGATCCGCGTGCGCGACCGGCAGCGCGGCTACGGCAGCAACACCGCGGGCAACCCGCTCGACTTCGGGTGGGCGCGCGCGGGCGGCGACGTCCAGCACCAGATCAACGCCGGCATCAGCAAGGGTTTCGGCACGTGGGTCAGCGTGCGCGTCTCCGGCAGCGCGCGATCGGGATCACCCTTCACGCCGCTCGTGGGCGGCGACGTCAACGGCGACGGAATCTCCAACGACCGCGCCTTCGTCTTCGACCCGTCCGCCGGCGGCGACTCGGCCGTCGGTACGGGGATGCGCGAGCTTCTCGCGAACGCCCCGGCAGGCGTGCGCGGCTGCCTCCGCGCCCAGCTCGGCCGGGTCGCGAGCCGGAACTCCTGCCGCGGTCCGTGGAGCGCCTCGTTCAACGCGATGGTGAACGTCGTGCCGCGCGGCACGTCACTGGGTGACCGCGTTAGCTTCACGCTCAATCTCGCGAACCCGCTCGCGGGGCTCGACGCGCTCTGGCATCGCGGGCGAATGGAGGGGTGGGGTCAGCCCGGCAACGCCGACCCGACGCTCCTCTACGTCCGCGGTTTCGATCCGGCCGCGAAGCAGTTCGTCTACGAGGTGAACCAGCGCTTCGGCGAGACCCGCGGCTCGCGGTCGCTCCCGGCGCAGCCGTTCCGTGCCACGCTCGAGATGCGCCTCTCGCTCGGCCCCGCGCTCGAGCGCCAGCAGGCGGCCATCGAGTTGCGCAACTACCGCCGGCCGGGGCAGCCACCGGCGACGGTGCAGTCCATCAAGCAGCGACAGGTTGCCGGCGCCGCGGCCAACCTGCGCCCCCTCGTCGCGCAGAGGGACTCCCTCAGGCTCACACCGGCGCAGGCGGACTCCCTCAACAAACTGATCGCGACGCTCACGCGGCGCGCCGACTCGCTCTGGACGCCGACCGCCGAGTACATCGTGAAGCTCGGCGCCAACGACGCGGACGCCGAGCTCGTGCGGCGAATGAAGGAGACGCGCTCGGCGGTGATGGACGCGCAGTTCGCCGGCTACCGGGCCCTGCGCGTTCTCCTCACTCCCGAGCAGCGCAAACGCCTCCGCCCGCCGATCGCCTTCATGATCGAGGAGGAGTACATGCGGTCGGCCAAGCTCCTCGGCCAGGGCTCGATGAAGATCGGGATGTGAAACGGGCCCCCGCGGCCGCCGAGGCGACCGCGGGAAGCCGCGCAGCGCGCGTCAGGACACCTTGACGACCTGCATCATTCCCTTCGTGAAGTGGGGCTTGCCGTCCTTGGCGTCCGGGATGAAGCAGATCAGCAGGTAGTCGCCCGGCGTGAGGTCCGCGTCGAAGCGGACGTTCACGCCCTGCACGGTGGCCGCCACGCCGCCGATCCCGCTCCCCGGAGGCGGGCCGTCCGGCTTCATCATCCACTTGAGCATGTCGTCGGCCGTCTTCCCCGCGGCGAGCTTGATGATCTCGATCTCGTGCGGCTGCGCGGCCTCCGTGTGCACCTCGACCGTCTGCTTTCCCGCAGCGAGCGGCTTGGAGAGCGTGAAAGCGTAGTCGCGGAGCGTGACGACGACGTCCGCCGCGGGAGGGGCGGCCGCGCTCGCCACCACAGCGGCCGGCTTCACCATGAGCGCGCTCGCCATCCCCTTCGCGAAGTGGGGAACGCCGTCCGGGACGTCCACGAGGCAGATCATCGCGTAGCTGCCGGCCGCCAGGTCGAGCGTGGCGTTCGACTCGTGCCCGGGATCGGGCGCGTTCGGCCCGGTGACGAACGCCGCCCACGCGGGCGGCGGGCCCGGGTTCTTCATCGCCGTGAGGAGATCGGCGACCGTCTTCCCGCTGTCGAGCCGCACGAGCTGCAGGTGATGGAAGCCCGGTCCGTCGTTGACGAGCTTGATCGTCGTGAGGCCCGCGGTGACCTCGGCGGGGCCCTCGAAGGCGAAGTCCTTCGCGTGGAACGTCACGACAGCCGGCGTGCCGGCGTCGGCGGGGGACGATGAGCTGGCGGCCTTCTCTCCGCCGTAACAGGCGGCGAACACGAAAGCGGGCGAGACGATGACGGCCTGCAGCAGACGCATGACGAGACGCTCCGGTTTACGAGAAGGCCGGAAAGTAACCTGCAACCTAGTCGCCGTCGAGGTCCCTCCACCTCCCGTTCTGGAACAGCTCGATCCGATGGATGGGATGCACCTCCCAGAGCGTTTGCCGGTATTTGCCCAGGTGATTCTTGTGCACCGGGTCGAGGAGGAGGTAGCCGCTCACGCGCACTGAGTCCGGCTTCCCGACCACGGGCTTGAGCGAGTCCGGATCCCAGTTCGGGTGGCGCCGCTTGATTCGCGGCGTCGGCTCGACCACGACCGCGGTGGGCTCCTTGTCGCCGAACTCCCCGACGAGCGCGACGTGCCAGTCCGTGTTCGCCTCGCCCGTGCTGTTGCAGTTGGTGGATTCCTGGTTGTTCTTCTGCGGGCGCACGGCCACGACGAACCCGGTGACGGTCACCGCGATCCCCTCGTACGGCCGGATCTCGTCGAGCTGCGCCTTCGTCCACTTGTCGCGCCGCGTCTTCGCTTCGCGCGGCCATTCGAGCCCGGCGAGCGCGTCGAACGTGATCGCGTGATATGTCGGCGGAAGGTCGGTGCGGTTCTTGCGGCGGTTGGTTTCCTTGTCGGCTCCTTCGCTGCCGTACCAGCCGCAGTCGCCGAGCCGGCTCTTGTTCGGCACGGGCTTCTCCCAGCTCTGCTCCACTTCGACCGCGGGGCTCGAGAGCCCGAGTCGCGGGATGGCGTCGGTGGCCGCGATGAAGCTCGTGGCGGCGCCCACCTCGACGCCCGGGGCGCCCGTGCCCGCCGCACTGCCCCCGCCGCCGCCCCCGCCTCCGACGCCGGCCGTGGCGCCGAACGTGGAAGCGGCGATGCCGAGCGCGACCGGCAGCACGCCGGCGGCGCCCCACGCGGCGGTCCGCCTGCGGCGCGGCATCAGTCCTCCTTCTTCTTCTTGCCGTCCGGCTCGCCGGCGTCCTTGTGCTTCGCGCCGTCGTCCGAGCTGAACTGAATTCCCTTGCTCACGAGGTACGAGCTGGCGCTGATGCCGAGCAGCGTCAGCACGCTCGACGGGATCGTCTCGGGGAAGCTCGGCTTGTCGCCGCTCACGATCACGAGGAAGAGCCCGAAGGCGACGACGAAGGTGAAGATCAGGAGCTGGAAGCGCGACATGCTCGCGTCGCCCGAGGGCTCGCTGATGAGGCGCCGGAGGTCAATGCGCCCGGTCCACATGTAGTAGATGACGGTGATGGCGAGCGCCGTGATCAGGATGAGCGCGACCCAGCCGGTGGCGACCCAGAGACTCATCGGACTCTCCTAGCGTATGATGCGCCTGAGCGCATCGAGGATGGGGACGAACTTCGAGACCTTGCTGGCGAGATAGACGCCCTGGCTCGCGCCGAGTGCCTGGAGCCAGAGCGTCGGTACATCGGGGAGGCGGCCGCTGTCGCGGGCCTCGAGGGCCTGCGCGAGCCAGGTCGCGGCGGCGGCGAGCGTCGCGACGAAGAGCTGCACGCGCGCGGGGCTCAGGCCGGCGAGGCCGCCCGGCCGCTTCACGCGCAGAAGCCCGTGGACGTTGATCCCGCCGCTCAGGAGTTGCGCGGCGACGATCACGGCGAGAGCACCGAAGAACCCCCAGGCGAGGGCGACGGTCGTGGTCGTGAGAGACGACATCGGGCGTGGGTTTCGAGCGCGCGTGAAGGTTGGCCGTGCTACGCTCGCGCGCCCGCGCTCGGGGCGCAAGGGTGGCGTCACAATCCGGCCACGTGCGCGGGACGTTCCGCTGCGGGAGTCCTGTGACGTACATTCTGCGACGGAACACCGCTTCTCGCTGAGCGCGATCCCTCTCTGCGCCGGAGCACCTCGATGAACGGACTTCGATTGCCGGTCGTGGGCGTCGCCTTCCTGTGGTTGGCCTCGGCCGCCTCCGCGCAACAGGGGCTCGCGCCGACGCCCCCGATGGGGTGGAATAGCTGGAACAAGTTCGGCTGCCGCATTGACGAAGCGCTGATCCGCGAAACGGCGGACGCGATGGTCGCTTCGGGAATGCGCGACGCCGGGTACCGCTACGTCAACATTGACGACTGCTGGGAAGCGAGTGCGCGCGATGCCAACGGCGACCTCACGACCGACACCGCGCGCTTCCCGGGCGGGATGAAGGCGCTCGCCGACTACGTGCACTCGAAGGGACTCAAGATCGGGATCTACTCCTCCGCCGGCACCGGCACCTGCGAGCGGCGCCCCGCGAGCCTCGACCACGAGGTGGCGGACGCGAAGAAGTTCGCCGAGTGGGGGATTGACTACCTCAAGTACGACAACTGCAACAACCAGGGGCGCCCCGCGTTCGAGCGGTACAAGGCGATGGGCGACGCGCTCAAGGCCACCGGCCGGCCGATCGTCTACAGTCTCTGCGAGTGGGGGCAGAACAAGCCGTGGGAGTGGGGGCGTCAGGTGGGTGGGCAACTCTGGCGCACCACCGGTGACATCAGTGATCGCTGGCCGTCGGTGATGCGCCTCCTCGACCTGCAGGTCGGGCTCGAGCAGTACTCGGGCCCGAACGCGTGGAACGATCCCGACATGCTCGAGGTGGGCAACGGCCGGATGACGAACACGGAGTACATCGCGCACTTCAGTCTCTGGGCGCTGCTCAACGCGCCGCTCATCGCCGGCAACGACCTCCGCGCGATGAGTGACTCGACGAAGCTGATCCTGATGAACAAGGAAGTCATCGCGGTGAACCAGGACTGGGGCGGCAAGCAGGGGCACAAGATCCGCGACGACGGCGAGCTCGAGGTCTGGATGAAGCCGATCAAGAACGGCGACCGCGCGGTGGTGCTCCTCAACCGGGGCACGACGCTGTTCCACCACGCCGTGACGATGAAGGAGCTGGGGCTCTCCGCAGGCACGCACGAGGCCCGGGACCTGTGGGCGCACCGGACGTCAAGCGTGACGGGAGAACTGCGCGTGCTGCTGCCGGGGCACTCGGCGGCGATGTACGCCGTCAGGAAGTAGGCAGCGCCCCCAGCCCCGACATCAGTCGCAGCACCGCGTCCTGCGTCGCCGCCGCGCGCGGCAGCTCGCCCACGAGCCGCCCCTCGCGCAGCACGAGGATCCGCGACGACAGCGCGAGCAGCTCCGGCAGCTCGCTCGAGATGAGCAGCACGGCGCACCCCTCCGCCGCGAGCTTGTCTATCCAGCCGTGCAGCTCGCTCTTGGCGCCCACGTCCACGCCGCGCGTCGGCTCGTCGAGGATCAGCACGTCGCTCCGCGCCGCGAGCCACTTGGCGAGCACCACCTTCTGCTGATTTCCGCCCGAGAGCGTCGCCGTCACCGCCTCCTGCCCCGCCTTCACCTGCAGCCGCGCGAGACATTCGCCCACGGCGCGCGACTCGGCGCGCCGGTCAATCCAGCCGAGCCGTGAGTACGCCGGCAGCGTGGCGAGCGCAGCGTTCTCCCGCGTGAGAAGCGAGAGCACGAGGCCCTGCCGCTTGCGGTCCTCGGGCAGGAACCCGATGCCGAGGCGCAGTGCATCGGCGGGCGAGCGGATCGTCGCGGGCCGGCCGCGCACCGTGATGGTGCCCGTCGCCGCGCGATCAAGCCCGAAGAGCGCCTGCGCGATCTCCGAGCGCCCCGCGCCGACGAGCCCCGCGAGCCCTACCACCTCCCCCGCGTGCAGCGCGAACGAGACATCGCGGAATCGCCCGGGACTGGAGAGGCCCGCCACGCGGAGCCGTTCCTCGCCCCTCGCCCCCGCCGCGTGCGCGGGGAAGTACTGCTCGAGCCGACGGCCGATCATCAGCTGCACGAGCGCGCCCTCGTCGAGTTCGCCCACCGCGCGCGTCGCGACGTGCTCGCCGTCGCGCACCACCGTCACGCGGTCGGCGAGGCGGAAGATCTCGGCGAGGCGGTGCGAGACGAAGAGCACGGTCACCCCGCGCGACTTGAGGTCGGCGATCACCGCGTAAAGCCGCTCGGCTTCGCGTTCGCCCAGGCTGCTCGTGGGCTCGTCGAAGACGATGACGCGCGCGCCCGCGCCCACCGCGGCCGCGATCTGCACGAGCTGCTGCTCCGCCACGCTGAGCGTGCTCATCGCGCGCGCGGGATCAATGTCGGCAGCGATCGCCGCAAGCATCGCGCGCGCGCGCTCGTGGAGCGCCGCGCGCCGCACGAAGCCGTTGCGCCCAGGCAGCGCGCCGAGGCAGAGGTTTTCCGCCACTGAGAGATTCTCGCAGAACGCGAGTTCCTGGTGCACGATCGCGACGCCGGCGCCGATCGCGTCGCGCGGGCTGTCGAACCGCACCCGCGCACCGCCCAGCTCCACGGCGCCCTCGTCCGGCCGTTCGATGCCCGCGAGGACCTTCCCGAGCGTGCTCTTCCCCGCCCCGTTCTCGCCGCAGACGGCGTGGCAGGTGCCGGCCTCGACGTCGAAGCTGACCCCCGCGAGCGCCGTGACGCCCGGGAAGCGCTTCGTGACCTCGACGAACCGCACCGCGCTCATCCGCCCCTCACCTGCGGCGATCCCCGCTCAGGTGACCGCGCTCACTTCGGCAGCGCGAGGTACTTCGGGTCCACGTCGCTGAAGCCCCACGCCTGGAGCTGCCGCGCCCACGCGCCGAGGTTCTCGCTCGAGACGCGCACGAGATCCATCTGCACGTGCGCCGGGACGTCCTTCTTGAGATAGACGTGGTCGAAGATCGTGCCGACCGAGACGTACCCCCACAGATACGTCGGCTGCGCGAAGAGCACCGGCGCGAGTCCCTTCTCGATGTAGGGTAACTGGGCCGGGAGCGCGTCCACCGCGACGATCTTCACCTTCTTCGGGTCGAGGTCGGTCAGGAGCGCCTTCGTGAAGAGCGCCCAGCCGCCGATCATCGCGAAGCCCTGCAGGTCGGGATACGCGTTCTTCACGCGCAGCACCTCGGCGGCGGCGTCCTGCGGCGTCTCGGCGTGGTAGAACGTGTTGACGATCGTGATGCCGGGATACTTCGGCGCCGTCACCTTCACGCCCTCGACGCGCTTCTGGAGGTTGGGCGCGTTCTGGTTGCCGGCGATGATGGCGATCTTCCCCTTGCCCCCCATCTGTTTCGCCAGCTCGTCCATCACCTGTGTGCCCATCAGCACGTCGTCACCGCCGTAGAACGAGAAGCGCTTCGACCCGGGGACGTCGCTGTCGAAGGTCATCACCGGCACACCGCGGTCCACGGCCTCGTTCACGGCGCTCAGCACCTTCCCCGCGTCGCTCGCGGAGAGGAGGATGGCGTTCGCGCCGCCGTTCGCCGCCTGCGCGATGCGCTGGGCCTGCACCGTGCCGTCCTCACTCGGCGGCGTGAGCCAGTCAATCGTCACCGTCACGCCCGTCGCCTTCGAGATGGAATCGGCGGCCGCTTCCGCGCCCTGGCGCCCCGAGAGGAAGACCGGATTCGTCGAGCTCTTGGCGATCATCGCGATGGTGAAGGTCTTCGCGTCGGGCGC
>Ga0209320_10001174_pt1 | contig 13687 bp, 15 predicted proteins | sample Rifsed13ft4_FD_184008 | JGI IMG/M metagenome (GOLD analysis project Ga0209320, IMG submission 184008) | Soil microbial communities from Rifle, Colorado, USA - sediment 13ft 4 (version 2) | ecosystem: Environmental > Terrestrial > Deep subsurface > Rock core/Sediment | place: Rifle, Colorado... | reverse complement strand
TGCAACTATGCGTGTTAAAATAGCATCACTTATTCAGGTGGTGGATGCAAAAGGTACTGAAATGAATAAAGGTGAAACCGTAACTATGTTCAACGATATGTGTTTTCTGGCTCCCGGAAGTCTGACTAATAATAATATAGAGTGGGAATCAATTGACTCTCTTACTGTAAAAGCAAGATTTACAAATCAAGGTAATACAATTACAGCAATTCTTTTCTTCAATGAAATAGGAGAGTTAATAAATTTTTCATCTAACGATAGATATGAATCTGCCGACGGAAAAGTATATACAAGTTACGAGTGGACAACTCCCCTAAAAAATTATGGTTCATCATATAAATGCGTACTTTTAATTTTTTAGAGAAATACATTGCAAATAGCAAAGAGATGAAAGATAGCTTAAGTCCCGTTAGGGACGATATATTTATAGAAAAAGAAAAAGTTTACCCCACACAAACCAAAGTCCCGTAGGGACGTAATAGAGGTTGCTATGGCTAACACATTTACACAAATTTACCTTCATCATGTTTTTGCTGTGCAGAACAGAATTTCCCTCATTCAGCCTGAATGGAAAGATGAACTATATAAATATATAACTGGGATTGTTCAAAACAACGGTCATAAATTAATATCAATAAATGGAGTCCCTAATCACCTACATATTGCTGTAGGTTATACACCTCATCAATTGATTCCGGATTTGTTGCAAGATATAAAAGGATATTCCTCAAAGTGGATTAACAAGAGAAAATTTGTAGACGGAAAGTTTACCTGGCAGGAAAGTTATGGAGCTTTTTCCTTTTCGCACTCATCCCGCCAAAGCGGGAATAGAGTAGTGAAATATATAAATAATCAAGAGCAGCATCATAAAAAGCAAACATTTCGTGAAGAATACATTCAATTATTAATAAAATATAATATACCGTTTGACGAAAAATATATTTTGTTGGATATAACATAATCCGCTTGAGGTAGATTCTATCGTCCCTATGGGACTTTGGTGTGATCTGGTTTTCTATTCTATAAATATTTTGTCCCTAACGGGACATGTAGGGCGAAAGTAGAAATAGTCTTACAGAGACAATACTATTGCTCCATTTCCTTTTGTAAAAATTTATACTTTACATAAAATTAGGTACGTATTTTTATCATAAAATTTAATCAATATTTTAAACAATGATAATCTCAATCATTTTTTTTCTCCATCTAATATTTTCTCTTGTCATCTTTACAATTAAATGGCAGGAAGATAAATTATCTACTGCTTTTTTGAATATCGGATTGATAGCAGTCTTATTTGCGGTTGGCTGGTCAATAGAGGGCATTGTTGCAAAAGCAGTAATGGAACCGAAGGGATTTGGAATTCATTTTGACAGAGATACTTTTGCTCTGACTCTACTTACAATTGGTGAATATTTTTTCTACCGGCTTTACTACAAACCTATCCAAACTATTGAAGGCGATAAGGGAAAACAATAACAGCAGTTTGTTCCATCTGCTTGTAAGAAGATGACAATGGTTCGAATCTCCATTGCCTAAGTGAGTTTAATGCAGCATTCTCAAGTTTAGTATCAGCTTTGGTGAGCAATCGAGTTGAACCGACAGAACCATCGGGTTTAATTGTGAACATAATTTTAATGTCAATTTCTTTGTAAACGCCTGCAGGATATTTCGGAAGTGGATAACTCCAGATTTGCCGTTTACCTTTCCCGCCCCAATCAATATCAAAACCAAAACTCCCCTCGCCTTTCAATTGATTGCCTTGTGCTTCTGTTGATACATTAGAGCTAGGATCTTGTTCACTTTTAGAATTACTTACCGATGCAATTTCCTTACTCTTATCCGCAGGCTTTATTACGTTTTCTTCTTCGGTATTTTTTGCTTTAGGAAGTTCGACTTCTTTTACATCTTCACTTTTGTCTACCGTCTGATTTTTTTCTTGCGGACTTGATAGCTGTTCAACTTCTTCAATTTGATTTCCCTGAGCACCAGACGAACCGATAGCTCCCGAACGGCCGAAAGATAATTCTACATATTCACGAGGCGGGTAATCAAGAGTTATAGTTATCAACAGAAAAATTAATAGCAATAAAGCATGGAAAATAAATGAAAAAGAGAAGGACATATTTCTGATTGCATTATATGTCATGTTAATTTCCTTAAAGTTTTTCTCTTTCTGTTTCGATAGTAAATTTATCAATATCAACTGATTTAGCCGCATCAATGACTTTAATTACCATATCGATAGCTACAGTTTTATCTGCTCTGATTATAAGATTATCTTCCAACTTTCCGAGCTTAATTGATTCAAGCTTTCCGGGAAGGTCATTAATTCCAATTTCTTCATCGCCAACAAATATTCCTCCACCCGTAGTTAAAGTAACTATCAGTCTTGAAGGAATTGACTGTTCATTTGTTTTTGAACCCGGAAGCTTAACCTTAACACCGGTTTGCATTACAAATTGTGAGGTAAGCAAGAAAAATACCAGCAGCAGCATCACAATGTCTGTTAATGATGAATAAGCAAAAATACTTAACGGTTCACTCGATGTTTTAAATTTCATTTTTCAATCCTAAAGATCTATTTCAAGTTCTTCATCAAGTTCTGTTTGCGCTGTTGATGTATCCTGAACAACATCAACAACGTCATTCGCGACCATTTCAATTTCACCGACTAATTTTTTAACTGCGCTGACAAAATAATTATAAAGCGCAAGAGCAGGAATTCCTACGATCAAACCAAATGCAGTTGTGATCAATGCTTCCCAAATACCGCCTGCAAGATCACTTGGATTTGCAGAACCTTGCAAATCTTCAATTCGCATAAAAGCCGAGATCATTCCGGTTACTGTACCGAGGAATCCTAGCAGTGGAGCAATACCGGAAATTGTTGCAAGTATGGGCAATCCTTTTTCTAATTTACTGACTTCTTGACTGCCTGCATTTTCAATTGATTCTTTAACTCGTTCATGTCCGAGTCTGTATTTCTTTAATCCTTTTCGAACAACATTTGCAATCGGTGACTTTTCCTCCATGCAATGACTTACAGCACCGGAAATATCTTTCTTCTTAATAAATCCTCGGATTCTAACCATAAATGCCGGCACATTTATACGCGCTTTTCGTATAACAATATAACGATCAATAACCACTGCTAATCCAATAATTGAACATAGAAGTATCGGCCACATTAAAATGCCGCCTTTGAGAAAGATTGAAAATAAATTCATAATAACACTATTCCTTTATTTATTCTTATTTAAAAAATTATTTGCTTCATCAATTGAGCTGAAACCGCCAACCATAAGTCTGCGATATTTTCCAAGTTCACTTGAATATTCCTCGATTAACTCTGCGCGAAAACCATTTTCAATATATTTATTTAGTTCACTTTCTGCTTTTGATTTTGATTTCCATGAAGAAACTTGAACTAAATATTCTGAACCTCTTTGGTAAATGTTTTGATGAGCTTTAACTAATTGAATATCGGAAGTTGGAACCAATTCGGTATTACTTACAGCATCAGTTGGCAAGGTTTGCTTTGTAATAAATACTGAAGGGCTGATTATTAATGAGTCTTGTATTTGACTTAATTCTTCTTCTTCTAATTTATAGGGATAAGTCACCGGGATCTTAAAAGTTCGGTTTATTACAATTGGTTCAATTCGCTTTTTAGTTTCTATAGTTTGTGCGGAATCACTGCTTTCCTTAAAAACCATGCTCTTTATTTTATCATAGTTAAGATAAATGGTACTTGATAATGCAGCGATGAGGATAAAACCAATTAACGCCGGAACTAACTTTCTCATCATTCTCTTCTTCGGTTTTAGCCCTAAGCTATCATCCAATGATTTACCAAAATCATCTTTTTTATTTATAGAATCTGAGAGGATTGTTTTTTCTAAGAACGGATCTTTTACTTCAGTATATCCATCGAATGTCGGAGCAGGTTCTTTTTCATTTTGTAAATCAGTATCATCTTGAATTGCAAGATCATCAAAAACCCATTTTGCTTCGTGTTCATTTTCACTATTAGTTTCTTCCAACGATGAAATTTTGTCCGGTTCTACTAATTTAAAATCATCAAAGGTACTTATGACTTTTGTCTCATCACTAATTATTGGCGAGTTAGGTACCGGTTCAAACTCGGGATTGTCAGTTATGATAACCGGCTCATTCTGTGCTGCGGTATCAAATAAAATTTCTTCCTCATCGCTCGGTAAAATGAATTCTTGATCATTGATATCTGTACTTTTGTGAATCATGCCCTCAGAAAATAATTTTTCCACTTTAGATTCTATCAAACTAATCATTTCATTATTTGAAGAAGGAAGAATAAATTCATTCTCAGCAATCTTCTCTGAACTGATTAAAGGTTTTCCAAAACTTAGATTTAAATACGAATCAATATGCGGAAACTCTCTACTTGATTCACTCGGTAAAAAGAACAGCAGGAAATTTTTGTTTTGTGCTGTTACTTTTTCTTCAGAATATAGAATGATTTTTTGATATTCATCGTTTTCTGAATTAACCGGCTTAACCTTTTTATATGTAAAATATCCTAGAGCTTCAATCTCGACTTCATCACCTAATTCAAGTTTTTGTGAAATGAGTTTTGCAAAAATCTCAAGACTTGATCTTCCCTCCGATTCTGAAATTCCTAATCTCCGGGTAAACTTTTGTAATAGTTCTTTATGGTTAATCATTTCTTATTCAATTATTTTTTCTACCATCTATAAATTAAACCGAATAATAAATCGAGGGGCATTTCCTGGTATCCAGACCAACGATAATTTTTTCTGTTAAATAAATTATTTAGATCAAAAGTCAAATTAAAGTCAGACGCAATCTTATAAATGAACTTTGTTTGCAAATTTACAAAAGGATTTACAGAGTTGTTGTTTGAAATATCAGAGTATTGCTTAGACAAATAATTCAAAGTCAACTCTGAATTTAATCCAAAATCAAAATTGTAACCGTAGGACAAATACGAATTTAAAGCTGGATGATAGGGTAAAATTTTTCCATCGCTTGTTTTTGTTTGATTCAGCTCAATGCTTCCGTAAAAATATCCATAAGGTCCGAGATGAAAAAGCAGATTAGCATATCCTGTATAACTTTTTGAAGTAGCTTCGACAACATTAAATCTCCCTTTAAGCGCTGCGCTTTCAAAATACGGAAGCGTTGGGGACGAAAAATATTTCAGCCCACCATTGATTTCATAAAATTTATCATAATCATATTTTGCAGAAACTTCAAATGAATTTTTCTTTTCATAAACAAGGTTAACAAAATTATGAATGTAAAAATACGGATTCATGTCTAAGAAATATCCATTCCCTAAAAAAACAGCATGAGGTGAATACTCAGCAAAGATTGAAAGCCGTTCATTTATTTTTGAGCCGAGAAATAAATAAGGATAAACTTCATCCTGATCATTAAAATTAGAATAGTTTAAACCGATTGATGCTTTTAGATTATCTTGATATGAATAACCTATAAATGGTCGTACTGCGAAGAAGTCCTTTGTGCTTTCCTTAACGACGTCGTTTTTTAAGAATTGAGCTTTGTATGACGAATTTACTCCGAAACTAAAATCAGCAATGTTTGCTCTGAAGCTCACCCCAAGGTTTAAGAGGTTTTCAGAATAAATATCATCCTGAAGAGAATGAATGTCATCGGAAAAATTTAGCACATAATTGAATTTCTCTTCCAATAAATTTTCAATATTTAATGCAACATTGCCTTTATTTAAATTTCTCTTGATGAACGGATCATCTGCGGCGAAAAGCTGATACGATGTTCTTCCATAGTCTCCATGAAATTGAAACTTAGTTCCGTTGAGCAGCATTGATTCATTTTCTAATTGATAAAAAACATTTATTCCGCCATTGATATAATATTGTTCGCTATTATCAACATCATTATACGCTCTTCTGTTTTTTCCGCTCGCTGTAATTTGGAAGATCCCATTCTCAAATGGGCTTGATAAAGAAAAATTCATTTCGGGTAAAGTGTAAATACCCGCACCGGCTTCTAATTTTCCCGTGAAATAATTTAATGAATCCGTCAAGCTGAATTGATTTCTGATCGGGTCGGACAATTCACTTAATGCCAAATCTTCAGTTGAATAACCTGGTTTAAGAAATTGTTCATTTAAAATTGGAATGACATCCGGATCAATTTTCTTTCCTTTTTGAAGAGTGACAACATCATTTCCGGTAATAACAAAATCAGGCAGTTCGACATTCGGGTTTTTTCCTTTATCATCTTGACCGAACACTTTGGAAGTCAATGCGAACATGAAAATAAATATTAAAAAGTTTTTCATTCTATTTCTCTCAATTTCTTTTGTGCCGTTTTGCCGATTTCATCACCGCGATGCTTAGAAATTACATCTCGATAAAATTGTTTTGCTTTTCCAAAATCTTTCAGTTTCGAATAACAATCACCCAGCATTAGAGTTGAGCGTGAGAGCCATTCATCATAATATGAATAGACTGTTCTAACTCTCACAAATGCAGAGATTGCCTCACTTGTTTTTCCCTGTTCGAATAAAGACATTCCCACATAATATTGCGCTTTAGCACCAAGTTCATCGGTCCGAGACTCAGCTAAACTTCTAAAATAAACTATAGCATTTTCATATCTTTTAGCGGAATACTCAATCAATCCAATTTCATATTTTGATCTATCTGCAAACACAGTCTCTCGATAATACTGAACTATTTCATCGAACACCTGATAGGCATTACTAATATCACCGCTGTTTGCATAAGTTGTTGCCCGCATAAAAAGAATCTCGGCAATTTGCGGTGAGTTCGATAGCTTTTCACTTCCCTTTTCATAAATGTTTAAAGCCAAATCATATTTTTTTTGCTGATTATAAATGTTTCCCATTTCAATCACTGATGATGCGGCTAAATCGCTGCCGGAATAAGATTCAAGAACTTTATTGAAGTTAAATATTGCCTCATCAAACTGATTCAGATTCTGTGCGGATTTACCAATATAATAATATGCATCTGCAATTAACTCACTCTTAGGATAGCTTGATGTAAATTCCTTATAGCTCATCTTTGCTTTTTCATAAGAACCTTGACTGTAATATATCTCGCCCTTCTTAAAAAATATTTGATCTGAAAAACTTAGCCCGGGATTTTTAATGATGAACTCATCAATCAATTTAATTGCTTTTTCGTCCTGGTTCTGAGCCACATAACAATATTGAATTCCATTTACCGCATCAAAAACATAATTTGAGGACGGATACTGATTGATAACTTTTTGGTAATTGACTATCGCCGAGTCATATTTATTAAGATTGAAGAAAGCATCGCCAATGGAATAGTAAACAATCGGATTTAGAGAAGAGTTGGGATATTTATTTAGAAGAACACGGTAGCTGTTAATTGCATCAGTGTAACTATTTTTTTGAAAGAAAATCCAGCCAACAATGTACAATGATTTATCAGCGTACTCGGATTCGGGAAAAGTACTTTGCAAAATTCTAAACTCGCTGATTGCCTCGGAGGTGTTTCCACCTTTGTAGAGTGCTTGAGCATATTGATAATGAACATAAGGATCTCTGGCTTTTTCTTCATTCGATAAAAATATTTCTCTGTAAATCTTTCCGGCAGAAACATAATTTTTATTTCCGTAGTAGCTGTCTGCAAGTCTTAAGCGAGCATCAACATTTCTTTTATCGTCTGAATTTTTCTTTAAGAAATCAGAGAAAGATAATATCGCATTTTCATAATCTTTAAGATTGAAATAAGAATATCCTTTTCCATACTGACTTAAACCGCTTAATCCCCTATCGTCTTTTTCAATTTTACCAAAACGTTTTAATGCTTCGCCGAAATTCCCTTTTGCGAAATAACTTTCTGCTAAATAAAAATTCATCTTATTGTGATTGAAGTTCGGATCTTTTTTCTCAAGATCAATTAAGTTTCTAATCGTTTCGTTATACTGTTTTAAATGATATGCACTTATCCCCAAACCTAATAAAGCGTTAGAATGAATATCGGAGAGTGTATCAGCAATGCTGAGTGTTGTCTTAAAATTTTCTTTTGCTGCCGAGTAATTTCGATTATTCAAATTCATTTCACCGAGCAATAAATATGCTTTCGATTTAACGATGGCATTATCAGAGTCAACCGATTCTAGAAGATATTTTTCTGAATCCTTAAATTTATTATCTGTAAAATAAATTCCTCCGACTTCATATTTTGCATTGCTTACTAAATTTGAGCCCGGATATTTTTGATCAAATTCTTTGAAGATTGCCAATGCTTCGCCCGTCTTACCGGCGTACCGTTTTGATACTGCTTTCCAGTAAAACGAACTTATTCCTATACTATCATCACTTAAAGATAAAGTGTTGAAGACTTCATAGGCATCATTAAATTTTTCTTGTTGAAAATAAGACCAGGCAAGTCCGTACTTTGAATTTCTCAGCAAATCTGAACCGGGATAATCTACAATAAATTTTAGGAAAACATCCTCAGCATTTTGGAATTCTGAAAGTCTGTAGTGTGCATTGGCGAACAAGTACAAAGCTTCTGAATGAATATCGGATGGTAAAGTTTCAATAGCGGGATTGTTAAGTTCAAGAACTGCTGCTTCATATTCCTTCAATTTGAAGTAACAAAATGCAATTCTGAATTGAGCTATCGGAGCAAACTTACTTTCCTTATAAAATGAAAGAAGCTGATCGTAATATTCGACGGCTTTTTGATATTCGCCTTTTCTTTCATGTACATTCGCTAATGTGTAGATTGAATAATCAATGTATTTGTTGCCTTTTCTTTTTGCGACTGCATCTTCTAAAAATTTTATGGCATCATCAATACTTTTTTCTTCAACATAAGATTCACCAATCCAATACAAAGACGGTCCGAAGTACTGGCTTGATGGATAATCATTGATTAAAATATTTAATCTATCTCTCGACTGATCAAACTTTTTAATATCGTAATAAATCAATCCCAATTTATAAAGGGCAGCATCTCTGAAAGTTGACCATTTATAATTATTAACCAGAAATTCGAATCTTTCTTTTGCCGCATGTCCTTCACCTAAATTCAAAAGTGATTCACCGGAATAATATTTTGCAGTAGAGAACATTTCATCAATTTCATTGTACTCCCTGAAGAAACTCTCAAAGTAATTATTCGCTTCTACATAATCTTTATTCTCAAATGCCTTCATTCCAAGGTTAAATTTCTCAGCCACAGATTGCGGGAGTATCTGAGAAGAAAGAAATATCATTAGGATGGAAAATAAGGTTGCTCTAGTCATAAAATTGAACTCGCTAATGCAAAAGAAATAAATCCACCAAACAAGCTTGCAGCAAAGTTGACTGCATCATTGTTTAACCACCTATATCCTTTTATGTGAACAGAATTTTTTCCGCAATGAGATTTACTTTCGATTTTCTTATTGCAAACGGTACAATTAAATTTTCCTTGCAAAGTGGAACCCAAAACGCTATCAAAGGTGCTTCCTAAGAAACCAGACAAAAATATTATCAAAATGATTTCACTTATATTATTTAACCATGGTGTTACTGAAACTGAGATTGACATCGCACCTAAAGCTGCACCCATAAAACCGATTAACGAAACTCCGCCGGAAATTCCTTGTTCAACTTGATGAAAATTAATAATGTTAAAAGTTTTTGTGTTAAACATTGTTCCTATTTCGGTTGCCCACGTATCCGAACAAACTGCAGCTATTGCTGAGACGTAAGCAATATAAAAAAGTTCCGAACCATGTAACTGATTAATCAATACTAATATTCCAGGAAATCCTCCATTTGCTAAAACTTGAACTTGATCCCGTTCATTACTCTTCGGAAAATACGAGTCGACCTTTGGATTAATTTTTTTGCGAAATTTTGATAGCAAACTCGAAAGAATAAAAAATGTTAGAATTGGAATTGTCCATTTAACTTGCCCGAAACTGAAAATAATCCATGCTAAAAAGAAAGTAGCAATTGCACCACTCAGATTAAGCAGCTTAAATTTGTAAGAAACTACTGAAATAATTAATGCAAGGACTACACCCAAAACTAAGTTCAAAATCATCTATTTTGATTCATGGTTAAGAAATTGATAATTGTTTCAAATTATTAGGTGGTTAAAAAATCAAAAAACTCTTTTTAATCCGTGACAAATATAGGTTTTTAGTAATTTTAAAAGCAAGCTATTTAATGGAATATACAAACTCACTTAAAGCAAAGTCTTAAGCCGTCATTTTGGAGAGTTAGGATTAAAAGGGAAATTTCGATATGATAAATTGAGAAAAGTTACTAGATAAATAGATCCCTCCAGATTTCCGGAGGGATTATAAACTAAATATAAAACGAATTATTGTAAAAGAGTAAGTTCGTACTCAGCAGTTTTTTTGTACTGCGGATCAACCTTTGCATTATTAAACATTTCTTTCGCTTTTTGTGTATCACCTTTAAACTTGTAAGCAATACCCATGTAATAATAAGGTCCACCTTTGCTAATTGATGATCTATATTTCATAGCACTTTCGCTAGCTGTGAGAGATTTGTCATAATTTCCAGTCTCGGAATAAAGTTTAGCAAGTGAAAGATAAGCTGCATCGTAATTATCGTATCCAACTGATTTTGTAAGATACTCAATGGCTTTTGATGAATTGCCATTTGAAATTTCATTCGTACCGAGTTTAGCGTAAGCTTTTGCCATATTTTTCTTAACTGTATTTTTCACGCTGCCATTTGTTGAAATTTGCAGCACCTTTTCAAAATTTGTTATTGCCTCGGATAACTTTCCCATCGAAAAAAGAACACCGCCAAGAGCATTGTACGATCCATCAAAATCAGATTTTAACTTGATGCCTGCTTCGAATGAGTTCTTAGCATCTTCAAGTTTGGCGGCTTTCTTTTGTGCAATTCCTTTTTGATAATAAATTCTATAATCCTGTTGAATTTTTAATGCATCATTGTAGCTTGTGATGGCAGCGTCATAATTTCCTGCCTTTAGTTTTTCATTACCTGCGTTATAAAGCTTTGCTGCCTCAGGGTTCATGTCTTGTGCATGGAGTGCTAAAACTGAAACCACAAAAAGAATTATAGTCAATGCTGAGAAAGAGACTTTTTTCATTTTTATCCTTTTTTTTATTTGTTAATGCAAGTGCGGAAGACGGGACTTGAACCCGTACGCCAGTTACGGCACTACCCCCTCAAAGTAGCGTGTATACCAGTTTCACCACTTCCGCAATAATTAACGCCAAAAATATAGCGGAAGGGTTAGAAAATCAACTGCGTAGAAATTTTTGCACTTTTTTTAGAGATAATTTAATCATTCCGCTGCTTTTTGAGTCGTTCTCTGAACAGTAAACCGCTGATTTCATTTCGAAATCGTTCCTCGAACACAACGAGTTTTGCCATTTGTTCAGTTGTCAGGATTTCACTTGCATCTTTAAAGAAATTCTGCCGTTCACGCATTACATTCTCTTGCAATTGCAGATATTCATCTATTAATTTTTTAAGAATCGGATCATAATTTTCTTTTTGATCTTTTATCATCTCATCAATTTGATCAATTTTTAATCTGCCAGTTTCATTAAATCCTTCAATTTTTCTCATGTGTTCAGAACGACGCGTAAAGAACTTGATGCCCGTTTCTTCATCCATTTGAAGAATTTCGATCAACTTAACTTTTTTTAATTCTTCCATTTTCTGCATTGGTTTCATCCGTTCATGCCTTTGCGCAAATGCAGATGTGAGAAGAATAAATATTGATAGAACGGTCAGCAAATTTTTGTGTAACATTTTCCCTCCTAAAAAAATTTTTTGTTTAAAATTTCATTGTAAATTATGTCGGCTTCTTCCGGTTTAATCTCAGAATATATGTTCTCAATACTAATTTCTTCAGCCGAAACCACCCAATTTATATCTGTCTCTTCAAGATTCAACTCTGAATAGATTAGATCAGAAAAAAGCGAATCAGAATATCCATTAAGCTGCTCATTATTTATGGTTGATAGACCGTTTGAATAATAATCAAGTATTTCAACCGCTTCAGTTTCGTTAAGTGTAGAGATAATTTTATCTGCAGAATTATTTTCAGATGTTTGGAATGGATTGAAGAACAACAAAACAATTGCCGCTGATGCAACTGCAGTGAGTGCAAAGGCAGTCTTAATTTTGAATGACTTTTTATTTACTAAGATGGTCTCTCTGAATTTAGGAACCAGATTAATAAAATAATCTTCGTTGGTAAATCTTTGTTCATTTACTTTCAAGCTTTGCAATACATTTTTATAATGCTGGAATTGATTTGAAAGTTCAGAAGACTTGCTCAACTCATCTTCAAAAGATTTTCTTTCCTCGTCATTCATTTGATTATCGAGGTAAAGAATAATTCTTTTATCTATTTTCATAATCTTTCATTAGCTCCAAAATTTTATTTACTCCATGAAAATAATTTGCTTTTAATCCACCTATGCTTTTCCCGGTTAATTTAGATATCTCTTCGTATGAAAGTTCATCATAATTTCTCATAATAAAAACTTCCCTTTGTTTGGCTGGAAGTTTTTGAAGAAATTTATCAATTTTCTGAATTTTTTCTTTCATCTCAAAATCATTAATGATATCCTCATTACCGTCGACTATGTCGGCTGCAGGATCATCAAAAGAAAATACTTTTCTCAATGATCTCTTCCGCAAATAATTTAAGCTTCTGGTCGAGACAATTCGGAAAATCCAGGTGTACAGCGAAGACTTAAATCGAAAATCTTTAAGCTTGGTATAAATTACCAAAAGAACTTCTTGAACCACTTCATCGGCATCCAGATGATTTCCGGTCATTCTTCTTGCATGCCAGTAAATCTTGTTCTTATACTTATTAATGATTTTATTGAACGAAGTTTCATCTCCATTCAAAAAAGCTCTAACTAAATCATGATCTGAAATATCTTCCGACATCCGCAATATTTTTCTTAATTATTTGACAATAATTACTATCTAGAGGTTTAATAACCAGCGTTTTAAACCTAAGCAATTTTTCTATTGTCAAATTAGTGAAAAGTTAAATTCCAAAACCAATAGGAGGTATAAAATGAAAAACATCGTAAAAAAATTCATGCTTGTTGTTCTCTTCTCGACTTTCATCGCGCCATTAGCTTTTTCACAGCATGGAGAGAGCTGGAATCTAAAAAGACTTGAAAGCAAGCTTAATCTAACCGATGCCCAGAAGGATCAAATTGAAAAATTACAACTTGATCATCAAAAAGCTATGGTTGATCTTAAAGCAAAGTTAGATAAAGCTAGAATCGAATTGAGAGAAGTTACGAGTAAAGATGACTTCAGCAGAAGTGAATATCTCGCAGGGCATAATAAAATGGCGAAATTGCGAGAGGAGATTCAATTAGCTGCTGCTAATCATAGGATGGACGTTCTTGATTTGATGAATAAAGATCAAAGAAAAATATTAATAGAAGAACGTAAATTTGAAAAGAGAGAGAAATATTTTAACCGAAAAGGACGCGGCGGAAACGGTTTTGATGGTCCAAAAGATCACGAAAGAAAAAGAATTCATTGGTAATCAGAACTGATTCATATTCACCTTACGCAGACCGAGAGATGACATCTTTTAGTAAGCAAAATTGAATCTCATATCTTTTACAGAAATGTCGAATAATCTGAATT
>Ga0209320_10001170_pt1 | contig 13696 bp, 20 predicted proteins | sample Rifsed13ft4_FD_184008 | JGI IMG/M metagenome (GOLD analysis project Ga0209320, IMG submission 184008) | Soil microbial communities from Rifle, Colorado, USA - sediment 13ft 4 (version 2) | ecosystem: Environmental > Terrestrial > Deep subsurface > Rock core/Sediment | place: Rifle, Colorado... | reverse complement strand
AAAGAACGCAAAGAATCAAAAGATAAAGAACGCAAAGAATCAAAAGATAAAGAACGCAAAGAATCAAAAGATAAAGAACGCAAAGAATCAAAAGATAAAAAACACAAAGACGATTAGCATCTAAAGTTTAGATGATTTGTTTTAGAATGTTTTTTGTATGGAATCCAAATGTTTCTTCTGTCACTGCTCTGTAATTCTTTAACTCATCCTAAATGCATGAATTATTTTTTATAAATCTTTCCTCTATGATCAGTCTCTACAACAGATTCTACGTTTCTTATCTGACATTAACCGCGCAAAGAATCTAATCAGGATGATTCCATCTATTTTATCTGAGAATCGGCGAGAAGACCGTCGGATTTGCCCGGCAGTGATTTACTGGCCCTTTTTACTGCAATGTCTAGTGACAGCTTGTGGATGGATCTGCCCTGTGATGATTCCAAATTCAGCTTGTACATTTTGGCCTTACCTACCGCCCTACTATTAATGACAACTCCTTGCATCTCTAATCGTTTTATCTCATCAAAGGCTGTCTTAAATGAGACTCCTGAATATTTGGCAGTGTCTGTTATAGAATAATCCCATTCATCAAATACGCATAGAAAGTCCAGTATTTTTGACGTACTGCCTGGAAACACATATTCTAATGGTCCTTGTTGAAGAGCCTTTTGTCTGTGTTCTACATCCTCTATGATTGTCTCTTTTTTCATCCTTCCCATGATACATTTTATGTAATACCAATATATAAAATATTATATCCTATCATATAAAATATTATATAATAAAGATTTCAGCATAACAAATGCGGATGGATATTGTAAGCAAAAAAGTACTTGCAAAGATGTTTGCAGATCATCGTATTGGAGCAAGGCATATCTCACTTGAGAACATCAAGACAGGTTTTCCATCACACATCAAGGGTGATGTTGAAAAAAACCTAAAGAAACTTGTAAAAGAAAATCTTGTCTTGCAACATCCTACGTCATATGGGATGCAGTATGCATTAAATCCACAACGATTGCCAGATATCCTAAAAATTCTAGGAATCGATCTTGGTTGAATTTAGGTGATTGTAAATTTCAAACTAAATGTTCTGAAATTTTTCTATATGAATTAAAAAGTACAGACTATAAACAGTTCACTGGAATACAAAACTGAGATCAACTAGAAAAGTTTCAAAACGAAGAACGGATGCAAATTCTATTAAAATGCCCAAAAGAATCAAAAGACAAAGAATCAAAAAATAAAAAAGTTAATCACAACGACAAAGTTCTGACAATTCATCTCTCTGAGTATTTACAGAAAACCCAATTCCTTTTCTGTTCTGGATCTGCAATACCCTGTATTTCCATATCTGTCCTAAATGCATGAATTATTTTTTGTAAATCTCTTCTCTATGATCAGTCTCTACAATAAAGATTATCATCTTGTTTTGCTGTAAATCCAAGATGACTCTGTAATTTCCCACACGCAGTCTGTAAAATGGTGAATTGGTTAATCTCAAGACCATTTTGAATGGATCTTCAAGGCAATCTAAAACGGTATCATAGATTTTTTGCGCATTTTTTTTGCCTATCTTTTCTAGTTGTCTAAGAGACTTTTCAGACCAAATGACTTGCCATGTCATTTTAGCCCTAGTTTCTTTTTGACCTGCTCTGATGTGTATACTCGTCCTGCTTTGATGTCTGCAATGCCTGCTTCGATGTTTTTGATTACTTGATTACTTAACACATCGTCTTCTTGGGTGATTTTTAAAAGACGAGTAATCACAGTCTCATAGGTTTCTCCTGGGTGATTCATCTGTTTTTTGAGGTCATTTTTTACCTTTTTAGAAAGCTTTATTGTGCTTTGTTCCATGGTATACTGTATTATACCACAGTATAATATAAAAATGATCTGCTAAAAATAAAATCTGTGATCTTGTAGAAACCATATCCAAACAACAAACTCTATCTTGATAATTCTATAAGCGTTATACACAATTAATCTCAACAATATCTCATTGTCCTGAGTGATTTCGTTTCTTGATGTTGTCTCATCTGACATCAACTGCTTTGTCACAAAAAAGATCGTTTCAGATTTGTTTTTCTGATGGCACAATTGTAAAGTCTCTCTTCAGCGAATTTCTCCAGGTGATGATTTGTGTCACAATTGGATCAAAAATGGCATTATGTCCATTCAACATATTTGGACGTGAACTGAATTGAAAATCCAAGTCATGTATGAATGTCACCAAGTTAATTGTTTAGAAGTAGCATTGTTTTTAATGATTCGTTGGTGAGGTTTAATTCTTTACGTAATAATTTTTTTCTTGCCATTAATGATTCACGATTTTTTTCAGATGCTCTTATTCTAGATAGAAATCTTTCGTTAGTTAGTTGTTTATCTGCAATTTCACCACTTGCAATGCTCACGCCTGTTTTTATTGTTTGAATAATTGGATTTTTCATATCTATTGCACATGCTATTGCCTTGCCTTTTGCTTTTGATAATCTAATCATTCCTTGTGCAGATAAATCATCGAGGCATTTGTATAAAGTAGTCTTACTCATTTTTACATTTTCTATGATCTCGCCACTTGTAAATTCATTGGCAGGAAATTCCATTAGAAAATCAATAATTCTCATCTGTGGCGAATTGCCATAAACACAAAGTACTAGAGATTTTTCCATCACAAATATGATGTGTATTATTGTATTTAATATATGAGCTAAAATAGTATTATTAGTGTACTATTCATGAAGCGTGATTTTACAGATGGTGAACTACAGGCGCAAATACTATGGTCGCTATACCAACATGGTAAATGGTCTGAAATATACACAAACTATGATACTTTCAAAAAAAGATTAAGTGTGATAGTAAAAAATAATGGAAAAAATACAGAGAGACAAGTTAAAGCACTAGTAAAGATGCGAATGGTATTACCTCGAAAGAATTGGGATGCGATATCCCTTAATCCATATTACAAAAATACGATCAAGCAGATGATAAAAGACAATTTAGGATTTGAACCATAAAGTATCATAAATAGCAACAAGATAGATGCCTTTGAAGATTTTACAAATTCAGGGCGAGAAAGTCCATCATGTCAGTTGCGTATGATGTATCCAGATAAAGAAACATCATAGAACAGAAGAGTTAGGTGCAAAATGTTAGTCTTCTAGCCCATGTGTTTTTGATTAAGGATCATAACATGAATTAGTAAAACTAGCAAAGTTTGGACAATTCATCTCAAGTATTTGCCAAAAACCCAAGATTCTTTTCTGCAAAAGATACATCTGCCGAACTATTTTTTATATCGCCTTTTTTTGCCCTACTATGTTGTCTGTATTGTTTTTGCTTAACGTATCATCTTAGGTGATATTGAATTTCTACTTGTTACTTTATACAAGTATTATACATTTAAGCACTATACATACACGTATGTTTATTAATCACGGTTAATTATAATAATCGTGAAGGTGAATCCAATGTTACAGAATACAAATTCTAAACATTTGTACAAAAGTGATCAGAAATCTCCAAACCCAACACTTGGAACAATAAAAATGGTGGAAGAAACACTTGCTAAAATGTCAGACTATCCAACAAAAAATAAGCTTTGGAGAGCACTTCCAAGACAAATTCAATACCCGTCATTTAATGTGGTTCTGGCATATCTTGCAGAGTCAAAGAAGATAATATACGATAAGGATGGAACCATAATCTGGATATTTGCAGACAGTTCTAGACTGACAAAACTAAAGAAAACATCAAAATCACTACTGTGATTTTAGTAATGAAATCTTTTTTCATATTCGGCGTGTGGTAATGCCTCCAGAATGTATACTGTAAAACCATCTAGCTCACCAACTATGTGATATAGTAATCTCCATCCTGACTTTAATGGATAACGCCAAAGATTGGTAATCTGATATTTCCGGATATAAATTTGAGGCCATAGATTGTGTTTTATCTTATCGCCTATGGTGCAATCCTTTTTTAAAATGATGTAGTTCTTTCGGTATTCAATGTGTGATGGAACCGCTTGTCCGATATCTGACAAAAAAACTTGCAAAAAATTATCGAACCTTTTTTGGCAATGGAATTTACCCCAAGACTGAAACTCAGAGGTAAAAAAGCTACAGCAGAGCAGATAGAAAACGAGATATCTATACTAGTCTGCGGAAAAGGAAACAGACCATACCCAATAAATCCATCAGAGATTGCAAAGACACTTGGCATCTCACGGACTACTGTATACTATTACCTGAACAGACTAAAAGAGCAGGGCACTATATCCAAGAAAGATACAGGACGCTTTGATCTTCCAAAATCATCAGAGTATCTCTTTCGTTATTTTAACAAGGATCATCCCATAACTAGCGAGCCACTAGTAGCTGAATGGATGGATGACCTTATCACAAGAAGAGGGGGTGAGCCAATCAGCAACTGGCGCTCTCGAATCCGAGCAATAGAGTCAGTATGTAACTCGTGCCATATCCGTCCATCAGATCTGTTAGTCTCACAAAGAAACACTGAAAAAATTTTGCGTCAGTATGCTCAGCTTGTCAGAGAAAAAAAGATCCACCGAGACAATCGCGGAAGACCAACAAATAATGTCCACATAACAATGTACAACAAGGTTCAGGCAGTAAGAGACTTTTGCGGATTTTACGAAATTACTTGGCGTAGAGGCGTTAGTGGAATAATGTCTCAAAAGGTTCCAAACCACGGACTGTATGCAGACCTCAGACTGACAGAACCAGAACTGGTACAAGCCGACTGTTTTATCAAAGAACAGTTTGGAATTGATTCAGACATTTACCGCTGGTTCTGGATTGGAATAGAGTCATGTGCAAGATTTGAGGCATTATATGGAATGAACCTAGACTATGAAAAACATATCAATCCAAAAACAAACAAGACTACCTACATCATGACTGCATACGAGTCCAAGACCAAATATCTTAGGGGCGGTAAATGGTACAAGTACATCACAAGATTAGACACGCAAAAAAGCATTGACTTGTTAAAATCAAGAGATGGCTCAAGTATATACGAATACAAACTGACAAAAGAAAAGTTTAGAAAAAAGATTACTGGAGAATTATCACTAGTATACAAAAGTCTTGGCAAGACAAACCAATACTTTTACCATCATCCAAACCACTCATTACGCCACATAGGGGCTCACTACTGGCTCTCAAAAAAAGACTACAACTATGGACTGGTAGCAGAGATTGGCGGATGGCATACCATTGACGAATTAAAAAAGAGCTATGGTCAGATTCCCCCTGAGAGAATCTTGGAATTGATAGAGAATTGAGTTCAAATTTTGTTGGGAGTACAATGATGTGGAAATATAGACTATGATTTTCAATCAAAAATTAGGTGAGAGAAATATAGATAAAGTTAGTGTAGCGTAATCATATAATATGCAAATCAAGTGTGCAGACTGTGGTTGTCTTCCATCTGAATGTAAAACAAGTAAATCACCAAAAGAATGTCCTAATTGTTCTTGGAAAGAATGTTGTTGCTGGAATGCAATTAGTTCTTAATCGCTATCCTATCTGAAATTATCTTGCTATAATTCCAATGTCCATGTGATTATTCATCATAGACATCATTGATTTTCCTTGGGGTATTGCATGTGTGTGCATTGTATAGTATCCTTTCTCAGTTGGGGTAAATTTCACTTGATATTGACCAGATCCAATGTTTTCTGCTTGAATCATTCCTCCCATCATATCCATCATGGACATATTATCCATAGATTCCATTGGTGCACCTTCTTCTATGTGAAGGATTACATCTGCATTATCTAATGGGTCACCTTTTTTATCGGTTACAAACAAAGTAATTGTAGATTCTTCACCAACATTTGCAACCTGACTTGAAGTCGTTTTTATTACGACATCTTGTGGAATGCTGTTCATCATTGATTGGCACATGCCCATCATTCCACCCATGTTATTTTGAGACATCATTGATTGATCAGATTCAGAATATGCAGATAGATAGAATGTACCGCCAGTAAACACAATAATTGTAACTAGCATAATCATCAATATTTTCATTTCACTTTCTAATTGTATTTTCTATATATCAATATGGTATATTACAATTGTAAAGTATCATAAATAAATATACTAAATAAAAAACATCATCATTAAGGAGATAATGATTTTTGGACATAGAAAAAACACCAGATACTAATGTAATTATAAAAAAATCCACTTTTAATAAATTAATTATCAGTATTGTGGCAGTTGCAATTATCTCTGCATTTTTTGGAGGTCATTTTGTTGGAGTAAACAGCGTAGAGCCAGAACAAATCTACATTCGTAGTTCAGAAGATGTTTTAGGCACAACTGAAAACAAACAAATCGCACCACCTCAAACTATTTTGGTTTCAATAGACGATGATCCAATGATTGGAAATCCAAATGCTCCAATAACCATGATAGAATTCTCAGACTTTCAGTGCCCATTTTGTAAAAGATTCCACAGTGAGACTCTTCCTCTCATTCAAACAAATTACATTGATACAGGCAAAGTAAATTTTGTTTACAGAGATTTTCCAATCCAAAGTACACATCCTAATGCATTGCCAGCTGCACTTGCAGCAGAATGCGCAGACGACCAAAAAAAGTTCTGGCCATATCATGATAAAATATTCCAAAATCAGGGACAATGGAAAGATCTCGAATTGAATCAAGCAGTAAATGTATTCAAACAGTATGCCAGTGAATTAAAGTTAAACGAAGATGAATTTGGAACTTGTTTGGATTCAAGTAAATATCTTGACGAGATAAACAATGATTATCAGGATGGACAAAAATATGGCATTGAAGGAACACCGGGTTTTTTCATAGGAAATGATAAACTAGGCTATACCAAAGTTTCAGGGGCAAAACCCTATCAATCTTTCCAAACAGTTCTTGATGAGGCACTTGCGAAATGAGAACTGGTCTTTACAATTGTAATCTATTGTTCTTTAATACATCCCCCATCTGGAATTGATTAGATGAAAAAATCACGATCGTCAAAATCAAAAAATAAAAAAGTATTACTTGGAATAATATCTATCATAATCATTGGAGTTATTGTAAGTTATGCGTCTAGTTCGCAAGACAATACGAGTGATCCAAAATCCAAACTTTTGGGACCATGGATGGACGTACACGGTGTTGGCATGTTTCTTTCTGGAACGGATGACACTCTTTATCTTGCAACCCATAACGGTTTATTCAAAAAAGGATTAGATGGATGGAAACTAGTAGGAAATGACAGGTCTGACCTTATGGGATTTTCTATCAGCTCAAAGGAAGGAACAATGTATTCTAGTGGACACCCGTCTGCAATGAACGGTAATCTTGGTTTTAGGGTTAGTACAGACAATGGAAATTCATGGACAATGATCTCTAAAGTGAAAGATAGTCCAGTTGACTTTCATGCAATGACTGCTAGCAAAGCACAAAATGGGCTTGTTTATGGTTCACCTGGAGGAGGCTCTGAACTCTTTGTAACTTTGGATGAAGGCTCATCATGGAAATTACTTATGCCACCAGATAGAATTGTTTCACTTGCAGCAGATCCACTAAATCCAGATACAGTATACGCAGGAACAGTTTCTGGACTATATGTCAGCGATGACAAAGGACAACAATGGCAAAAAATTAATCCAAATGTGGAAACAGGTACGATTACAGGAATAGGATTTGCATCAGATGGAAAAACCATGTATGTGTTTTCATCACTTGATGGTAATGGTGTCATTTACAAATCAATTACAGGTGGAGAAATTATGGTAAAGACACAAGGTCAGATTACCAATACAGGAGCCGTATTCAATTTTGCTCCAGGACGAAATGGAGAAGTTTATGCAACAGCAATGGAAAAACTCTCAAGTGGCATGGCTTCAAGTGTCTATATGACAAATGATGGTGGAGATACTTGGATTCTAGAAGGTACCAATAATTCTGAATTGGCCATGACTAACAATACCTAATAAAATGAGAATCTTGAGCTAGTATTATTTTTGATATTTGCTTGGGTTTTTTTCAAAAACAGATTTACATGATGGGCAGCAAAAATGGAATGTATTTCCGTCATACTCTAAAGTCACACCACCTTCTTCCACTTCCATTTTGCAAACAGGATCCACTTTCATTGTTATACAAAGTCCGATTCTCCAAATAAAGTATATAGTTTACAAATGTAAGATGTATAATTTAGATAATAGTTTCTATTTAAGACATTCATGTCATTTCCTCTAGATGAAACAGATATTGCAATACTTGAATCTCTAATTCAGGATGGCAGGAAGTCATTTAGACAGATTTCAAGGGAAATCAAGGTAAGCACACCTACAGTACAGATACGTTATGACAGACTGATAAACATGGGAATAATAAAATCAATTTCACCAATATTGGATATGAAAAAACTTGGCATGAAATTAGATCTTGATAAAACTAATATTAAATCACAAGGAACTGCAACTAAAAAACTTAATTCAAATTTACATGTAAAAATAAAATGTGATTATTGTGATAGAAAGATTGCTGAAAAGCCCAGCATATTAAAAGTGGCAAACATTCAAAGATTTTTTTGCTGTCCTTCCTGCAAAGTTCTCTTTCAAGACAAATATCAACGAAGAATCAAGGCAATCATGAACTCACAGAAATAATTCAAAATATTCTGACTATTCCTGCTTTGAAATTTTGTTCTGTCTTGCTAGTTTGATTCTGTTATACACAAGTAATAATGCCAATATTATTATCGCCGCTATTGCAGCGTTTTGTATCACATCTTTGATGGCAAATTCAGAGTCAGTTTTCTCCATAGTTGGAGGTGGAATTTGTTCTGGTAAATCTATGTTCATTGTTAATGGGTAAAGTTTGGATATTGTCATGGTGTTATCAGTCTGCTCTGATGCTGAGACTTTAATCATTACCTGATATGTACCTGATTTGGTGTTTTTGTCAACTGATACATCAAGAGTAGATTCTGTCTGATTTTCTTGATTCAAGTCAATTATGGAGGGGGTAGCAGTAAAAGAAGCACCATTCAATCCAGAATCTGTCATGCCAACTAGTGAAATATCGATATTGTCTAGGGATACAACGCCATTGCTGTTTTTCAGATTATTTATTGCAACTTTTACTTGCTTTGATGTCTCTTTTTCTGTAAAGTCAATTTTTTCTTTGTCAATTTGTATATCAAAGGGAATAGAAATGCTGGCATCCAAATAACCTATTTTGTTTGCCAAAACTTCTGTAAACCACACTTTTCCGTCTTTTGATGCATCAAGATAAACTACAGTGGAGAGGGGTCCTGTTGGAACATCATATTCTGTAATTGCACCTGACACATCAATCTTTGAGATCTTGTTTCCACCATGTTGTGCAAAATAGATATTTCCAGATTCATCAGTATCTATCTGGCTTGGAAGAGTCTGTGGGTATAGTGTATTGGGGGATGTCCACAACGAACTATATGTTTTCAAATTAGAATCTAATTCTGAAATAATTACTCTACTTGAGCCATGATCTGATAAAATTAATTTTTCCACTCCTTTCGAGTCTTTGAATATTGCAATTCCAAAAGGTGAAAAAAAATCTGGCTTTGGCAGGCTAATCTCAGAAATATTTGGAAGTGTATCTGATTGCATGTTTGCAACATCAATAATTAAAACACTATTAGAATAAGCTAGAGTTATCAATAAAGAACCATCTTCATCAAATGCAAGAAATACCGGTCCGCTTTCTTCTTTGATTTTATATTCTTTAATTTCGTTTGTCTGTATATCCAGACTTGCAAATTTATCTGAACTTAGTTCTGTAAACCAAATCATTGACTTATCTGGTGATAAAATTAGTCCCATTGGTCCAGAATTTTCTGTTGGTATATTGATTGTGTCAATTTGTTGATTTTCTATATTGAATTTGCCTATGGAATTGGTTCTCGCATCTGTAAACCATATGATATTTCTTGATTCATCATAAATGATATGCCCTCCAGAAAGATTAACAATTACATCTTGTGTATTGGTCTTTTTTAATATGTCAAAATTTAAGAATTTTTCAGTGACCGGATCAAACTTGAAAATAGAACTTGCATTTTGTGTTGCATGATAGAACCATGCATTGCCATTTTTATCTGTTGTAATTCCTCTCAAACCAAAGTCATCGACGGGAATAGAAATTTCTTTGATGAAGTTACTTTTTTTAGAGTATGCGACAAATTCATTGTTGGATATTTCTTGTGCAAAGACATCATCATATGATGAAAATGAAAAAAGAATAACAAACAAGAAAAACAATCCAGTTAATTGAATTATGGTATTTTTCAACTTATTTTTCCACCTGATTTTCTGCATTATTCATCATAAAAAGTTCACATCATCCTATTTTTCTAGAAAAACTGAAACTGGTCCCAGAGTATTTCCATGGGGATTGATTACTATCTGCATATTTTGTTCATCTGGAATTTGGATTTTGTCTTGTCCCAGATATTTCCATGTATAGTAGGTTCCAGGCTCCTGTAGAGTCCCCTCCAGCTTGAAATCTTCAGAAAATGAAAACGAATCTCCTTTGAGTGCAACTGTCAAAACTTTAGGGCTATCGCCACTTGAAACAAATCTAAATTTGTACGTTCCATTTGTGATTGCAAATGTATCTGAAAAAATTCCATCATTGTACAGTTTTGGATCAGCAAGTCTTACATGAAAAATTTTTGGGTTTTCTTTTTTCTCAGGCGTTATAAACGATATTGAAGATATGGACACTATGACTGCCATTACAACGATACTACCAAGAATCAAATTTTTCTTCAAGCATAATCACTTAATTTTAATAATATGCACTTTTTTTAGATTCTAGCTTACACGTTGTACTAACAGCAACCACCACGGCGTTCTCTGTGATTCTCCTCATTTTGTCTTTGTTGTTCTCTTACTGTAAATTCTTCAGCATGCTGCTCAGAGCAGAGATATTTTCCGAATCTTTTGATTGCCGTATCTTTTTTGACTTCTATTCCACACATTGGACAATGTTTTTCAAACATATCGGGTAATAAAACTAGATGATATTTTAATACAGATCTTTACAAATGTAACATTAATCTTTAGAATGTGCTGGAACTAGATACCATTCAAACTTGTAGACACATCTATTTTAGAATAATTATCTTACAATTGTAAACGACCATATTAAAATACAATACAAATGACATCTATTCTATGAATTATTCTAATCCCGAAGTTTTAGTAGATACTGAATGGGTTTCAAAAAATACACCATCTGAAAAAATACAACTTGTTGAAGTTGATTATGATCCTGAAAATGGATACAGAAAAGGCCACATTAATGGAGCCACGTTAATCTGGTGGAAACGTGACATTAATGATCCTATAATTCGAGACATCATTAGTAAAAAACAGTTTGAAGATCTTATGAACAGAAATGGAATTGCCAAAGATAGTCAAGTTGTACTTTATGGAGATTTTAACAATTGGTTTGCAGCATTTGTTTTCTGGATCTTCAAATATTATGGTCACAAAAATATCAAAATAATGAACGGGGCTAGAAAAAAGTGGGAGCTGGAAAAAAGACCATACACTATAGAAGAGCCCAAAGTCACGCCTACCGTATATGTTGCTGAGCCACCAAATGAAGGTCTTAGAGCTTATCTCTTTGATGTCAAGCGTGCACTGGACAAAAATGACACTGTTCTAGTGGATGTAAGATCCCCAAAAGAGTTCACAGGTGAAATAACAGCACCGCCAGAATATCCAATGGAGCATGCACAAAGAGGTGGACATATTCCAAGTGCAAATAATATTCCATGGGCTACTGCTGTAAATGATGTTGATGGAACTTTCAAGACATATGAAGAGTTGAAACAAAACTATACCCCAAAGGGTGTAACTCCTGACAAGGACGTAATCTGTTATTGTAGAATTGGTGAGAGATCATCACACAGTTGGTTTGTTCTAAAGTATCTGCTTGGATACCCTCAGGTCCGAAACTATGATGGTTCTTGGACTGAATGGGGCAATATGATTGGAAATCCAGTAGAGAAATAACTGTTTTAAAATTCTACATTTCTATGCAAAATAATAATCATTGTTGGGATTGAAAAAGACAAAAATAATCACAATATTTGCAATTTCATTTGTTTTGATATCATTGTTTTTTGTTTCTAGTCAAACTCATCTTTTTGAAAAAAATAACATGGACACATCCACATATTCTGTTACAAAAAACCATACACCATACGTTAATGAATATGATTTACCCGTGGGTTCTTTGCCAAATGGAATCATAGCAGACAAGAAAGGATTTGTCTGGATTGTGGGTTCTAATTCAAATCTTTACAAATTTGATTCTAGACTAGACAAAATTGATTCTGTTTATTTCATTGGGGATGAGGAACTCAAACCAAATGGCTCCATTATGGGATGGGCAATAATTCAGGACAGTGATGGAATAATTTGGTTATTGCAATCTGGCTCAAAACCACTCTGGCGATTTGATCCTATCGGCGAAAAATTTACATCTTTATCCAAATCGTTTTCACTTACATCCATTGACAAGTACATCCAATAGATTTCAAACTAATTACAATTATACTCTGAGTATTTTGCTAACTCTAAAACTGTACATTGGCAAGTAGGTAAATGCCATTATTACTGTGCCAAGAATCTGTAGCCAAAGAGAGTATGTGTGATACATTCCAGCAAACATGAAAACTGCACCTATTGCAGCAATTGGAATCAATCTTGTATTTTTTCTATACCACATACCTACAAGCATTGAGGCAAATGAAACTAAAAGAACTATCATGCCTGTTGTACTATCAAAGAATTTCATCATTTTATCAGCAAAACTATCCGAATTATCATACATCGTATTCATGTTATTTAGATCAGCATTTGAAATTGTTGCAGCTGCCATTCCAACACTACTAAACCCTATGAGAGTAGTGCATAAAATCATGCCAATTATTCCAAAGGAGCAAACACATTTGCACTTGGTAATTCTCATCTTTTTGCGCTTAAATTACTTGTTCTATAAATTTTTCAATTTAGCCGATTTGTCCAGTTTTCTATGATGCATTTATGTTTAGGTGTTCAAAGCATAAAATTGCGTTGCAATCATTACAGTTGATTATGTCTCCTTCTATCTTGACATTAATAGAACCACATCTTGTACAAATTCTAATTTCATCTACTTGACAATGCTTTATCGGTTCAGTTTTTTGTTCACGATTACCATCCATATGAATATGTGATTTTTCACTTATTTAACAACTGTATTTTACAATTGTAAAGATGTCATATTAATTATCAGAAGTTCATCACTACTAATCAGATTGAAACAGGATGTAAACACTCTGAATGCAGGTATTAGAAAAACTGCCCTCAAAATTGGAGGAATGCACTGCGCTGGCTGTATAACTGCAATTCAAAACCACATGTCAGATATTGAGGGCATAAAAAAATGCGAGGTGAATCTGGCGGCTGAAAAAGCCGTTTTAGAGTTTGATTCATCATTAATTGATCTAGAGAAAATTGAAAATGCGCTAAAGGATATTGGGTATTCTGCTGTCTATGAAAAATTCTCAGTAAAGATAACAGGAATTACTGATTCCAGTGATTCAGAAAAACTAGAAAAGAGATTACTGGAAATAGAGGGAGTCAAAG
>Ga0209320_10001166_pt1 | contig 13717 bp, 13 predicted proteins | sample Rifsed13ft4_FD_184008 | JGI IMG/M metagenome (GOLD analysis project Ga0209320, IMG submission 184008) | Soil microbial communities from Rifle, Colorado, USA - sediment 13ft 4 (version 2) | ecosystem: Environmental > Terrestrial > Deep subsurface > Rock core/Sediment | place: Rifle, Colorado... | reverse complement strand
CCCGGCCGAGGACAACAAGTTCTCCGCACTCAACGCCGCGGTCTGGTCGGGCGGCTCGTTCGTCTACGTGCCGAAGGGCGTGGACGTGCCGCTGCCGCTGCAGGCCTACTTCCGGATCAACGGCGAGAACACGGGCCAGTTCGAGCGCACGCTCATCGTCGTCGACGAGGGCGCCTCGGTGCACTACATCGAGGGCTGCTGTCCCACTGGAGAGCTGGTCAGCTTGGGTGATTCGATGGTCGCCATCGAGTCCGTGGTCGCCGGACAGCACGTCATGAACAGCGGCGGTGTCGAGGCTGAGGTGTCGGCAACGCGTCGCCGCTCGTACGCGGGCCCGATGCTTAAGGTCGTGCCCGTCTCGGTCGGCAACGCCTTCGAGCTGACGCCAGAGCATCCGGTCTGGACGATGCGACGTAGCCAGGCGCAGATCTGGCGGAAGCACGGATTCGTCATGGACGAGGCCGCACTGCACACGACCGAGCCCGAGTGGATCCCCGCCGGAGAGTTGAAGGTCAACGACCTGATCTGCTTCCCGGTCGCATCGAAGCAGGTCGATCACCCGGAGATCTCGGATGATCTGCTGCGCTTCCTGGGCTATTACCTCGCGGAGGGAAGCGCGTTCCGCAACGGTGTCTCCAACGTGCCGACCGTCACCCTCTCGTTCCACATCGAGGAGCGTGCGTTGATCGACGACGCGCGACAGTTGATGAGCAGCCTGAGCGGCAAGCAGGCCGGCGTGTTCGAGAACCCGAAGATGCACGAAGCTCGGGTGTACGTGTACTCCCAGCCGCTGATGGAGCTGTGTCTGCGTTATTGCGGCAGCGGCTCGGCTACGAAGCGACTAGCCCATGAGCTCATGGAGTTGCCCTCGGAGCGGCAACGCCTGCTGCTCGAAACGTACCTGTTGGGCGATGGGAACCGCTTCACCGTCAAGCCCGGTCAAACGAAGATCCGGGCAGGCACCGCCTCGCGCACCCTCGCGTATCAGCTCCAGGAGATCTGGGCTCGACTTGGTCGGTACGCCACGATCCAGATCCGAAAGGCGTTTCGGGAAGTCATGCCCGACGGACGAGAGATCAGCCATCAGGATTTCTACGTGCTGGCCCTCATGGAAGAGGTCGCTCAACGTCAGGTTTGGTTCGATGCGGGCCGCAACTGCTTCTGGGTGCCTATCCGGCGCATCGAGAGCCGGCCGTATGACGGTTGGGTCTACAACCTCGAGATGGCTTCAGCGCCCAACGCCTACCTGGCGCGTGGCTTCGCCGTCCACAACTGCACGGCCCCGCTCTACGCCACTGACGCCCTCCATGTCGCCGTCGTCGAGGTCATCGCGCTGCCCAAGGCGAAGGTCCGCTACACGACGATCCAGAACTGGTCGAATGATGTCTACAACCTCGTCACCAAGCGGGCCCACGCTCACGAGGACGCGACGGTCGAATGGATCGATGCGAATACAGGCAGCCGCCTCACCATGAAGTATCCGAGCATCTACCTGCGCGGCAAGAACGCGACCGCGGACATCATCTCGGTGGCCGTGGCCGGCAAGGGCCAGCACCAGGACACGGGCGCCAAGGCCGTGCACCTCGCCCCGAACACGCGCAGTCGGATCGTGTCGAAGTCGGTCAGCAAGGACGGCGGCCGCACCTCGTACCGCGGCCACCTCAAGGTCGCGCCGGGCGCCACGAACGTGGTGGCCAGCGTGCGCTGCGACGCGCTCATGCTCGACGACCAAAGCCGCAGCGACACCTACCCGTACATCGACATCCAGGAAGACGACACCTCCATGTCGCACGAGGCGACGGTGGGGCGCATCAGCCAGGAGCAGGTCTTCTACCTGATGAGCCGCGGCCTGACCGAGAACGAGGCGCAGAACCTCATCGTGCAGGGCTTCCTCGAGGTCTTCACCAAGGAGCTGCCGATGGAGTACGCCATCGAGTTCAACCGCCTCGTCAAGCTCGAGATGGAGGGCGCCATCGGGTGACCGACCCCCTCCTGCTGGCCGCCGCCACGGAGGCGACGGCCCGCCAGCGAAGCCGCACTCTCGAGGAGCCCGACTGGCTCCTCGATGAGCGTCTGGACGCCGTGCGCCGCGTGGCCGAGCTGCCCAACGAGTCGAACACGCTCTGGACGACGTACCTCGACCTGCGCGCCGTGAAGTTCGGCGAGGTCGAACCGTACGAGGCCGTGGGCCTCGCCGCCGACGCCGCCCGGGCGCCGCTCCCCGAGGGCGCCGCCGCGTTCCTGCACGTCCGCGAGGACAGGATCGTGGCGCGAGCGCTCTCCCCCGAGGCCCAGGCTGCGGGCGTCTTCGTGGGCCCGTTCGCGGAGGCGCTGCGCGACCGTCCCGACGTGCTCCGCGCCGTCGTCGAGGGCGGCCGCAGCCTCCCCGGTGACGACCGCTTCGGCCAGGTCGCCCGGGCGCTCTCGGCGATCGGGATCCTCGTCCACGTCCCCGACGGCGTCGAGCTGTCGGGGCCCATCGTCCTGCGCTGGTCGGTCGGGGCTCCCGGCCGGGCGCTGGTGAGTCGGACGGTCGTCTCTCTCGGCGCGGGCGCGCGGGCCGGCCTGCTGGAGGAGCTGGAGGCCGTCGATGGGGCCGGCACTACCGCCGACCCCGAGGCCCCCCAGAGCCAGTGGTGGGGGACGATGGAGGTGGCGCTCGGTGACGGCGCCACGCTCGACGTGGCCGGCGAACAGGACCTCGGGCCGCGCACGGCGAGCTTCGTCACGCGCCAGGCCACCGTGGGCGACGACGCGATCCTGCGCTGGGCGCTGGCCCAGGTCGGCGGCCTCTTCGCCAAGAGTCGTATCGACAACCACCTCGTGGGCCGGGGCGGCCGCGTGCACCAGGCCGAGATCGCCTTCGGGGGCGGCAGCCAGCTCTTCGATCTGTCGAGCTACACGCGCCACATCGGCCGGGACACGACCGGCGACCTGCTGGTCAAGGGCGTCTTCCAGGATCGCGCGCGGGGCCACCTCAAGGGCCTCATCGCCATCGAGCGCAGCGCCCACGGCACCGACTCGTACCTGGGCGAGTTCGGCATGCTCCTCTCCAAGAAGGCGCGCTCGGTGACGATCCCGTCGCTGGAGATCGACCAGCCGGACGTCCGGCGCGCCTCGCATGCGTCCTCGGTGGCGCCCATCGACGAGAGCCAGGTCTTCTACCTCATGACCCGCGGCGTGCCCATGGAAGAGGCCCGCAAGGCGATCACGCTGGCCTTCCTCGAGCCGGTCGTGGCGCGCATCCCGCTGCCCGACGCGCAGCAGCGCCTGCGCGAGCTGCTCGAGGCGAAATGGGCCGAGGGCCACGGCCGTGCGGTCGCTGCCGGCGAGGAGTCATCGGCGGCGTGACCCGGCGTGTCGACGTGGCCGGGCTCGACGAGGTCGCCCCGGGCACGATGAAGATGGTCCAGGTGGACGCCACGGGCATCCTCCTCGTCAATCTCGCCGGGCGCGTGCGTGCCATGCAGGGCATCTGCTCCCACGAGTACTTCGAGCTGGACATGGGGTTCCTCACCGGCGACTCGCTGACCTGCGCGCTGCACCTGTCGCGCTTCGACCTGGACACGGGCGAGGCGCTCGACCCGCCGGCCGAGCTGCCGCTGGCGATGTACCCCGTGGTCGTGGAAGGGGGCCGGATCATCCTGGAGCTGCCCGAGGGGCCGATCCCCGTCAACGAGTAGCCGATCGGGGGCGGGCCGCCGATCCACGTCACAGGGCGAGATCCAGGACGTCGCGAAGGTGGACGAACAGGTTCCACAGGTCCGGCACCTGCTCGAGCCCGATCCCGCCGGCATCGGGCTGCACATGGTCGAAGATCTCGAAGGCGGTCGCCCGCCGCAGCGAGGCGGCCGGGATGACAGCGGCCAGCGGCTCGAAGTCGGCGAACGGGATGGCGTCATCGCCCACGTCGTGCATGAGGAAGACCGGCGCCCGGATGTCCGCAGCGACCGTGACCGGTGAGAGCGCCGCCAGGACCGCCTGCGCCGGGGCGGACAGGTCGGCCAGCGCGGCATCCGCGTCGCTCCGCGAGGTCGCGGTCAGGAGCCGGTAGGCCACGAGTGCGTCGCCGTCGAGCCGGGCCGCGAATGCCGGGTCGAAGGTGGGCGGTGGACCACCCTCCGTCACGACGGGCGCGAGCTCGTCTCGCAGGAGCCTGCGCATGGTCTCGTCCGAGATGGCGCCCAGGATCAGCTCCAGCGAGGCGCGCCGCGACAGCTCGCCGGGCTGCCATGCCCGGGCCGCGCCATCGATGACGACGGACCGACTGCCGATCTCGGCCAGCAGGGTCGCCGCATCCGCATAGGCGCCGAAGGCGTTGACGTACGCGACGCGCTCGGCGATAGCGGGGTCGGCCGCGGCGATCAAGGCGAGGCTGCCGCCGGCAGAGAACCCGGCCAGCCCGACTCTCTCGGGGTCGATCTCCGGCCGCGCGGCGACGGCCTGGAAGGCCTCGACGAGGTGGGCCGGCGCGCCCGGCCCGATCCGTCCAGCCGCCAGCTCGGTGTCCGCGGGGACCGCCACGATGAGCCCGATCCGCGCCAGCGCCATCGCCGTTCGGACGACCGCCGGGTGGTCGAGGGCGACCTGGTGCACGCCGAGCACGAGGATGACGGCGGGCCGCGGCTCTGCCGCGGAGCCGGGAGGCTCGGGCAGGTAGAGGTCGAGTCGATCGGACCGGGCCACGCCGTACGTGAGAGAGATCCGGGTCGGCGTGGGCGTGAGCGCGGAGAGCGCCTGGGGCCCCGCACCGAGGAGTTCCGGCACGAGCGCCAGCGTCAGGGCCCCGATCCGAAAGGGCCTGAGCGTCGCGAACGCGACCAGCGCGACGATCGCCAGGGCGATGAGGACGACGATCAGCTGAGCCAGACGCCGGCGCCACATCGTGCGGCGAGTGTACGGCGCGTCCGAGCGGCCTGCGGGTCGGGCCGAGTGGATCTCCGTCCCCGCTGATGCCGATGGCAGCATCACGTCGATGACGGTCCAGGATGCGGGTCCGGCTGCATGCCAGGTTGATGCACTGAGTGGCATCACGGACAGGGCCCCGATGGGCCGAGCGCTAGGCCAGCGCCCAGAGCCCCCGACCCGGCTCGATCAGGGCGTCAGCCCGAGCGTCCCGACCCCGGGTCCGGCGCGTGGCGCCAGCCCTGGGCCCTGAACAGGTCGCCGGCGGACGAGGCTAGACCTGCGGGATGCCGGCCGCATCCCGAATCACCGTCACCTCGGCCGAAAGGCCGGCCAGGCTTCCATCCCCTCGCGCTAGGGGAAGTCGCGCCCGATCACCCAGCCCAGCAGGCCGCCGACCGCCACAACCAGCACGAGCACGAGCACCAGCGCGACCTTCAGCTCCCGTCGGACCACGGGAGTCTCCTCTCGCGCCGCAGGGTTGCGGCTGGCTCCGTGAAGTGTGCCGGATGCGCGCGGCCGCCGACGCGTCGCTCAGCGGGGGAGGAGCGTCCCGATGCCGCGCTCCGCGGCGACGCGCAGGATCGCGTCGCCGAAGATCACGTCCGCCAGCCCGACGCCAAGGTGCGTCACGAGGACGCGGCCGCCCAGAGGACGCGGCGTGCCGGCCAGGATCGCCTCACCGAGCGTCGCCGCCGGGTCGGGGTAGCCGTCGAAGCTGCCCGCGTCGCGGTTGGCGAGGAACTGGCCGCGCTCGTCCACGATGAAGAGCGCGGCATCGCGCGCCACCTCAGCGGCGGCCATCATCGCGTAGTCCACCGCCACCACGAGGGCATCGGGCGCGAGCCACTCGTTCGGCATGACCTGGCGCTCGGGCCCGAAGGAGACGGCCGTGACCACGACGTCGGCCTCCTCGATCGCCCAGCGCGCCGACGGCTCCGCGAAAGCCAGGCCGATGCCCGCCGTCGCGCGGGCGAGCATCACCAGCGCGTCGGCGCGCTCCCGCTGCCGGTCGTGGATGTGCAGCTCCGCGCCGGGCAGCAGATGGCCGATGACCGGAACGTGGCTGCGGCCCTGCACGCCGGCGCCAACGAGGGCCACGCGCGGCGCCCGTCCCGCGATGCGCGGAGCGAAATGGCGGATGGCCACGCCCGAGACGGCCGCCGTGCGCGCGGCGGTGATCGGGGCGCCGTCGAGGATGGCCGTGGGGAGGCCGGTGCGGGCATCGTCGAGCAGCACCAGCGCCGAGATCGCGGGCAGGCCCAGCACGCCGTTGGCGGGGAAGCCGACCACCCACTTCATGCCCAGCAGATCGTCGGCGCCGTCCGGGTCCGACCCGCGCAGGTAGGCCGGCATGGCGTGCCCGAAGGAGGCGGGCGAGCGCGGGTGGACGCCGATCTTCGCGGGCAGCTCCGCGTCGGCCACGAGGGCGGTCAGCGTCCGCTCGGCCAGGACGAGCCGCTCCTCGAGCGGCGGCATGGCCGCCTCGACGTCCGCGGCGGCGAGGTAGCGGAGAGGTGACAGCTCGGGCACGATGCGAGGGTACGCCGCGGACACCGTTCGGCGCCAGCGTGGGCTACGATTCGGGCGTGACCCCGGCCGAACGCGAGACGAGCCTCGCCAACCTCAAGCTCGAGCGCGACGCCATCGCCCTGTACGACCGACTGGCCGCGATCGAGCGGGACCCGCACCGCGCCCATGCCTTCCGGACGATCGCCGCCAACGAGCGCCGCCATGCCGACGTCTGGGCGACCCGGCTGCGTGAAGAGGGCGTCGAGGTGCCCCCGGCCGACGGCCCCCGGGCGCGCATCCGCTTCATCCTGCTCATCGCCCGGCTCTTCGGCACGAAGGCCGTCTCCGACCTCGTGCGCGCCCTCGAGGGCGACGAGGAGGCGGCCTACAGCGACCAGGACCACCCCGAGGTCGCGGCCATCATCGACGACGAGCGGGAGCACGCCGAGATCTGGCGCCGCCTCGATGCGGGCGACATGGAGGCCGTCCCAGCGGCCCTGGAGGCGATCACGCCGGCCGGCGGGGCGGGCGGCGCCCTTGCCCTGCCCGCTGAGCCGGCCCACGCCCGCGACGAGCAGTGGCACGTGTCCGGCCAGACGGGCACGCTGCGCGCCTCGATCTTCGGCGTCAGCGACGGCCTCGTCTCGAACCTCTCGCTGGTCATGGGCGTCGTCGGTGCGGCGCAGCGCAACGAGATCATCGTGCTGGCCGGCGTGGCGGGCCTGCTCGCAGGCGCCTTCTCCATGGCCGCCGGCGAGTGGATCAGCATGCAGAGCCAGCGCGAGCTGTTCGAGCGCCAGATCGAGCTGGAGCGCGAGGAGCTGCGCGTGATGCCCGAGCAGGAAGAGCTCGAGCTGGCCGGTCTCTACCGGCGCAAGGGCATCCCTGACGCCGACGCACGACGGCTCGCCCACCATCTCATGGAGGATCCCGAGATGGCCCTCGACACGAAGGTGCGCGAGGAACTGGGGCTCGATCCCGACCAGCTCGGGTCGCCCTGGGGCGCCGCCATCGGGTCCTTCGTCGCCTTCGTGGTCGGCGCCTTCGTGCCCCTGTTGCCCTTCCTGCTGGCCAGCGGAACGCCGGCCTTCGTCGGCTCGCTCGGGCTCTCGATGCTGGCGCTCCTGGCCGTCGGGGCTGGGGTCAGCCTCCTTACCGGCCGCTCGGCGATCTGGAGCGGCGTGCGCCAGGTGGCCATCGGCGGGCTGGCCGCCGCGGTCACCTTCGGCGTGGGCACGGTCATCGGCGTCAGCGTCGGCGCCTGAGCTCGCCGCGTACCGTGGATGTCGTGGCGCGCGAAACCGCCGGCTCGCGGGAGGCGTAGGGCACGGTGGAACAGAGCGTGGACGAGCGCTCCGACGCCGCGCTGATGGCCGGCATCCTGGCCGGCGACCAGTCGGCGCTCGGCGTCCTCTACGACCGTCATGCGGACGCCGTCTTCCGCCTCTCGTACCGGCTCCTCGGCGATCGCGGTCTGGCCGAGGAGGTGCTCCAGGAGACGATCCTCGCCGTGTGGAACCGGGCCGAGCTCTACGACCCGCGCATCGCATCCCTGCCGGCCTGGTTGATGACGATCGCCCGCAACCGCTCCGTGGACCGGCTGCGTGCCCGCGGCCGGCGGCCGGCGCTGCTGTCGCTGAGTGCGGCCGGCGGGTCGGCCGGGAGTGACGGCGCGGCGCTCGATGCCGCGCTGGCTGGCGGGCGACTCGTCGCGGCCGCGCCGATGCCGCCCGAGCCCGAGGCCGTCGTGGACGCCGCCGGCATCCGCGAGACGGTGCTGGCCGCACTGGCCGGCCTGCCCGCCGACGAGCGCCGGGCGATCGAGCTGGCCTACTACGGGGAGCTGTCGCAGAGCGAGATCGCCGAGCGGCTGGGATGGCCGCTGGGCACGGTCAAGACGCGTACGCGCCGTGCGCTCCTGCGGCTGCGCGGCACGCTGGCCGAGACGCTCGGACCGGAGTTGGGCGCCCGTGTCGCCCCGACGCCGCTGCCGGGCGAGGCCCCGCCGGGAGGGATAGATGGACCACGCTGAAGCGCGCGAACGACTCGCGGACGCCCTCCTGGCCCCGCGAGACGGTGGGCTCGAGGCGGCTCTCGCCGATCCGAGCGCGACGGGCGTCGAGCTCCGCGCCCACCTCGCCGCGTGCGCGCCGTGCTCCCGCGAGCTGGATGCGCTGCGCGCGATCGGTGCGCTGCTGGCCACCGCCGCGCCCGACTCCCTTGCCGCGCCGCCCTCTCTGCGCGAGCGCGTGATGGCCGCCGTCGGCGAGACCGGCGCCCCGGCGGCGGCGCCGATCCCCCTCCGCCCGCGACGGCGCCTGCTTCCCCTGGTGGCGGCGATGGCTGCCGTGGTGGTGCTGGTGGCCGGCCTGGCCGGCGGGCTGGCCCTCGTCGGCCAGCGGCAGGAGGCCGACCGGCAGGTCGCCGAGCTCGGCGACCTCATGGCCGCGACGCAGGCGATCCTGGCCGACCCGGCGTTCGTGCGCATCGATCTCGCCGGCCCGGGCGGCAGCGGCAGCGTCCTCATCGGATCCTCCAGCGGCCGGCTCGTGGCTTTCTCGAGCACCCTGCCCGCCCTGCCGGCGGGTCTGCGCTACGAGTGTTTCATCGAGCGCGGCGGCGTCCGCACGTGGATCGGCTGGATGCACTGGAGCCCCGATCTCGCCTACTGGTCGGGCCCGGTCTCGGGGATCGCCTTGCCCTGGCGACCCGGCGACCGCTTCCTCGTCACGGAGGGCCGCGACGGGGTGCCCGTGCTGGTCGGCGGGTCGTAGGCGCGCTCGGCTCCGCCACCGGCGGCCGGGCGGCTACGATGCGCGACATGGTGCGCGGCGGCAACACGATCCCCGAGCCGGACGTGACGGACATGTTCGACGCGATCGCGCCCGTCTACGACCGGCTCAACACGGTCATGACGCTGGGCGCGGACGCGCGCTGGCGTCGCCGGGCCGCCCAGGCCACGGAGCTGTCGCCGGGCGACAGCGTCATCGACGTCGCCTGCGGCACGGGCAAGCTGGCCCTCGCGCTGGCGGGCATCGTGGGCCCCTTCGGGCGGGTCGAAGCGGTGGATCTCTCCACTGCGATGGTCGCGCGCGCCGCGGCCGAGCACCGTGCGCTCGTCCAGCTCCGCTTCCGCGTCGCCAACGCCCTCGAGCTGCCCTTTCCCGACGCGACCTTCGACGCGGCGACGATCGCCTTCGGGCTACGCAACCTGTCCGACTTCGAGGCCGGCGTCCGCGAGATGGCCCGGGTCGTCCGACCGGGCGGGCGGGTGGTCTGCCTGGAGCTGTCGCTGCCGCCCTCGCGGCTCTGGGCCCGCGCCTACCATGGCACGTTCCGGCGCATCGCGCCGGCGGCGGCGCGGCTCGTGGGCGGCCGGGCGTCGGCCTACGAGTACCTGCCGGCCTCGCTCGACGGCTTCCCGACCGTCGACGACCTGGCCGCGACGATGCGCTCAGCCGGCCTGGCCGACGTCCGCTTCTGGCGCCTCTCGACCGGCGTCGTGGCGGTGCATCAGGGCGTCGTCCCCGCCGACGACGGCGCCGGAGGCTCGGCGGGCAGCTCCGGCGGCGGCCCCTCGAGATAGCGGCGGTGGAGGTCGAGCACCTGCTCCACGACCGGCAGCGGCACGTCACCGCCCCAGCGCTCGATCGTCTCGGCGATCCAGGCCGCCTCGATCGCGCGCTCGTCGGTCGCGAGGTCCTCATCGCGGCGCGCGACGTGGCCGGTGAGCAGCCAGATGACCGCGACCGCGCCGCTGAGCAGGACCAGGAAGATCCAGAACGAGAAGGGGTCGGACATGCGCCGGCAAGTATAGGAGCGGCTATCCTGCGCCGATGATCGAGTGGACCCCCGACGCGACGGCCCTCCAGCTCGGGCCGCTCGCCCTGCCCTGGTACGGCATCGGCTACGCGGTCGCCATCGCGGTCGGGGTCTGGCTGGTCGGCGTCGAGGCCCGTCGGCGCGGGCTGGACGCGAGCATCGTCGGCGATGGGCTCATCCTCGTCGTCGTCTGCGGCGTCATCGGCGCCCGGATGTATCACGTCATCGACCAGTGGCAGATCTACCAGGACGACCTGCTCAAGATCGTCCTGCCGCCCTACAGCGGCCTGGCGCTCTACGGTGGCGTGGGCGGCGGGATCGTCGGCGTCTTCCTGTACACGCGACGGCGCGGGCAGTCCTTCCTGCGCTGGGCCGATGCCGCCGTGCCCAGCCTCTTCATCGGCCAGGCCATCGCGCGCTGGGGCAACTTCTTCAACCAGGAGCTGTACGGCCCACCGACCGGCCTGCCCTGGGGCCTGGCCATCGACTGCGCCCACCGGGTGGCGGCCTACCCCTGCTCGACGTTCCCGCTCGAGACGACCGGCTTCCATCCCCTCTTCTTCTACGAATCCGCCCTCACGCTGACCGGCGGCCTCGTCGCGCTCTGGCTCGGGCGGCGCTTCGCGGCTCGTCTGCGTGACGGCGACCTGCTGTCGCTGTGGTTCATCTGGTACGGGGTGGTGCGGGCGCTGCTCGAGACGTTCCGCGAGGGCTGGAACTGGGTCGTCGGCGGCATTCCCGTGGCGATCCTCATCAGCCTCGTGGTCATCGGCCTCGGCGTGGCCTCGATCGCCTGGCGCCACCGGGGTCCGCGGCCGGTCGATGCCGACAGCGTGGCGCCGGTCAGCGTGGAGGCGCCTCCCCCGGGCTGATCCGCCCCGGTTCGACACGCACGGCGCCGCGCTCCGGGCCGCTTTCAGCTTCATGTGAACAGGATCGACCCCGACGGGGTCCTCGGGTATGCCGTGACCGGCCGGGAACCGGCTGGGTTCGTGTCGACGGGGGCGCGCCACGCTCGGGTCGGCCTTCCGGGCGATCGCCGCCGCCGGCGGAGGCCCCCGTGAACGGCGAGAGCAGGCATCGCTTGTTCACGTCACGTGGAATGTCGCAGGCCGCGGGCCGCCCGGGCCCTCGTCCGGCCCGGTGCGTGTGTTGAGAGTCGCGATGTCAGTTGTACTGTCGCAAAGCGCTGTTCTCTGAAAGGTCAGTCTCCAGGTGGCGCCCGGCCGGGGCGTTACGCGACGAGACGTCAGCAGTACTGGCGAAGCGTCGCTCAGGACCGCACTGATGGCGACCATCGACGGCGTTTTGCGCGTCCGTGCCAGTAGTACTGACATCGGGTCGCCCAGGGCGGCGAAAGCCTGGCACTCGCCGCAACGCCGCTCCCCGGGGAGCGTCATCATCGGCGAGATGGTGCGGATCTTCGGTGGCGGGGACGAAACGGCGAAGCTGGCGAGGCGCCCGGAGGCGCTCGCGGCCAGCCTTGGGGTGCGGCCGAAGGAGGGCCTGGAGTGGCTCGGCCGAGCCCCCGACGGGCGGCTCGGCATGCTCGCCCGCCTGCTCCTCGGTGCCGGCGGGCTCCTCCTCTTCCGCCTCGGCCGCATCCGCCTGACCGTCGAGGGCCGCGAGCACCTTCCGGAGAGCGGCTACCTCGTCGCCGCGGCGCTCCACCGCGGTTGGATCGACCCGCTGGTCGTCATCCGGGCCCTGCCCGCCGAGCCGCGGCCGTGGTTCATCGGCAGCGGCCCGAGCACCTTCGACCGACGTTGGAAGGAGACGTTGCTGCGACGCGTGGGCGGCATCCTGCCGGTCTGGCGCGGCGGAGTGAGCGTCGACGAGCACGTCGCCGCCACCCGAGCCGTCGTCGACGCCGGCTGTCCTTACGTCATCTTCATCGAGGGCGGGACGGCCGGCCCGCCCGATCGGCTCCATCGGGTCCGCTCCGGGGTCGGCCTGGCGGCCCTGCGGCTCGATGGCATGCCCATCGTCCCCTTCGCCCTCGCCGGCTCGGACGACCTCTACCGCGGCAAGCGCATCGGCGCCCGCATCGGGCCCCCGATCACGGCCGCCGAGTTGCTGGGCGACGCGATGCCCGCGCGACCGCCCGAGCCAGGCTCTCGCGAGGAGCTGCGCCTCGCCCGCCTGGTCACCGAGCGCCTGGCCGAGCGGATCGAGGCCGCCGTCGCGGAGATGTACCCGGGGACCGTGGATCCACCCGAGGCAGCGCGTCCCTGGCGCTGGCTCCGGCGGCTCTTCTGAGCGCGGGACGTCCGTGAGCGCCGCACCGCACGCCCTGGGTCTCATCGGCGATCCGTCGCCCCACGCGTCGCGGCTGCTGCGCATCCTGCGCTGGAGCATCGGCCTCCTCGCCCGGCGCGTCCTCCGCTTCCGGCTGGAGCTGATCGGTGGGGAGAACGTGCCCTGCGACCCGCACGGCCGCCCGCTCGGCGGCTGGATCGCGGCCGGGCTGCCCCACGTGACCTGGATCGAGCCCTTCGTGATGCTCGTGCTGCTGCCGCCGGAACCGCGGCTCATCTGGTTCGGCGACGGGCGCGTCATCGAGCGCTCACGGTGGCGCCGCTTCGTCTTCCGGCGGATCGGAGGCGTCGTGCCCATCTGGCCGGGCGGCGGCCCGCGAGCCTTCGGGTCGCATCTCGAGGCCGTGCAGCGGGTCGTCGACGCGGGCGCCGTCTTCGCCCTCTTCCCGGAGAAGGGTCCCCCCGTCCCGCCCGGTCAGGCTCGACCGCTCGAGCCCGGCCTCGGCTATTTCGCCCTCCGTACGGGCGCACTGGTCGTGCCCATCGTCTTCGGCGGCACGCACGAGCTGTTCCTGGGCCGCCGCATCCGCATGGTCGTCCTGCCGCCGACAACGGCCCGCGAACTGGCCGGGCTCGCCCGCGACGATCCGCTGCCGGAGCCCGACTCGGCCGCGGAGCGGGAGACTGCACGAAGGATCGTCGAGGCGCTCCACGCGCGCACGGCCGACGCCGTCGCCGAGGCCCACCAGGCGGCCGAGCCGGAACTCGGGACGCGCAAGCGCTGGCGCTGGTTGACGCACGCCTTCCGCTGAGCCGCGCCCGCCTATACTCGGCCGCGATGCACTACGCCGAGTCGATCCTCGAGCTGGTCGGGGACACGCCGCTCGTCCGGCTCACGCGCGTCACCCGCGATCTCGGGCCACGGGACCGTCAGCCGCTCATCCTGGCCAAGCTCGAGATGCTCAACCCCGGCGGCTCCGTCAAGGATCGCATCGGGCTGCCCATGATCGAGGCCGCCGAGCGGGCGGGTCTCCTGAAGCCGGGCGGCACGATCATCGAGCCAACCAGCGGCAACACCGGCCACGGCCTGGCCATCGCCGCGGCCCTGAAGGGCTATCGCTGCATCTTCGTCATGGCCGACAAGCAGTCGCCCGAGAAGCAGGCGCTGCTGCGGGCGTACGGCGCGGAGGTCGTGCTCTGCCCCACCAACGTCCCGCCCG
>Ga0209320_10001164_pt1 | contig 13731 bp, 9 predicted proteins | sample Rifsed13ft4_FD_184008 | JGI IMG/M metagenome (GOLD analysis project Ga0209320, IMG submission 184008) | Soil microbial communities from Rifle, Colorado, USA - sediment 13ft 4 (version 2) | ecosystem: Environmental > Terrestrial > Deep subsurface > Rock core/Sediment | place: Rifle, Colorado... | reverse complement strand
CCTCGATCTTCCTGGAGGTCGTCATCGCCCCCGACCTGACGCTCGAGGCGGCGGCGATCCTGGCCACGAAGCCGAACCTGCGCGTGCTGGTGGACCCCCACCTGGGCACGTCGCCCGTCGCCGCCCGCGAGCTGCGCAGTGCCGGCGGCGGCGTCCTGGCCGCCGAGGCCGACGTGGCGGCGGACGACCCGGCCATCTGGCGTCCGGCCACCAGGCGGGTGCCATCCCCGGAGGAGCTGCGCGACCTCGACCTCGCCTGGCGGGTGGCGCGCCACGTGAAGTCGAACGCCATCGTGCTCGTGCGCGACGGAGCCGTGGTCGGCGTGGGCGCGGGCCAGATGAGCCGCGTGGACAGCGCCCGGTTGGCCGTCGCGAAAGCCGGTCCGGAGCGCGCGACGGGCGCCGCCTGCGCCTCGGACGCGTTCTTCCCCTTCCCCGACGCGGCCGAGGTCTGCCTGGCCGCCGGGGTGCGTGCGTTCGTCCAGCCGGGTGGCTCGCAGCGGGACGCCGAGGTGGTGACGGCGGTCGAATCGGCAGGCGCGACGATGGTCCTAACGGCCCTACGCCACTTCCGCCACTGAGGTCTATCCTGCACAGGTAGACCCAGCACAGCCCGCGAGGACGCCGATGATGGACGAGCAGACCACGATCCCCGAGACCCCTGCAGAGCCGGCCACGGAGACTCCCGGTACCGAACGTAACCCGGGCGGCGAGAGCTGGGTCGCCCAGCTGCAGCGCATGATCGACGACATCAGCCGCCAGGCGGCGCCGGTCGTCCGCGAGGTCGCCGCCAAGGCCGCCGAGCTGGCCGCGGTGGCCGGCGAGAAGGCTGGCCCGCTGGCGCAGAAGGCGGCCGTGAAGACCCAGGAATTCGGCGCCCTGGTCGCCGTGAAGGGCAAGGAGATGGCGGCCGACCTGCGCCGGGCCACCGGCGAGGCCGAGCACGATGGCAACGGAGCGGCGCCGGCCGCAGTCGCCCCCGAGGCGCCCGCCGAGGCCGAGGCGCCGACCGAGGAGAACGGCGCCTGAAAGAACGCTCAGCGGCCGCCCTGAACGCCAAACGACCGGACCTCGCGGTCCGGTCGTTTCCTCTCCTGCGCTGAGTGCACCCGGCGGCGGTCAGTCCTGGTGCTGCTTGTTGGGGCGGGCTTCCTTCTGGCGAGCCCTTTCGCGAGCCGCCCGTTCGATCTCCGCCGACCGATCACGCGACATCTGCCGGGCGATGATCGGGTCGAGCAGGTAGCCGTGGCCCTCCACGTCCTCCGCGTCGTCCGCCGGCTTCTCCGGTCGCTTCGTGCTCATCGATCGTCTCCTTCGGTCCTCATCCTGCCGGCCGCGCCGTCGGCTCCGACCGGTGGCTGAAGATTGCCCCTGATGTGGGCGCGAATCAACGGTCTCTCCGACCCGCCGCGTGTCAAACACGCGACACCGGCCGCCGTCGTGCGCGATGATGGCGGCCAGAACGCACGGGAGGGCCGGCATGACGGACGAGGGCTTCGCGGTCGAGCGGCTGCGCGCCTGTGCGCTCTTCGCGCGCGCCGACGGGGCGGTCCTCGGCGAGGTCGCCCGCGCCCTGCGTCGGCGGCGCTTCCGGCGCAACGAGGTCATCTTCCACCAGGGCGATCCGGGCGACTCGCTGCACATCATCGCCAGCGGCGCCGTGAAGATCGTGCTGCCCTCGGCTGAGGGCGACGAGGCCATCATCGCCACGCTCCGTGCGGGCGACTTCTTCGGCGAGCTGGCGCTGCTTGACGGCGCGCCGCACTCGGCCACCGCGACCGCCCTCGAGCCGACCGAGACGCTGGTCCTGCCGCGCTCGACCTTCCAGGAGCTGCTCGACCGCGACACGCTCCTGCGCGACGCGTTGCTGGCCGGCCTGGTGGCCGAGCTGCGCCGCCTCACTGGCCACGTCGAGGAGCTGCACTTCCTCGACCTCGCCGGACGGCTGGCCATGCGGCTGACGCGGCTGGCCCTGGAGCAGGCTCCCGGCGCCCGCGGCGAGGTGCGCCTCGACTGGCCGTACACGCAGTCGGACCTCGCCGCGATGATCGGCGGCACGCGGCAGAGCGTGAACAAGCTGCTCAGCGGGCTCGTCGACGAGGGCCTCATCAGCATCGAGCGGGACACGCTTGTGGTGGTGGACGTCGATCGCCTCACCCGCCGCGCGGAGCGCTGAGCCATGACCACGCCGACTCCCGACCCGGCCGAGCTGCAGGTCCTGCGCGCGGCTGCGCGGCGGGCGAGCATCGCGCGCCGGCTTCAGGGCGATCCGGAGACCGCCCTGCTCCAGTCGATCGTGGATGCCACGGTCACACTCTTCGACGCCGAGGCGGCCTCCATCGCCATCTTCGAGCGCGACCCGGACCGCCTCGAGTTCCGCGTCGCGGCCGGCGAGCAGGGCGCCGGGGCCATCGGCCTGTCCGTGGCGCCCAGCAAGGGCATCGCCGGCTTCGTCTTCTCCACCGGCCAGCCGCTCGCCCTCTCCGACGTCACGAGCGATCCCCGTTTCGATCGCAAGACCGCGGAGCGGACGGGCTACGTGCCCCGTTCCATCGCGGCCGTGCCGCTCGTCGAAGAGCACGGGCGGGGCACCGTCGGCGTGCTGCAGCTCCTCGACAAGCGCAGCTCCCCGACGTTCTCGCTGCGCGACATGGAGCTGCTCGGGGTCTTCGCCGCACAGGCCGCGGCGGCCATCCATGCCACGCGCATCCAGCGCGACCTCGACGAGCTGCTCCACCAGGCGCTCGGTCGCCTCGCCGGCGACGAGCTCGACGCGGCGGCCATCGAGGCCATCGTCTCCGCGGCGACCGACGGGCTCGACCCGGACGAGGAGAGCCCCTTCTGGACGCTCGTCGATCGCCTGGCTCGCCTGCAGTCCCTCGGCGAGCGCGAGCTCGGCCTGGTCGGTGACCTGCTCGAGGTGCTCGTGCGCTACGCGGCGCCGACGCGCCGTCGGACGTAGAGGCGCGGGGTGACCGACGCCCTCGTCCCGGCCTGGTCGGAACCCTTCTCGGCGGCGGCGCGGGACCGGCTGACGCGCCTTCCGCCGCTCGAGACGATCGACCGCGACTGGGCCTTCGGCGGAGCCACGGGCCGAGGGGTTCGGGTGGCGATCCTCGACAGCGGCCTGGAGTCGGACCATCCGGCCCTCCACGGCCGCGTGGCGGAGAGTGTCGCGGTGGAACTGGACAAGGCCGGTGAGCCGCACGTGGTGGCCGACGACCACGGCGACCTCTTCGGTCATGGCACGGCCTGCGGCGGAATCATCCTGGGCCTTGCGCCGGAGGCGGAGCTGGTGTCGGTGCGCGTCCTGGGCTCGGACCTGCGCGGCAAGGGGCCCGCCTTCGCGGCCGGCCTCGAGTGGGCGCTCGAGCACGGCGTCCGGGTGGCGAACCTCAGCCTCTCCTCGAAGAGCGAGGCGATGTTCGGCGTCTTCCACGAGCTGGCCGACGCGGCGTACTTCCGCAACGTGCTCCTCGTCTGCGCGGCGAACAACGTGCCCGGCCCCAGTTACCCATCGCTCTTCAGCTCCGTCCTCTCGGTGGCCGCCCACGACGAGCCCGACCCGTGGCGGTTCTACTACAACCCCTCGCCGCCGGTCGAGTTCGGGGCCTGGGGCGTGGACGTGCCCATCGCCTGGCGCGACGGCGGCATGACGGTGGCCACCGGCAACAGCTTCGCCGCGCCGCACATGGCCGGCCTGGCGGCGCTGCTGGCCTCGAAGCACCCCGGTCTCACGCCCTTCGAGGCCAAGGCCATCCTCGCCGCGGTGGCCGACAACCCGCGCCGCTGAGCCCGAGGGCGCCCTGCTACCATCGGGCTCCCATGCCCGACCGCTCCCGCTACTACCTCACCACGGCCATCGCGTATGCCAACAACCAGCCCGGGCTGCATACGCTGTACGAGGTCGTCGGCTCGGACGTGATCGCGCGCTGGCACCGCATGTGCGGCACGCCGACGCGCTTCCTGACCGGCACCGACGAGCACTCGGTGAACATCTCCATGAAGGCGGCCGAGCGGGGCCTGGCGCCGCGGGAGTTCGTGGACGAGATGGTCGGGCTGTTCAAGGCCTCCGAGGATCGGCTGGGCATCACGCCCGACCGCTTCATCCGGACCACCGACCCCGACCACGTGCGGGCCGCCCAGGAGATGGTGCGCCGGGCCCATCGAAACGGCGACATCTATCTCGGCACCTACGAGGGCTGGTACTGCCCCAACGAGGGCTTTCGGGCCGCGAGCGACCTGATCGAGGACGCGACCGGCTTCCACTGCCCCAACCATCCCGATGTGCCCCTGCAGTGGCTGACCGAGAAGAACTGGTTCTTCCGCCTCTCCGCCTACCAGGACCGCCTGGAGCGCCACTACGCCGAGCACCCCGACTGGGTGGAGCCCGAGTACCGCAGGAACGAGATGCTCGGCTTCATCCGCCAGGGCCTCGAGGACTTCTCCGTCAGCCGCGAGGAAGCCGGCGGGTGGGGCATCCCGTTCCCCATCCGCGAGGACGGCTCGGACGCGCTGCTGCCCGATGGCACGCCCGACCCGGCGGCGGGCACGATCTACGTCTGGTACGACGCGCTCATCAACTACATCACCGGTGCCGGCTTTCCCGACTCGCCCGACGACTTCGCGCGCTGGTGGCCGGCCGACCTGCACGTCATCGGCAAGGACATCGCGCGCTTCCACACGATCTACTGGCCGGCCATGCTCTGGAGTGCCGGCATCGAGGCGCCGCGGAAGGTCTGGATCCACGGCTGGTTGCTGGTCCGGGGCGAGCGCATGAGCAAGAGCCGTGGCAACTTCCTCGACCCGAACGCGGTCGTGGACGTGCTGGGAACCGACGGCGCCCGCTACGTCCTGCTGCGCGAGGTCGCCTTCGACCGCGACAGCGACGTGAGCTGGGACTCGTTCGTGCGCCGCTACAACGCCGATCTCGCCAACGACTTCGGCAACCTCGTCAATCGCACCGTCTCGATGGCCGCCCGCTATCTCGGCGGGGAGCGGCCGGATCCGCGCCCGGCGGACGACGCACCGCTGGCTGCACGCTGGCCGGAGGCCGTGGCGCGCTATCGCGAGCGCGTCGAGGGCTGCCGCCTGCATGAGGCGCTGGCCGAGTTCGCGGAGCTCGTGGCCGACGCGAACCGCACCGTCGACGCCGAGCAGCCCTGGGTGCTCGCGAAGGCGGCGCGAGAAGGTGATCCGGCGGCGGGGGAGCGCCTGAGGGGCATCCTCGGCGACCTGGTCGAGACGTGCCGGCTGCTCGGGCTGCTCGTGGCGCCCTTCATGCCGAGCACCGCGCCGCGCCTGCTGGGACAGCTCGGCCACGACTACGGCTACGGCGCCGATGGCAACCGCGGCCCCGCGCTTCTCGAGGAGCTGCGCTGGGGAGCGCACGTCGGCGAGGCGGGAACGCTGGGGACGCCCGAGCCCCTCTTCCCGCGGCTGGACGTCGATCCATCTGCGGGCTGAGGCTGCCGCACTGAGCGGGGCGGCGGATACCATGCCGGTATGACCTGCCGCTCCTGCGGCCGGGCGCTGGAGCCCGGCACGCGCTTCTGTCCCAGCTGCGGCACGCCCGTCGAGGCGGCGTGTTCGAACTGTGGCACGGCCCTTCCCGCCGACGCACGCTTCTGCGCCAGTTGCGGCGCACCCGCGGCCACGACGCCGGCAGGGGGGCCAGGCCTCGCTCCCGCCGAGCCCGGCCGCGAGCGGAAGATCGCGACCATGCTCTTCGCCGACCTCGTCGGGTCCACCTCGATGAGCGAAAGCCACGATCCGGAGGTCGTCTCGAGGCTGGTCGGGCGCGTCTTCGAGCGCCTGGGCGAGGAGATCCGACGCTACGAGGGCACCATCGAGAAATTCGCCGGCGACGCCATGCTGGCCGTCTTCGGCGTGCCGGCCACCCACGAGGACGATGCCGAGCGGGCCGTCCGCGCCGCGCTGGAGATGCAGGCCGCGCTCGGCAGCCTTGCGGAGGCTGGCGGCACCGGGGACCTGCGGCCGCGCCTGCGGATCGGGATCGACACCGGTGAGGTCCTCGTCGACCTCGATCGGGCCTCGGGTGCCCGCGACCTGTTCGTGACCGGTGACGCGGTGAACACTGCCGCGCGCCTGCAATCGGTGGCGGAGCCGGGCACGGTCATCGTCGGCGCGGCGACCTACGCAGCGACGCGCGACGTGGTCGAGTACGAGGAGCTGCCGCCCGTGGAGCTCAAGGGCAAGGCGGACCTCGTCGTCGCCTGGCGGGCCGTGACCGTGAAGGCGCGCCGCGGTGGCGTCCGCAGCCCCCTGGGCATCGAGGCCCCGCTCATCGGTCGTGACGAGGAGTTGGCCCTCCTCAAGGAGACGGTCCGCCGTGCTGTCGCCGACGGTCGGCCGCAGCTCGTCACGGTCGCAGGCGCCGCCGGCGTGGGCAAGTCGCGCCTGACCTGGGAGCTCGAGAAGTACCTCGACGGGCTGCCGGAGACCTTCCACTGGCGCAAGGGCCGCTGCCTCTCATACGCCCAGACGAGCTATTCCGCCCTGGCCGACGCGATCAAGGCCGACGTCCGTGCGGCGGACGACGACGCGCCGTCGACGGTCATCGCCAAGCTCGACGCCCGGCTGGTCGAACTCGACCACGACGCGGGCTCGGAGGTCCGCACCGCCCTGCTGGCCACGCTCGGCCTCGAGGGGGAAGCGCTGGCTCGAGATCGTCTCGTCGACGGCTGGAGCCAGTACCTGGGGCTTGTTGCCGCAGCGGCGCCGCTCGTCCTCGTGCTCGAGGATATCCATTGGGCTGACGAGGGGCTGCTCGACTTCATCGAGTACCTCGCGCGCTGGGGCGAGGGCCCGATCGCCATCCTCTGCCTCGCCCGCCACGAGCTGTTCGACCGCCGAACGACCTGGACCGGCGGTATCTCGAACGCGTCGACGATCGTCCTCGAGCCACTCACGGTCGCCGAGACGGGTTCGCTTGTCGACGGTCTCCTGGCCGGCGGCCTGCCGTCGGCCATCCGCGAGCGGGTCGTCGGGCTGGCGGAAGGCAATCCGCTCTTCGCCGAGGAGCTCATCCGGATGTTCGTCGATCGAGGCGTCCTGCGCCTGGCCGACGGGGCCTGGGAGCTGGCCCGGCCGGTCGAAGAGGTCGAGGTGCCGTCCTCGGTCCAGGCGGTGCTCGCCGCGCGACTCGATGGGCTGCCGGGCGACGAGAAGCGCCTGGCCCAGAACGCGGCGGTCATCGGGCGGATCTTCTGGGACATCCTGCTGGCGCACCTGACCCGCCTCGGCCCGGGCCCGACCGGCGACCTCCTGCGTCGACTGCGTGTCAAGGAGCTGGTGGTGCCTCGCCAACCGTCCTCGCTCGCCGGCGCTGCGGAGTTCGGCTTCCGCCACGTCCTTGTCCGCGACGTGGCGTACGACTCGCTGCCCAAGCGCGACCGGGCGACCCTGCACGCCGAGATCGCCGATTGGGCCGAGACGGCGCTGGCCGATCGGATCGACGAGTTCGCGGAGCTCGTGGCCTCCCACCTCGCCGTCGCACTGGTCTACGAGGAGGAGCTGGCTGGCTCGCCGGACGATCCCGCGCTGCGCGAGCTACGTGAGCTCACGTATCGCGCCGCCGTTCGGGCGGCGCGGCGCGCGGCGTCGATCTCGGCGCTGCCGGCGGCCCAGCGCTGGCAGCGTCTGGCTATTGACCAGGCGCGACTCCTGGATGCTCCGGCCCGGGAGCGCGTGCAGCTCGCAGCCGACTACTACGCCTACCTGTGGCACGAGCCGGAGCCGGCCGAGCGGGTCGCCATCTTCTCCGAAGCGGTGAACCTGTTCGACCGCATTCCCGAACCGACTGACGAGGATCGGCAGGCCCGCGCGCGGCTGCAGGCATCGCTCGGCGAAGCGCTGTACGAGACGAACCAGGTCGAGACGGCGCGGGCCACGCTCCGCGAGGGGATCGCCGCGCTCGAGTCCGAACCGCCGAGCCGCGGCCGGGCCGACCTCCAGCGCGTCCTTGGCTGGACCCTCTGGCGAACGGGATCCCCGCTCGATGCGGCGCCCATCCTCGAGCGGGCCGTGGCCGACGCTCGCGCGAGCGGGTCGGACGAGGCACTGCGGTGGGCGCTCCATGATCTCGGCCTCGCGAGGACCATGATCGGCCGCACTGACGACGGCATCGAGCGCCTGGAAGAAAGTCTCGAGATGGCCCGACGGGCGGGTGACCGGGCGCTACTCGCCCGCTGCCACATCAACCTGCCGGTGACGAGGTCCGAGCGAGGAGACTCGTGGACCGAGTACGTACCGATCCTCGAGGAGGGCCTCGCGCTGGCGCGCCGGGACGGCGCGGTGGCGACGATCGCGTGGCTGGCCACGAATCTCAGCTACGAGATGGAGGACCTCGGGCGGCTCGACGAGCGACTCCCGCTCGCGATCGAGGCGCTCGACGCCGCCCATCGGGCTGGGGACGATGAGCTCGTGGCGAGCGGGCGCGAGGACCTGACGTGGGCGCACCTCGTCCGCGGCGAGCGCGAGCTGGCCCTGCGTGAGCGAGCCGCGGCGGGCTCGATGTCTCGGCGTCCTGAGAACGAAGGGTGGACCGCGAACCTGGTGGCGGTCCTCGAATGGGCCGGTGACCCGACGCAGGCATACGGGGAGCTCATGGCGTGTTTTGAGGGCCTGACGCCGGAGAACCAGGCACGCCCTTCGGTCGCACGCTGGCTGGCCAGGATGGCGCTCCGGCTCGATGAGCCTGGCGGCGTCGCCCGCGGCTCGTCGGCATACGTGGGATGGTCGACAGACAAGACGGGCCCGATCGCGGCGATCCGGCGACGCTGGATCGCGGGCCTTGTCACGGACCGCGACGGCACGGCGGTCGAGGCCGCCGCCGAGGAGCTGGAGGCGGCCGGCTACCGGAACGTCGCGGTCGATGCCTTCGCCGACGCGGCGCTGATGGCGGCCCGGGCCGGACGCGAGAGCGCAGCCGGAGCGCGCGCCATCGCCATCTCCGCGGAGACCGGCTACCACCACAACCTCGGCCCGCTGCCCGAGACGCGCTGGGTCGCCGCGCCGCCTACCATGCGCCGGTGAACTGCCGCACCTGTGGCCGGGCGCTCGAGCCCGGCAGCCGCTTCTGTCCGAGTTGCGGCACGCCCGTCGAGGCGGCGTGTTCGAACTGTGGCGCCAGCCTCGCCGCCGACGCGCGCTTCTGCGCCAGCTGCGGCACTCCCGTGGCCGCTGCCGGCGGTCCGCTCGGGGCCGAGTCGCCCGACACCGGCCGCGAGCGCAAGGTGGCCACGATGGTCTTCGCCGACCTGGTCGGCTTCACCAGCCTGAACGAATCGAGCGACCCGGAGCTGGTGCAGGCCCTGGTGACCCGTGCCTTCGACCGCCTGAGCGCCGAGGTCGTCCGCTACGAGGGAACCGTCGAGAAGTTCGCCGGCGACGCCATGCTGGCCGTCTTCGGCGTGCCGGCCACCCACGAGGACGATGCCGAGCGGGCGGTTCGGGCCGCCCTCGAGATGCAGGCGGCGATGAGCGAACTGGCGGCCGAACTGCGCACCGAGGGCCGGCCGGAGTTGGCCCTGCGCATCGGGGTCGAGACCGGCGAGGTGCTCGTGGACCTCGGTCGGGCCCAGGGCGAACGGGACCGCATCGTCACCGGCGACGCCGTCAACACCGCCGCACGGCTGCAGCAGGTCGCGGCACCCGGGACGATCGTCGTCGGCCCGTTCACCTATGCCGCGACGCGCGACGTGGTCGAGTACGAGGAGCTGCCGCCGACCGCGCTCAAGGGCAAGGCGCTGCCGGTCGCGGCCTGGCGCGCCGTGGCCGTCAAGGCCAGGCGCGGCGGTGTCCGCCCGTCCCTGGGGATCGAGGCCCCGCTGATCGGGCGCGACGAGGAGATGTCCCTCATCAAGGAGACGGTGCGCCGCACGGTGTCGGACGGTCGGCCACACCTCGTGACGGTCATCGGCAGTGCAGGTGTCGGCAAGTCGCGGCTGACCTGGGAGCTGGAGAAGTACCTCGACGGCCTGCCCGAGACCTTCTACTGGCGCAAGGGACGCTGCCTCGCCTATGCGCAGGCGAGCTTCTCGGCGCTGGCCGATGCGGTGAAGGCGGACGCGCGGATCCTCGACGACGACGCGCCGGCGACGGCGGCGGCGAAGCTGGAGGCACGGGTCGGGGAGCTGGGGAGTGCCGCCGATCCCGCGCTGCTCCGGGCCGTGGAGGCCCTGCTGGCGCTCGGTCCGGCGACCGGGTTGGGTCGCGACCAGCTCTTCGACGCCTGGCGCCGCTATCTCGAGCTGCTGGCCCATGAGAGCCCGCTGGTCCTGGTCCAGGAGGACATCCACTGGGCCGACGAGGGCCTGCTCGACTTCATCGAGTACATGGCGCGCTGGGCCGAGGGGCCGATCGTCCTGCTCTGCCTCGCGCGCCACGAGCTCCTCGAGCTGCGCCCGACGTGGGGCGGCGGCATGCCCAACGCCGCATCGATCGTGCTCGAGCCGCTCGACGCGGCGGAGAGCGCACAGCTCGTTGACGCCCTGCTCGCCGGCGGCCTGCCGGCCGAGCTGCGCGACCGCGTGGTGACGCTCGCCGACGGCAACCCGCTCTTCACGGAGGAGCTGGTCCGCATGTTCGTGGACCGAGGCGTGCTCCGCTTCGGTGACGGCCGCTGGCAGCTGGCGCGACCCGTGGAGGAGGTGGAGATCCCCGGCTCCATCCACGCCGTGCTGGCGGCGCGCCTCGACGGTCTGCCGGCGGTCGAGAAACGGGCCGCGCAGAACGCCGCGGTGGTGGGGCGCATCTTCTGGGACGCGCTCATCTCCCACCTCTCCCGCCAGGGGACCTCGGCGACCGGCGAGGTGCTGCGCCGCCTGCGGGTCAAGGAGCTTGTCGTGCCGCGACAGCCGTCGGCGTTGGCCGGCGCGGCAGAGTTCGGTTTCCGCCACGTCCTCATCCGCGACGTGGCCTACGACTCGCTGCCCAAGCGCGATCGGGCCGCCAAGCACCTTGACGTGGCCCGCTGGGCGGAGGAGACGCTGGCCGATCGCCAGGAGGAGATGGTGGAGCTGCTGGCCGCCCACTACCTCGCCGCCCTGCGCTACGAGGAGGAGTTCGCGGGGCCCGATCCCGAGCGCTTGCGCGAGCTGCGCCGCAAGACGTACACGTACGCCCGGCGGGCCGGGGCCCGCGCCGACGACGTCTACAACAAGGAACAGGCCGCGCGCTGGTTCCGCGTCGCGGTCGAGCAGGCACGAGTCCTCGACCTGCCCGCGCGCGAGCGGGCAGCGTTGGCCGTCGAGTACGACCGTGCTGCTGGCGGGTATGAGCCCCACGAGGCGATGCGGGCCACGCTCGAGGATGCGCTGGCGCTCATGAGCGGATTGTCCGATCGCAGCGCAGAGGACGAGCAGCACGTGGCCACGTTGCGCGGCCACCTCGCCGTCTACCTTTACGTGGCCGACGAGGTCGAGGCAGCCCGCGCGCTGGTGCGGGAGGGCATCGCCACGCTGGAACCGGGGCCGCCCACGCCGGGTCGCGCCGGGCTGCGGGCGCGCCTGGGCTGGACGTACTGGCGCGCCGGCCCGGTGGCGGAAGCGCCGTCGATCCTCCGTCAGGCCATCGAGGAGGCCCGCGCGTGCGGCGCCCTGGACGTCGAGCGCATGGCGCTGCACGACCTCGGCGTGGCCACGGGCATGCTGGGCGACGCGCGGAAATCCTTGGCCCTGGTCGAGCAGAGCATGGAGCTCGCGCGGGCCGCGAACGACCGGGTACTCATGTCGCGCTGCTATATCAACGTGCCGGCCATCGCGTACGGCAACGGCGAGACCACCGAGGGGCTCATGCCGCTGTGCGTCGAGGGCTTGGACCGCGCACGACGGAGCATGGACCACGTGACGGCATCGTGGATCGCCCAGAACATCGCCGACTTCCTCGCCTTCGAGGGTCGCCTCGATGAAGCGCTGGCGTATGCCGAAGAGGCCATCGTTGCCGCGGGGGCCGTGGGTGATCAGAGCCGGCTGGCCAACTGCATCGCCGAGCGGGCGTACGTTCGACTCTTGACCGGCGACCGAGAGGGCGCGCGCGTGGACGTCGTGGAATCGAGGCGGCTGTCCGGCACCCCGGAGCCGCAGTCGGTGATCTACGACGCGATGTTCGACGCCCTGTTCCTTTGGCCGGACGATCCGTCGGCCGCCTGCCGGTCGATCTCCGAGGCGCTCCACTCGCCCGACGTGGCGCCGCCATCGCTCCTGGACACGGCGCCGAACGCGGTGCGCATGGCGCTGCGGCTCGGGGATGCGGCGCGGCTGGCCGGCTCGCTCGCCGCCTACGTGGCCGTGGCGGAGCGGTGCGGCGGGCCCGTGCGAGCCATCCAGCGCCGCTGGCTCGAGGCCCTGCGGGCAGACGACGCGTCGGCCGCGTCGGTCCTCCGGACGGTCGCCCACGAGTTCGAGGCGATCGGCTATCGACTGCCGGCAGCCGACTGCCACGCGGACGCCGCACTGCTCGCCCGACGAGCCGGCCTGGATCCGACCGGGGACGAGGCCGAGGCGCGCCGCCTCTACACCGCCTGCGGCGCTGTGCCCCTGCTCGGCGAGCTGCCGGAGGCGCGCTGGACCGGGGCCGCGGAGACGACAGCGCGCCCGGCCTGAGCGTGCGCCTCATCGACTCGCACGGCCATCTTCAGGCCGCGGCCTTCGCGGTCGACGCCGACGAGGTGGCCGTGGCGGCCCGGCTGGCCGGGGTCGAGCGGATCCTGGCGCCCGGCTGGGACCTGCCCTCGGCCCACGGGGGCATCGGGCTGGCCGTCCGTCACGACTTCATCGATGCCTCCGTCGGCGTCCATCCGCACGCGGCCGCCGAAGTGGACGGCGACGCATGGGCCGCCATCGCCGCCCTGGCGCCGGATCCCCACGTCGTCGCCATCGGGGAGACGGGCCTCGACTACGACCGGGCCTTCTCGCCGCGCGCCGCGCAGCTGGCCAACCTGCGCCGCAACCTCGCCCTCGCGCTGGCGCTGGGCAAGCCGGCCATCCTCCACTGTCGCTCGCAGGCCGGGGAGCGTGACGCGCAGGACGAGCTGATCGCCGAACTGCGCCTGGCCGGCGTGGGTGGTCCGGACTGGCTGGCCGTCTTCGGCGCTCGGCCGCCGGGGATCCTGCACTCGTTCTCGGGACCCGTCGACTACGCCGAGACGGCCCTCGAGCTGGGACTCGCCATCAGCTTCAGCGGCCTCGCCTTCCGGGCCGGCGAGGAGGCGACGACGATCGTGGCACGCCTCGTGCCCGACGATCGGCTGCTGGTCGAGACGGACTCCCCGTACCTGTCCCCGCCGGGCGCCCCGCGTCGCCGCAACGAGCCACTCTGGGTGGAGGTGACGGCCCGCTGGCTGGCCGAGCGACGGGGTGTCTCCGCCGACGCGCTGGGCGAGATGCTCGTCGCCAACTACGACCGGATCTTCCGGTCTATGTCTGGATTGGCATGAGCCCCACTCATGCAACCGGGTGAAACCGAGCGTGGCCACCTCCCACTGGCCCGAGTGGTGGGTGGCTGAGCGTGGATTGAGCCACTTGCACGAGTCCCAGTCATGCGCCCGCCGCAGCCGAGAAGCGAGCCCGCAGCAGGTCCGTCCCCGCCGCGTCGCTGAGCCGGTAGGCCCAACCGTCATCATCGCGCCACGTGGCGCCCACCAGCTCGGCGCCGGGCTCGGCGGCCTGCTGGTACTCCAGGCGATAGCGCCGCGGCCGCACACCCAGC
>Ga0209320_10001161_pt1 | contig 13737 bp, 14 predicted proteins | sample Rifsed13ft4_FD_184008 | JGI IMG/M metagenome (GOLD analysis project Ga0209320, IMG submission 184008) | Soil microbial communities from Rifle, Colorado, USA - sediment 13ft 4 (version 2) | ecosystem: Environmental > Terrestrial > Deep subsurface > Rock core/Sediment | place: Rifle, Colorado... | reverse complement strand
CGCTGGCGGTCACCGTGTAGGCGCCGATCGGGACATTGGCGAGCGAGAACGAACCGTCAGCAGCTGTGGTTGCCGTAGAGGTTGCCGGAACGGTATTGACCGAGACGCCTGCTATGCCGACCCCCACGACATCCTTGACCGTTCCGGAGATCGTTCCCTTGTCGACGGCGCTGGTGCCTGCCGGGCCTGTGGCCCCGTCGTCCCCTGCGCAACCGATCATCGCAAGCAGCGAGAGGATCGCCACTACTGCAAAGAATCTTCGCATCTTGCCCTCCTTCTGGTTCGTCTGGTTTGGTTGGATTGGTCGGTTCGCCGTACTTGTCCCCATAGCGGGAAACCTAAATGCATCGAGCATGCCCGGAAGGAAGCAAGACGCAATTCGTTTGCATTTCGAATAGTTACAAAACAGAAGAACGGACATCCGCCTCCCTTTCGGGGATATCCCCAAGTTCCCTTGGGGATATCCCCAAGCCCCCCGTTCCGAATCGTCTACCCGCCCGTTTTCGGGGAAATTCCCGGGCGGGACCGGGGAATTGGCGAATTCGCATACGGCAATGAACCCGATTTCAAGCCTTGCGTCCCCGATTTCCCTTGAAAACCGTGCCAGTCGGCAGCTCACGGAGCTTTCCCCCCTGCGGCATGTCGCTTGCTTGGAAGATGATATGCTTCCCCGGTCCGTCCTGGTCGTCGACGACAACCACCTGGTCTGCTGGGGACTTTCCCGATCTCTCGCAGACCAAGATTTTCTCGTCCGGACCGTGGGAACGGGGGCAGACGCCATCTCCCACGTGCAGGCGGATCACTACGGCCTCGTGTTCCTCGATGTCCGCCTCCCCGATGCGAACGGGTTCGATGTGCTCCGGGAGATCCGGAGGATCTCCCCGGAAACCCGCGTGATCATCATCAGCGCCGACGGAACGGAAGGGAACCGGCTGAAGGCCCTCGCGGAAGGAGCCATGGGATTGCTGGAGAAGCCGTTCAACATCACGGATGTGAACGAGGTGATCCGAAGGGCCTACACCCGGAAATCGCGTTAACGGGCCACAAGATACGCCCCTGCCGGATTCCTCTTGGATTCTCCCGGTGGGTGGCGCATACCGACGGCCGGGTCGGGGGAGGGTGGGCTACTCCAAGCCGAATTTCTTGATCTGGTATCTCAGGGAATCGTAGGAGACGTTCAGCAGTTTCGCGGCGAGCGTCTTGTTGTTCCTCGCCTTGTCGAGCGCTTGGAGGATCAGGTCCTTCTCGACCTCCTCGAGACAGATCCCGGCTTCGGGAAGGAGGAAACGGTACCTCGGAGCATCCCCCTCGGCTTCGTCTTTTCGATGCATCTCTTTCGGCAGGTGCTCCGGAAGAACCGTTTCGCCGCTTTCCAGCACCACGATCCGTTCGATGACGTTCTTGAGCTCCCTCGCGTTCCCCGGCCAACCGTAGGAAACCAGGATTTTTTCCGCCTCGGGGGTAATTTCCCTCGGCTCGGGCTTGTTGTATTTCCGGGAGAACGAGGAAAGGAAATGCCTCGCCAGGACCGGGATATCCTCCTTCCTTTCCCTAAGCGGAGGGATATGCAGGGAAAATGCGTTCAGCCGGAAGAACAGGTCCGTCCGGAATTCCCCCTTCCCGATCGCATCCGACAGGTCCCTGTTCGTGGTGGCCAGAACGGTCACCTCCACGGGGATCTCCTCGTTTCCGCCGATCCGCCGCACCGCCCTTCCTTCCAGGACCCGCAGCAGCTTCGCCTGGAGGTTCGGCTTCATGTCTCCGATCTCGTCGAGGAGGATGGACCCCCCGGCCGCCAGCTCGAAGACCCCCTTCTTGTCCGCCTTGGCGTCGGTGAACGATCCCTTCTCATACCCGAAGAGCTCGCTTTCGAGAAGCGCCTCGGGAAGGGCGGTGCAGTTGATCGGGACGAACGGCGAGCCCCCCGAGCCGTCCTCGTCGTGCATCCCCCGGTGGATGTGCCTTGCGAGGACCTCCTTGCCCGTGCCGCTTTCCCCCGTGAAGAGCACGGTGGGGACATGGGCATTCGCGATCTTCTCCGCCTTGGCCCGTATCGCTCTCGCCGCGACCGATTCCCCGAGGAATTCCACCTCGAACAGGTCGGAGCTGACCATGCGAAGGCAGCGCAACTCCCGCTTCATCCTTTCGTTCTCGATCACCTTCCCGATGACGAGCACCACCTCGTCCAGGTTGAAGGGCTTCGTCAGGTAATCCGCCGCGCCGAGCTTCATCGCACGGATGGCGGTCTCCGCCGTGTCGTCGGAGGTGAGCATGACGACCTGCGTGTCCATTCCGCTCCTCACGATCTCCTCGAGGAGTTCCATCCCGCTCTTCCCGGGGAGCCTGATGTCCAGCATCACCACGTCGGGGTTGAAGGACCGCACCCTGCTTACGACCTCCTCCCCGCTCGCGTAGGTCTGCACTTCGTACCCTTCGTTTCCCAGCGCCCGGGAAAGCATCGAGAGGATCAGGCCGTCGTCGTCGATAAGAAAAACCCTTCCTTTCGCTCTCATGCTTCCTCCGCTCCGGGGACGCGTATTGCGGGGAGGTCGATCCGGAATACGGTCCCGCCGGCGGGGTTGTTTTCCGCCTTGATGGAGCCGCCCTGCTGCTCGATCAACTGCCGGCAGATGGCGAGCCCCAGGCCGGTCCCCTTCGGCTTGGTCGTGAAAAACGGCTGGAAGATGTTTCCCATGATCCCCTCGTCAATCCCTTTGCCGCTGTCGGATATTTCGATCCGGACGCAATCCGAAAAGGCATCGTATTCCGTCCTGACCGCCAGCACGCCCCCGCCCGGCATCGCTTCGACGGCGTTCAGGAACAGGTTCAGGAGGACCTGTTGCAATTGAAGGGGGTCGGCCACCCTCTCGGGGATGCGGGCGTCCAGGTCTTTCGAGATGTCGATGCCTTCCGGCTTGCCCGGCAGGGATGCCCCTCCAAGGGAGTAGAAATCCATGGTGCCCCGGATGATGTCGTTCACGTTCACCTTCGCGAACCGGGGCTTGGGAGGTTTGGCGAAGTTGAGAAAGTTCTTCATCAGGACTTCCAGCCGTTTGATCTCATCGGTCACCTTCGCCATGACATCCCGGTCTTCCTTGCTCAATGCCTCCTCCCGCGAGAGGACGTCCATCGCCACCTTGATCCCGGCGAGGGGGTTCTTGATCTCGTGGGCCAATCCCGCCGCAAGTTCCCCCGCAACGACCATCTGCTCCGTCCGCCGCATCTTCACCATCTGCTCCTTCAGGGACCCGGCCATGTCGTTGATCGAGTTCCCCAGTTCCCCGAATTCATCCGCAAGCCCGGGGACCCGGTGGTCCAGATCCCCTGCCTTGAGCTTCCTCGTCGCATCGAGGAGAATGTCCACCGGCTCCGTCATGCTGCGGATGTAGATGTAGGCCAGCCCCGCCGAGAGAAGAGGGCCGGACGCGAGCAGGAGGAACAGAAGGTTCTTCGTCGCCGCGATCCTCCCGAGGGCAGCCTGGGTATGCTCCGTCAGCTTCCGGCTCGTGAGGGCGATCATGGTGTTCACATCTTCGATCAGGTCTTTCCCCGCCCGAAACGCCGTGTCCTTCTCCGATTGCAGTCTCCCCGGGTTGGCGTTGTACGTGATTACCCGGCTCAACGCGTGCTTGTATCGCTCCATCTTGCCCCTCATCCGGTTCAGTCTGGATAATACTTCCTCGGAATGATGGCACTGGAAGCACCGGCCGGACAGTTTATCCATCTGGATCGCATTCGATACGATGTGGCTGATACTGCGGGCGTAAGGGGTATCCCTCAGGGTCAGATCGGATTGTACCCCCCTGATGTTGAGAAGGAGATGCTCGCGGAGGATCTCGACCTGGTGGAGCTTGATCAGGTTGTCGAACTTGGAAGCGGCCTTTTCGATGCTGACGATGATATATACCCCCACCAGGGCGAAGAAGAAGGCGTAGAGACTTAAGCCGACGATGATCTTCTTCTTCATTTACTTGTTGGAGTATTTGTATGTGGAGAGATCGAGGTTGATCCTTCGCGCGTACATCAGGACGATTTCATAATCGCTGTCCGTGGTTTCGATAAACCGGCGTGCGCCGAACCGTTCGAGTACTTTTCGGCCCTCCGGGTCTTCCTCCATGGAAATCAGGGTGGTCTTGATCTTTTCCTTGAGGGATGCCTCGATCCCTTTTTTCAGGGCCAGACCGTTTTCGGGGAACGGGGAGGACCGATCGAGAACGAGGATTTCCCGCGCAACCCGGGGATCGGCGGAGGCGAGCCTGTCCATCACGGTGTTTTTACAGGAACCTACATCCGTCTTGCCGTTCAGCACGTCCCAGACCATATCCTCGTGCGTCCCCGTGAAGTAGACCTCCCGGAAATAGGTTTCGGGTCGGGATACGCCGTTTCCATGCAGGTAGATCAGGGGAAAGAGATATCCGGCTGCGGTCGCCCGCGCCACGAAGGCAAGTCTTTTTCCCTTCATGTCCCTGACCGTCCGGATGCCGCTGTCCCTCCGCACCAGGATTACTCCGTGGTAGGTGGACTCCCCGGTGGAGTCCTCGGGCCGGGCGAGCACCTCCAGGCCGAGCTTCGCGTGGGCCAGCGCGTAGGAGAAGCTCCCGAAGAATGCCCCGTCCAGCCCGAGAGATTCGAAGTTGTCGATGAGGTTTCCGTAGAACGGGAGGACCTGAAGCTCGATCCGGACTCCGATCTTCCTTCCGAGGTATTCCGCCAGGGGTTCGTATCTTTCCAGCTGATGGAAGATGTTCTGCTCGGGGACGAGCCCGATGAGGAGCGGTTTTCCCTGAGGCGGCATATTCGGGGGAGACGGATCGCTCGCCTTGGTGCAGCCCACAGCCACAGCGGCACTCATTAGGATGGCAAGCACAAAACGAACCATGCCGGAACGATTCCTCCTCAGCCCCGCAGAGAGGCAACGGAAGCCGGCCAGATATTATACACATCCTTAGCCCCCGGCTCAAAACCCGGGGCTTTCAAACCCGGGGTTTTCAAGAGTCGATTCGTTCCGGGGAAAAATTGATGCGAGGATACCGTGTCACCGGACGATGGGAAAAAAAGGCAAAAACGGGAAAAAGGGGCTGCGGCCCTTGAGACGCCGCAACCCCTTGGTTTCCATGGTCGGGATGACTGGATTTGAACCAGCGACCCCCTGGTCCCGAACCAGGTGCTCTACCAGGCTGAGCCACATCCCGAAGGAAGTTGCTATGGTACCAACGGCGCTAACGGGCCGTCAATATGTAGATCACCCCCATCACGATGAGAACCCCGCCGAACAACCTCTTCAGCAGCAGGTCCGGCAGCCCGACGGTGTACGAGGCGGTCAGGTACGATCCCGCGAGGAACCCCGCGATCATGAGGAGCGCGGCCGGGACGTTCACGTGGCCCGCCCTGTAAAAATGGAGGAACGCCAGGATGCCGATCGGGGGAAGGAGCATCCCGAGCGACGTGCCCGTCGCCGTCTTCTGGCTGAAACCGCAAAGAAAGACCAATGCCGGCACCACGAAGACGCCGCCCGCCAATCCGAACATCCCGGAAACGGCGCCGACGAACAGCCCGATCAGAAGGAACCCGAGGAATGAGATCGGCAAGGTCCTTCCCCTCCTACAGTCCCATCGGCTCGCCGCACAGGAGCACGGTGATGTCCGAGTGGGGAGGTTTGCGCTCGATGATCGAGTAGACCCGGCAGATGCGCTGGGGGGAGTCGCAGTCCTCGCAGAAGCCGGACGTGGCGCACGGGGTGGAAAGTTTCAGCCGCTTCGTGTTTCTCGGCGCGGCGACCGCCTTGATCCGGCGAAGAGCCTCCCCCACGTCGGAGACCACTTTCTGGCCCCCCGCCACCACGACCGTCTTTTTGGGGCCGAACGTCATCGCGTTCGTCCGGTTCCCGTTCATGTCCAGGTTCACCAGGCACCCGTCGAGGGTGACCGCGTTCGTCCCGGTGAGAAACAGGTCGCAGGTGAGCTGGCCGAGCCGTGTCTCCGCCTTCTTCTCGGAAGGAACGCGGCCATGGTCGAGCAGCCTTTTCCCCTTCCCCTCCAGGGCTTCGAAGATCCCCAAATCCTGGATCGAGAGCGATCCCCCGAACCCGATCGACTCCGCCCTCTCGCACTCCGCGAGCACCCGCGTCCGGAGCGACTCCGCATGGGGATAAAACCCCGCGTCGAAGCCGTTCTTCCGTAGCGCCTCGACGCATTTTTTCGCCCGGACCTCAAGCTGCCATAGTCCGATCTCCACCCGGCTCATCCTTGCACCCCCCGTCCGGATTCCCCTGGCCCGCCAGCGTCACGCGGGCGCGGAAACCGCTTTGCGAATGTTTTTCCGCATCTCGGAAATCGTCTTGCCGTACTCCTTCGTGCCGAAGATGCCGGAGCCGGAGACGATCACGTTGGCCCCGGCCCGGACAACCACGGATACGTTGTCCGCCTTGATCCCCCCGTCCACCTCGATGTCGACGGAAAGCCCCGCGCGGGTGAGCTGCGAGCGGAGCAATTCGATCTTTCCGTTCATCGCGGGAAGGTACGCCTGCCCCCCGAACCCGGGGTTGACGGTCATGAGGAGCACCAGGTCGACGTCGGTCAACACCCACTCGACGGCCGAAAGAGACGTCGACGGGTTCAGGGAGACCCCCGCCTTCTTTCCCAGTTCCCGCACGCGGGCCACCGCGCGCTGAAGGTGCGGCGTCGCCTCGGCGTGCACGGTGATCACGTCCGCTCCGGCGTCCGCGAATGCCTCGAGGTACTTCTCCGGCTCGACGATCATGAGGTGCACGTCGAGGGGGAGTTTCGCATATTTCTTGACAGCCGCCACCACGGGGGGCCCGATCGTGATGTTGGGGACGAAACGGCCGTCCATGATGTCGAGATGGAGGAGGTCGGCGCCGGCCTTTTCCACGGCGGCGATTTCCTCCGCGAGCCGCCCGAAGTCGGCCGACAGCAGGGACGGCGCGATGTAATAATCCATTCCGTTTCCCCTTTCCCGGCGGTTCGGACGATTCTATCACGCAGGCGGCGCCGGCGGGAGGGGAGTGCACCATGCGCCGGGTCGGCGGCCCACCCGCGGGCAGCCGTCCTCAGCCGGTCTTGCGGAGAAGCGCGGCGAAGAACCCGTCCGTGCCGTGCCGGTGCGGAGACAGGCGGAGAAACCCCTCGGGCGTCCACGCGTCCAGAGGCCCCGTCCAGCCCTTCGCGCCTTCCCGTTCCATTCTGCCGTCGGCGTGCCTTCCCAGAAACGACGCCACCATCTCTTCGTTCTCCTCCCCAAAAGGAGTGCAGGTGCAGTACACCAGGAGCCCGCCGGCCCGAAGGGAGGCCCAGGCGTGGTCCACGATGGCCCCCTGCAGGCGCGCCATCTCCGCCGGCCCTTCCGGCCGGAACCGCCACTTCGCGTCGGGGTTGCGCCGGATGACCCCCATGCCCGTGCAGGGGGCGTCCACGAGGATCTTGTCGAACCCGCCTTCGGCTTGGGGGAGCGGCCCCGCGGAGAAATCGTGGACCCGCGTCGTAACCCCCGCCGCCCCTGTGCGCGCTACCGTCTCCCGCAGCAGCCGCATGCGCCCTTCCGACACGTCCGCCGCGACGACCTTCGCCCCGCCACCGGCAAGTGCGGCGAGGTGGGTCGCCTTCCCCCCGGGGGCGGCGCACGCATCGAGGATCTCATCCCCCCCCATGGGCGCGAGGAGGGGGGCGATGAGTTGCGCCCCTTCGTCCATCACCAGGTACTCACCCGCCTGAAACCCCGGATCGGCGTGCACGCCGGCCGGCTCGGAGAGCACGATCCCGTCGGGCGCGAAGCGGCACGGGGAAGGGGCCATCCCCGCCCGGGCCAGCCGGGCAAGCAGGCCCTCCCGGGTGGTGCGAAATGCGTTCGCGCGGATCACGAAGGGCGGCCGCTCCAGGGAGGAGGCGAGAAAGGCGACCGCATCTTTCTCCCCCATCGACCGGGACAGGGCGGACACGAGCGAAACGGGGGCCGAAAGCGCAACCGCCAGGCGCTCCTCCCCTTCCGCCGCGGGGAGGGCCGGTACCTTCCCCGCCCGCACCACCTCCCGCAACACCGCATTGACAAGCCCGGCGATCTTCTCCCCCCGTGCCTTTTTCGCCGCCTCTACGGTCTCGAAGATCGCCGCCCTCTCGGGCGCGCGGGTGTAGAGAAGCTGGTAGGCGCCCAGACGCAGTGCGTTGCGCGCGACGGGGTCGGCCCGTTCGATCGGGCGGGCGAGAAGGGAAGAAAGGGTAAAATCGAGGGTGCCGCGGCGCCGAAGCGTCCCCATGACGAGTTCGGTGAGGAGCGCCCGGTCCCGCGGGTCGGAAAACGACCGCTGCGACCGGTCGAGGAGAATGTCCGCGTACGCTCCTCCCCGGTCCACCCGGGAAAGGATCCGAAGCGCCGCTTCCCTTACGGAGATAGCCGGTCCCCCTTCCGGACGCGCCGGCCCTGCGCGTATTCCCAGGAGGACATCGCCCTGCCCCCCTCGGGCTGTACCTTCCCCAGCCGGACGGCCCCCTCCCCGCAGGCGACCACGATCCCGTCCCGGTCGACCGAGAGGATCTCGCCGGGCGCCCCCTTCCCTTCCCGGACCGAGGCGGCCAGGATCTTCACCATCTTCCCGGCGTGGTCCGCGCAGGCGGAGGGCCACGGGGTCATCCCCCGGACCAGGTCCCGCACCTCCCGGGCGGGCTTTTCCCAGTCGATGCGCCCGTGCTCTTTTTTCAGCATCGGGGCGTAGGTCGCCATCGCCCCGTCCTGGGGGGTCCCGGCGAGGGTCCCCCGGCGGAGCATCCCGAGAGCCTCGGTCAGGGCCTCCGCGCCGAGGGCGGAAAGCTTGGGGAACATCGTCTCCGCCGTGTCGTCCTCCCCGATCGGCATCGTGCGCACGTTAAGCATCGGCCCCGTGTCCATCCCCGCGTCCATCTTCATGATCGTCACGCCCGTCATCGTCTCCCCCCGGGCGATCGCCCAGTTGATCGGCGCGGCCCCGCGGTACCGGGGCAGAAGCGACGCGTGGACGTTGATGCACATCCGTTTCGGGATGTCGAGGACCTCCTGGGGGAGAATCTGCCCGTACGCCACCACGACGATCAGGTCGGGCCGTTCGGCGGCGATCCGCGCCACCGAGTCGGGGTGCCTCGCCTTCTCCGGCTGAAAGACCGGGATTCCGAGCCGTTCCGCCTCCGCCTTCACCGGGGGGATCGTGAGAGCCCGCCCCCGGCCGGCGGGGCGGTCGGGGTTCGTGACGACCAGGGTGACCTCCTCGGTGCGGGCAAGCGCGGCCAGCGAGGGAACCGCGAACGCCGGGGTTCCCAGGAAGACCACGCGGTATCGGGGCATTATTTCGCGGAGGCGGGGGCGGCGGCGAGCCTGTCGATGAACAGGATCCCTTCCAGATGATCGATCTCATGCTGGATGGCGCGGGACAGGAGACCGTCCGCCTCGACGGTGACGGGGTCGCCGTCCTCGTTCCTCCCCCGGACGACGACCGACTCGGCCCGACAGACCATCCCTTCGACTCCGGGGACGCTCAGGCACCCCTCGGTCCCCTCGACCCAACCCCATTTCTCGACGATCTCCGGGTTGACGAGGGCAAGCGGCTTGACCTCCTCCTCCACCGCGGGGGAGACGTCCACCACGATCACGCGCTTCCCCACGCCGACCTGCGTCGCCGCCAGCCCGATCCCGTTCGAGGCGTACATCGTCTCGAACATGTCCCGGATCAGGTCGCGGATTTTCCCGTCCACGCGCTTCACGGGAAGCGCCCGGGTCGACAGGAACGGGTCAGGATAGGTGAGTATCTGCCTCAGCATCGCTTTCCGTCTTTTTCTTCGGGTAGAACCGGACGGTGTTCTTCCCGCTTTCCTTTCCCCAGTATAATGCCCGGTCCGCGTTTCCCACAAGGTCGTCGGCGCTGATCTCCACGCCCGGCAGGAGCGAGGAGACGCCGAACGTGGCGGTGAGCTTCGTCGGGGTTCCGGCGACCTCGAACACGCTCTCGTTCACCAGCCGGTGCGCCCGCTCCGCGGCGTGGAGCGCCTTCTCCGGGTCGGCATCCATGAGAAGCCAGGCGAACTCGTCTCCCCCCAGGCGCGCCACCGTGTCATAGGTCCGTTTCACCGCAATGAGCACATTTCCGAACTGCCGGATCACGCTGTCCCCCTCGGGGTGTCCGAAATCGTCGTTGATCCTCTTGAAGTCGTCGATGTCCACTAGGATGCAGGACAGGGAACGGCCGATTCGGCGGGCCATTTCGACGTTCCGGGTGAGGTCGAGGGAGAAATGCCTCCGGTTGGGAAGCCCCGTCAGGTCGTCCTGCATGGAGAGCTCGCGGAGTTCCCGGTTGGTTTCCGACAGCGACTGGTACAGAGAGCCGTAGTGCAGGAGGGGCTTCGCCCGCTCGACGAGGTCCTCGGGGGAGATGTCGGCGGGAAGCACGATGTCCACGCCGGACGAGCGGAACTTCTCGGCCCGGAGGATGGCGTTCATCCCCCCCACCAGGATGATGGGCACGCCCAGGGCCCCTTTCCGCTCCCGGAACCGCCGTATGACCTCGAGTTGCTCCGCCGTTTCCCCGTGATCCCCCAGCAGGATGCCGGACAAAAGGCTTACGGAAAGCCCGGAGTCCAGGAGCCGGGACCAGGAGGACGTCTCCTCCACCCGGTACCCGTCCTGCTCCAGGAACCGGGCGGCGCCGCGGAGGACCGGCCACAAAGGCCTCGCGATGATTACGGCGTTTCCCACATTCTCACCCGCACATTCCCCGAAATCGCCGGTTTTCGCCTATTATGAGGAATATTTCGACCGGAGGGAATTCTTTTGGCGCCGGCCGGGGAGGCCGTCACGGTTGTTCTTTCCCGCCCTTGCCGCCCCCGTCGAGCACTTTCGCGTTCTTGAGCGCCACGGCGGCGACGTTCGCGAAGGCGGTGAGCAGGTCCAGGTCCTCCTCGGCAAAAGCGTCCGGGCTGTAGTGGTCGAGGTTCAGGACGCCGACGACTTCGGCCCCCCACTTGACCGGGACCGCCAGCTCCGACCGCACCTTCGGATTCGCCTCCACGTACCGGGAATCCTCCCGCACATCGCGGACGAGCGCGGGCTTGCCCTCCTTGGCCACCCACCCGGTGATCCCTTCCCCGATCCGGAGGAGGATCTCCTCCTTGACCTCCGGCCCGAGGCCCCGCTCGGCCTCGATCCGCAGAACGCCGGACCGCCTGTCGATGAGGATCATGGTGCCGCTGGGGGCTCCCATCAGGTCCGTGGCGTGGTCGATGATGAGCTGGAACAGGACCGCCGGGTCGCTCTCCTCGTTCAGCGCTCTGCTGATCTGGAAGATCGCCGTGAGCTTCTTCGCCTTCCTGTGGAGCCGTCCCACGAGGTTGGCGTTCTCGATCGCCACTCCCGCGAAGTTCGCCATCACGGAAAGAAGCTTCAGGTCGGTCTCGTAGAGCTCCCTCCGGTCGAGGGGAGAGGCGGCGGCCAGCACCCCGACGATCCCGGAAGGCCCCCGGATGGGGGCGGCGAGGAACCCCTTGACATCGAGGCGCCGCATGAGGCGCAAAAGCTTCCTGTCGGGCCCCACCCGCGCCTCGGAAACGATCATCCCCTCGCCGCTCGCCATGATCTGGGCGAAGACGTTGTCGTGGACCTCCTGGCGGTACTTATCGAACTGCCTTCCCCGCGGGATTCCCGCCGCCGCCCGGACGGCGAGCTCCTCTTGCCCGCGCTCCTTGAGGAGGATGACGACCCTCTCCATGCGCAGAATGGAGGTGGCGGCGGAGGCGATCAGGTCGAGGCTGTTCTGCACGTCGCCTGCCGTCGTGTTCATCGCCTGGGACACTTCGTAGAAGCCGGAGGTCAGCGCCCCCGCGAGCGAAACCTCCCGGGTGGAGTCCGGGAGTTTCTTCCCGAAGATCGCCTCGGAGAGAAGGGAGAGGACCGTCATTTCCCCCCCAGCAGCCTCCGTACGGTGGTCTTCAACTCCTTCGTGTCGTGGGACTTCACGATGTAGGCGTCCGATGCCCAGGTGGTGAAATCCTGCTTGAACTCCCCGAACGCGGTCAGCAGGAGAACCGGCACCGACGCGCTTTTCTCCCGGATCCGCTGGAGCACCTCGAGGCCGTCGAGCCCGGGCATCTTCACGTCGAGCGTCACGAGGTCCGGGCGGAACGAGTCGAACTTGCTCAGCGCCTCGAGCCCGTCCTCGGCCAGCTCCACCTCGTATCCCTCCTCGACAAGCTCGTCCCGGTACAGTTCACGTATGTTCTCCTCGTCGTCGACCACCAGGATCCGTTTCATGGAGGGAACCTCCTTTGTTCCCCGCGCCGCCCTCCCGGGCTGCGAAGGGGATTCGTTCGCGTTAGGAGCCCGTGCCCCGCCGACCGGCCCGGTTCCCCTTCTTCGACGGTTCGGACGCCTCGCCCCACTTGCCGGTGAGCCCCGCGTCGATCCCGATCCGCTGGAGGATCCGGGAGACGACGAAGTCGACCATCTCCCCGACGGTGGCCGGGCGATGGTAGAACCCCGGGGACGCCGGAAGGATATCCGCCCCCGCTCGTGCCAGGGCGAGCATGTTCTCCAGGTGAATGATGGACAGCGGGGTCTCCCGCGGAACGACCACCAGCGTCCTCTTTTCCTTCAGGACGACATCGGCGCACCGGGAGAGGACCGAAGACGATACACCGTGGGCGATCCGCCCGAGCATCCCCATCGAACAGGGAGCGATGATCATGGCGTCCGGAGGGTTGGACCCGGAGGTGAAGGGGATGGTGAAATCGTCCTCCGCGTGCAGGTGGAACGCCCCCGGAGGCGCGGACATCCTCTCCGCAAGCCAACGTTTCCTCCCCGGCAGCCCCATGCCGGGCAGCCGGCTCCTGCGCGTCGTGCCCGGCGGGGGGATCTTCCCCGTCCCGATCTCCTGGTCCAGGATTTCCCACGCCGTCGCGGTGACGATCAGGTGCAGGTCCACCCCCCGGGAGCAAAGCGCCTCGCCGGTACGGACGCCGTAGACGGCGCCGCTTGCGCCGGATATGCCGAGCAGCACCTTCATGGAGGTTCCTCGTCCCCGCCGTCCCGTCCGACCGTTTCAGAGCGCGAGGTCAAGATAGGTGAACAGGCAAAGCGCGATGCTTACGATTCCGTTCAGGTTGAAAAACGCCACGTTCAGCCGGGAAAGGTCGTCCTCCCGCAGGATGCTGTGCTCGTACAACAACATCGCGGAGCAGATGCCCCATCCCGCGAGGAACCACCCCCCCAGCCCAAAACTATAATAGCCCACCAGCAGGAGGGCCGCCATCAGGAAGTGAAACCCCCGCGCCACCCAGAGGGATTTCCCCACGCCGAGATACCGCGGGATGGAGTGGAGCCGCTCCTTCCGGTCGAACTCGACGTCCTGGAGGGCGTAGAGTACGTCGAACCCGGCCACCCAGAACAGGACCGCGAAGGAGAGGACCAGGATCCTCGGGTCGACCCCCCCCGTGACGGCGATCCAGGCGGCCAGCGGCGCCGCACCGAGGCACATCCCCAGGACAATGTGGGACGCCCATGTGAAGCGCTTCGTGTAGGAGTAGGAGAACAGAATGAGCAGGAGCACCGGGGAGAGCTTGAGACACAGGGGGTTTAACTTCGCCGCCGACAGCTCGAACAGGACCACGGACAGGAAGATGAAGACGCCCGCCATCGGCCTGCTCACCTCGCCCTTCGGGATGGCCCTCTCCCGGGTCCGGGGGTTCTTCGCGTCGATGTCGGCGTCGA
>Ga0209320_10001150_pt1 | contig 13764 bp, 14 predicted proteins | sample Rifsed13ft4_FD_184008 | JGI IMG/M metagenome (GOLD analysis project Ga0209320, IMG submission 184008) | Soil microbial communities from Rifle, Colorado, USA - sediment 13ft 4 (version 2) | ecosystem: Environmental > Terrestrial > Deep subsurface > Rock core/Sediment | place: Rifle, Colorado... | reverse complement strand
GTTCCTTTGAGTATTTATGGCTATACGAATTTTGTCGGCAAACTCTTTCATTAATCCTTCGGTATAGTCTTTGAATTGCGGCCTGAAAGTGAAATGATCGTTTTTAAATCTGGGAATGATGTGAAAATGAAAATGATAAATAGTCTGCCCTGCAGAACTCCCGTTGTTGGAAATGATATTTATGCCTTCAGGATTCAAACTTGTTTTTATTGCATTGGTTAGAAACTGAGTTGCTTTTATAACCGAATTAAGATCTTCGATATCAACGTTATAAAAATTTTCGTAATGTTTTTTAGGTATGACTAATGAATGTCCGAAGTTAAGGGGGCGAATATCAAGAAAAGAAATTGTTGATTCATCTTCAAAAAGAATTTCTGCTTTCTCGATTCCGTTGATAATATCACAAAAGATACAACTCATATTCAAAAATAATTTTAATTAAGGATTAAGGCAACTTTTCAATTTATTATTTATGAGTGACGATTTGTTGAGCTTATGCAATTAAATATTCTTTTCTTTTTCCGAACACGCCAAACAATCCGCCAGTATGAAGGAATATAATCTCTCCTTTTTTCTTGTCAAGAAAATTATCGTTGAAAGCTGCGAATGCTTTCCCAGTGTATGCAGGATCGAGTAAAATCCCGGTTTGACAAAAGAAAGATTTAATCAATTCCACTTTAACTTTTGAAATATTTTTATATCCTTCGTTAGAATAACCATCTAAAATCACAAAATCACTCTTATTGACCTTCACACCTAATTTATATTCTAAATTTCCCGCATCTGCAAGTTGAATAATTTTATTCCTGATTACTGACTCTGAGTACAAAACATTAACGGCATAGATTTTCAAATTCAATTTTAGTAAGGATGAACCGAGCAATAGCCCGGCAGCAGTTCCGCCAGAACCTGCAGTCGTTAGCATACCATCAACCGTTTTCAAATCAATTTGCTTATTGAGTTCGTACATGAAGGAAATGTAACCCCAAATTCCCAAAGTAGTTGATCCGCCTTCGGGTATAACATAAACATTCTTTCCTTTCTTTATAAGTTTTTTTCTTTCCTCAAACATTATCTCATTCGCTCGAGAGTATTCTGGCTTACTGAGAAATGATATTTCGCATCCGGTAAGCTTATCTAAAAATAAATTTCCATCAGAATTATTTTTATCTGTTCCCCACAGAAACAATTTACTTTTCATCTTAAGCTTACACGCTGCAATTGCTGTTGCTCGAGCATGATTTGATTGATCACCACCACAAGTAAATACTATATCGGTTTTTTCTCTTTTGGCTTGAGCTAAAATATATTCCAGCTTCCTAACTTTATTCCCCGATAATTCCATACCAGTAAGATCATCTCTCTTTATCAAGAATTTCTTCCCTTGAAATGAAATTTCTTGAACGGGTGTTGGTAAATTAGCCAGATTTAGTTTTGGTGGGATTTTCATTTTTTCTTCAGCTTTGGTTTTATGTAACGTGAATAATAATTTCTTGCACGCTCTAAATCTTCCGGAGTATCAACCGCAAGAGATTCAAATTCGGTTTCTACTACTTTTATCTTCATTCCATTCTCGAGCATTCGTAATTGTTCCAGCTTTTCTGCTTTCTCTAAATCAGTCTGTTCAAAAGAAGTGAATTTCAAAAGTGCATCCTTTCGAAATGCGTACAATCCGATGTGCTTGTATATATCGAATTTGGTAATCCTCTCTAAATTTGTTCTTGCATCGCGTATAAAAGGAATCGGTGAGCGAGAAAAGTACATTGCATAATTTTGATAATCGAAAACCACTTTTGTAACTGAAGGTAATTTCAGATCATCAATGGATTCAATTCTTTTAGCTAATGTTGTCACTTGAACTGATGAATCAAAAAGAAGCGGTTCAATTGCCTGGTCTATCATTTCACCGTGAATAAAAGGTTCATCACCCTGAATGTTAACAATAATTTTAACCCCTTCTATTTGTCTTGCAGCAATTGCAACTCTATCAGAACCGGTCGAAACATCTTTGGGAGTCATGATAGCTATGCCGCCAAAATCTTTAATGACTTGTGCAACCTTTTCATCATCCACTGCTACAACAACTTTGTTTAGCAGCTTTGATTTAAGAGAATTTTCATACGTGTGCTGAATCAATGGCTTGCCGCCAATACTGGCAAGAGGTTTTCCCATCAAGCGGGTTGAGGCAAATCGAGCAGGAATTATTCCGACAATCATTCTATAAAATTTGACTTCTCTAAATTAATTTGGTGATAAAATTCATTGATCCACAGTTTTTTCTTTCCGACCTTAGTAACACAGACTGATAAAAAATAACTTAACCTTATTAGCTTATTTTTTTTTTCATAATGATATTAATTAACACATCACATTGCTGTACTTACAAGTATTTTCAAATTTTCTGATTGATTAATAAGGGAATAGGGTTTCCTTTCTTGCTTTTTCATTGAGTTACTAAGGTTGAACAATTTAAGACAATGATGTTACCATTTCTTATTTTAAGTGTTGTAATCCTATGTCTAACCTGAGAAATCGGAATCTTAAAAATCACATAAATCATATTGCTAAATAATTCTGACTACTTTAAAAAAAATTCTCAATCACTGCCAATTACTTTTGGCACTTTGAAAAATTCTTCATTCTTTGATGGAGCATTTTTGAGTGCATCTTCCCTATCTACAGAGGGTTGAACAATATCTTCTCTAAATACATTTTCACCTTCAATGGGATGCGAAAGCGGTTTAACATTTTCTGTATTCAGTTCGTTGAGCTTTTCTACATACTCCAAAATTTTATTGAGTTGAAGCGTGTATTCTTCCAGCTCACTTTCATTTAATTGCAAGCGTGCAAGCTCAGCAATATGTTCAACTTCTTTTCTGGTTACTGCCATTTTCTAATCATTCTCTATATTCTGAATAATAATATTTCTCACTTTTTCCATTAATTCAAGTTCATCTTTCTTGCTGAAAAGTTGATCTGTTGGAATTGGTATATCAAAGTGAATTTTAACTTTTCCGCCTTTGATTCGGAATTTTCCTTTAGGCATTATTTTATTTGAATGACTTATCGAAACCGGAATGATTGGATAACCGCTTTTGCTTGCCAAATAAAATGCGCCTCGCTTGAATGGCTGAACCTCACCGGTTTTGCTCCTTGTTCCCTCTGCAAAAACAACAACAGACATTCCAATCTTGCTGATCTTTTCCTTTGCTTCCACAATACTTTTCAAAGCTTTTTCAGGATCTTTTCTGTCAATCATAACATAAGGTCCCCATTTCAATTGCCATCCAAAGAAAGGAATTTTTGCTAATTCTTTTTTAAATATCATTCCCATTCTGTTTGGAATTGAATGCTGCAAAACAGGAATATCAAACTGGCTTGAGTGATTCGAAACAAAAATGTATGGTTTATCATGTTCAAAATTATTAAGTCCGGACTTTTCAACCTTAACTCTGCTAATTTTAAGAATACCTCCGCTAAAAAAATGAGATAACCAAAAATAAAGTCTCAAACTTCTATCGAAAATTAAAAATGCAAATGCAATGAGTGAACAGAAAAGTGTCCACAGAACAATAAGCAATATTTTAATAATTGAAATTACCATGTAAAATTAAGCTTCGCTGTTCATAATTATTTAAGCTATTCCATTAACTTTTACAAATTTATTAATTGCTGCAATTCTTTTATTGATTGAAGGATGACTGTAGAAAAACCATTCAACAAAAGGATGAGGATTTTTATCGCCAAGATTTTGCTCGGTTAATTTTTCGAGTACAGAAACAAAGGAAGAAACTTTATTTGTCGAAACAATTGCATATTCATCTGCCTCATACTCAAATTTACGGGAAATAATGTTCGTCAATGGAGTTAGCAGCATACCTATTATCATTCCCCATAACGCAAGAATAGGAAGTGCTGCAATTTGATTTATTCTTGCAAAGCCGAACCATGCCAAAGACCAATTATAAAGTGTTGCAATCACATAAAGAGTGAAAAAGCTGGTGAATGTACCAATAAATAAATTTTTTACTATATGTTTTTTTTTATAGTGACCAAGCTCGTGCGCAATTACAGTTTCAACTTCATCTTCTGTGTAAGAATTAAGTAAAGTATCGCCCAGCAATATACGCTTTGTTTTCCCCAAACCGGTAAATGCGGCATTTGCCTTTTTGGTGTTCTTGCTCATGTTAAAAGAATAAATATTCTTAACCATAATTCCGGCTTGGTTCGCAAGCTTTTCGATTTTGCTTTTAAGATTTTCATTTTCAAGCGGCGTAACTTTATAAAATATCGGAAGAATAATAATCGGAACGAGTCGGGCAAGTATAACTGAGAAGAAAAATAATCCGAAAGCAAGCGGCAGCCACCACAATTCTTCGTATCTATTTATCACATAAAAGAAAAATAATAGTACAGGCAGCCCGATGATTGCAGAGACCAGCAATCCTTTTGCATTTTCCCACATCCATTTCAAAAAAGTTTGGTTGGAAAGATTGTACTTATGCTCCAGATAAAATCCTGAGTAATAGCTGAGTGGGAGAAATATTATTCCCATGACAATACCCGTTATGGCAGCAAAGCAAACAAATAAAAAATAATTGTTTGTAATAAATGCGGATAAATATTTTTCTAATGCCTGACTGAGTCCGGAAGCAATAAAAATATAAATCAGAATGAAGGTTAGAATACTCTCAATAATTCCGACTGAGAGTTTTATGTTATTATATCTTTTCGAATCCACGAAGTAAAGATATAAACACACCTATTTCTAATCAATGAGAAATGTAACTATAATTAGAGGAGAGTTTGTTAGGAAGAAAAAACTCCCGAGCATTTTGTGCCCGGGAGTAAGAGATTTATTATTTGGATTCTTTCGTTTTATCCGTCATTTTCTTCCCGGTTGAGCAGCATCCATCACCGGAAGACTTACACTTTGATTTGTCTTTTGTCATGTTCTTATCCATACTCTTAACATTCTTTTCAACTTTTTTATTTTTATCATCACCTTGAACCGAAGCCATCAAATCTTTTTTGTCATTTGAAGAATTTGAAACTTCATCAGGAACATCGCAATTTTTATGCATCGTTGTCTTTGATTTATCACTGCTGCAGCAGCCCTTTTCATTTTTTTCTTGAGAGAATCCTGTCATTGTAAACAATACACCGAACAGAAGAGCAATTAATAATGATCTCATTGATTTTCCTTTATTATTGTTGTTTGTTTTTCTTAAGTGATTTTCCATCCTCACTTAATTTTGAAATATATTTCTCCGGATCTTTATTGAATTTCTTCAAACAGTTCTTACAGCAAAAAGCGTATGTTTTATCTTTATAAACTGCTGTTACTTTCGAATCAACTTCTTCACCGGAAACCGGACAAACGGAATTAACTGGTTTAGTGCTTACAACTTCATCTCCAGATTCCTTGCTGTTCTTCTGTATATCCAGTTTTGTATCCATCACTTTTGTCTCTGTTGTTTCAACTTTTTTCTTCATATCCATTTTCTTATCCTGAGCAGAAGAATTTGTTGACAAAATAAAAGCGAGCAGCACAATGAAAGGAATGATCATGAAACGCTTCATACTAACCTCTTTTTTAATGAATGTAATTTATTTATTATATAAACACTTTTTAGTACGGTTAAATTATTTTTAGATAATTATTTTTCAGCCATCCGACTTTACCATCAATCAATTTTATTTTAATCCAGGTGTTCACATTATCCTCCGCTTGAACTTTCAATCCTTCATGAACAATGAAAGCATCTTTGCTATTTTGATCAGGAGAAAATTTTACAACAACTACTGGATCAACAACAATTCCAAACTTATAGTTCAATTCTCTATTAAGATTCACAGCTAATAAAACTATTGTAAGAACCAGAAAAAATGTAGAAATAATTCCAGTATAGAAGGCAATTCTCTGTCCTTTTAAACTTCCGGCAAAATAATAATACCCAACCGCTCCAAGAATGAAGAGATAAAACAGGTATGCCGCATACGTCCATCCGGAAATTGAGAACAAAGCTAACGCATTCTCCCACCAATCAAAGATAAAAAATTTGGGCAGAGTTTCTATTTTATCAGCAATTTTAGAATTTGCAAAAGCGAGATTGTAATTAACATCTTCATCTGAGGGAGAAATCTTTTTTGCTTTTTCATAGTAAAGAATAGCTAAACCAATTTTACCAATTCGGAAGTAAGCATTACCAAGATTATAATAAAGTGATTTCCCCTGATACCCTTTTTCAACAATGCTTTGAAAAATCCTAATTGTTTCTTGATACTCCCCTTTTAGATAATGTTCGTTTCCTTTTTGAAAAAGGTTTTCTAATTCTCCGGCAGAGACAATTTTTACGAATAAAAATAAAAATATTAAGATTTTCATTATGCTTGTTTCAACTACTTATTTGAAAGTACTTTTTCAATTTCGATAATAACATTTGCAGATTCATCATAAATCTGGTTCATTGTCTCAATTCCATTTTCTTTGGGTGCAAATCGAATGTATTCACATTTCTCTGCACAATTTTTCAAGCTGGTTAAAATTTCCTGATTCACATTTTCTTTATGTAATTCCTCCAATGCAAAATCAAGAGAAAATTCAGATTTAGGAATATGGAGCTTATCCTCAAGATAACCGAATAAAGCTTTCGATATTTCAGTATAAAAAGCTGTGTGATTGTTTTCAGACATCAAGCTCTTTGCAATCTTTAACCTTGACTTAGCCATTTTTTGTGCATGTTGATAACGAAGTAATTGCACATTGCCTGATAATTTATCATTTCGCTTTTTCCACGCTATTAACCCTAAAAGCACAATTAACGGAAAGCCCGAAGCAAACCAAAAACCATAAGAGAAAAGAACGGGCTTTTCTTTTTTCACAAGTGTTCCTAATTCAGTTTTTATGTATCTGATATCATCCCCTAAAACTTTTATGTCTTCCTTTGAACTACCAGAATAATCACTTGTACCAGTTCCTTTTAATACTTCAATCGTGAAAGAATTGGTATTAAGAGTTGTATAAGATTTACTGTTCGGATTAAAAAATGAAAACTCAACTGGAGCGATTTCCATTTTTCCCGAAATTCTCGGAACCAATAAATAATCAATAGTCTTTTTACCGGAAATTTTATTAGAGCGACTGATTTGTTCATTTACTTTTGGCTCATACTTTTCAAATCCCGTCGGTAGTTTTACTTCAGGTACATTTATAAGCTGTAAATTTCCGGTTCCACTTATTTCCAGCTTCAAAGCAATTGGCTCATTTGCCTTAACTTTAGCTTTATCAATATTAGCATTCAGGTTAAACTCACCTACCGCTCCATTAAAGCTCGATGGCACATTTTTCTGCGGCAGTTCAACTGAAATGATCTTGACCGTATTGGATTTTGCTGTGTACTCGTAACTCTCCCTTCTGCCGAAAAAGGGATCATCAAAAAAATCATCGAAAATATTTCCAGTTCCTCGTTTTTTCTTAACTAAGATTGGGACTTTTAATTCAAATGGAGTTAATGCGAGTTCACCGGTTTGCGATGGAAATAATGCGGCTCTTTTTATAACACCAACTCTAAATTGTTTTCCATTAATAATTTCTGTGGCGAATGAAATATTAGGTGATGTTTCGAGCTCTTCAGCCCAAAATCCTTGATATGATGGAAGTTTGGAAACTGACATTTGAGCCGCTATATCCAATCTTGTGTAAAGCTTGTAGGTGACTGTAACTTGTTCACCCTTAAAGACCTTCTGCTTATCAACTATAGCTCTGATAAAAAGGTTTTCAGCAATTTCTTTTTCAGAAACGTTATTGTCTGTTTGTGTGTTTTGTTTTGACTTTGGTGCACCGGCAACCACTTCAATTTTTATTGATTCCGATTTGTATTCTTTGTCCTTGTAAATAATTTTTGCTGTACCGATTGTATATTTTCCCAAATTCCTTGGCTGCAAATAATATGAATACGAGATGGATGCTGAAACAGTTCCATTTATTATTTGCATGCTAGTGGATTGATTTGGACCCGAAAGAACAAGAAAATCCCTGTTCAAATCAGGCGGAGAAAAACTTTTTACTGAATTGACTTCCTGTCCTTCAAATGTAAACGATACTTGAAATTTATCATTCAACGCTACAGTTGTAGTATTTACGGATGCATTAAATGATTGCCCGAAAACTGTTGAGTGAATCACAAAAATGCTAAACACAATTATTTTTAACAGGCTCAAGTTTTGAATAAAAACCGTTAAAACGGTTAAATACCTGAGTTTGGATATCGTTCTCCATGGGATTAATCCCATGGAGAATGGGAATAAAGAGAAATATTCTAACCGTTTCAACGGTTTACTAATTTTTGTTTTATACATCAAATGTTTGATAATTTCGTTTATAAATCCATGAATACTCTAAAATCACCAATCTTTATCTGTGGTTACAGGAACACCAACTTTTTTTCGCAGCTTTTTCTGTAAGTCTTTTTCGTTATTCTTTAACGCTTCCAAAATCCGTTCTGCCTCTTCTTTAGAAATTTTATTTTTCTCAGGCTGCTTCAAGTTATCCTGCTGAGCCGATTGATCTTTATTCTGCTGATTTTGCTTTTGATCTTTTTGCTCGTCCTTGTTCTTATTCTGTTGATCATTTTTATTCTGATCTTTTTGATCCTGCTTATCCTTGTTCTTATCATTTTGATTTTTATTTTGCTGCTGCTCTTGATCTTGCTGCTGCTTTAACAGCGATAACGCATACGATAAGTTGTATTTGGTATCCTTATCATTAGGATTAAACTTTAATGAATTCTTGTAAGCTTCGACACTCTCTTTTATCTTTTGAGATTTAAGCAGTGAGTTGCCAATATTATGAAACGCTTTTGATTTCATAATTCCATCCTCCGTATGGGTTAGGGAATTTTGAAATGATTTTATAGCTTCATCATACCGCTGCTGCTTGTAATATGAATCGCCCAAATTATAATTAAGCTCAAAATTTTCTTTCGATTTCTCTAAACCTTTCTTAAAATTTACTTCGGCATCCACAAACTGCTGCTTCTTGTATGAATCAACCCCGGAATTATTTAACGATCTTACACCCTGCCCATGGACAAATTGCGCAGAAATCAAAATACATACTGCTGCAAATCCAATAATTCGAATATTCAAATTCATCATTTACTCTAATCCTAATTTTCTATTTAATCTTGAAAATAATTTTGATTTAGTTTCAGAAATAAAAAAATCTAATATTAAAAGAAAAATTGCCGGTACAAGAAAATAATAAAACCGATCTTCGTAGTCAGTCACTTTTTTTGTGCCAAACTCCGTCTTTTCAAAAGAAGAAAGCTCCTTGAAAATTTGATCGAGATAATCCTCATAATTATTACCACGGTAATATTTCCCATTACCCTTTGAGGCAATTTCTTTTAGAATCGAGTCGTTTAATTTTGTTAAAACCGTATTGCCGTCTCTATCTTTTTTAAAACCAATAGCTTGTCCCTGACTATTGTAGACCGGGAGCGGAACTCCATCTTGTGAACCTAAACCAATAGTAAATATTTTCAGATCCTTAGCCACAGCATCATTAATAGCTTCAGTAATATTTCCCTCATGATCTTCACCATCAGTTATAACGATAATTACTTTTTGAGTGCCTGCCTTATAATCAAATGATTTTGCTGCCAGATTTATTGCCGTAGCTATGGCTGTCCCGGGCTGCGGCACAGATTTGAAATCTACTGCCGATAAAAATAAACTTGCCGCCGAGTAATCTGTAGTAAGCGGAATCTGCACATAAGCATCACCCGAAAAAATTATTAGCCCAATTCTATCACCGCGTAATTTATTAATTAAATTGGAAATCTGATATTTTGCTTTTTCCAACCTGTTGGGCTTAATATCCTCTGCACTCATGCTCAGTGAAACATCTAATAAAATGAAAACATCAATTCCAGTTTGCTTAACTTCTTCCAGTTTTGTTCCAACCTGTGGATTTGCTGCAGCTACAATCAGAAGCAGCAGTGATACAGTTACCAGAATTAATTTTATCCAGCTTTTTACTTTGCTGTGCATCGGAAGCAGCACATTGTGCATACTTGCATTCGCAAAAGTTTTAAGATTCTTTTTCTGTTTATTAAACAAAAGAAAGAAAAGGATAATAATCACCGGTAAAGCATATAAAGCATGTAGATATTCAGGATGAGCAAAGCGAAACATGTTTTATTTTCCGATAATAATTAATTAATTGATGGAAGTCTTCTCAACAAAGTTTTTGACAGACCGAGTTCTAAAAAAAGAAACACCAAACCGACAACCAGCCAGCTATAAAACAATTCTTTAGCATTTCTGTATGATGTCACCTCAACGCGTGTCTTTTCCATTTTGTCAATCTGATTATAAATCTGCTCCAGTGTTTTATTATTTGTTGCTCTGTAATATTGTCCATTTGTTATTGAAGCAATTTCTTTTAAAACAGCTTCATCAATTTCAACAGGGACCATCTGATACTTCAAACCAAACGGCGTTTGTATAGGATAAGGCGCTTCCCCTCGCGTCCCTACACCAATAGTGTAAATACGAATTCCAAATGTCTTTGCAATCTGTGCAGCGGAAACAGGATTTACCTCACCCGCATTATTTATTCCATCCGTCAACAAAATAATTATTCTGCTTTTTGCTTCGCTGTCTTTTAGCCGATTGACTCCATTTGCAATAGCATTTCCGATAGCGGTTCCATCTTCAATCATTCCGCTTTTAATATCTTTAAGAAGATTTCGCAAAATGGAATAATCAATCGTCAGCGGGCATTGAGTGAAAGCTTCGCGGGAAAAAATCACTAATCCAATTCTATCAGTACTTCTGCCCTGAATGAATTCATCAATCACATTTTTAGCGGCATCAAGACGATTCGGCCTAAAATCTTCAGCAAGCATGCTTCCCGAAATATCTAAAACCATTGCAATATCAATTCCTTCGGCGTAAATATTTTCGCCGCTGGAAAAACTCTGCGGTCTTGCTAAAGCTACAATAAATAATCCAATAGCAATGCATCTCAGAATAAAAGGTAAATGTCTCAATCTCTCTTTCCAATTAGGTGAAACAGATTTAAAGATTTTTAGCGAAGAATAATTTATTGATGGTTCTTTTTTTCTTCCTCTAAACCAATACCAAATGAACATCAAAGGAAGGACAATTAGTGAATATAAAACCCACGGATAGGCAAAAGTAATATCGTTAAACATTTACCTTCTCCCTATTAGAATTTTCAAATTTAACCGGGACTGTGTTCTCGACAATATCAACAGCTTGTTTCATCATCTCTTCATTCACAGAAGGTAGTGGTTTGTACTTTGCAAACTTCACAAGATCAGCATTATTCAGGAAATCGCTTACTGTTCTGTAAATATTCTCTGGAAGGACGACTCTGGTCAATTGGTCCATAATTTCAGTTGTAGAAGATTCGAGCGCTAGAATTTTAAATCTGTCTTCAAAATAACGCCTAATAATTTCAGTAATACCGGAGTGGTATTCTTTAATAAATCCTTGCTGCCATAACTTTTTATCTTCTAATGCATGAAGTTCCGTAAGCGCCTTAACATGAGGAGGAATTACATACACTCTTTTTCTCTCAACCCTTTTTCGTTTCTTCTTTTGGTTCCTTCTGTACAAATAAAGCGCAAGAAGTATCAATAATAAAATTGCAAGCATGATCAATAAAATTGTGAGAAGAGCCATCGGTATTACTATCGGTGGTTTAACATCCTTAATTTCTAATTGAGTATTAACCGGCAGAGTTCTAACAAGGAATTGAACTGAATTTGTTTCAACAGTTAAGGAAGTCGTATCCTTTCCCATTTGATATAAAATAGGAATTGGTGGAATTGTAACATCGGCAGAATCATATTTTGAGAGGATGAAACGGTAAATAATTTTCTTTACACCTTGGGTCTCTTCAACAATGGGATCATCGGTTTTAATCACATCAATGTCTTTAGCCAATTCACCTAGTGCGGGTTTGAGTACTCTCAAATCATAATTATGAGAAATTTCAATTGTGTAGTTTATATAGTCGCCAACTTGATATTCGGATTTATCTGAAAATGCACGCGCAGAAATAGTTTGAGAATTAGAGCTGTCAAACGGAAGAACGATAATCAAAATAGATAAGACTAAATATTTTACCATCTTCTTTCACGCAATCTGAAAAAATTTACAAGTGGCGTCACATAATTTTCGCCGGTCTTTATTTCTATACTATCCAAACGGCTTTTAATAAATAAAGTTTTTCTTTCCGAAATTAATCTTTGATAATACTGACTTATCCAATTTTGAACCTTAGGACTGCTTGTATCAATCCATCTTTCATATCCGGTTTCAACATCAGTAAATTTAACTAAGCCCATTTTCGGTATGGATTTTTCACGCTCATCATTAATTACAATCCCGATCAAATCATGTTTCTTGCCTACGATCCTAAGAATTTTTTCATAACCCTCATCCATAAAATCCGAAATCAAAAAAACAATACTTTTCTTTTTGATTGCATGATTCATATGTTCAAGAGCTGCCTTAATGCTGGTTGTTTTTCCTTCAGGCTTAAATGATAGTAACTCTCTAATTATTCTTAGGACATGTTTTCTTCCTTTACGAGGCGGAATAAATTTTTCGATCTTATCACTAAAAAGAAAAAGCCCGACCTTGTCATTATTTTTTAGTGCTGAAAAAGCAAGGATGGCACTTAGTTCGGCTGCAATTTGCTGCTTTGTTTTATCAACGGAACCGAATGAAAGTGAACCACTCAAGTCAACAAGAAGAATTACAGTCAGCTCTCTTTCCTCTTCAAAAATTTTGATGTATGGATGTCCGAATCTTGCGGTAACATTCCAATCAATGTTTCGAATGTCATCGCCGAAATTGTACTCGCGAACTTCAGAGAATTCCATTCCTCTTCCTTTAAATACAGAATGATATTCTCCTGAAAAGACCTGGTTGACAAGTCCTTTGGTTCGGATTTCTATTTGTCTGACTTGCTTTAGCAGTTCTTTAGTAAGCATTTTTAAGGCACTTCAAGCTTATTTAATATCTCAGAAATTATTGTCTCGCTTGTAATTTCTTCGGCTTCAGCTTCATAAGTAACTGCGATCCTATGCCTAAGTACATCCGAACAAATAGCGCGGACATCTTCAGGAATTACGTAACCTCTTCTTTTTAGAAATGCCATTGCTTTTGCACCAAGTGCAAGATTGATTGAAGCACGGGGCGATGCTCCATAGCTTATTAGATCAGTTAATTTTCCAAGGTCAAATTGCTGCGGTGCTCTCGTAGCAAAAACAATATCGAGAATGTACTTTTCAATTTTATCATCAATGTAAACTTCGTGAACAATATTTCGTGCTCGCAAAATATCATCAATAGAAATTACCGGATTCACATTCATTTCAGAAAAATTAATGTTCTGACGCATTATTTTTAATTCTTCCTCACGCGACGGATAAGTAATTTTAAGTTTAAGCATGAATCTATCAACCTGTGCTTCAGGTAATGGATATGTTCCTTCCTGCTCAATCGGATTTTGGGTTGCAAGCACGAGAAACGGTTCTTGAAGCTTATGAGTTGTTTCACCGATTGTAACCTGTCTTTCTTGCATTGCTTCAAGCAAAGCACTTTGTACTTTGGCAGGTGCGCGGTTTATTTCATCGGCTAAAATAAAATTTGCAAAGATTGGACCTTTCCTTATCAGAAAATTTCCGTCTTTTTGATTGTAGATCATCGTTCCGATTA
>Ga0209320_10001140_pt1 | contig 13808 bp, 15 predicted proteins | sample Rifsed13ft4_FD_184008 | JGI IMG/M metagenome (GOLD analysis project Ga0209320, IMG submission 184008) | Soil microbial communities from Rifle, Colorado, USA - sediment 13ft 4 (version 2) | ecosystem: Environmental > Terrestrial > Deep subsurface > Rock core/Sediment | place: Rifle, Colorado... | reverse complement strand
TGTGGCATATCTAATTTCATTCATACGTTAATTTAAGCCTATATAGAAGATCTTTTTAAACAGTTGTGCAAATGTCTCAAAAAATATTTTTAATCGCCTTAAATCGCCTCTAATAAAAATTTCTCAGATTGTGAGGTTTTTCTACAGCCTCAACGTAGCAGATAACCGGCTTCCATTCTTGCTGCTAATGAAAAGGGTGGTGATTTTATTTCACCGTGCAACCATGCGATCAGCTTGTCCTTGGCATTTGTTTCCATACACAAATAGAATATGTCAATTTTGACATAATGTCAATATAGTTTTTGTTTTGACCATTTGGCTTTATGTTTCAACCAATAAATTTACCGGATAGTAAAACCATCAAATTCCTGATGCTCGAGTTCCTCATATTCGACATTCAGCACCCTGGCCAGATCCGGCCCCTGCTTCAGCCAGTCCCGTAATTGCTTTAATTGTGTCTCTTCGCCGCTGGCCATGACTTCAACCCGGCCGTCCGGCAGGTTGCGCACCCAGCCGGTGAGTCCGAATAATTGTGCCTGCTCGCAGGTTTCCATGCGGAAACAAACGCCCTGGACCCGGCCTGATACAAAACAGTGCATGGTTTTTTTCATGGGGTTCAGTTTATCGAATTTACTGGATACTGGCATCCGCCAGTATGACGGCAATGGAGTAGTTTAAAACTATCTCCTGTTCAGGTGCGCTACTGTCAATTATACTTCTCCCATTACATTACATAAGAAAGTCCGCTGCGGGAGCACTAAGGTTATGGGGGTAACCCGGTTGTATTGATGTTTCACACACCCCTACCCGTGCCCTCCCCCCGTCAAGGGGAGGTGTATTTATGGGGTTATTCCGCAGTGAATTCAATGATTATATCCCGCCGTATTTTTGGAATGGGGGGTTCCCGGAACAGCACCATGTCTACACAAAACCAATTACCCATGCGCGGCAAGGACATTGAGATCCGCCCGATTTATGTAGAAGAATGGCTGGATTCCCTGCCTTATATCGATTTCCATAACACGATAAAACTGCTTCAGCAGGCATTGCAGGCGATGAATTCCATGCCGATGAAATCATCACAGCGCATGGAAATCGTCACTCTCTTTCATCGCCCGTATAAATATTACCTGGACACGCAAATCCGTACAGGCGCGCAGCACACCATGCAAACCGTGGAGGTGATGCAAGACCAGTTATCCGGACTGAAGTCAGTTGCAGTGCAACTGGGGCGTGCGAGCCGTCTGGCCATGGATGAAGCATTGAGTCACAAGAGCCTGTGGGGACAAAACAAGTATCCATTGCAGGAAATCCTGATGACGATGACTTATCTTTCCCATGCACTCATCTACAGCTTCCTTGAATATGCCCCCTCGCCACAGAAGGTGTGGCATGAACTCAATTTTCTTTACCAGTTTGCCGAGAACATCCATCAGCATCGCACACCGGTAAAGCTGGTTGCAACCTCGAAAAAAGATGTCACCAGTATCGAGAAGCGTTACAAACGGATTGCGCTAATCGCTCTGGCTGATCCCTATCATCTGCCATTTGGTGCCATCTGGGAGATCTACGAGCAACTTCATGAATGGACCGATCTCGCGGAACTGAAACCTCTGCAGGAAGTTAAAAACCCGGAGGGGCATTTTGTTATTAATCTTGCAACGGATACCAGCCCGCTGCCTTATGTGAAATTCAATACAGCAAACAGCGGTGAAAATTATCGTCTTCTGGATACGAACAGATTGCTGGGTGTAATTCGCAAACACATACAGAACTTTAAGCCAGGCAAAAAACAGGAGGGACTGGTGTTTTCACCCTATTACGCGGATTATCTGCTGCGAATTATAGACAAGGCCTGGGGTATGCCGCCCAAGCGTCATTCACCGCGCAAACCCAGGAACGGCCAGATGAAACTGATGCATGGCTTGAACACCATGTATTATTTTTTGAACGGCGAACATGATTTAAAAATACAGGATGATGATCGGCAGCATGAACATGACATCAGAACATTTACCACTGCCATTGATACAACCGGCCTGTACCGGAAAGAATACTGGAACCTGGCAGACACCAGTAGCGGCGGCATTGCCGTGACCCGTGATGACAAACCGAAAAGTGTGATAAGAGTAGGCGATATTGTGGGCCTGAACCTTGATGAGAAAAATGGCGGACCGGAATTCTTCCGGGCCGGGGTTTTACGCTGGATGCTGGTGCGCCAGAGCAAAGTCTACAAGGCCGGAATACAGATCTTTAACCAGCCTGTTTTGCCTGTAGGTGTACGTGCCAGTCATGGCAACCAGATCGAACGTGAATTCAGACGGGCGATCCTCACCGGTAATCCGCTTAAACAGAAAGAGATAACTGTCTTCACCAGCAAGGGACTGCATTTGCAGGACAGGATCCTCGAGATCAATATCAATGATAAAATCTTCACGGGGAAGGTAGGGGATATTATCGAATCCACCACCTGCTTTGAACTGTTTAATCTTGAACTTCAATAATTATGTATCCCTCCCCCTTGATGGGGGACGTCTTCATGGATGCAGGCGGTACGATTACAGGAAGTAATCGGTACGACCCCAAGGACGGGGGAGGTAGAACCGCGTCGGGAACACGACCACACGGATGTGGGAGGTAGAGTTACGCCGGGAGCAGCAACCGAGCGGACGAGGATGCCCAAGCCGAGGATATGGGTGGGGGGGGTGGGTAGATTAATTGATATATGATTTAGCATTTACCCCATCCCTACTTTCCCCATCGAGGGGGAAGGAGTATCAGAGTAGTTTCACGCTTCCGCCTGCCTGAACAATGTCCCCAGCGGTACGGAAAGTTGCTGTTGCAGGTTTGCATCATGCGATTCGATCACGTCTTTCAGTGTCTGCTGCCATTTGTTGGAGGGATTGCTGAGCTTCTCCGGAAATTTGCACGGCAGGAGCTGATACAGATCGAGCAGGGTCAGTTCATTAATATCGCGGCTCAACATCCATTTGCCTTCAGAGGTGCGGCGCACCCAGTTGGCCTTTCTCAGTAATTCCAGGATTTCTACAAGCATGAGATGCGGGATGCGCACTCCACTTTTTTTGATCTGTGCCGACCTGAGTTGTTTCCCTTCTTTCTGCGCGAGCCAGAGTTCGGCAATGATTTTGTATCCATCAAAAAAATCCCATTGATGTTTGTCCCGTTTTTCAATCGCATCGCTGATGCGAAATACCGAGAGAGAGTAGGCGATCTGCGCCCCCAGCAGCACGATCAGCCAGGAAAGATAAACCCAGATCAGGAACATGGGGATCACCGCAATGGCGCCATAGATTGCCTGATAGGTGGGCACCGATTTGACATAAAGACCGAAGCTGTATTTCGCCAGTTCGAAAAATATCGAAGCAGTCACGCCGCCAATCACGGCATAGCGCCAGTTGACGTAGCAATTCGGGATCAGGATATACATGAGACTGAAGGCGACAGCGGTGGTTATTACCGGCATCAACACTAATATTTTCGACGTAATCATCAACGATTCGTCCACACTGCTGACGACAGGCAGCGCGAGCAGATACGAGGTTGCATAGAAACTTACGCCGATCAGTACGGGACCGAGAGTCAGTATGGCCCAATACACCATAAAGCGCGCAAGCGGGTTACGCCGTGTGAGGACGTTCCAGATATGGTTCAGGGCGCTTTCAATTGTCGCCATCATTAACAGGGCAATAAGCACCAGCACAGTGATGCCCGTGATTGTCAGTTGTGAGGCCTTGACCGAAAAACTGATGAGGTAGGCTTCGACAGTTTCTCCGAATGCAGGCACAAAGTTGCTGAAGATGAACTGCTGCACGACCTCGCTGATATCCTTGAACAAGGGCAGGTTGCCGAAGAAACTGAACATGACACCTACCAGCGGGACAATCGATAACAAAGTGGTATAAGCCAGCGAAGATGCGGTCTGCAGGCCGCGGCGAGCGACGAATTGCCCTATGACGAAATGGTAGAAGTGATACAGCCAGATGAAAACGGATAGAATCCTTTGATGAATTGATTTTTTCATTTTAATTCCATCTCTGGCAAATTCTGTATTATGTGTTTAACCTTATCAGAATAGTCTATTGTTGAGGATAAGGCATGAAGGTCACGATATACCACAATCCGCGCTGTACAAAATCCAGACAGACCCTGGAACTGCTAAAATCCCGGGGAATTGAACCGGAAATCATTGAATACCTGAAAACCCCGCCGGGTAAAAGCAGATTAAAGGACATCCTGAAAATGCTGGGACTTGAGCCACGTGCGCTGATGCGCAAGAATGAAGATGAGTACAAAAAAGCGAAACTGGACAACCCGAAACTCAGCAAGGATGATTTGATTGCGGCGATGGTGAAACATCCCATATTGATCGAACGGCCGATCGTGGTTGCCAATGGCAAGGCCGCTATCGGCAGACCGCCGGAGAAGGTTCTTGAAATACTATAAACATGAAGCGTATCTCGAAAGCTGAAACCTGACTGAAAATCAGTATCCCCTCCCTTGGTGGGAGGGGAATAAGGGGAGGGGGAAACAAACTATTAAATTTTTCACCCCCACCCTCACCCTCGGCTTGGGCATCCTGCGTCGCTCTACCGCCTGCATCCATGCAGGCGTCCCCCACCAAGGGGAAGAAAATTTATTCTTGCGATAGAATGAAAAGGTGCATTATTCAACTGTTAACGAATCCCTGAGTGAAGGAAATAATAATGACCGAGATTCTTGTTCTTTATTACAGCCGCTACGGCAACGTGGCAAAAATGGCACAACAGATCAGCCACGGCATAGAGTCTGTTACTGGTTGCAAAGCGCGTATCCGGACAGTGCCCCCGGTATCCACGGTATGTGAAAGCACGGCTGATAATATTCCGGAATCCGGGCCGCCGTTTGCGACCTACCAGGACCTGGAAGAATGTGCCGGTCTTGCATTGGGCAGCCCGACCCGCTTCGGCAATATGGCAGCACCGTTAAAATATTTTCTTGATGGCACCAGCGATATCTGGTTCTCGGGAAAACTGATCGGCAAGCCTGCGGCTGTATTTACATCAACAGCGAGCCTGCATGGCGGCCAGGAAACTACATTACTCTCCATGATGCTGCCGCTGTTACATCACGGTATGATTATCGTCGGCGTGCCTTACAGTGTTCCTGAATTACTCACGACGTCATCCGGTGGCACACCTTATGGCCCAAGTCATACCGCCGGGCAGAATGCTGATGTTGATCTCACTGCTGAAGAAAAACAGATCTGCATTGCACTGGGGAAACGACTGGCGGAGACGGTGCTGGATCTGGAGAGAGGAAGAGAATAATAACAGGAGTCAGGAGTCAGGAGTCAGGAGTCAGGCAAAAATGCTGGCAATAATTTTATTCTGATCAAGAGTTTTTATTCTGAATTCTGACTTCTGGATTCAGAATTCTTGTTCAAGAATGTTTTCACAAACGGTATGGTCAGTTTTTTTTGTTCTGCCAGTGTGGCTTTTTCCAGTTCATCCAGCAGTGTTATCAAATTCGGCAGGTCTCGCGGTACACGATTGACCAGGTACCCGGCCACTTCTGCCGGCAGATCAAAGGCACGGGCGCTGGCGCGGCGCTGCAATACTTCTATCTTGTCCTGATCGTTAAGTGGTTTAAGATGAAAAACCAGTCCCCAACTTAAGCGTGACTTGAGATCCTGTAATTGAAAATTTACAGACTGTGGACTGGCATGGGCACCGAACAACATGACACTGCCTTTATCCCGAAGACGATTATACAAATGCAATAAAGGTTGTTCCCACGCCGTCATGCCGGCAATGGCATCGATATCATCGATGCAAACCATGTCCATGTTGTCCAGATTTTCGAGAACCTGTGGATCGAGTTCGCCGTAGTCCCTGAGCGGGACATAGGCAACCTGAAAGTTCATAGCATCAGACAGCATACAGGCCGCCTGCAATAAATGGCTGACGCCGGTGCCGGATTGTGCCCAGACATAGATACTGGAATGCTGCGATCCGCCGGCCAGGTTTTTAATTCCCTGCACGGCTTCATGGTTCTCTCCTGTTACAAAGAGATCAAATCCGGGTCTTTCCTTAATCCCCAATGCCAGCGGGATCTGGCCTCCAGCTGAAGCAAAGTGACTCATGGAGTATAAAGACTGCTTTCGAGGTATCTGTCGTGCAGATAACGCACCAGGACTACGATGACTGCGGCTACCGGCAGTGCCAGCAACACACCAAAAAATCCGAACAACTGGCCACCGGCCATGACCGCAAAGATCACTGCGACCGGATGCAGACCGATGCGGTCACCGACCAGCCAGGGTGATAACACCATGCCTTCGAGGGCCTGGCCAATGCCGAACACGATCAACACATAAACAATATGGACAACATCATTGAACTGCACCAATGCTGCTATCCCCGCGACAATTATTCCGACCACAAAACCCAGGTACGGCACAAAACTGACCACACCGGCCAGCATGCCGATGAGCAGCGCAAATTCCAGACCCACTATCCATAACCCGATGGTATAGATGATGCCCAGCGCCAGCATCACCAGTAATTGGCCGCGCATGAATTCCGACAGGACACTGTCACAGTCCGTGGCCAGTTTTTTAATCAGCGGCGCATGTTTGCGCGGGAGCAATGTCTGCATGGCCGCGAGCAGATGGTCCCAGTCCCGTAACAGGTAAAAAGTGACCACCGGAATCAACAACAGATAAGCAAGCCAGACAAATATGGCCTGACCGGATTGGGTAATCTTAAGAAACACCTGCCCGGCGACACTGCCGATGTCCTGCCAGTTGCCCATGACGGTTTGTTTTATGAATTCCAGATTGATAATACTGGCATCAAAATTAAAGGTATCAGACAGCTTCGGTAACACGGTTTCCTGCAACCAGGTGATGAATTCCGGGAACACCCTGACAAAAGCAGCCAGTTGTTTTTCTATTAACGGGATCAGGATCAACAACAGGAACAGGAACAGGATCAACAAGATGGCAAAAACAATGGCGACAGCAAAAGTGCGTGATGGCCTGTATTTCTTCAGTTTGAGTTTTTCCAACCGGTCAACGAGGGGATCAGCAAGATAGGCAAGTATTGCGGCAATCAGAAACGGTGTCAGCACCGGCGCCAGCAAATACAATAGCCATCCGGTGAGGAATACACCCGTCAGGATCAGCCATTTTTGTGCGTCAGTCATAATTTTTACACAGTAATCTCACAAAATTCCAATTTACAAACTCCTTCCTCCTTGAGAGAGGAAGGTATTAAAAAATCTACATCCACTTCGGGGACAGAGTAGATGTGAGAAATTTTCAGCCGTTACAGTCTCTACCCCCATCCTGACCTTCCCCCTTCCAGGGGGAAGATATTAAAAAACTTCCCTCCCCCTTGATGGGGGACGCCTGCATGGATGCAGGCGGTAGAGCGACGCAGGACGCCCAAGCCGAGGGCTGGGGTGGGGGTGAATACTACACCATCGCTACACTTTCTACCCCCGCCCGCACCCTCCCCCATCAAGGGGGAGGGTTTTAACAATTTATTACGGCAATAACCGGTACGGACTGCCGCCGCCGGTCAAGGATTCCAGCGTGCGTCCGAGTTCAATGGCATGTTGAACCACCAGTTCACTCCCGGTTGCTGTCAGGGAAAACGTAACACTGCCCGGCTCTACAGTTTTTACATCGACTTCCGTTACAGAATTCAGCGTGCGTAGATATTTCAGCACCTTTGAATATTGTTCAAAATCGCTGATGTCTTTGACGACTATCTCCATGCCTGATGACTGGGCGCCGGATGCTGACTGGATGTAACGATAGGCCAGTGTATCCACCAGCCCGTCGATACCTTCCTGCAATACCAGTTCCGGCTGTTCGCCTGTGGTGGCCCATGAATTCACTTCGTCCTGGATGATTGTCGTCCAGTGCCCTTGCCAACCGGCAGCAGTATTTTCGAGACTGCCCGTCAGGATCACATCTGCCCCGTAACGCGCTGAAGCCTGTTTGATCGGCCCGATAAAACCGCCCCAGACATCCGCTTCTTTCAATACATTGGTATCATCACTGTCAAACAAGGGATGGCGCAGTACGACTCCCCGGGCCTGTGCCCGGTTAATCATTTTCGCGGTAAAACCTGCCGCATCTTCCAGGCCAATAAAATGCCGTCTTTGACCCTCCTGAACCACCAGCCACACCAGTATTGCCGGCCGGACCTGGCCCCATACCGGAACAGCATAATCGCGCAATGCCCTGTCCAGCGTAGCTTCATTGAACCTGGCCCAGAGTGTTAATTGCTGTTGTAAAGATAACTGGCCATCTTCAATGACGGATTTGTTGTGGTATTTGTATTGTTGTACATAGTGCTCAGGAGTCCGCAATAATTCCGCCGTCACCGGCCGGCCCTGTACCTGCCGATCCCCGGTCAGCTTGATCAATACCTCAAGCAGAGCTCTGGACAAGCCGTCCTTGTGGCTTTCCGCGGACTGATCAGTGACCGGGACTTCTGCCTCATACAAACCGGTGACGACAGCGGCGTGGACAAATACTGATTGGCAGGTATACAGGGAAACCAATAATAATAATTTTCTAATCATGAATAGCACGCTATTGAAGAGCGGGCGACAAGTCAAGGATTGCGGCATATCGCCTGTCCCGATACTATGCACGTTGATGAACCCTCCTGATAAGAAAAAAACCAGCTACGCAGATGCCGGGGTCAGCATAGACCGTGGCAATGAACTCGTTCAACGCATCAAATCAGCTGCAGCAGCGACACATAATGCCGGTGTCATGGATCACCTGGGTGGTTTCGGGGCACTGTTTGATATTGCTGCTTTCTCCTACAAGGATCCGGTGCTGGTTTCAGGCACGGACGGTGTGGGCACCAAGATCAAGCTCGCCATCGATATGCAGAGGCATGACACGATTGGCGTCGATCTCGTCGCCATGTGCGTCAATGATCTTTTAGTACAAGGTGCACGGCCGCTGTTCTTTCTGGATTATTTCGCCAGCGGGAAACTGGATGTAGCAGTGGCCAGCATTGTCATCATGGGAATTGCAGACGGCTGCAGGTTGGCCGGCTGTGCATTGATCGGTGGCGAAACGGCGGAGATGCCGGGCATGTATGCCAATGGTGATTATGATCTTGCCGGATTCTGTGTAGGGGCGGTAGAACGTGACCAGATCATAGATGGCAGCAAGGTCAAGGCCGGGGATATTTTAATTGGTGTTGCTTCCAGTGGCCCGCATTCGAATGGCTATTCACTGATCAGAAAAATTATCAGGGACAGCGGCACTGATTTTAATGTGCCGTTTGAAAATAAAACCATCGGTGCGACCATGTTGACCCCGACCCGCATCTATGTGAAATCGATTCTGCAATTAATCGCTGCTTTGCCGGTAAAGGCGCTCGCGCACATCACCGGTGGCGGACTGATCGAGAATATCCCGCGTGTATTTCCAGCCGGACTGGATGCAGTGATTGATACCCAGACCTGGCGTTTGCCACCCGTGTTTGGCTGGTTGATGGACAAGGGCAATGTAGAAAGGGATGAAATGTACCGGACATTCAACTGCGGTGTGGGTATGGTCATCTGCGTTGACAAGAAAGATCAGGCGGCTGCATTGGCATGTCTGGCCAGGGCGGGTGAAACAGCGTGGGTGATTGGTGCGGTCGCAGCGAATGATACTAATGGTTCGTGCGTGCAGTTTGTTTAAGATTAATTACTTAAAATATTAATCCTTTCTTCACGTCATACTGGCGAATGCCAGAATCCAGTCAATTGACTCTTTTAATAAAACTTTAATCGACTGGATGCTGGAACAAGTCCAGCATGACAACTACATAATTATCCGTATTTTTCATTTCTTCTTCCCCACAGCTTCCTGTATCGTTGACAACAAGCCCCTCAGGATATTCATTTCTTCCCGATCAAGCCGGGCGCGATTGAATAAACGCTTCATTCTGCGCATCAGGCTGCGCGGAACTGCCGGATCGTAGTAACCGATATCGGTCATACATTCTGCAAGGTGTGTATAAAACAATCGCATCTGTTCTGTCGAAGCGGGTGGACTCTCTTCTTTCTTTAATTCAAGCAGGGAGTCCGTCTTGATAGTCTGAAGTATTTCATAACAGATGATCTGTATGGCCGAGGCCACATTGAGTGAACTGAAATCCGGATCCGTGGGAATCTGCATTGCCATATTGCATAACTCCAGTTCCTCGTTATTGAGTCCCGAGCTTTCCCTGCCGAATACAACCGCCACCTGACCTGATGCCGTTGCATTAATGATCTCTGGTGCACACTCGCGCGGTGTGTTTACCGGCCAGGGTATAGTCCTGGACCTTGCTGTTGTTGCCACCACCAGCACACAATCCTGCAAGGCGTCCTGCAAAGAACCACAAACAACGGCCCGTGCCAGAATATCATCGGCCCCCGCTGCGCGTGCGGTTACTTCCGCGGAGGGAAATATCTTGGGTTTCACGAGATACAAATTCCGCTGTCCCATATTTTTCATGGCCCGCGCCGCTGCGCCGATGTTCCCCGGATGTGTGGTCTCGACCATCACGATGCGCAGATTGGCAGCGATTTCGTTTAAAAGTGTGTTTTTCATCTGATTACATTCCTGAAATATGAACCTATCTCAAAATTATTTTCCGGCTTTGTTGACGGGAAAATTTGCAATCACTCCTTCCCCCCTGGCAGGGGGAAGGTTGGGATGGGGGTTGAGTTTCAGCCATTCCAGAGATTTCACCCCCACCCTTGCCCTCCCCCTCAAGAGGGAGGGTATTTAATTTAGAGATAGGTTCATAATATCGGTAATTTATTCGTCATGCCTTACAATACTGTTTTGATTTCAGGAGTTATGCATGCAACCGATGTTAAATATTGCTGTTCGGGCTGCCCGTGCCGCCGGTAATATTATTATAAGGCAATTCGATCGGGCACAGGACTTGCCGGCCAGTGAGAAAAGCAAGAATGATTATGTCACGGAAGTGGACAGACAGGCAGAGGCCGTCATTATAGATACCTTGCTCAAGGCTTTCCCTAAACATGCCATCCTGGCTGAAGAGAGCGGCACACGGGGCAACAGTGAGTATGTATGGATCATTGATCCGCTGGACGGCACAACCAATTTCATGCATGGCTTTCCCCATTTCGCAGTATCGATTGCACTTCAACATAAGGGCAAACTGCAACAGGCGGTGATCTATGATCCGCTGCGTCAGGAATTATTCACCACCAGCCGTGGCGATGGCGCCTATCTCAATGACCGGCGCATCCGCGTAAGCAAACGAAAAAACCTGGATGGTGCATTACTGGGTACGGGGTTTCCTTTCGGGGAAAGCGCCAATATCGACCGGTTTCTTGATACCTGCAGGACACTGATGCCTGTGACCGCCGGAATAAGACGTGCCGGTGCAGCCACGCTGGATCTTGCCTATGTCGCCTGCGGCCGCCTGGACGGGTTCTGGGAATTTGGCCTGAAACCCTGGGACATCGCCGCCGGGGCCCTGTTAATTGAGGAAGCTGGCGGTGTTGTGTGCAGCATTGATACTGATAAAGAATATTTAACATCCGGGAATATAGTGTCCGGCAATCCATATATCCTGGAATTTTTAAAAGAAATAGTCAAAGTGTAGTCACTGACTATATATTTACGTAAATACTTGACTGATTAAAACATTCAGCCTCGCCCCCTGATCTGCCCATACAGGTATCTTCAATTCAGGAATTACGGGTCTGTTTATTTGCAGATTAATCGCCCTGACCAGATTTTGTACATCACCCGGCTCATAAAGGTTCTCCGGATAATTCTGAAATAATCTTTTCATGACACCCACGTTTGCGGCAATCACCGGTATTTTACAAGCCAGCATTTCATACAATTTTTGTGGAAAACAATAAGCACCAAAGGCATCCGGCTTGTTGCATATGATCCCGATATCCAGCGAATTAAACAATAATGGCATTCCCCCATAATTAATTTCACCGAGATAATGAACTCGTTCATGTTCCGGCACCGGTATTTTTTTGTCTGTGCGACCGGCAAGCACAAGATGAATATTGCTGTTTTCCCTGGCCAGCGCTAAAAAAGACTTATAAAGAACATCTATCCCTCTGCTTGAATCCAGGGCACCGGCTGTTCCTGTAATCACACCATTCAATGGCAAATTCAGTTTATTTCGTGCCTCATGTTTATCCATAGGAACAAAATGACCTGCAGGAATGGCATTTTCCACAACAGAAACTTTGCCTTGAGGTTTATATTTTTTCCGGACATATTCCTTCAATTCACCTGAAACAACAGATACAGCATCTGCTTTTTTTACCGCCAATCGAAACCCCTGTTTGATTAATGGAATATTGGTCAGTTTGAAACTCTCAAAGTTATCATACAGATCAACAATGTAAGGCAGCTTGTGCCGCCTGCCCAACAGCGCTGCCAGAATGACATGCAGGCTGTCTGACGCGCCAATAATAATGTCCGGCTGATAATGTTTGACCAGTTTTGCAAGTGCGACCAGATATTTTGCTACGCCTGAAATGACGGTTCTGTCTGTTGCGTAACTATACCAATTGACAACATAATCACCTTTATCAGGCATGACAACATCCCGATAGTAGGAAAAACATACACCGGTAACCTCATGCCCAATATTTGCCAATGCAGCAGATAATTCATAAGAACGGCCATAACGTTCAATCAGTAAATCCTTGCCGGTATATATCCGTTTGGTGAGAAAAAGTATTTTCAAAAATTGCGCCAGTGAGGTTGCGTATCGTTCATTTGTAAGCAAACTTTAAATATATTCGGATCAATTTATCATATGCCATGCCGGGAAGAATCCATCGCAGAATAACCAGACAAATAATCCGGAAATAATCCGCACACCAGTTAATTATAAATTGTGGAAACGAATATCTATGTTTCCATAAGAACCTTGTCCTTGTTTTAATTTGAAACACCGATTTTCTTGAGGTGAATAACTGGATTACCTCTTTTGGATTCAGTCTTCTGTTATATGGATTCAGTCCTGTCATTGCCCGATCGTTCATTACTCTTGCGCGGGTGTTCACCAGCAGTCTGTACCCGGTCTTTTTTGCCCTCAAAACAAGATCGTCATCAGCAAATAGATGCGGGAAAGCCACTTCATCAAAAAAGCCCGTATCATGAAACACCGTAGCCGGGAATAAAGTACACATACCATGTAGCAAATCCACTTCCAGTATTTCCTTTTTCAATTCGACATAGGGTTTATCAAGATGCAGGTAATGAAATCTTCCGGTGACAGGAGATCGTCTCCGGCCGGCAAAGAATACCTTGTCTTTAATATGATGGTAGCAGCAGACAGCAGAAATAATACTTTTGGGATATTGAGCAGCCGTATCCAGAAGGTTTTTGAATAAATCAGGAGTGGCAACATTATCATCATTAAAGGTTAAAACTCCATCGTGACCATCAAGGAGCGCCCTCTTGACCCCAAGATTAGTGGCCGCTGCCCACCATTGACCGTGATTACCCTGAATTAGCACGGCATCCCCGAACCTGTCTTTAATCATGGACTGCGTACCATCGGTAGATCCGGAATCAACAACGATCACGGCAAACCCATCAGGGAGGCATGAATACACGGAATCCAGACAGCGCTGTGTCGTTTCCTTACGGTTTAATACAGGAATTACAAGAGCAACGTTTCTCATCTATACAGGAACTACTTCTAATAAATACTTTGGCTTTCTGTATGATTGCATATGCTGTAATTAAGTGAACTTCCTCAGTAATTGTTTAATATAATTTG
>Ga0209320_10001133_pt1 | contig 13866 bp, 9 predicted proteins | sample Rifsed13ft4_FD_184008 | JGI IMG/M metagenome (GOLD analysis project Ga0209320, IMG submission 184008) | Soil microbial communities from Rifle, Colorado, USA - sediment 13ft 4 (version 2) | ecosystem: Environmental > Terrestrial > Deep subsurface > Rock core/Sediment | place: Rifle, Colorado... | reverse complement strand
AGTTTTGCAATTTCTTCGGCAACGTTTATATTTCCAGTAATCGGAATGAAATATTCATTCGATTTTACACGGAAAGACAAAGCGCCATCCACTTTATCCGAAACATATTCCAACGATGTGATGTTTCCTAATTTAGTCACCACCGAATCAAAATAAGTAGATGCTTTATCGTTATTCAATACTTTCAATTCAATTGTGTCCTTGAACGGAATATTCTTGTCTTTTCGAATCGTCCTGATTCCAGAAATCACTTCAATCGTGTTTTCAAAATCCACTATTAAACCTGCATTAAAAGGTTTTATTTCTGGCCAAGTCGAAACAATTAAGGCTTCGTCTGGAGTTCTTTCTGCCAATAATTGCCATATTTCTTCCGTCAAGAAAGGCATAAACGGATGTAATAATTTCATGTTGTTTTCCAACATTTCAATGGCTTTCGTCAAAGTAACGCTGTCAATTGGCTGTTGATAATTTGGTTTTATCATTTCCAAAAACCAAGAACAAAAATCATCCCAAACCAATTTGTAAATTCCCATCAAAGCATCGGAAATTCTGTATTTTTCGAAATTGTCTTCGATTTCCAAAAGCGTTTGTTGCAATTTGGCTTCGTACCATTCAATCGCCACTTTAGATGATTCCGGTTGCGGAATTGTATCCGAAACTTCCCAACCTTTTATCAGTTTGAATGCATTCCAGATTTTGTTTGTGAACGCTTTTCCTTGGTTACACAATTCTTCATCAAACATAATGTCATTTCCTGCAGAAGCGCTCAAAAGCAATCCCACACGAACTCCATCGGCACCAAATTTTTCAATTAAATCCAAAGGATCCGGAGAATTTCCTAATGATTTAGACATTTTACGACGTTGTTTGTCGCGAACTAAACCAGTTAAATATACATTTGTAAATGGTTTTTTACCTGTGTATTCATAACCTGCAATAATCATTCTCGCCACCCAGAAAAACAAAATATCCGGACCGGTTACTAAATCATTCGTAGGATAATAATATTTAAAATCTTCGCTTTCCGGATCCATTATCCCTCCGAAAACGGACATTGGCCACAGCCAAGAAGAAAACCACGTATCTAAAGCATCAACGTCTTGTCGTAAATCTTTTGTCTCCAATTTAGCGTTTAATGTTTTGGCTTTTGCCAATTCTAAAGCTTTTTCGATAGATTCAGCCACAACAAAATCTTCCTTTCCATCTCCGTAAAAATAAGCAGGAATTTGTTGTCCCCACCACAATTGACGGGAGATATTCCAGTCACGGATATTATTTAACCAATGAGCATAAGTATTATTGAAACGAGCAGGATGTAATTTAATTTCGCCATCTACCAATACTGATTTGATTGCCGGTTTCACCAAGTCTTCCATTTTCAAGAACCATTGGTCTGATAAGCGAGGTTCGATAACTGCTTTAGTTCTTTCAGAAGTTCCCACTTTATTCAAGTGAATTTCTGTTTTAGCTAAAGCGCCAATGCTTTCTAATTCTTTCACAATTTCAGCACGAACCACAAAACGATCTTTCCCTTGATAATGCAATCCAAAACTATTTAGTGTCGCATCCTCATTGAAAATATCAATAATTTCCAAATTGTGCTTCTCCCCTAGCGTTTTATCATTCATATCGTGAGCAGGTGTCACTTTTAGACAACCCGTTCCAAATTCGATGTCAACATAAGTATCTTCAATAATAGGAATCACTCTTCCGCAAATAGGTACAATTGCTTTCTTTCCTTTCAAATGAACAAAACGCTCGTCATTTGGGTTGATACAAATCGCAGTATCCCCAAAAATAGTTTCCGGACGCGTTGTAGCAATAGTTAGGAAATCTTCATTTCCTTCAATTTTATATTTTAGAAAATATAATTTTCCTTCTTGTTCTTCATAAATTACTTCTTCGTCAGACAAGGTAGTTTTTGCTTCAGGATCCCAATTTACCATTCGATATCCTCTATAGATCAGTCCTTTGTTGTATAAATCCACAAAAGAACGAATTACAGAAGCCGACATGTCTGGATCCATCGTAAACTTGGTTCTTTCCCAATCACAAGAAGCTCCCAATTTTTTCAATTGATCTAAAATAACACCGCCATATTTATCAGTCCATTCCCATGCATGAGCCAGAAATTCTTCACGAGTCAAATCATTTTTATTAATTCCTTCGGCTTTTAACTTAGCAACTACCTTAGCTTCAGTAGCTATTGAAGCATGATCTGTTCCTGGAACCCAGCAAGCGTTGAAACCTTTCAGACGCGCTCTTCTTATCAAAACATCCTGAATCGTGTTGTTCAACATGTGTCCCATGTGCAAAACCCCAGTTACGTTAGGCGGAGGAATTACAATGGTATATGGTGTTCTATGATCTGGCTCAGAATGGAAATAATTATTTTTCATCCAGTAGTCATACCACTTATTCTCAATAGTTTTAGCGTCAAATTGTGCAGGAATTATCATAAAAAGCAACTGTTAAAACCAAAGTTATACTTTGGTCTGATATTTGTAATTGATATAGGGGACAAAAGTAAATAATTAAGTACACTATAAAAAGAGAAATAAATATTTGTACGTTAATTAAAACAAAGTACTTTTACTTAATGAATTTAAAAAAATGAAAATGAAAAAAATAATTACTTTAATAGCAATCCTGTTGGTAAGCAGTGTAGGTTTTGCTCAGTCTGGGGCTAAAATTGATTTTTCAGCAAAAGACAATACTATTGATTATGGTAAAGTATCTAAATCAAGTGATAATGGTATTCGAGTTTTTGAATTTACGAATACAGGAAATGCGCCCTTAATCATAACCTCCATACAGTCAACAGCAAATTGCACCATATTATCGAATACAAAAGATACTATTTTGCCTGGCAAAAAAGGAAAAATAGAGATTAAATACAATATGACTGCAGGTCCAATTCGAAAAACAATTACTGTTGAATCTAATGCGGTAAATTATGAGGAAGGACGAGTAGCACTGAAAATAAGAGGAGAAGTTATTACCAATTAAATTTCCTGAATTAATAAAATGTAGCACTTTATGAAATAATCATAAAGTGCTACATTTTATAAAACATTTTGCAACTGAAATTTAAATTTTAGTATTTGACTATTTCTTTCTATTTCCATTGTAATCCACAATTCTTCTTCTGATTTCAAAAATGCATTCATTTGTTGCAATGTATACTTATAGGAAGGATTTCCATTGATAGAAATAATTAGGTCACCTTTCTGCAAACCAGCGAAAAAAGCAGGTGAGTTTTTTCGAACATTTGCAATTGAATAAACAGGCTTTAGATTAAATTTATATTTAAAATTAGTACCATTCTTCTCTGTTTTTGTTTTAAAAGGATCTTCTGTAACAACGATAGGAACCGTTTGCAGATATACAGTTTCTTGTATCCATTGCGTTCCTTGCTGCTGAATTTCAATTCCACTTTTATTGTAATTAAAAGGTGCCTTAAATTCCTTATTTTTCTTTAAATAAAGAATGCCGTTTGTATAATCCAGAACAATTGTGAATCGCCTTAAAATTTCACCTCCTACGGAACCAACCCGACCAGGAACCATCTTCACGCTTTTTAACGAAACCGAATCCGGGAAAGCCGCAATAGGGTTTTTAAATTCAAATTCAGACATTTTAAATTTAAGAACTCTCGCTCGTTTCCCTTCCACATCGCCACTAAATCCTTTTCCCAGGTAATCCTCAAAATTTTTGGCAGGCACTTTTATTAATTCGGATTGTTTTTCAAAAAGCCAAAGCGCATCACTATTACCTATATCGATTAATAATTTTGCAGGGATTTCTATTAAATCAATCGTTACTCCATTTACTATATAGGGCTTATTTTTTTCAATAGTAATGGGAACTTTCTTGAATTTTTTTTCTATTTTTTTTCTATTCTTATCATTCTCTCTATGAATAGTAATTCTTTTTCTTTCATAATTAATTTCCACTAAATTATTTCTAAAAAAATTATATCCTATAATTCCGTTTACAGGGATTCCAACATGAGAAGAAAGATTAAACTCTTGGTCTAAAACAATATACAATAAATGATTTGTAGATTTTAATCCTTGAACTTCTAAGATATTATTGGTTGCTTTCAACCCTTCAATAGATTCTTCCCTTCCCAAACCCCGCAAAGTGATTTTTTCAACATTAGAAAATGAAATTTCTTTTTTTTCTTCCAAACTAAACAAAATTGTTTCTTCAACACCTGAGTCTAATAAAAAATTTAATTCGATTCCATTAACCTTGATAGGGATAAAAACTAAATTATTGATTAATTTGAAAGGAACAGTTATTTTATCAACCTCTTTAGTGAATTGAAAACCACCTTGTCCCAAAATAGGCCAAACACAAAAAAGAATAAAAAATACAGAAACTACTTTTTTCATTTACAATCATTTTGATAAAAATACACAAAATATTGATTATTTGTATAGTTTCTGTCTCAATTACAATTGTGTTTAACAGAAATTTTCAAAAAAAAAATGCAAATTTGCACTTCAACAATTGAACCATGCCAAAAATATCCAACAGAGGCAAGCAAATGCCTGAATCACCAATACGAAAATTGGCTCCTTTTGCCGATATGGCCAAAAAAAAGGGTCACAAAGTATATCACTTGAACATAGGACAACCCGATATAAAAAGTCCAGAAGTTGCCATCAAAGCCATTAAAAATATTGATTTAACTATCATTGAGTACGGCCCTTCTGCTGGTTATGAAAGTTATAGAAAAAAATTAGCTCAATTTTATACCAATCAAAATGTAAAAGTTTCCAAAGAAGACATCCTGATAACTACGGGCGGATCTGAAGCTCTTTTATTTGCATTGGGAAGCATTATGGATCAGGGAGATGAAATCATCATCCCAGAACCATTTTATGCTAATTACAGCGCCTTTTCAGCAGAATCAGGCGCTACAGTAGTTCCTGTAGTTTCAACGATTGAAACTGGATTTGCATTGCCACCTATTGAAGAATTTGAGAAACTGATCACTCCAAAAACAAAAGCAATTTTAATTTGTAATCCAAGTAACCCAACAGGGTATTTGTATTCTGAATCAGAAATTTTACAATTAGGAAAACTGGCTAAACAATACGATCTATTCTTGATCGCTGATGAAGTATACCGAGAATTTATATACGATAAAGACATTCACTATTCCGTCATGAATCTTGAAGGACTGGAACAGAATGCAATCATGATAGACTCAGTGTCCAAGCGTTACAGCATGTGTGGTGCCCGAATTGGATGTATGGTGACAAAAAACAAGGAGGTAATTTCAGCGGCGATGAAATTTGCACAAGCCCGTTTATGTCCTCCCACAATTGAACAAATAGCATGTGAAGCAGCCATCGATACTCCCCAAAGTTATTTTGACGAAGTAATTTCGGAGTATAAAGAGCGAAGAGATACCTTAATTTCCGAATTAAATAAAATTGAAGGTATTATTGTTACTAAACCTAAAGCGGCATTTTATTGTATTGCACAACTTCCCGTTGATAATACAGATGATTTTGCACAATGGCTTTTAGAAAGTTATGATTTAAATGGAGAAACGGTTATGGTTGCCCCTGCAGCCGGATTTTATTCGACACCCGGAATGGGATTAAATCAAGTCCGTATTGCTTATGTATTGAAAAAAGAAGATTTGATTAGTGCCGTACATGTTTTGAAAGAAGCTATTCCCGTTTATAATGCCATGCGACTAAAAAAACTAATTGCCGCCCAGTAAATTCAGGAATTATAAAATCCTATTTTACTTTATATAGATTTCCAAATAATTAGCTAAAGGCAATGACGAAAAAAGTTATTGCCTTTGGTTTTTTAAGGCAAAAAAACTATCTCTAATTACAGTTCTTCTTTATAAAGCCATTATTAAATAGTATAACCGATAGAAATTCTTTAATTTTTATTAATTATCTTTACCGCTTAAATATATACACCCACTATAATAGTTGCTTTTAATGATAAATAACGAAGAATTTCAAGATGAAATAGGAGACAATCACATTGGTTTATCCGCAAAAAATCCAGTACGAGAAGATGCTTTTGCTATTTCTGATGAAGAAAAAATAGAAAAAATTAAAAAAGACGTTGAAAATATTCTACTTACCCTTGGGATGGATTTGACAGATGACAGCATGAAAGGTACGCCCAATCGTGTAGCCAAAATGTTTGTAAAAGAAATTTTTGGAGGACTGAATCCTGCCAAAAAACCAAAAGCTTCTACATTCGACAACAACTATAAATATGGCGAAATGTTAGTTGAAAAAAACATTATCGTTTATTCTACCTGCGAACATCATTTATTACCAATTATAGGAAGAGCACATGTTGCTTATATTTCTAATGGAAGAGTGATTGGTCTTTCTAAAATGAACCGAATTGTAGAATATTATGCCAAAAGACCTCAGGTTCAAGAGCGTTTAACCATGCAAATCGTTCAAGAATTACAAATTGCTTTGGGTACCGAAGATGTAGCTTGTGTAATTGATGCAAAACATCTTTGCGTAAATTCAAGAGGAATAAGTGATATTGAAAGTAGCACCGTAACTTCTGAATTTGGTGGTAAATTTAAAAATGATCAAACTCGAAGAGAATTTTTGGATTACATAAAATTAGAAACAAAGTTCTAGAATAAAATAAATTCTATTTAACCGAAAAAGCCCTAGCCCTGATTGAAGAGTAAATCCCACGCTTTTTTGCGTGGATTGAAACGAAAAGCAGGAAATAGCTCCAAAAAAAAACATAAATGCCGTTATATAACTCTCAGACCTTAAAAATATACAATTCTCTTTCGGGAGAAAAAGAAACATTCACGCCTATCCATGAAGGAAATGTTGGAATGTATGTTTGTGGACCAACGGTTTATAGTAATGTGCATCTTGGAAATGTGAGAACATTTATGTCATTTGATGTGATATTTAGGTATTTTTTGCATTTGGATTACAAAGTGCGTTATGTCCGTAATATTACTGATGTGGGGCATATCGTGGACGATGTGGATGAAGGTGAAGATAAAATTGCTAAAAAAGCACGTTTGGAGCAACTGGAACCGATGGAAGTCGTTCAGCGTTATACAGTGGATTTTCATGATATTTTGAATGCTTTTAACTTTTTGCCGCCAAGTATTGAACCAACGGCAACAGGCCATATTATTGAGCAAATTGAAATTATCAAGACCATTATTGACAAAGGAATTGGCTATGAAGCCAATGGTTCTGTTTATTTTGATGTCGTAAAATTTAATGAAACCAATCATTACGGAAGATTAAGTGGCCGTAATATTGAAGATATGCTTGCCAATACTCGCGATTTGGACGGACAATCTGATAAAAGAAATCCTCAGGATTTTGCACTTTGGAAAAAAGCCGAACCCCAACATATTATGCGTTGGCCTTCCCCGTGGAGCGATGGTTTTCCAGGTTGGCACTTAGAGTGCACTGCAATGAGCACTAAATATTTAGGTAATCATTTTGATATTCACGGAGGTGGAATGGATTTAAAATTTCCTCACCATGAATGTGAGATTGCACAAAATGAGGCTTGTACAGGTCAAACTCCAGTAAATTACTGGATGCATGCCAATATGCTAACTTTGAATGGCAAAAAAATGGCAAAATCTACCGGAAATAATATTTTGCCAAGAGAAATTTTGACCGGTGAAAATAGTATTTTGAGCAAAGCATTCTCGGCATCTGTAGCTCGATTTTTTATGTTGCAAGCACATTACAGAAGTATTCTTGATTTTTCTGACGATGCTATTGTTGCTGCCGAAAAAGGATACAAAAGATTGATGGAAGCGATAGAATCACTGAAAGAATTAGATTCAAGTTCCAATAGTACATTAGATATTGCCAGCTGGAAACAGTCTTGCTATGATGCTATGAACGACGATTTTAATTCTCCAATTTTGATTGCACAATTATTTGAAGGAGTTCGATTCATCAATCTGGTTAAAGATGGAAAAGAAACCTTGACTGCTACAGATTTAAAGACTTTTTCTACAGCAATGCAAGCTTTTGTTTTTGATGTATTAGGTCTTGAAGATGAGAAACTTTCAGACAGCAATACTGATAAATTAGAAGGCACTGTAAATATGTTGATTGAAATGAGAAAACAAGCAAGAGAGAATAAAAACTTTGCATTATCTGATCAAATTCGCGATCAATTGATTTCCTTGGGAATTCAGTTGAAAGACGGAAAAGAAGGTACTACTTTTACAATATAATAGGATAATATTTTCAATTAGAAGATTAGTTAATTTTGCATTTTCTAATTGACACATTAACTAATTTTCTAATTCAATCATGAAAATAACTGCTCCTTTTATTTTGTTAGTTCGGTTTTACCAAACCGCAATCTCACCATTTACGCCTTCAGCCTGCAGATTTGAACCAACTTGTTCTTCTTATATGATTGAAGCGTTACAAAAACATGGATTGTTTTATGGTGGCTTTTTAGGAATTAAAAGAATTTTAAGCTGTAATCCTTGGGGTAGAACTGGTTACGATCCGGTTCCTGAAAAAAAATGTACCCACGAACATTAACCTTTTATTGGTACGAATTTTACTTTAATTCTTTATTTTTACAAATCATAAAAAAATAATCATAAATGACACACGCTTTAAATATAATTTGGAATCCATCAGAAGGAATTGATTTAGGTTTTTTTGTAATTAGATATTACAGCTTAATGTTTGTAATTGCCTTTGGATTAGGATGGTATATCATGAAGCACATATTTGAACGCGAAGGAGAATCCATCGAAAAATTAGATTCTTTGTTTATATGGACTGTACTAGCTACATTAATCGGAGCCCGTCTAGGCCATGTTTTATTTTATGATTGGGAATATTTCCGCAATCATTTACTGGAGATATTTCTGCCATTTCGATTCTCTCCTACATTTGAATTCACAGGATTTCAGGGTTTAGCGAGTCACGGTGCTGCTATATCAATAATAATTGCTATGTATTTTTATAGTAAAAAAGTATTGAAAAGACCACAATTATGGATTTTAGACAGAGTTGTAATACCTGTTGCCAGTGGAGCTATTTTTGTAAGACTGGGGAATTTTTTCAATTCTGAAATTGTTGGAAAAGAAACCACATCTTCTTTTGGAATTCGTTTCATTCGCGACAAATTTAGTCCAAATGACGCCACTAATGCGACTCAAATACCTAACCCAAATGATGCTTATCATGCTATAGCTACTGATCCTAAATTTGCTGCTTTATTAGAACAAGTTCCCGCAAAGCATCCTGCACAATTGTATGAAGCAATTTGCTATATTTTTGTTTTTTCAATTTTGTTTTTCCTATATTGGAAAACTGATGTCAGAAAAAAATCGGGGTTTTTATTTGGATTATTCCTAGTACTTTTATTTTCAGTCCGTATTGTAGTGGAGTCTGTAAAAGAAAGCCAAGGTGGATTTGAAAATGCTTTAGGATTGCTGTCTACAGGACAGTGGTTAAGCATTCCATTTATTGTAATCGGATTGTATTTTATTTTCACTGCCGAAAAGCCTGTTAAAGTTTAGGGTTAACAAATTTTACAATAATGAAACAGAAACGGCTTAAATATAAAAAAGCCTCAAAAGTTACGCTTTTGAGACTTTTTTATATTTTTATCTTTTTAACGAAAAATGGGATTTGAATATTTTGGGAATATTTTGCTCCGCATATTCGATACTGAACCAATAATCATTTGACGGCATAGGGTGACCATTATAAGTTCCATCCCATCCCAAGCTTTCTGGTCTAAGTTCTTTTAAAAATTTTCCATAGCGATCAAATATTAGAATCCTGAAATTTGATTGATTCTCTAAATTAACAATATTCCAAGTGTCATTAGAGCCGTCATTATTTGGAGTAAAATATTTAGGATAATCAACAACTACAACATTATTTACCGTTAATGTACTACATCCATTTTTGTTTGCTACTGTAAGTGCATGCGTTCCTAAAGAAACATATTCAAAAATAGGACTTTCTTGAAACGGCCCATAATCTAATTGATATAAATAATCAACTCCCACAGGGTTTGTGACAGTAACTATTTGATTTTTGGCGAATGCATCTGTTACCGTCCAATCTAAATTTACAATTGCGTTTGACGTATTTACAGTAACATTAATGGTTTTACCAGTTGGCCCACAAGGTTGACCGGCAAAAGGAGTAAAAGTATATGAAGCACTGGTTGTTGTATTAACAATATTTGACGGAGACCAAGTTCCGGTAATACCATTAGGTGAAGTAGAATTCAAATTAGCCACTACGTCACCAGAGCAGATTGAAAAATCGCTAAAATTAGGCTCAACAGGTCCCACTGTCACAATCAATGCTTTAGTTTTTGCACATGGGGATAAAACCGGATCTGGCGTAAAGACATAATTGGTTGTACCCGCTATTGTTGTATTTATTGATGACGGACTCCACGTTCCTGTAACTGAAGGAGTATTTGTAGAAGTTGTTGGTAAACTTGGCGGTATCTCATTAAGACAATAGGACGTTGGGATATTAGAAAATGTCGGTGTTATAGATACTGCTCCACAAGAAACACTGCAAGTTATTTTTTGTGAAGGTACACAGGGATGCGAAGCGGAAGTCAATGTTAATTCCACGGATTGTCCAGGCAACAAATTTGTAACTATAAAATGTGATTCATTATTTGGATTAAATTCAGTAACTGAAGTACCTCCTTGAATAGAATAAGTACAAACATAAGTCTGTGAAATAAATGCATTATTGTTTGCCCAATCAAATAAAACTGAATTATTAACTGTAGCTGGTGGAGTGTAATCTAAAGAATACTTTGGAATTTGAGAAGGATCACACTTGAAATCCAAAATAGTAGCCCTACTATCAGTTTCTACCATAACAACAATTGGAACACGAATACTTTCAACATTCGCAATAGTTTGACTAACATAATAAGTTGCGGTTGAACCAACTGTCGTCGTAATAGGTATTGGAGCTATAGCCGTTGGATTTTCTGTTGTTAAATTTGTAAGATACCAATTCAAGGTACCACCTGCTGAAGGAATTGCCGTTAATGGTTTCGAACAATTTTGCCAATATTTAACTGGTGAATAAACTCCTGGTGGTGCAGTGGCAATACTAGAAAGCGGGTATTTAGCATCTGGGTTATTTAAAATCCTAGAGCTAAAATCATTCTCAACCGAATATATCGTATTATCTAAATTACCAACAACCTCAATTTCATAATCGACTTTATCACTGATCTTATAAGCATAAAGACTAAAACTTATAAACAAATAAACAAAAAGTAAAAATGTAGTAGATTTTTTCATTGCTTTAAACTTTTAAATAACTTAAAAAATCAATTGGTACTATATTGTATTGCTTAGTAAATATATAAAATTATAGGTTGTTTTATAAACTATTACTCATTTATTTTAGAATTAACCAATTGATTAACATTAAAATACAATAAAAAAAGTACTATTAAATTGGCAATTTCAGAAACGTGAAGAAATACCAAACTCCATATTTTTTGTGTTAAAACCAATATTTGGGCTTGACAGACCAGCATTAGAAATATGACATATATTTGGTCTTATATCAAATTCAAATCTATTAAGTTTACAAGAAACACCCAATGCTAAAACATTTGAAATTGTAAAACCTTTTGACAGTCTTTCTGTTTCGGAAGCAGAAATCATTGGTCCAAAACTTCCTAAAACGAACAGACTTAATGATTTTGAAATTGGTTTTCTAAAAATAAGCCCCAGATTTAAAACGTACTGATTAATGTTGTTTATTTTAGAGAACCGTTCTCTTTTCTCAATATAATAGGGATCTGCAGGAGTAATGAAATAGGGATTTATAAGTTGATGTTTTGCCAAATTAAGCTCTGGTTGAATCACTACTATTTCGTACTTAAAGGTCTTTGTCTCTTTTATCAAATAATTGAATTGCACTTTATAATACTGATTATTGAATGTATAATCACGATTTTTAAATTCGCTACCAAATCCATAATAAAAACCCACAGATAAATTACGACTATTTAATTGACCATAAAAAGCACTAGAAATAAAAATGAAAACTAAAGCAAAATATTTTTTTTTTTCATATTCAGTTTCATATTAATAATGATAAACGCCCAAATATCTTTATTAAAATTAAGCAATTTTTAATTGAAACACACTTCTTGATTAAAGCAAAAAAGACCCAACTTTCGTTGGGTCTTTTTATCAATTATAATAAGTTAATATCTTTTAAGCTTCTTGATGATGTTGTTCTATTACCTTTTTGTCTGCTTTAGATATAGTGTCAACTAATACCGGCGTTGCGATAAACAATGACGAATAAGTTCCTACAACAATACCAACTAACATTGCAAAGATGAATCCTCTGATAGATTCTCCTCCGAAAATAAACATGATTAATAAAACACCAATCATTGTCAATGAAGTATTAATAGTTCTTGACATCGTTGAATTAATTGATTTGTTTACAATTTCTCCAAAGTTACCTTTTGTTTTCCCGTCTAAGAATTCACGAACCCTGTCAAATACAATAACGGTATCATTCATAGAGTACCCAATAACAGTAAGAATCGCAGCAATAAAATGTTGGTCGATTTCCATACCAAAAGGCATAAATTTATAACACAAAGAATAAATTCCTAATACGAAAATAACATCATGCGCTACAGCAGCAATTGCTCCTAAACCATATTGCCATTTTCTGAAACTAATAAACAAATATAAAAATACAATTAGCATCGCTCCAAGAACAGCCCAGTATGCATTCGTTTTAATATCTTCTGCTACAGTTGGTCCAACTTTTGAAGCTAACACAATACCGAATTTTTTACCTTCGTAAGCATTTACAAATTTATCATACGTTAAACCTGCAGAAAAATGTTGTTTTAAACTATTATACAATATTTTATTTACTTCTTCATCCGCTTGAGTACCGTGCTCTTCTACTTTGTATTTTGTAGTAATTTTTAATTGGTTATCATTACCAAATATTTTCACCTCAGCACTTCCTTCAAAAACTTTGGCCAATTCAGCTTTTACTACTTCAGTACTAACTGGTTTTTCAAAACGAACTTGAAAAGTTCTTCCTCCAACAAAATCTACACCCTGGTCTAAACCATTTGTAAATAAGGAAATAACACTTACAATAACTACAATTGTAGAAAAAGCATACGTCCATTTTTTAACTCTCAAGAAATCAAAATGGAAGTTTGTAAAGAAATTTTTAGAAAAATTAGTTGTAAAAGTCAAATCATTCTTTCCAGCAATATTCTTGTCTATAAAAATTCTTGCAATAAATATCGAAGTAAACAAAGAGGTAACAATACCGATAAGCAATGTTGTAGCAAAACCTTTTATTGGTCCTGAACCAAAAATAAACAATACTGCACCAATTAAAATATGCGTAACGTTTGCATCTACAATAGAACGCATTGCACCTTTCCAGCTATATGAAGCAACAACTGCTTCGCTCAATGTTTTTCCAGCTCGTAATTCTTCTTTAGCTCTTTCATAAATAATGATATTCGCATCTACTGCAGTACCCATCGTTAAAACGATACCTGCAATACCTGGCAATGTTAGTACAGCACCTAAACTTGCTAATATTCCGAATAAGAATAATAAGTTAACCGCCAATGCAATATTAGCATACCAACCAGCTTTTCCATAATAAACGATCATCCAAAGTGATACTAAAAGCAATCCAATAAGTGCAGAAGTTGTTCCGTTATCAATTGCCTCCTGTCCTAAGGATGGACCTACTACTTCTGATTGAACAATATCTGCAGCAGCCGGTAATTTACCTGCTCTTAAAACATTTGCTAAATCTTTGGTCT
>Ga0209320_10001126_pt1 | contig 13906 bp, 12 predicted proteins | sample Rifsed13ft4_FD_184008 | JGI IMG/M metagenome (GOLD analysis project Ga0209320, IMG submission 184008) | Soil microbial communities from Rifle, Colorado, USA - sediment 13ft 4 (version 2) | ecosystem: Environmental > Terrestrial > Deep subsurface > Rock core/Sediment | place: Rifle, Colorado... | reverse complement strand
CAACAACTCCAGGGAGGCTTCAGTACTGATTTGAGGCATGTGGCCCGAACAGCAGTGGGTGCGCAGTGGGAAATCCACCGGTTCCGCGCCGCAAGCTGCGATCAGCTCTTCCAGCGCAGTGGGGTTCTCAGGGTCACGCCAGCGTTGATCGGGATCGGGCCGCAGCACCATGCAGCCGTAATAGGCGGCGACGCGCAGCCCGGTGAGCGGCCGTTCGACCAATTTCTTGATCTTGCAAATCCCGATCTCTTTGTAAAGGGCATCCAAGATATGTCGTACCTGAACTGTACCGGCCGTGTAATGCAAACCACCGGCCGACAAAGCGTCATTAACCTTGGTGTTGAGCTCCCTGTCCGTGCCCATGTACTTGGCCGTCCTGGCCAGATTCACGTAGCAAGCACTGCAGGCAGCCAGCAAGGTTTTGGCGCCATCCACCTGTTGCTCGGCCAGAGCCAGATTGCGGGCGATCAGTGCGTAAGAGGGAATGCGATGTAGGGCGATGTATTCATTGGCGCCGCAGCAATTCCAATCCTCGATCTCTTCAAACTCCACATCCAATTTGTTCTGGAGAGCGAGCAGAGATTCGTAGTAGGCGCTGGAGATGCACTCCAACGAACAACCGGGATAGAAAAGGTATTTCATAGCACGGCCTCCAACTGCTTGGCGCGTTTGAGGATCTTCTTCAGCTGCGGAATCCCCTTGATCTTGTTTGGTGTGAGCTTTAGGCGGCCCTTGAACAACAATTCCGATCCCATCTTGGCCGACCCCATCAGGTCCGAGGGCGGGTGTCGCAGGTAATGGTTGGCGGCAATCCCCAGGTCGAAGCTGCGACCAAAACGCTCGATGAAGCCAGCGAAGGTGCGAGAGAGGTCAGTGGCCTTGTTCCTGCGCGTGTAACCGCGTTGAACGGCAAGTGTCTTCAACCCATACATAATGTCGGTGATGTGGATCTCCTGTGGGCAGCGCACCATGCAGAAATAGCAGGACACGCAATACCAGGGAGTGTTGCTGCGCAGCACTTCTTCCAGTTCGCCGGCGCGGATCAGCGCGAACAGGCGCCGGGGCGTGTGGTCCATCAGCGCGGCGGCGGGGCAAGAGCCCCCGCAACTGCCGCACTGGATGCAAAATTCAATATTCGGCAATCCGGGGGAAATCGAACGGAAGAAATCTAAAACAGCGGTTTGCGAGGGCGGCGAGCCTGGCGGCGGACTAGCTTTCCCAAAGGACTGGGGGCCGACCTTTTCCTCTGGAGCTGGAGATGAAACAGCCACGAATCCTCCTCTTTCCAGTGAAGGCAGGAGGAGGGGGCGAACGTTACCCCCTCCGATGTGCACCGATAGATGAATGCTGCAATTAGAGTCTCAGGCTAAATTGCCTATGCAGTTAGATACAAATGACCCACACGCTCATAGGTCATTTGTACCATCTTTCACAATATGGAGTAAGGATATACATCTATTTGTCGACCTTCTTTTTATGGTGCTTTCGGTGGAATCATGTCAAAGAATTCATCTGTAATTTGGCGCTTATTCTTGTCAAGTAATGATGACCCCTCCTCCGATGAAAAATAACAGCATCTTGACTTTCTTCGCACATTTGGTCTATAATGCGCTTAGCCGGTGAGTGAACTGTAAATCAGCACCGGGCGGGATGCGCCCGGTAATCTAACCCACACACTCATCCGAAAGGAGCCCCCATTTCCCATAACTGAATAGCTTCTAAGCCAGCTTGGTTTTGCCATGTTGTTTGCATACACTAACTAATGAAGGAGCAGCAATGTCTTACCAAAAGGTCATTCTTGTCGGAAATCTCGGCCGCGACCCCGAAATGCGCTATACGCCCACCGGGACTGCTGTCACGAATTTTTCGATAGCAACTAACCGTCAATATACGAGTTCGAACGGGGAGAAAGTCAAGGAAACGGTTTGGTTCCGTGTGTCGGCCTTTGGCCGACAGGCAGAAATTACAAACCAGTATCTGAAATCGGGCCGGCAGGTAATGGTGGAGGGTCGTATCAACCCGGATAAGGCCACCGGCGGTCCGCGCGTCTATCAGCGCCAGGACGGAACCCACGCGGCATCCTACGAGATCGTCGCTGAACGCGTCGTTTTCCTTGGCCGTGGCGATGGCGGTGAAGGCGGCGCTGGCGCGGAGGCTTACCAAGGCGCTCCGTCCGAGCCTGAAAGCGTCGTTGAGGACGAGATCCCGTTCTAAAACCTCAGCCCCTAACCCCTCTCCTTCAAAAAAGGAGAGGGGGAATTTTCCTTGGATTACACGCAAATTTTTGCCGGTGTATCATCAGAAAACCTTGTGAAGGTTGGAGATTGCTTCGTCAGCCTTCGGCTTCCTCGCAACTGCGGAAAGCAAAGCTTTCCTTGACCTTCGCAAAGGTTGGAATGGAGCAGAATGGCTGAATCTAAACAACCCCCAGGAGATGAGGCTGGCAAACCTGTCACGCCGGCCCGCCCGCGCATTGTGGTTCCTCCAGGATTAGAAGCTGACTACAGCAATGTGGTGCGCATCTCACATTCGCCGTCGGAGCTGGTTTTCGACTTTGGCAATATCCTGCCCGGCGAGTCTGAAGTGCACATCAAGGCGCGGGTGATGATGTCCCCGCTCAGCGCCAAGCTGCTGCAAAAAGCCCTGGCGGATAACCTGAACAAGTTCGAAGCGGTTTTCGGCGAAATCAAGCTGCCGCCCGGTAAATCGCTGGCGGACGATCTATTTCGTTCGCTGCAACCGCCCGAGCCGCCCAAGCCGGACGACAAAGCATGAACCGGCTCGACAGCATTGCTGAATCCATTCGCCAGGATTTCGACGCGCAGACCGCAGCCCGCGATGCAGCCTTAGCGCAAACGCGCCAGCTGACGCGACACTGCGCCCACGCGATCCGCGCCATCCATCGCGACGAGAAAGAGAACGCTCAGACGGAGTTGGATGCTGCCCGCCAGCTGGCTGAAGCACTGATCGCAGGACTCAAGGATTTCCCTGATCTCTTTTTCGCCGGTTACACGCAGGATGCACTGAAAGAATATGCCGAAGCCAGCATCGTTTGTGCGCTGGTGCAAGGCGGCGAACTGCCCAGCCCTGGCGATCTCGACGTGGAATCTGCCACGTATCTGCAGGGTCTTGCTGAAGCGGCGGGTGAACTGCGGCGGCGCTGTCTGGATATTCTGCGCCATGGCCACTCAGAGGAAGCCGAGCGCATGCTCGGCTTGATGGATGACATCTACGCGGTGCTTGTTACCATGGATTACCCCGACGCGGTGACCCGCGGCCTGCGCCGGCTCACCGATATCTGTCGCAGCCTGGTAGAGCGCACACGTGGCGACATGACTATCAGTCTCCGCCAGAAGCGCCTGGAGAAAAGCCTGCAGAATCTAGAAGACCGCTTGGGCGAAAACGGGAAATTGGATTCGAAATAAGACGTGAAAGAGCGCTGGATCAAGGCTTCCGAACTGGGGGAGTATTTGTATTGCCAGCGAGCCTGGTGGTATCGGCTGCAGGGGATTGCATCGAGGAACGTGCAGGAACTATGGCAAGGCACAACAGACCACGTGCAGCACAACCGCAGATTGCGCTGGGTATCGCGGCAGCGATCCCTGGCCTTCATTCTGATGGTGATCGCATTTGCTTTGCTGGCATTTCAAATGATGCAGTGAGCCATGTATCTTGTTGCCGCGGTCCTCTTCTTTATGGCTGCATTAGTCCTTATTTGGCTTTCTGGACAACGGCGCCGAACACTGGGCCTGCCTGAAGGCCGCGTTCCGTATTCCGACACGGGCCCCCGGAGAGACCTGCTAGAACCGCTGTATGCCGATGATCTGAATCTAGTCGGCAAGCCTGATTACCTGGTCGAAAGCAAGGAAGGATTGGTACCTGTCGAGGTGAAAAGCGGGCGCACTCCGTCAAAACCTTACGCCTCGCACATTTACCAGCTCGTAGCGTATTGTGCGCTGGTTCAGCGCAATTACAGGCAGCGTCCCCCTTATGGCATTATTCGCTATCCCCAGCGCAGCTTTGCAGTGGAATTCACACGGGAACTGGAAGAGCAGCTGGTATCCCTGCTTGCAGAAATGCGCGCCTCCCTAGGCGTGGGTGAATTGCATCGTTCCCACACACAACCGGGGCGATGCAATTCCTGCGGTTTCGGCCAGCTATGCGAAGAAAGGCTGTAGAATCTCGTGCGAGCCGTCAGGGATCAACGTATGGAAAAAGGATCAAGCCCAAAAGGCTTTCAGCACATTGCAGTTCTGTCGCATAGCCGCGAGGGTGCGCCAATGGCGTTGGCCAATGCGATCGCGGCGTTCCTTGGTGAGCACAAGCTGAGGGCCAGCGCTTCCTATATGCATGAAGAATCAACGCGCCAACAATTGCAAGCTGGCGACTTCGACCTGGTCATCGCTCTAGGCGGGGACGGCACGATGTTGCGCGCCGGGCACATCTGCGCGCCATTGGATATCCCACTGCTGGGTATCAATCAAGGTCACTTTGGTTTCCTCATTGAACTGGAAGAAGATGAATGGCGCGCGGCCCTTCCACGTTTGGCGACCGGCGATTTTCGATATGAGAAACGCATGCTCATCCATGTAGAGCACTGGCGCAATGGAAAGAAACACGGCGAGTGGGAAGCCCTGAACGAAGCCCTGGTTGGCCGCGGCGTCTTAGCGCGGCCAGTCCATTTGTTAGCCAGTTTGGACGGAAAGCCGTTAACCACTTTTGTGGCTGATGGATTGATCATCGCGTCGGCCACTGGGTCCACTGCTTACGCGCTGGCGGCAGGGGGACCGATCCTCCCGCCGACAATGCGCAACATGGTGCTGGTGCCGGTTGCGCCCCACTTGAGTATGGATCGCGCCATTGTCCTGGATGAAGGTTCGGCAATCCGCGTCGAAGTCAAGCGGGGTGAAGACGCCGTGCTCAGCGTGGATGGACAGAAATCGGTGGAAGTAAGGATCGAAGATTGGGTGGACTTGCGCGCCAGTCCATATAGCTTGAGGTTCCTGCGCTTCCAGGAGACAGGTTACTTCTATCAACGTTTGTTGTCGATTATGGACAACAACCCCTCTGCTGGGAAGATGTACTCATGAGCGAAGCCGCCGCCATTACCTATTGCGCAAACCATCCAGATCGAGAGACCAGCCTGCGCTGCAACCGCTGCGGTAAATTCATCTGCGCTAAATGTGCAGTGCGCACGCCCACCGGTTATCGCTGCCAGGAATGCGTCCGCGGCCAGCAAAAAGGCTTTGAGACGGCGAAGACGGCGGACTACTTTGCGGCCTTTATCGTGGCTGCCATCCTTTCAGCTATCGGAGGATTTATCGCCACCTGGCTGGGATTCTTTACGATACTGGTTGCCCCGGCAGCCGGCAGTTTGATTGCAGAAGCAGTACGCTCTGTGACGGGCAAGCGGCGTTCGCCAAGCTTATTCCTGAGCGCAGCCGCGGGAGTTGCTCTTGGCGGCGCCATCTTTGTTTTGCAACCGCTATACCTCCTGCTGGTTTTTCGCGATCCAAGCGCCCTGTATATGATCCTGTGGCCTGCCGTTTACGCCGGGTTAGCAACCTCAACAGCTTATTACCGCCTTTCGGGTATCCAGTTCCGTCGCTAGTCCCTATGCTCACCGAACTGCGCATCCAAAATTTTGCCATTATCGAAGACCTGACGCTTGAGATGCGAGAGGGTCTGATCACCCTGACTGGTGAGACCGGCGCGGGAAAATCTATCCTGGTCGATGCGGTGGAAACCCTGCTAGGAGTGCGCGCGGATATCAATTTAATCCGCGCCGATGAAGATCGCGCCTCAGTTGAGGGAACCTTTAAAATTACCGACCCACTACGGACTCAACTGCACGCAATCTTGCAGCGCGAGGAATTATTGGACGATCCCAACTATGTGTTGATGCAACGCGAATTCCGGCGAGAGGGGCGGAATGTCGCTCGCGTCAACGGCAGGCCTGCGACGCTGGCGCTGGTCAAGGAGTTGGGCGAACTGCTCATCGATCTGCACGGGCAATCCGAGCACCTTTCTCTTCTGCGCGTGCCAGCTCACCGTGCCCTGCTAGATCGTTACGCGGGTATCGAAGTCGAATTGAGCGACTATCAGAAGACTTATGCCGCACTGGTCGAGTTGCGGCGAGAGTTAGCCAGTCTAAGAGAAGCGGAGTTGGATGCCACTCGACGTATTGAGCTGCTCACCTTCCAGGTCCAGGAAATCGAGGCGGCAAAACTGCATCCAGAAGAGGAGCAATCACTAAAGGAAGAACGAACACGCCTGGCGAATGCCGAGGCGCTGGCCGCTAACGCAAACCTGGCGCTGGCGGCTCTAGATGAGAGCGACCCCGATTCGCCCTCCGCCAATGATCGCCTGGGTGCAGCGTTGGCCGCCTTGGGGCAGCTTGCCAAAGTGGATCCAACCCAACGGGTGCTAGAAAGCCGCAGTCAGGATCTCTTCGACAGTATGGCTGATTTGGCCCGTGACCTGAGGTCTTACCTGGATCAAATCGAATTCAACTCCCAGCGGCTGGAGGAAGTCGAGGAACGCTTGGCTTTGATCCAGAATCTCAAGCGCAAATACGGGGAGGGGATCGCTGAAATCCTGGCGTTCGCTGATAGGGCGCGCAAAGACTTGGACAATATCTCCCACGCCGAAGAAAGGCTAGCCGAACTGGAGGCCGGCGAAAAGGGGCTGCTCGAAGTATTGGCGAAACTCTCATTGGTTCTTTCGGAAAAGCGGCACGCCGCCGCTGATGATTTGGGAAAAGCCATCGAAGGCGAATTAGATGATTTGAAAATGGAGGCGGCTAGTTTTGGCGTCGAATTTAGGACTCGGCCAGATCCTGAGGGATTGCCGATTCATGGCGAACGACTCGCCTTTGATTCCTTTGGTCACGAAACTGTGGAGTTCTTGGTAGCCCCGAATCCAGGGGAAGGGCCCAAGCCATTGGTGAAGATTGCTTCCGGCGGTGAAACCGCACGTTTGATGTTGGCAATGAAAAATGTACTGGCCCGCGCCGATCAGACGCCCACACTGATCTTCGACGAGATCGATCAGGGCATTGGGGGGCGAGTAGGAGCGGTGGTGGGTGAAAAACTCTGGAAACTGGCGCGACACCACCAGGTGTTATGTGTGACTCATCTCCCACAACTTGCCGCCTATGGAGATCAACATTTTAAGGTTGAGAAAAATATCGAGGGTGGTCGAACTACAACACGCGTCGTCCAATTGGAGGGGGAGCCGCGTGTAAATGAATTGGCGAATATGCTGGGCGAAGTGAGTGAAGGCACTTTGCAATCAGCGAATGAAATTCTCGAGTCGGTTCGTGCCAGTACTTCTCTTCGCGCGGAACGTTAATTGCAGTTAAACCTTCAAGGCTTAACGGGAATTTAAAAACCAATTTCGTGTTATAAATATTATCGATTCAACGGCTGATGCTTACTCTTTTATTCGCGCCAGACCCAGACGAAGCCGCAATCCTGACTTTAATCCTGGAACGCGCCGGATTCGAAGTTCGTTTGATTTCCGAAGCGGACCGCGTGGCACAAGCTTGGGAAGATAGACCGGTCGAATTATTTTTCTTCGCCTTTGTCGACGACAAGACGCTGACCCCCGAATACATCAGCAAACTCCGTTTGGAAAATCAAGCGCCTATCGTGTTGCTCGTTGAACGTAGCGAAGAACGCCGCCAGATTTCATTGATCGAAGCCGGCGCCGATTTGATATTCGCTCGTCCCTATAGTCCGCGTTTACTGGTAGCTCAATTGCGGGCGTTGATGCGCCGCAGTTCCGGGCTGCCATATTTCAGCCTGCCATCTTTGAACCAGGCTGGCGTCACGCTCGATCCCTCGAAGCGGAGCGTGCAGGTGGCGGATCGCGCTGCGGCGCGTTTAACACAATTAGAATTCCGTTTGCTGTACGCGCTGATGACACACCCAGGCCGCGTGGTGCCCTCCGAGAATTTGGTGGAATATGTTTGGGGCTATGGTGGAGAAGGCAGCCAGGGCTTGGTGCGTGGGCTGATCAGTCGTCTGCGCTCGAAGATTGAGCCCGACCCTTCAACCCCGCGCTACATCGTCAATGAAGCGGGTATTGGTTATTACTTTGAGTTGGAGCCGAACCAGGCGCACATGTTCACGAAAGCGGAGTCTGAGGTTTCGTAAGGTTTAATGCAGGATTCGTAATTTCCCTGTATAGTTTTTCCCAATCTGTTGACGCCACCCTCCTTTGAAAGGAACCCGATATGAACGAAGCTGCCTGCCCGTCCTGTGGCGATATCATCACCATTAAGGGCACGCCGAAGATTGGGATGCACGTCACTTGTAAATCCTGCGATACGGAAGTTGAAGTTGTCTGGTTGGATCCTCTCGACTTGGACTGGCCGACGGATGAATTTGAAGGGGAGGACGCTATCGATGACTTCGACGAGGAGGAAGAAGAAGGGTAGGGTAGTTAATAGTTATCGGCAATATGTAATTATAAGGATGGAGACAGATCGGAGATTGAAGTTTCAGCGAAACTATAGGTCCAGGATTTTGGCGACTGGTTTTTAACCCCCGCCCAGATATTCCCGTAACTGGTGGCTGCGGGTTGGGTGCCGTAGCTTGCGCAGGGCCTTGGCCTCGATTTGGCGGATACGCTCCCTAGTCACGTTGAAATATTGGCCCACTTCCTCCAATGTGTGATCCTTGCCGTCAAGGAGTCCATAGCGAAGCTCCAACACCTCGCGCTCCCGGTCGGTCAGCCCTTCCAGAGCGGACTGGACCTGCTCGCGAAGCATTTCCCGAGCGGCGGCGTCCACGGGGGCCAGCGCCTCCTCGTCTTGGATAAAGTCGGCTAGCTCACTACCATCCCCTGCGCCTACCGGGCTTTCCAGAGACATGGGTTCTTCGGCGCTGCGCAGCGTTTGCTCCACTTTAGTGGTTGCGCGCAGCCAGCGGCGCCTTAAATCCGACGGCAGGTCCTGTCCGTGCCTTTCAGCCGACCGAATCGCTTTTACATCGGCTTCCTCCATGAAGCCGCTCTCCAGAGCAAGTTCTTCGTGGCTGGGATCGCGGCCGAGTTGTTGGGTGAGCTCACGCTGCGCGCGCATCAAGCGCTGGATGGATTCCAGCAGATGAACGGGAATGCGGATGGTGCGCGCCTGGTCGGCAATGGAGCGAGTGATGGCCTGGCGGATCCACCATGTGGCGTAGGTACTGAACTTGAAGCCGCGCGTGGGGTCGAATTTGTTCACGGCGCGCAAAAGGCCAATATTCCCTTCTTGAATGAGATCTTCAAATGTGGAACCGCGTCCCACGTAGCGTTTGGCGATGCTTACCACCAGGCGCAAATTGGCATTGATGATGGCGATCTGCGCTTCCATCGAACGAGTTTGCACCGCCGCCATGGCCACCATCAGTTCCTGGTTGGAAGCCAGCATCGTGTTGAATTTGCTCGCTGAAGGCAGGGCCTTCTTTTTCTCCATACTTTTTTGTAATTTTTCCAGCAGGTCTTTGGGGAAGGTGTAAAGGCCTATGTAAATGGCAAAAGCGCTCACTGCCACGACATCCCAGCGAGAATCCTTGCCCCACATGCCATTATCCAGATAACCGCGCATATAGGAGGGAACCTCGACATCCCAGGTGCGCTGCAGACGAATAGCCTCCTGGAGGATCGGTAACAGTTCAGGGGGACCGTAGCCCAAGGCGCGACTGTCTTTGCCGAGCTGCGGCCAGGCCTTGAGCATGTCTGCATAGATCGCCCGGTAGATTGCGCGTGGATCGGTTTTCCTTTTGCCGGAGGCAAGTTTCTTTTCAAGGATTTTCAACCGTTTGGCGCTTTCTACGCGGGTTGCAAGCCAAAGTTCGCGGTCGGTGTCCAGTAGGTTGACGCGGCCGATTTCTTTTAAATACAAGCGCACGGGATCATCACCGGTTTCAACCCCCTGCTCACGCAAGGCCCGAGCGCTTTCCTCGATCTTCCGCCAGTCGGCGCGCAACACTTCGAGCGCCTCTTCGTCCTCAGGCAGGTCTTCGATCAAATCTGAATCGTCGAGGGGCAAATCCTCTTCGAGTATTTCCTCTTCGGGTTCGGGTTGTTCGGTCAGGTCCTGGGGATTCTTCATCTTATTGAGCCGTGGGCAAATTGCTCTGCAGCGAGCGACCAGGTGCCAAGGCCTTGTCGAGGCGGTGCAGCGTGAGGATATTTTGCAGCATCACCTGCTGGTATTCGCTGGCTTTCAGATCGCCCGCTTCCTGGGCGTCCTCTTGGAGGAAACGCATTTGCTCGTTATTTTTTCGCAGAGTGCGCTTTCGTAACAGGAGTATAGATCTCAGCAGATCCTCGAAAACCCGCTCTGTATTCAGGTCCAGTTCTTTACTCGTTACCAGCAATTCGTCGGCCCGCTCTAATAGCGGTAATGGCAGGTTCTGCAACGCGTAACTCGATGGCTCAAGGACATCTTGTTCCAGCCCCTCAAGTGCCAGGCGAAACATCTCTTGAATGTCGCTGTTTTCGAAATCATTGGAGGAGAGCCGCGGCAAGCCCGCTTCCTGTAAAGCTCGATCTAGGCGATAGAGCAGCTCGGGCGTGCGGATGATGATGCTGAGGCAATGGGATTCCAGTTCGTAGTTGCTCGCCTCAGCGATAGGCGGCGCCTTCATTTCGCGGGGAACTGCCGTGGCGGTGAGGCGCCGCCGCGGCCGCGCTCTCCGTTGTGTGGGGCGCTCGCTCAGCAAGCTGCGCTCATCTATGTGCAGCAGGTGAGCCAGTTTCTGGATATAGCTGTCGCGTTCGATGGCGCTGGGGATGTCATTAATCAGTGGCAACACTTGCCCGGCAAGCTCGCGCTTCGCTTTTGGATCTCCGAGGTCGCGATCCTTTGACAGACTTAGCATCACGTGCTCGACAATTGGCCTGGCGTCCTGAAGGATCGCCGGCCAGGCGATCGGATCCTTGAGCACGATCTCGTCGGGGTCCAACCCTTCAGGGAGCATTGTTACGCGGATATCAGCTTGCAATCGGCCCTCACGATGTAATAAACCGCGGGCATCGAAAACGGGGTCAACTTCCCGATCCATACTTTGGCGGGCAACTTCGAGGCCGCGCAGGGTTGCTTTGTCGCCTGCCGCGTCGGCGTCCAGTGCCAAGACCATGCGCTTGCTCAACCTCTTGAGCTGGCGTAACTGCCCCTCGCCCAGCGCGGTGCCCATAGGGGAAACAGCATTGGCATAACCGGCTTGGTGAAGGGCGATGACGTCAAGGTAGCCTTCTACAATGACCACCTGATCATCGTTACGGATAGCTTTGCGCGCCCTGTCTAAGCCATAAAGCAGGTTGCCTTTATCGAAGAGTGCGTTTTGGGGCGAGTTCAGATATTTTGGTTGATCCTGGTTTCTTAGCGCCCGAGCGCCAAAGCCCGCCATCTTTCCGCTACCATCGCGGATGGGGAACATGAGCCGGTGGCGGAAACGGTCGTAGCGGCGGCCTTCCTCCCGTTCGCCAAGCAAGCCGGCATCACGCATTTCTTCGTATGTATAGTTGTGCGATTGAAGGTGGGTGGACAACGCCTCATGAGAATCGGGCGCGAAACCAAGCCCGAATATACGGATGCTGGCATCTGTGATGCCGCGTCCGTGTAAATATTCGAGGACGGGTTTACCAGCCTCTGTGCCAACCAACTGGTGACCGAAAAAGGTGACGGTCTCTTCGAGGAGTTCGCGCAGGCGTGCGTTTTGTTCCTTGGCGGCTTGCTCGATGGGCGTGGGTGTGCGAAGCTGGACCCCCGCCTTTTCGGCCAAGCGACGCAGCGCCTCCGGAAAATCCCAACCTTCTTTCTTCATCACGAACTTGAAGATGTCGCCGCCTTCGTTGCACTGGCCAAAACAGCGCCAGGTGCCCGTATCCGGAAAGACTACAAAGGAAGGGGTGCGCGTATTACTGTGGAAAGGGCAGAAGCCCGTGTAATTTTTGCCGGAACGGCGCAGTTGTACAGTCTCGGAGATCAGGTCTACGATGTCTAGGCGGGACTTGATTTCCTCTACACTGCTCATAGGCTCCATTTGGCAGCCCTTAATTGCCCTGGGGCGAAGTGGTCGATGTTAGCCTTCTGGGCAGCCGGTGACGCATTATAACTCAGGGCATAATTCTGCCTTCGAGAGCTGAAAAGGCCTGCATGGTAATATTCGTTTTTCCGTAACGTTACAGAGGACGAGGTCTATGCACGAATTTCGCGCTCATCAGCTTAATCATTTCGATTTGCCCGGACGTATCCAACGATTGGGAGAACTCGCCTACAACCTGTGGTGGACCTGGACGCCAAGCGCGGAAGCCTTGTTTTCCCGCATTGACTCTACGGCTTGGGATCAATCCGGGCACAACCCCATCCTATTCCTCCGCGGTGTCGAGAATGACCGTTTGCAAGCAGCGGCCCAAAACCTGGATTATGTAGAGCTCTATGATCGCCTTTGTTCGGCCTTCGATAGCTACCTAAAGGCGGGAGATACCTGGTTCAAACGCAATTATCCAGATTTCGAAAATCAGCCCATTGCTTATTTCTCTAGCGAGTTTGGCTTGCACGAAACATTGCCCATGTACGCAGGCGGCCTGGGAATTTTGGCCGGTGATCACCTAAAGGAATCCAGTGATTTAGGCATTCCGCTTGTGGCCATGGGATTCATTTATACGCATGGATATTTTTCCCAGCATATCAGTGAAGACGGCTGGCAGGATTCACACCGTTTTAGTCTGAAGTTCGAAGACCTGCCTGTGATGCCGCTATTGGACGAGAACGGCGAGCCGATGACCGTTTCGGTCGAATTACCCGGGCGGATTCTGCACGCCCGATTATGGGAAATTCATGTTGGGCGCGTGCCGCTGTATCTTTTGGACAGCAACGTCGATTCAAACAATGAGGCCGACCGCGCTTTAACCGCCCGACTTTATAGCGCGGACATGGATTTGCGCATCGCCCAAGAGATGCTGCTTGGCATTGGCGGGGTTCGCGCCCTGCGGATGCTGGGCTACAACCCCGTGGTCTGGCATATGAACGAAGGCCACTCCGCATTTTTGGGATTGGAACAGGCGCGCGAGCTGGTTCAGGCCGGCCAATCTCTGGATGCCGCATATGAAAAAGTGAAGGCTCACAGCATATTTACCACCCACACTCCCGTCCCAGCAGGCAATGATGAATTCCCGCTCTGGCTGGTGGATAGGTATTTTTCCAACTTCTGGTCCGAACTAGGCCTGGATCAGGAGGGTTTCATTGACCTTGCGGGACGTGAGCATCCGAATGGTCAGCCGACCTTTAGTATGCCAGTGTTGGCTTTACGCTTTTCTGGGCAGGCCAATGGCGTTTCGGAATTACATGGCAAGGTGGCGCGTAAGATGTGGAGCTTCTTGTGGCCTGAGATCAAAGAGGAAGACATCAAGATCAGCTATATCACTAACGGTGTGCATACCAGCACCTGGCTGGCGCGCCGCATGGGTTCCCTCTATACGAAATATCTTGGCAAGGAATGGCGCGATCATCTGGATAACCAGGCGATGTGGGAAAGAGTTCTGGAAATCCCAGACGAAGAATTATGGAGGGTGCGTCGCCATTTGAAGCGCAAGATGGTGGCTTTTATTCGTGAACGCGCTCGTCGTCAATGGATACACCATGGGGTCCATCCGGTGCAGGTAATTGCTTCAGGCGTGATGCTGGACCCATATGCACTCACTATCGGGTTCGCGCGCCGCTTTGCTACTTATAAACGTGCTAACCTCATCCTGCGCGACTTGGACCGCTTGATCGATTTGCTAAATCGTCCTACCAGGCCGGTGCAGATCATATTTGCGGGAAAGGCGCACCCATCTGACGAACCGGGCAAGATGCTGATCCAGGAAGTGTATCGGGCGGTAAAGAAGGCTGAAAACGGCGGGCGCCTGG
>Ga0209320_10001122_pt1 | contig 13931 bp, 29 predicted proteins | sample Rifsed13ft4_FD_184008 | JGI IMG/M metagenome (GOLD analysis project Ga0209320, IMG submission 184008) | Soil microbial communities from Rifle, Colorado, USA - sediment 13ft 4 (version 2) | ecosystem: Environmental > Terrestrial > Deep subsurface > Rock core/Sediment | place: Rifle, Colorado... | reverse complement strand
CCCCGCCGCGCGGGCCACCTACCTACCTGCATGGGCTACATACATGCATGCATGGGCTATATACCTCCGCCGTCAGAGATGTATGCCTTGCGTCCGCTAGCGCGCATCGTGTACTCTCTTCCACATGAGCGCATACCGTTGCAAGAAAGATTACTCGCAGCAAGAACGGTGCTCGTCACCACGCAGCAAGTCTCGCAGATGCGCAACTGATGCTCGCGCCTGCAAGTACCATGCTCAAATAGATTCATATGCAGCGCAGCGTGAAAAGTTCAACAGGGAATTTAAACTATGAGGCGCAAATCCCCCATGCTAGAAGAGAAGCCAAAGTTAAGCGACAACGCAAGAAAAACTGTTGCGTTCACACTTGATTCAGTAGCCGAAGAGATTCAGCAAGAATCGAGCACCCCCACGCAAGAACCCGTGCAAATAGAAGCGCCATCCCCTGCACCTACAGCCGACGCCGTACGCGATTCCGAAGGCGTTACCTATGACCCAAAAATCCACGCCACAAAGGCCGATGGCTCGCCTGCGTTCGCCGCTACAGGTCGCTTTCGCCGTCGCCGTGGCACAGGTCCGGCGCGTGCATCGGTTATAGGCGCGCAACCCAAAACCAAAGTGCAGGTATTAGCCGATGCCGACAAAATTCGTCAGGCAGGTATCACCTGTGCTGAAATTCTCTTTGCCGTCTGTGTTGCCATCGGTGGGCCGGATTGGAACCCACAAACAGATGCAGAAAAGAACATTGACGAGCGTCGCGATATGCGGAATGCATGGATAACCTACACGCAAATTAAAGACATCAAGGATATGCCGCCTAGCCTGGTTCTCTTTGCAGCGATTACCACGTATGCTTCGCCGCGTTTCACCGAATCAAAAACAACAAAAGAACGCGCGTCCCGTGCGCTCACGTGGCTCAAGGATAGAACATCAAGGTTTGTACTTTGGAGGCGCCGCAAACATGCCGCACAGTCTAATAACAGGGATGACGGAAAGCGGCAAAACGACGCTCGCGAAAAAGCTAGCGGTAGCCCTGCGGAGTAAGCGTGCAGGCGTGCTCGTTTTAGACCCTTTGAGCACGCAATGGGATGCCGATTACATCACGGCCGATTCTGACGAGTTCCTTGCGCGTGTGTGGGCGTCCCAATCCTGTGAAGTGTTCATAGATGAAGCTGGCATGGCGATAGGCCACTATGAAAAACCGATGATCGAACTTGCAACCAAGGGGCGCCATTGGGGTCATAACTGCTACTTCATCACGCAGCGCGGTGCAATGGTTTCGCCTTCGCTGCGCACGCAATGCCGTAATCTGTTTGCGTTCAATCAGGGGCGCGACGATGGCGTTACGCTTGCGCGCGACTGGGGGTATGACGAGCTACTTGAAGCGCATACCCTGGCGCAAGGCGAGTATTTCTATGCGCGTAGGTTCCACGGAATTTTGCGCGGGAATGTGTTTGACCAGTGAGCTAGGAGCTAGATATGCAACCGATTATCATGGGCGTGGGTGCACTTTTGGTAGCGATAGGCGCGATTTTACCGGATGAAAAGGACGAGAAAACGCCTGAGAAAACGCCCACAAAAGAACCTATTAAGGCGCCTGCCGTTGAGAAAAAAGAGGACGCTTAGGCGCAATCGCCGTCATTGACCCCTTCGCTCCGTCGTGGCACCCTACGGTTGTCTGACCCACAACCGTAGGAGATCGCCGCCATGAATCTGTTGCCCACCGCTGGCATGCTCAAGTCCGCCGTGTTCTCGCTCGTCGTGCTCGCCGTCGCCATGCGCATTCCCCAGGTGCGCGACCTGATTACGGGCTAGGTAGGTATACCTGGCCGCCGCTAGCGGCGCAAGGCATTTGCAACCAAGCGTCTAATGGACTACTCGGAGATTCCAATGCTTACTAAGTTTTGCACGTACGCGGCGGCCAATGTCGCGAATCTGTTTTCGGTTCTTGCCATCGTTTGCTTGTCGCTGCTCGGCGCAGATATGAGCAACGCCGCGATGTTGCTGGCAGCGTTTGCGGGTACGCTCAAGGTGACTCGCAGAATGCCATCCTGGGAGGGCGTCGTTGCCGGCCAAACCGCAACGCTGCGAATGCCTATCGGACTCACCTATCATCAACTGTGGAACGAATTCACAGGCGTCACGCTCGCCCAAATGGACGAGATACGCATTGTCGCAAACGGTCAAACAATCCAACAGTGGGATAGCGGCACAGAACTTGACCGCATCAATCAGTACCAGGGGCGCAGCGCGGCGGCAGGCATCCTTGCGATTGACTTCGACCGCTTTGGCTTAAATGAACTCGTTGAGCGTGAATTCACTGCGCTCGGCACAGGGCACCCCGCCGACCCTACCCCGGTTACCACGCTGCAAGTAGAGGTTGACATTAATGCGGCCGCTGCCGCGTCAACGATGGCATCGCGTGCGGTGCAGTCCATCCCGCAACCGCTCGGGCTCATTAAAAAAGTCCGACGCTTTGTTTACTCGCCCACAGGCGCGATAGACTTTGAAATCAGCGATCTTCCGAAGGGCGACGTTATCAATCAATTGTTCTTTCAGTTCTCCGCGAACGACCTGAACCGTTTGCGTGTGGAGCGGGATACGTTCATCGTATTCGACCGCGAGGACCAGTTGAACGAGCGTATCCAAGCGGACGGTGTACGCGTCCCGCAAGCGTCGCAATTCGTGTATGACCCCACCGAGGATGGCGTCGGTACGGAAGGACTGATTACGGCGGGCGTCAACGATTTGCGATTCGTCGCCACCATGACCGGCGCCGCTACTCTCACGCTGCAATGCGTCTACATCGGCGGGATTGACGCCTAGCCCCTAGCGGGGCGATAGGTCGCTCGCGTGATGGCAGTATAGGAGAACTCAATGTCGATACTTTCGGATGCGCAAAAATCGGAACTGTACGGGCGCTTGCTCGGCCTCAATCGCGAGCCTGCGCCCGCACAGGCGGCGGCCCCTGAACGTGTCGCGCCTGTGGGCACGGCCGCCGATCAGGAGCCGCTTCGCCTTGCAGGGTTTTCGCTCGCAAATCTCACGCAGCAAAATATCCTCGTAGGCACGGCGATAGTCCTTGCTTTGATCGGCGGCTACGGGATTCTCCGCAAAGCGTTCTAGGCGCCTGCCAAGCGCAGGAAAAATCATGGGCTTATTCGACTCAGCACAGGGAGCAGGCGCAGGGGTTGCTGCCGCTACTCCCTGGGGCGCGGCAGCGAGCGCGCTCAGTTCGGCAGTCAACACGCCCAACACAAGCGCCAGCGGTGACATTACCAGCGGTAGAAAATCGTTTGGCAGTGTCACAGGTGGCGTAAGTTTTGGCTCGAAAGGCGTTTCATGGGCGTGGCTAGGCGTCGCCGCTGCCGTAGCTGCACTCTTTTTCCTGCGCAAGAGGCTATAGCGTATGGGATTATTCGACCGCTCAAGTTCGACGACGAATCTAACTGAGCAGAATATCCAGCAAACGGATGCGCGCGCTTACGGTTTCAGTGAAATCGGCGGGCTCGCGCTAGCCGAAGTCGGGGGCGATGTAGAAATCGCCATAGATAGCGTGGATTCCGGTCTCGTGGCCGCTGCCCGCGATCTTGGTAGCGGTGCGCTTGCGGTTTCGGGCGACATTACCGCGCTCGCGCTACGCAACAATCAGGAGAACGCAGCGGAAGCGTATAGGACGTCGCGCCTTGCGAATGAGGGTATTCTCGCAGCGACAAAAAAGGCGATAGATTCTAACGACGCATCGCAACGCGCGGCGTTTGGATTTGCAAGCGACGCATCGAGTGATGCAAGTGCAACGTCTAAAGCCGCTTTTGGTTATGCGGAAGCATCATCAAAAGCTGCCTTTGGCTATGCGGACGCAGCACGTAGGGAGTCGCTGGAATTTTCAAGCGGCGTTACGGAAACAACGCTTGCAGGTCAACGCGAAGCGCTTGCACGTAGTCTATCGTTTGGCGAGGATGCGTTACGGAGCACGTCCGAGGCGCAAAGACAGGCGTACCAATTCGGGGAGAGTGCGCTTAAAACGACACAGAGTACGCTCGCGGATACCGTAAAGCGCTCGGTGGATACCCTGTCGGGTGCTGTTTCAAAAGCGGCGGACGCCACGCGTAGCGATAGCGCACAGGTGCTCAACAATATCGCCAAGTATGGCGCCATCGCCGTCGCAGTGATTGCGGGAGCGTTCTTGCTGACAAAGGCAGCGCGCGCATGATGTGGGCAGCATGGATTTTGTATCTCTTAGGCGCCTACATGGCCGATGAATTGCTCTCTTTGTCGCTGCCTATCTCCTACCCTGCATCGCCTATTGTAGTACGTCTAGCGTGCGCGTTCCTGTGGCCGTTGCTTGTGGTTGTGGGTATGGGGATTCAGTTGCGGCGGAATAGGACACATTTCCAATGAGACCATTCGTCCGCACTATCGCCAATGGCGAGGAAACGCGTATCGCTTGCACGGGCGAAGAAATTTTTATGCGTGCCGCAACGGCTGAGCTGTTGCTCACGGTGTCGCAGCGCAAAGCCGGCGGGGGAAATCAATTCCTTGCGACGCGGTATCCTATCTCAGCGCGGCAATCCCTGCGCACGGCGCCGCGAAACTTTGATGACATTACCGTACGCAACGAAAGCGGCGCCAGCGCAACATTTACCTTGCTCGCTGGATTCGGGCATGTAGAAGCACCGCTCGCGGAAGTTTCGCTTACGGTGCCGAACGGATTAGGCGACGCGGCAGACGTTGCAGTAGCAGGCGCAACCGCGTCGATTCTAGCGGCAGATGCGACGCGAATACGAACGCACGTGAAAAACTTGCTTGCAAGCGGTAGCGCGGTGCGTGTAGGCAGCGCAACCGTGACCACCACGCGAGGCGCACAGTTGCAACCAGGCGAGGGTTTGACGCTTGAGGGAACGGCAGAAATTTTCGCCGTGCGTGAAGGCGCAGCATCGACACTCTCGATTACCACGGAACATCTAACATGAGGCGCAGCACAAAATTCCTAATCGCGGTAGCGTCTCTGGCTATCCCTGCGATAGCAGGGGCGCAGTTTTTCGGTATCCCGCGTTTCGTGCAATCGCTCATAGTAGTAACTACGGCAGCGATTCAAGGCGAACTGTCGTTGAGTCTATCGCGCACGAATGCCGACGCGCCTATTGACATTATCAGCGCAAACCCTGCGCTCCGATTTACGGAAAGCGACGCTGCCGCCGATGAAACGCAATGGGAGATTAAACCGTCGGCGGGAAACCTACAGATATGCTCGCAGCTCGACACGGGAGCATCGCAAGTATGCGGGATAGACCTCATTCGCACAGGTACCACGTGGGATGAAATCGACCTTGATGCAACGTCGATTACGCTCAACGGCGTAGCATCTAGCGACTTCGCGCGGCTTTCTCAAGCCAACACGTTTGGGGCTACCAATACATTCGATTCGGCGGCTACCCTGTTTCAAGCATCATCCGATGCCGCTACGCTCAGTACCTACCTATCGTTTCGCAATGATAGCTTGGCGGAAATCGGCTATGTGGGGTACGGAGTCGGCGCCGACCACGTGCTCTCTGTGCGCAACGCGGTTGCCGCCGCAGAACTCCGCGTCTCGACCAATGGTGGCTCAATTACGCTCGACGGTGTAGCGTCAAGCGACTTCGCGCGGCTCTCGATGTCGAACACATTCACGAGTGCCGAGCAACTAATTAACGCTTCAGGTGCGCGGTACCGCGTCGGCGATGGGACCATAGACGGCCTCATCCAAGCCGAGGCAGGGGTTGCCGTGAAAATCGGCTCAATCAGCGCGCATCCGGTGGACTTGTACACGGCGAATACGCGGCGTATCCGAATCGCTGACGATGGGTCTTTGATCGAACTCGACGCAACCGCCATCGACTCAAATGGCGTTGATATGACGCCCGCCACGGGCACATTTACGCTTGACTGGCCCGACGTCTGCACTACCACGCCTAGCGGCTCGTGGAGCTACGCAAAAATGGGTAACATAGTTACCCTTACACCGGACCCCAATGCATCCTCCTACGGGTTTACCTGCACAAGCGATACGACGACATTCGTCTCCGACACAGATATACCCGCAGCGATTCGGCCTACCAGTGGTACATACATTCCGCTAGCACCCACATTCGTCGAAAATAATGGCGTCCCTGAAAATGGCTGCATCAGCGTAAACGTAGGGGGGTCGCTTTCGGTGGTCCGAAATAACGGTTCTAATCTATGCAGCACTGCAACCGGCTGGACTGCCTCAGGTGCAAAAACAGTGACGCTTACAAGCATCACCTATGCGATAAACTAATGTGGCAAACCCTGTATACATTTTTGCTGCACTCGTTGCTCTCGGAAGTCTACTCTACGCTTCCCGTGCGCGTGCTACCGTGAGCGATAAGGGCGGACCTGTGCAACCGGACGTGATTCCTACGCTCCCACTGCCGCGCGGAATCCGCAACAACAATCCGGGCAACATCGAGTACAACTCCGGGCAGATATGGCGCGGACAGATAGGAACCGATGGCCGGTATGTGGTTTTCGATACTCCGCTCAATGGATTGCGCGCGCTTGCGAAAGTTCTGCGGACCTACATGGAAACGTATCAGTTGCTCACCGTGCGCGAGATTATCTATCGGTGGGCACCGCCCCCGGAGAACGACGCGGAAGCCTATTCAATCGCCGTGGCGAATTCCCTGCGAGTACGCATGGAAGATTTTTTAAACTGGAACACGCACGTTTACGGGCTCGTGCCTGCGATCACGCGGCATGAAAACGGCGTGCAACCCTACTCGGATGCGCTCATTGCAGAAGCGATTGAGGCGGCGCGATCATGAACGCACTAGAACGCGACTATTTGACACTGGCATTGATCGGTGTAGGTGCATCCATTGGCGCCTACATTCTACTGCGCCGGACCACACAAAAAGTCACGGATAAAGTAGCCGACGCCATCGCCGCGCCGATCATCGCGATAGGCAACATTGGAGCAGCGCAGGCAATGGGGACTGTGCGCCTGCCTACGGGAGAACAAGTACTCGTCGATTCCATTATCAAGGCGGGTGGCGTAATTCGCAACAATCGGTTTATCTGGAAGGGTCGCGAGTACTTCATTACGGGGCGCGACACCGATGGCACTATCGTTGTAGGCGAAGTGATAGGCTGATGTTTGAGGCAGCCAGCGCCATCGCCGCAGTCATGAGCCCGCTAAGCGTGCCGCTCATGGCAATCATTGCAATAGGTATCTGGAAACTTGACCGTAGGGTTATCAAAGTTGAGACGCATATCGCAATGATTTTAGAACGGAATACACGCGTCGATTTGATTGAGTAACCACGGGGGTATAGAACATGTTCAAAAAAATGATTCAGGCGAAAGCCTATCAGTTTATTTCCGCAACCATACGTAACGGTCTGGTGGCGCTTGGCGGGTACATCTCAGGAAACGAGCTAGCCGCCCCCGACGACGTCGCAGTACTGCCTAGCCTCGCGCCGCTCCTGATCGGCGTGATATGGTCCTTTGCGCGCAAAGTGTGGCCGGAACTCAAGGTGTAGCAGCCCCTACCGGGGCGGGAGTCTAAAGCACATGGCGAAACCACGTGTACCGCGTCGATTCATACGGCAGGGCAAGCAAGAACCGCTCACGGGTCCGCGCGCCCCTGCGCGTGCAGTTCAAACGAATGTGAAACGCCGCAACTGGGCGGGCGTTCGCCGATTTTTCAAGTAGCCCAGACCATCTCACCAGCATAAGCACAAACAGGAGATTTTATGCGTACACGATTCGCAACCGATCAAGCGGTTTCCGCCGCTGCCGCAGTCACGCAAGCTGCCGTTACAGACGCCCTCGACGGTGCAACGCTCACGGGTACCGCGTTGACCACGAGCGCCACGCCTACGGTCGATGAACTGGAAGCAAACGATGGCGTGCTCGGCGGGCAACTGAACGCGGCCCTTGCGGACATTGCCGCCGTCAAAACGGAACTGGCCGCCATCCGTACGAAGCTCGGCATTTAGCCATGAAAGTACCATACGCAAAAAATGGTGGATTGCTGCGCGGTGAGGGCATACCGCGCGGCGTCGGATTGAAACGCACAACTGCACCAAAGAAAGTGCGACGTAAGCTACGCCCCCGGATGATGACCCAAACAAAAACGGCGCAGGTTTAAGCACCCTGCGCCGTCGATTTTCCGCCACTGTTGATCGCTCCCTCCGCGCCCTGCGATGGCATCAAGGGGCGCTTTTTCTGCTCCTATATTGACCATACCGCATTTTCGGTTCCTTGCGTGCAGGCGCATCGAGGCTAAACACGGGCATGGCTGATTTTGCCACGTACAGCGACCTGCCGCGCCGGTAAATGTCGGCTATCCTTATCTCGATGCGCGCGAAACGGCCGAACTGTTTCATTGCACGCGCGGCGAGACTCGGGGACGCAAAAACGCCTGCTACCTTGGTACCGCATTTGATGATGTACATATGCATGAGATTTGCTCCTAGATTTTATCCGCCCCATTTATCCGCCACGGCAAACAACAGTAAACCCAATCCTATAAGGAACCCCGGTAGCCCAAGCATCACCAGCGCAGTGACCATACAGGCTATGCCTGCAACACCTATTAGGATTGCTGCGAAGTTGCGTAGTTCCATTTTTAGCCTACTCCCTCTGATCGAAACCACGTTAGGCGCGCGCTCCAATGGATATACGCGACGCCATGCCGCTCGCGCACGTCGGTTAAATCAAACGGTGTACCGGGGTTATCCTGCGTCACCGTAAGCGCGTGGTGCACCGTGCGCTTATCTAGGTGCGTTGTGAGCCCCTGTAAAAAATCGCGCATGAACGCGTAGGAATATGGTCCAAAACGCCCGCGTACGGAGCCGTCCGCTTGATTCAGGGACTCGAAAACATAGTAGCCCTGTAGTAGCTGTAGGCCCGGTAGGTCGCTGCCTGAAATGGTCATGGTTTTTTGCTCCTGTGCAATCGACCTAATCGCATTTTCTGGTCGCGCAGCTCCCACGCGACGCCCTCAATGAAAGCATCTCTGAGTGCATCGGTAAGCGTCCCGTAATCGACGCCCGTTAGATTCTCATATCGTTCCTGCGCATCTGCGATGGCCGCCTCTAGAAGTTTGGACTGATAGCCTGTGAATTTTTTCACTGCGGTACCCCCATTCCAAGCGATAGCAAATCCGCCTCAAACGCGAGCCACCAGGCAGATAGTTCCGTGTATGCAAGCATTATCACTGCGTCCCTGCGGTCGGACTCGCGGTACTCGTGTATCTCGCCTGCGCCTAGGTCTAGGTGCTCCACGAAAATCAAAAAATCTTCATCTGTGAGGCAACCGGGGATATCATGTATGCTCATTTTTCAATGCTCCTATAAATGAAAAATCCACCTGCCCATTGTGGCACAGGTGGATTCTCAAACTGTGAACCGTGTCACAGTCCTAACCGCTACTTACGGCGTTTCGCCTTCGGTTTCGCTTTGCGGGGAGAGCCTTCCGCAATCGCGCATGAAAAAAGGCGCGGCGCGTTCTGCCCGGGCTTTTTCTTGCCCATGCCGAGGAACTGAATCCATACGCGGTCGCCCTCCTGCGCAGCATCAAATAGCGCGACGAGGCTGGCAGACTTCCACACATTGATAATACCGATGGCATCATCCGTGAACGCGACAACTTGCGTGGTTTCCTTGACCATTTTTTTACCGCGCTTCACGGTGCGCGTGACGTCGCGAACTTCCCCCCATATCCCTTCGATCACGGGGTTTTTTTCGAAATCCCACGAATCAGCGAATCCACCGATAGCTTTGTAGCCTTTCGGTAGCTCGCGTTTTTTGACCGCAGTTGCGGTTTTCTTTTTCATCTCTTTTTACTCCGCTTCGTTGATGGACTGGCGTTGCGTACCGCGTCCGCCATGAGTTCGGCGAATAGTACCTTTTTAGGCTTCCCCTGCGCTCGCGCAAGGTTTGCGAAGGCCTCGTCAATCTCACGCGGTACCTCAAAAAACACGCGCTTCCACGGCGTAGTTTCGTGCGCGTGCGGCGATTGTAGACGTACCATACATTGCTCCTATGAACGCATGCACCCCCTACCCCGTTGCGGCGCAGGGGGTGCTGCGTATTGCTACAGCTCGAATACCGCCGCGACGGCGCCCTTTGCTGCGAAGCGCTTTTCCACTGCCTCGCACGCGTCGTCCAGCGCTTCCAAGATCATCTTAACTTGCTCGTCTGTGCGAACATAGTTTGATGTCGAAAGGTTGCCGATCTGTGCGATTGCCTTGAGCGCCTTTATCGTTCGCTTCTGTGCCAGCTCCTTAAACTTGGCTGCCTTTTCCGCGTCACTCTTTTTCGTCGCTTTTACATTCTTAGCCATGTTGCTAATACTCCCATTTGTGGATAAACCCGCCCCTCGATCGCGAGGCGGGGAACGGACATAGACTAGCACAGGTAGGTAGGTAGGTGCAAGGGGCGTTAGCGGCGGCCGAATGCTTCGCCTACCGTACGCGCCGCGAACTTGGCCCCCGCGCTCCATCCTGCCTCAAACCATGCGAACGCTTGTAGCAGCGCATCGTAGCCATACATCTTACCGCTCATACGAACTACGAATGCGTCACGTACTTCCTTGTCTGAATCAAGCCAAGGGTCAAGTTTTCCGATGTAATTTTCTATCTCGTTCCTAGTCATTTTTTGTACACTCCCAATGGTGCCACCTTGAGCACGTAATCTCGCTCCACAAACTCATTTACTCGCAATCCGCGCTTAGTCGCCTCACGCAAACGATTCGGTCGCGATGCCTTGTACTTTCGCGTACCATGAGCCACGCATTTTTCGAGCTGCGGCAGTCCGCCCATGAATCCATGCTTGGCATATTTATGTACGTACTTGCCTGAGAAATACTGCGATTTGATCGCCGATTTTCCATCCAGTTTTTTCGGCTTGTCGCTGTACAACACGTTGCACTTGTTGCGTAGGAGCGCAAGATCGCCGCGCGCCTCGACGGTCAAGGAACCTAGTCCAGTACGCGGGTATCCGGGGATTCGTTTCGGCTCCCGCAAGTAGGTGTAAATGCCGTCTGTCGCAGTTTGCAGCGCATTGTGCGCGTGCTCCACGCGATGCATGTAAGCACGCGTATGCGAAGTGATAGCCGAGGCAATGAAGGGATGAAACATTCCGCCTGCGACTACCTCATTCGCTTCGATTGTTTCGTTTGCATCGACGTCTGTATAAATCAAGGTTTGATTTTTGCGTGTTTGAATAAACTTACCATAGAGTGCATTCAAGATGATCTTGTACATGTAGCGCAGTATAGGGTCTTTTTCACTTTGTTTGAGCGCATAGAAGTGTTTGACAAATGCGCGTAATGCAGGGGATTGCGTGTCACGCTCATGTTGATAAAACCATCCACGCATCGAGCGCATTTTGAACTCGCGCGAGCGAAGCGCTTCATTGAGTTCTAAACCGAAAACCCAAACGTCGGACACCTTGCCTTGTAGCGGCTCAAACCCATGCGAAAAAAGCACAGGATAATCGCATTCTGCAACGCTGCCCGAAACGCAATAGACACCGTACGGTTCGACCTCGCGCACGTGGCCGTTCTTTTTGCCGATGCGCCTGTAGAGTTTTTCATCTGAGAATGCCGGCAAGGTATACATCGCATATGGAAACGCGCTTGATATATCCAATGCCGTCACATTTTTGTGCCAGTAGGGAGCAGCGCCTGCGAGCACATTATTTTTGCCGCCATGATACGATTTAAGCGCAGCCATGATCGTGTCACGCGTTGGCTGCGGTATCGTATAGTCAAGAAAATGATGGCGGAATATCTTCGCGCTCATATCCGCGAGGGAAACTGCCTGACGGATATTAAACTCGCGGTGCATTTTCTGCACGGCTAGACCTATGTAGTAAGCTACTTCCGCATCGCGCATCGCATAGGCACAAAAATCCATATCCTTGGACGTGTAGCGCGTTAGCCCCCATACGCCTTTATTCGGTGCTTTGAGCTTCGGCAATGATGGGCAAAAGAGTTTCGCGGCTTCTGCGAGGGACGTTTGCGCCCAAGCATGTGAATCGACGAGCAACACGGAAATCTTCCGCGATTGATTCGACGCGTGAACGAATGTAGGATGCCCGTACACTCCGCGCACACTCCATGCGCCATAGGTGAAATCATACTGCCCGCCTGAGACTTCTACCAGTTTTTCCTTGACGCTCCACAGGAACTCAGGCGCATCAAAGTCTAGATTATGGACGTATATCACATGCTGCGCTTGCCGACGCAGCGTACCTAGGAACGCAAAAAATTTTTCTGTAGCGTTCTTGGGCGAGCAAAAAATGAGCTTGTCTACCCCCGCCATCTTGGAGTAGAACTGCATCGACATCGGCTCACCGTTAAGCGTTTCGGTGTCGCCGCCGTATACGTACGTGTCCATTCTTCCGCCCCTTTCGTTTGGTTTTATGCCGCGCCTTAGATACTCGGGAATTCTTAGGTCGACGACGTGCATGCGCGTGCCATCCTATAATGGAATGCACGCGCCAAAACTTGCCCGTTCTGGTATGCATTCCGCTGAGAATGTTTGAGATGATTCCGGGCATATCACTGGGAGACCTTACCCTATAGTGCTCGCCTAGCCAATCACGCCACGCCTGAGAATCGCGCGCATGCGTTGATTCAAACACATGGCCACGAATTAGGAATGTGCCTTCGTCCGACACAAACAGCGCATGCATAATGATTTTTTTCACTGCCCGTTTTAGGTCGGATTTTTGATTGTACATGCGCATAGTTGCTTCGTCGCGCTTGTTGTACAAACGTCGCAGCCGCGTAACCTGCGCACCTATAGTATTCTTACTACGTTTCATCGTATTGATCGGTTTCGTAGTCGTTCAAATCTTCGTAATCAGGGTCGTCAAAATCATAATCAAAAATGTCGTCAAAACCTTCATCAAAATCGTCACCTATGCCTTCATCCCACCAGGCACGTGCAAAGTCGTCAGAAATAGCTTCGTCAGATTCCTCTGCAATCTCTTTTAGTCTATCATCTCGCGCACGCTCATCGAATGAACGCCGCAAAGTTGCTTCATCAAACGCGCCACCAGATGATGCCCGGCGCTTAGCCATAGCGTTCTTTATGCTGACGTTTTATCTCGTCGCGGATACTGTTATCGCACTCCCTGAGAACACGAATCATCTCACGAATAACGGTACGTATATGAACCATATCTGCAACGCTGGCAGAATCTAGGTTAAGGTACTGTAACTCGTTCACGTTCAATCGAAGCGCAAACGCTAGACCGAAAAAATCACGTTTTTTATTCATTGTAGGCTACGCCATAGGTGAGCAAGAAAAAACATACCGTTGACACACGTCAGGTATAGAAAAATGCCAAGCAAAATCGCCGCGCACTCGCGCGTGCGAACTTTCACAGGCAGTTATTCTAGTGGCTTAGCTGCGGCGGCAGCGGCTTCGCGGGCGAGGGAGCGGGACCGACGACGGTACGCACAATCACGTTTGATGAATCGGACCAGATGTTTAACCCGCCGACTGTGCGACGATTAAATGCCCGAAAGCAATAGGTGCCTGGCGCAAGATCGGGCGTAGGAATCGAAGTCGCTGCACCAGCACGCAGTACCTCTCCTTGCTTCACGGCAAACGCATTGCCGTTACAGGTGCCGAATTCGAGGCGCGTTTGAGTGAGTTCTGCGGCAGGGAACGATTGCAGGGGTTGCGTCATGGTGACGTTGATAATGTCCGCGTACAACGACAGAGATACGAGCGTAAGTGCAGCGATAAATAGCGAACGCATGGCGAATTCTCCTGTGATGACGGTGAGAGTATGGCATGGGCGCCGGCGGACGGTCAATTAGCGGTGCGGCTAATGTATGTATGTAGGTATATAGCCCATGCATGCATGTATGTAGCCCATGCAGGTAGGTAGGTGGCCCGCGCGGCGGGG
>Ga0209320_10001119_pt1 | contig 13937 bp, 6 predicted proteins | sample Rifsed13ft4_FD_184008 | JGI IMG/M metagenome (GOLD analysis project Ga0209320, IMG submission 184008) | Soil microbial communities from Rifle, Colorado, USA - sediment 13ft 4 (version 2) | ecosystem: Environmental > Terrestrial > Deep subsurface > Rock core/Sediment | place: Rifle, Colorado... | reverse complement strand
CATCACATAGCCAAAGTAGTAATACGAGATCGAATAGCCGGAAAGCCAGGGGTCTTGCGGCGGCATGGTCGGCGAGCGCATAATGGCGCTGATGAACGCCAGCTCCATGGGTTGCTCAGTGTGATAGATGCCCGGCTGCGCTGCGCGCACATAGGTCATGAAAAGGAGGGCCAGCAAGAAAACGACCTCCACGGCAATAATGGTCGATCGGTTTTCCCTCATCCATCGCCGCATCTCCTCTTGCGGAGTTTGCCGCCAGCATAGCCAACTGAGTGCGGCTAGCAGCAAAATCGCGGTTAGCAACCCGCCGGTATCGTTGCGTAAAAATCCGTAGCTACTCAGCAGCCAAAAGATGAAAGCCCACAACAACAGACCCAGGGGCCGCACAAAGGCCACGCCGCGGTTGGGCAGCGCGCCGAGGTAGCGATACGCGATCGGAAAACTCAGCCAGCCAATGGCGGCCAACAGCAGATACCAAAGAATCGCATCGAAGATTTGATCCATCACTGAGCGGCTAATACGGAATTGGCTACTTCGTAAATCACGGTCCCGTCATTCCGGTAGACCTCGTGCCATAGGATTCCATCCTGCGCTTCGAACTTATCCAGCCCGGGGCCAAAAAAGTAAGCTTGCTCCAACTGCCCAACCACGATATAACGCACGTCGTATTTTTGCAAAAAAGCTCGCGCCAACTCCAAATCTTCGCCCGTGTAGAAAGCCCTGACTTCGCCTTCACGCCCCCAAATATCATTGCCGGGCACGAACTCGCGCTGCTGCCGCTGATGCCAGTTCCATCCCAGCACCGTCGGCAGTCCGGTGTAGATGGTTATACGCGAGCCCCAACGGTATTCGGGGATCTGCGCCTCTGCGATTACGGGCGAACCTTGGATATTCTCTTGCATCCAGCGTATGGCGTCATAATCGTAGCGCAATTCGATGATTTGTTCTTGATCGTAGGTGACAGCGGTCTTCATGTACTCCATCCCATCCAGCGACCAGGGTGGATCCTCTGACATGCGATCGCGCATCTTGCCGGTAACACCGAACAACATGAACAGCATGCCACACAGGATGAAAAAGAAAGAGGTCAATTGCCATGCGCCGCGCCAAGATGGCGACCAGTACCGCAGCGCGTCCAGCGCCCAACCGAAGGCGAACGCCGCTCCCAACGCCAACAGCACCCAGGCTTGCATGTAAAACTTGAAGACAGTGTTCATCCGCGAGATGTCGCCTTGCAGCACAATGACTTCGACCATCAATGTTAGGAACAATCCGGTGCCTACCAGAAACAAGATCAGTCGTTTGGCTTCATCTTGACCGGGGCGAATGAACAGCAACCCAGTCCACACGAGGAGCGGCAACACGAGCCAAGTAATCGCCACCCCCATCAGTAGCAATGCAAAGGCAACCGCGATAAAAACAACTACGCCCAAATAAAGCAGGAAGGCAGATTTTTCCAGTTTACGCACCGAAGACAAGGGAGTGTTCGCCATCCACTGTCGCGTCTCCCAGACGAGCCATGCAGCAATGAAGAACAGGAATATCGCCCAGTGCACCATATACGACGCGCTGGGCGTCAGAGCGCCATCCCAGAGCCGGATACTGGTGTAACCCTGCCTATACCAATCGGTGAATGGCTTGTACGCCAGCACACTGATCAGCGCCAGCACAACCGGCGCCCCAAGCACCCAGTGCCACGCAGGGTGCAGTTTGCGGTCCTCACCTTTGACCCTCGGCCCATGGCGCCAAATCGCATATCCGGTCGCTAGCATCCCGATCACCAAATAGATAGGAAAGTCCCAGGTATTGATTGGTCGCAGGCTGCCAATAACAATGGCGCCTAACATCAGCGACGCGCCCACCTGCCATTTATTCTTCAGCCCGTTCCAGGCGCGGCTCAACACCGCGGACAGCGCCCAGGCTAGCCCGAGAACGGTCACTGGCAGGGCAATCATGTGCGCATGCAAGTCCGCGTAGGTGAAAGTGAACAGAGGGAACTCGGTGATGGGCGCCGATTCGTTGGGCGCCGGGATGATACGCGTCGGGTTCCAATACCACTCACCCAGCCCATAGGGCAGCGCCTGCCCGCCCAGCGACATGAGCATCCCGCGCAGCATCCAAGCAAACTGCGTAAAGAATCCGGCCTCCGATATATATACGCCCTCGGCCCCCAGCCGCGCCCAGCCCTCGAAGATCATGGCAATATTGCCCAGGTTGCCCAGTATCAATACAGCCACCGCCGCTGCAAACCCAACGACTTCGGGTGAAATCCGGCTGCCCTTCCCCTCCCGCGAACTCCAAGCAGACCACAGGTTCCAGGCAATGCTGTACCCACCCAGCGCCAACATAGCGAACAGACTGGGCAAGATCAGGTTGTACGCCACAGATGGCACGATACCCAGCAATTTCACCAACGAACCAACCAGCACAAACCCGTAATAATAGTAATTAATGTAGCCGCCCGCGAACCATGGGTCATATGGCGGAAACGAAGTGCTCTTCAACACGGCGTTGAAATACGCGAAGTCCATGGGCTTTTCCCCGCCCTTGGCAGGATGCCAGAGGTCGGGGTTTGCAACACGGATAAACAGCATCAAAAGGAAGAAAGCCAGGAAAAGAAGCTCGATCCGCAAGAACTGCGCACGTTTGTTCTTCCACTCAGCCTTCAATTCTTTGCGCTGCACCCAGGCTGCAATGGCACCGGCAACGACCAATAGGATCGCGAAAGCCGCCAGCCAGCCGCGACTGAAGCTAAGCCCAAGCGAGCCGCCCATCCAGGCGAAATAGGCCAGCAGCACCAGGCCCACCAGTCGTGCAAAAGGATAGCCGCCGTCCCGCAGCCCGGGCAGCAGCCAACGCACTAAGGGGTACACTGCAATCCCCAGCACCATTAACGCCAAATACCAGACCGCCGCACTGGCCCACGGCGAGCTGTTGATCCAGCTATCCCTGTCGAACAATTCGGACCAAGTGCCGCCGGCTTGCTGCTGCTCAAGCCGTTCAAGTGGCAGCATCAGATTGGGTGGGATTCGCCCGGAGGCTTGTTTCGGCGTTACGCGCACAACTTGCGCAAGATCGACCTGCCCGAATAACTCCACCCATTTCGCCGAGTCGTAATCCGCCGTTTTGTGGAAGATCAATACTTTGGGATGGTCGTAGACTGTGTAGGCTTCCTCGGCTCCCTGATCATTGATTTGCCATGAACCCAACCGCGGCGCGTTCTCAAATACTCGCACCAATTCGAATCCGTTTTCACTGCTTATCGAGCCAACTTGGGCGTTGATGAAACAAGACTCGATGGTCTGCTCTTGCGGGCAGCCGATCAGGGCGCGATAATAAGAAACCACTAGCGGGAAACGCTCCGGGGTGCGCGGCAGGCTGCCCCACTGCCGGCTGGAAGAGATAAAGATGTACTCTGTGCGATCGAGGATGTCCATGAAACGAGCGACCTTGTTGGCGTCTTCGTCCCAATACAATTCAAAATTCAGATCGCCTTGGTAGACGCCGCCGAAACCGTCGTAGCCATCAATGCGCAGCGGCAACCCATCGTCCCAACTGGTTTCGTTAGCCACGGCAGTGCCCAGCAAACTAATTGCACCAGCCGATTCCATCGACAGTTGCAGCGTCAGCGCCTGGCCTTCTTGCACTGCAACACCAGAGGGCAGCTGAATGGTCTGCTCAGTCCCCAGCGCGCTTTTGTTCGTCGCGGTCTGCAGGCTGATGCTCTTTTCTGCCAACACGGCCCCGGACCCGGCGTCCGTCAGCGCGAGATGCATTTCAACTGGCGAGAGGGATATTGGATCCACGGCCACAAGTGAAAGCCTCAAGCGATCCGGCGCAGTTCCTTGTAGCATCTGCAAATCTAGCACAAAGCTTTCACCCATTTGCACTTCGACCGCTTCTGTCAACAAGGGTTGCGCGGGTAGATCAGGCGTTTGTGAACTGCTCAGGTCGGCGCTCGTGACCAGCAATCGGCCGCGCCCGGCAGGCAGTGCAATCAGGAATTGATATTGAGCCGTGGGATCGGCCAGCAATTCGACCGGAAAACTGATGGTCACCTCGCGTAGTTCGCCAGGCTGCGTGGAATCCAGGTTCACGACTTGATTTATTCTTGTCAGGGGGATCGAATTCTCCGGTCCACTGCTTAGCGTCACTTGAACGGGCGCAAGCACATGCTTGAAGGTGATCTCGCCCAACTCACCATCCAACTTCGGTGCGAAGTTGGCGATGTATGGAGTTTCCGGGCTGATCACGAAATCATAGGGGACCGCCAGCGGTTGATGGCCGGTTTCGCCATCGCGGTTGTAACCAATGGTGATCGGCCCCGGCACGCTTTGGTAGATCCAGCGCGCCGCCTGCACCCGTGATACATCCTGCCGATAGATCTGCACAAAGGCGAACGCCCAAAGTGCACCGCCAACCACTGCAACGGCCCCGAGTACCGCGGCCGCCGGCTTCGCCCAGATGGAGAACGGGCTTCTTCTTTTCCGTTCTCCAACGCGTCGGTGTTTTTCCGACGCAAGTTCCCACAGCTCAATCACACCCCACGCGCCAAAGATCGCCAGCACCGGGTATACCGGCAGGAAATAGCGCATGGTGGGGTTGAAGCCAACAGACTGCAGCAAGAAATAAAATGCCCCCCAACCCCACAATAGAACTGGCGGTTTGCGCCAGTCGCCTTTGTAGATCCGCCAGCCCGCCCAGGCGAAACCTGCCAGGCACACCAGCGCCAGCGGCCAACCCAACCCCCACCCAACGATGTTGCGCAGCCCGAACCACAGCGGCCGCCGCGCCCACTGCATGGAAGGCGGCCAGTCCGCGTCGCCGTTCACCTGCGCCGCCAGGCTGGCCATGGTGTCCACCCAATGCGGGTTCAACGCCAGGATGGCAGTTCCCATCTCTTGGAGACGCCCCGCCAACCCCGACCCCGCGCTGTTCTGCCAAACTGCGCCGATATTGTTGATCCAGCCGCTTAAGCCCAGCCCCGCGAAGGCGTAGGGTTGGAACACGCGGAAGGTGACCACACTAACTACGCCGGCCAGCACCACCCACCAGAAGGAGGGTGAATAGTATCGGGCGCGCTGTTCAGGTGACAACCTGCCCAAACGGATGGCGGCAGCCGCCGGTAGCATCAGCGCCTGGCCGATGACAACTATCGGCTGGTTGACCTTCGAAGCCAACGACATACCAAATGCCAGCCCAAAGCCGACAAAATCCCAAATGCTAAAAATCTCTCTTAGCCCGCTGCTCCCCTGCTCCCTTGCTCCCTTGCTCCCCTTCCCCTCTCCATCCGTCGCCACCCTGATCGCAAAATAGATCGCCAGCAAAGTGAAAAAGTTAGCAAAGTTATCCACGGTCCAGAAATGCGACTGCTGGATTTGCATGACGGTTACTGCGGAGAACGCCGCTCCCAGCAAGCCCACTCGTTTACCAAACAGCCTGGACGCGGTGAGATAGACCAGAACGATCACACCCAGATCGAAAAGGGCGGAGAGCGCGCGGCCAATTAATTTCAATCCATCCCCGGTTGCCATTTCCATGGCCTCGCCAACGTAACGAACCATGAAAATTGGCAGAGTGCCATAAACAAAGAAACCAGAACCGCGGTTATTGGGATTCAAAGAAGAGTTTGCAGTATCAAAGTAATGACCGATACTCTCTACGGAATGAATGCTCGATTCAACCTGTATTAGGAAACGTTCGTCCGGATGGAGCTGCTGGTCTCCTCCCCAACCTATGCCCGAAAATCGAAATGCGGCGGCCGCGACCAATACCAGCACAAAGAGCAGGTCGAAGGCCCAGCTGCGAATCTGCGGACGAGTTCGAGCCGGCATCTTATTGGCTCGATTCCTGGGCTGGTACGAAATAGGTCAGGAATTCTCTGCCTGGCACCCGGCTCTGCCTGAAGCTGACCAAACCCTGCGGATAAAGCTGCTGCAAGGCGTTCAGGCCGGTTTCATCCTCGGGCTTAAGCAGGAACAGTTTAGGAGGCGCAACGGAAAGCGTATTGCTGAGGGCATCCGGCCAGATGCCGTAATCGCGACCAGGGTCCCCCGCGTTGATTCCCACCAGGCGCGTGTCCACCCAATGCGGGTAAGCCACCACCCAGGCGGAATCCGGGCTGCCGAAGCTGCCGGCGTAATCGGCAATGACCTTGCCCAGCTCCGACGAGTTCCAGGAATTCTCGTCATAGCCGTGAAGATATTCGTCAAAGAAGAGGTTGAAATTGAGCACCGCAAAGATCAGCAAAATGAATGTCCCAGCGCCCCGCGCTACCCACAGACCTAATCGGTCGCCGATCTTGTCCCGCATCCCATGCAGGAAGGCGTCCAGCGCCAGCGCGCAAACCAGGAACGCCGGGATCCACGCGCCGCCGGCGCGATTCATCGCCGGGTTTTCCTCCGGGAAGGCCAGTGATAGGCTAGAGGGCAGCATCATCAACGGGATGGCCAAGAGCAGGAACAAATCCTGCCAGGAGCGCGTTCGTGCATATCGTATCCCCACCAAGATGACACCAAGCAACAGCAAGCTTGCAGATATACCGTCAAAAGCCGGTTTGTTATACAGACCCACCAGCCAGATTTGCCCGCCCGAATAATTGAACATGCGAAGCCCGTTCCAGATGTTTTTTGGGAGGATAAGCCAGGGGGATTCTGGATACACACGCTCGGCCTGGAACATACGCGTCAAAATCCGCTGCGAATACATTTCTGGATGCTCCACGGCGTAGCGAAGCAGCGGTGTGCAGATAACCAGCGCCACCAGCGCCAGTAACGCGAACCCGATCAGACTGCGGCGGCGCAGGTCAGCAGTTGGTTTGTGCAACAGGAAGGTGAACAGAGCCGCGCCGGCCACAATGGGCATGATTCGAAACGCAGAGTATCCATTCAGCCCCAGACCCATGAAGACCCCCGAAAGCAGGAAATCATTGAGGTTGCCGCGTCGCAACCCCACGATCAGGTAATAAAGAGTAGGCGCGGCAAAGGTTGGATACAAGGAGAAGCGCAGCCCGGTCCGCGCCAGCAAATTGGGCCAAAACGCCAGGCCCACTAACAACAACGCGATCAAACCCACCCAACGCCCGCCCAGTTCTTTACCCAGTAAATAAATATAGACCAGCGAAAAAAGGGCGAGCAGCCCAGTCCCCAGCTTTAAGCTAAAAAACGAAACCCCCGTATCAAAGATTCGCACGATCGCGGCTGTCAAGTAGAACTGCAGCGGCTCTCGCCCTGTATTGCGCTCGAAATAAATAGCCTTTTGCCCATTCAATATATCGGACACGTCCAGCAGCTTCTCGGCATGGTCGCTGGTCATCTCGGGCGGCAGCGCCTCCAGTTGCGAAAAGCGGAAGAAGGCAATTACCGCGAACGCGACGATCAGCAACAGAGTCCAACGCGAAATGCTAAACTGCCAATCCTTGGCAGCCAATCGCTCTTTCCATCTCCGCCACACACTTTGCGGAGTATGCCAGGTCTGCCAGAACGCGGCCAGCACAAAACCGATACTCAACAGCCAAAAGGTTACGTTCAGGAAATTGAAACGGTTGCCGCCGGAAAATAGAAAGGTTAGACCAAAAAATAAGAGCCCCAACGCCAACGGCGCTCTGCGAAAGCCAAGCGTCTTTTTATCTAATACCGCTTTTTCAATTTTCGGCATCCGCCAATCACCTTCGTAAGCCGCCCAAATGGTGATCCCTGCTGAGATCAATATCAAAACCAGGCCAACTTGCCACAGGCCTTGATCTGGCGGCAACAAGGCCTGTCCGACCAGGAATAATGCAAAGGCCGCCGCTACCCGCCATGGCAGCGGCCGCGCAATCGCGCCGATCCGCCCGCGAGGGGTTGCGGCGCTCCGCGCCCTCGCCACCCGAGTTCGTGAGCCGGCAGCCGGCAACGCCGGCACCGCAGGTACGCGTTCGCGCCCGAAACTTAGAATGGCCTTGATGTAATCGAGGATGCTGGGTTCAGATGGCGACATGGGTGGTTCGGCGAGTTTGACCGTGATGATTGCCGCTCATTTTATCCCAGCCAAGATTTCCTTACTTATCCTTGGGGTCCCCACATGTCTTTTATGGGCATCCAAAATCCTAAATCAGGAATTAGCAATCGAAAACTTGTCCCGAGTGAACTGCTTTTAGCTGCGACGAGGGATCATAAATGTCTTTGCCGTTATCTTTTCCTCGCCACATACCACGTATATGTCCCATCCTGGTCCTCCCCGCCCTCCGCATACTTTCTGATCGCCCGCTCCGTGAGCGCCAGGTTCCAGCGTCCTGGCGCCAGGATCCAGCGCCCGGTCAGCGCCCTCGCCACCCAGCTCGGCAGGCCAAAGTAGTGCCCCCACTCCAGCGCGTGCAGGGCCGCTGGTGGGAAATAATGCCAATAGTGGTTCAAATCAAAACCCGCCTTATCAAGCTTGGTTTTCCACTCCTCCGGCGAGAGCATATTCACATGCCTTGAGATCCGCGTGAACAATCGAACGTAAGCATTCGCCCATCCCTTAAGCCCGATCCGTTTGAGGAGTCCCGAGATCGCCAAATTCTCCTGCCAGCGATGGTTAGGCACGCAAAACAAAAACAATGCGCCTTTCTTCATTACTCGCGCGGTTTCATTTATCACCGGCTGCAGATCTTGAATATGTTCCAGCACGGAGTTGCTAAACCCGGAAGCAAAATATCCGTCTGGAAATGGAATCTTGGAGCCAAATGCCTGAACTAAATCTTTGTAGGCGGCATTCTCCCCTGCCCGCATGGATGTTGCGTTACTCGGCGCAGCCGAGTAGCAACTCCAACGCGTGCGCGTCTTTTGCGCACGCAAGCTCTCCAGCTCCCCATCTCGCTTGGCTTCGCGTAATGAGCCCAACGCGGGATCTACCCCCACATCTATCTGCTTTCTAAAAACCTGGCTGGCAAACTGCCCATCCCCGCAACCCAGATCCAACATCGGCGCCGTCAAATCGAATTCCTCGTAGAAATCCGCCTCCACCGCCCGTAGCAATGCGCGGAAATACGGCAGCGTCTGCAGCATCGGCCACAGAAATTGGTTTTCTCTCCCCTGTTCTTCTGCTCTTCTCCCCCCCTGCATTATTTAAGTTCCTCCGCAATTTCCTCGAACAACGTTTCATGCCGCCGCGCGCACGTATCCGAGTTGAACTCGCGTTTCAACTCATCTGGGCTCAATTTCCCCTGCTCCCCTGCTCCATGTGGAGAAGGGGCTTTTTCTTTTCCGTTCTCCAACGCGTCGGTGGTTTTCCGACGCAAGTTCCCCAGCACCTCAATAATATTCTCGGCCAGCCTCCCCGCGTCCCCCACCGGCGTCAGCCGCCCCAGGCCCGTCATGCGCACCGGCTGCCGCACTCCCGGCAGCTCCGAGGCCACCACCGGCTTGCCATTCATCATCGCCTCGACCTGCACGAATCCAAATGTTTCCGTGGAGTTCGTGCTCGGTACCACCAGCACGTTGATGTTCGCATAGAAGGCCGCCATCTGCCGCAAATCCAGATTGCCGAGGAAGACCCATTGCCCCGTTTTTTGATATTGCTCGATCTCCGGCATCAGCCGCGCGAAATAGTCTTCCTCGCCCAGTACATCCTCATATTGCCCGGCGAACCAAACCAAGGCACTAGGATACTTTGCAAGTATCGCAGGCAGCGCTTTCAGCAGCACTTCTACACCTTTCTCAGCCGCAAAGCGTGTTGCCATAGCGATCACGGGATGATGTCCTTCCGGATTATGTTTGTCGCCGAACGCTTTCACCTCGTCCGCAGTGGCCTCTGGCAACTCCACCGCCGGCGAGATCACCCGAACCTTGTCCGCGAATCGCCGCAGATATGGCGAATGGCTGGCGAAATCCTCGGTGTACGAAGAAATGCGGTGTGTGAACCGCGCCGCCAGGTCGTTCGCCAGATTGATCACAGTACTAACCAGCAGATTAAATACCCCTTTAGGTAATTTCAGATCGGAGTGGTAAATGATCACCGTGGGCTTCTTGCGCAGCCGCCCCCGCAGCGCCAACCCGGCCGCGTCGAACTGCGGCAGGTGCAGCAGCAGCCAGTCGTGTTTGTCGATCTCCTCCGAGGCGATGCGCCCGATGGAGGGCATGATCACACCCTTGCTGACACGCAACAGCACCGGCACTCGCCGGATGCGGACGCCATCTTGCTCCTCTTCCAGCGGCGTGGATTTATCGAACTGGGAAGTGAGCACCGTCACCTGGTGCCCACGCTTCGCCAGCGCCTTCGCCAGGCGTTCGGCATAGATCGTCAGCCCGCTGGTATGCGGCCGGTAATAGGTCAGGACGGTGAGGATGCGCATCGCAAATTAAGTAATCACACCTCCGTCTTTGCGAGCCCATGAAACGGGCGAAGCAATCCCCAGGCTAATTTGCCAAATGGCTCGGGGATGCCATCCATTCGCTTCGCTCAGGACAGGCTCCGGGCGGCGCCGATTAATGACAGCGCCAAACGCCTTCCTCGCAATGACGGAAAAGGACTAGGCAAATAATTCCTTATGCTCCTGCACCCACTCCACTAGCTCGTGAACTCCTTGCTCCACCCCGATCTTCGGCGCCCAGCCCAGTTCCTTCTTTGCCTTGCGAATATCGCTGATGTACACCATCTGGTCTCCCGGCCGCACCGCCCCGCTCTTCACCGGGATCTTGCGGCCCATCATCTTCTCCAGCATCGGACCACACTCCGCCCAGATGGACAGCGTGTGCTCGGGTCCGCCGCCGATATTGTAGAACTGCCCGCCAACTCTATTTTGCTTAGACACCGCCGCCTCAAAGGCCGCGATCAGGTCGCGCACGTGCAGCATGTCGCGCACCTGCTTGCCGTCGCCGTAGATGGTGATGGGCCTATCCAGCACTGCGGCGATCACGAACCAAGCCAGCCAACCCTGGTCCTCGATGCCGAATTGCCGCGGCCCATAAATGCAGCTCTGCCTCATCACCACACTGGGGATGCCGTAAATGCGGGAATAATCATGTACATATTGCTCCGCCGTACCCTTGGAGCAGCCGTACGGCGAATGGAAATCCAGTTGCTGGGTTTCCGGCAACCCGTGCGGCAGCCTGGCGTACTTATAGCGCGTCTTCAATTCGACCAATTTATGCTCGGTCATTTCCCCGTATACCTTGTTGGTGGACGAATAGATCACAAAGGGCTTGCTCCCCGTCATGCGCACCGACTCCAGCACATTGAAAGTGCCCAGCGCGTTGATCTCGAAATCCATGCGCGGGTCCGCCACCGAACTCGTCACCGCTACCTGTCCCGCCAGGTGCGCTACCACCTCCGCCCTCGGCGCCAGATCATCCAGCGCCCCGGGGGTGCGCACATCGCCAATCACCAGCTCGAATGAATGCGCTCCATATTTCTCGCGCAGCCATTCGAGATTTTTGTCCGCGCCGCGTCGCGATAAATTGTCGAAGATGATCACCTGGGCGCCGCGCTCCAATAGATAGTCGGCGTAATTGCTCCCTATGAAGCCTGCTCCGCCGGTGATCAAGTACTTTTTAGCCATGATTACTTCCTTTGCAGCATCAGATTGCCACGTCGCAACTGCGGAAGGCTGAGCCTTCCTTGATTGCTGCCGATGAATCCCACCCCGCCTGTGATCAAGTTTCTCAACCATGCCTGTTTCCTTTTTGACATTGGACATCGGACTTTGGCCTCCTTCATCCCTTATCCTTTCGCCTTCATCCTTCCTTTACCGCTCCCCTGCTCAGCAATTGGTTATACACCGCGCCCAAAGACTCTCCCTGCTGCCAGAAGCCAATGATGCCAATGATTCCCGTGATCGCAAAATACAAAACGTGCGCCACCACCGCATAAGCCAGTGAAACAGCCGAATCGACGCCAAATAAACTCAACGCGCCAACCATTACACCTTCGAACACTCCGATATATGCGGGCGAGGACGGGATCGCCACCCCCACCGACGCGACCGCGATGCTGAAGAATGCCCACAGCCATGTAGCTTCCGGTAAAAAACTGCGCATCAAGAGGAAGTACCAGGCCACGTTGAAGAACCAGGTGAGCAGCATCCAGAATGCCACTTGCAGGAACCGACCCGCGCTCTTCAAAGCCGACAGGCCTTCCAGGAACGAAGCCAGTTTATCCTTCAGCCAATGGCTCAGTCTCGGCGCCGGGCTCGTGACCCGTTCCACCAACCGCGTGAACAGTTCCGGGCGCCTCGCCATCACGAACAGCACGGCGAATCCGATCACCACCACAGCCGACGTAATAACCGCCGCCGACCGCGCCCAATCGGCGCCCACCACCAGCGGCAAGGTGGCGAAGAGCAAACCTGCCGCCAGGCCCAGGTCGAACACGCGCTCGACAACAATGCTCGAGAGCGCCCGCCAGAACCGCATGCCCACTCGCTCCCCAATCAGCAACGCCCGCCCGAATTCACCCAAGCGGAATGGCAATATATTGTTCAGCAAATAGCCTTGATTGAGCGCCAGAAAACAGTCACGGAAACGCGCCTGCTCCATCAGCACGGTGCGCCAGGCCATCGCCCGCGCCATGATGGTGCCGAAGAACACCAGCACCACGAAAGGCAGGACGCGGTAGTCAGCCAGCGCCAGCGCTTCTTGCATCTGGCCTAAGTCCACTAGATAAATCAGCGCGATCACCGCCACAGCGGTGATCACCAACCCCGGCAGCATCCTCACCCAGATGCTGGTACCGCGTTTAGACCCCGTTTTTGCTAAACTCATCTCGCCATCTTCACCGTTGATTACAAAGCCGCTTTGGTAGGGGCGAGGTGACCTCGCCCCTACCTTTCATTCGTCGCCAAGCCTCAGCACTGCCAGGAATGCTTCCTGCGGAATCTCCACCGACCCCACCATCTTCATGCGCTTCTTGCCCTTCTTCTGCTTCTCGAGCAACTTTCGCTTGCGAGTAATATCGCCGCCATAGCATTTCGCCAAAACGTCCTTGCGCATGGCTTTCACATTGGCGCGCGAGATCACTCGCCCGCCAGATACCGCCTGGATGGGCACCACGAACAATTGCCTCGGGATCAGATCTTTTAGCTTGGTGATCAGCGCCTGGCCCTTACGATAGGCGTCGTTCTTGTGCACGATGGTGGTGAACGCGTCCACCGGTTCCATGTTCACATGGATCTCCAGCTTCACCAGTTCATCCGCCCGATACTCTTTGAATTGGTAGTCCAGCGAGGCATAACCGCGCGTCGCCGATTTCAACTGGTCGAAGAAGTCAATAATGATCTCCGCCAGCGGGATCTCGAAATTCAACTGGATACGCTCGGGCGCCGGGTATTCTTCATTAACATAGATGCCGCGCCGCTTGGTAACCAGCTCCATCACCGGTCCGTAGTACTCCGTCGGCGTGAACACCTCGATATCCATCCAGGGTTCGCGTACCTCCTGGATAACGCCTTCATCCGGCAGCTCCGCCGGCGACTCAATGCGCAGGTTCTCGCCCGTGGTCGTCACCACCTCATACGCCACCGACGGCGCCGTCACGATGATGTCCAGGTCGTACTCGCGCTCCAGCCGCTCCTGGACGATTTCCATGTGGAACATCCCCAGGAATCCGCAGCGGAATCCGAAATTCAAAGCTTGCGATGTCTCCGGTTCATAGATCAATGAGGCATCGTTCAATTGCAGCTTCTCAAGCGCTTCCTTTAGCTCGGGGTAATCCTCGCCCTCCACCGGGTAGATGCCCGCGAACACCATGGGCTTTACCTGCCGGTAGCCGGGCAGCGGCTCCGCCGCCGGGTTCGCCTTATACGTAAAGGTATCGCCTACCCGGCACTCCGATACCGTCTTGAGCCCGGTAGCCACGTAACCGACCTCGCCTGCGTTCAGATACTTTGCAGCTGTCAATGCTGGTGAAAACGTCCCAATCTCAATGGGTTTTAGTTCCGCGCCGGTCACCATCAACCGCAATGGGCTCTCCCCTTCGATGCG
>Ga0209320_10001118_pt1 | contig 13940 bp, 11 predicted proteins | sample Rifsed13ft4_FD_184008 | JGI IMG/M metagenome (GOLD analysis project Ga0209320, IMG submission 184008) | Soil microbial communities from Rifle, Colorado, USA - sediment 13ft 4 (version 2) | ecosystem: Environmental > Terrestrial > Deep subsurface > Rock core/Sediment | place: Rifle, Colorado... | reverse complement strand
CGGTAGGCCCGTAAGGGTCTCGTGGGTTCGAATCCCACCCTCTCCGTCTACCCCATCTCACCCAGTGAGCCACGAACTCTTAGCTGGCTTTCCCGTCGTCATCGAGCTCCCGGTGCAGTGGGGCGAGATGGACGCCTATGGGCACGTGAACAACACGGTGCTCTTCCGGTACTTTGAATCGGCCCGCATGGCGTACTTTCAGCGCTGCGGCTTCACCGGCTCGTACGAACGCGCCAAGATCGGAGCCATCCTGCACTCCACCAGCTGCCGGTTCCGCCGGCCGTTGTTCTGCCCGGATACGGCGCTGGTGGGCACCCGGGTCAGCGACCTCGGAGAGGATCGGCTCACCATGGAGTACCGCGTGGTCTCGCGGGCACAGAACCAGACGGTGGCCGAGGGGAGCGCGATTATCGTGTCCTACGACTACACCCACGATCGCAAAGCGCCGCTTCCGCCAGCGGTGCGGGAGGCGATCCTGAGGATCGAGGGGTGACGTTACCGCCAGCGAGGGGTCGGGGTATATATTGAATGACGGGGCGCCCCAACCCACGCCCCTCTTCAGGCCCATGACGACGACCTCTCCCGTCGCGCCCTTACGCGAATCCCGCGACCACGTGGTCATCCGGTTCGCCGGAGACTCCGGGGACGGGATGCAGCTCACGGGGTCGCAGTTCACCGTCGAGACGGCGCTGGCGGGCAACGACCTCGCCACGTTCCCCGACTACCCGGCCGAGATCCGCGCGCCCGCCGGGACCACGTTCGGCGTCTCCGCCTTCCAGATCCACTTCGGCGCCACCGACATTCGGACCGCCGGCGACGAGGTGGACGTCCTGGTGGCCATGAATCCGGCCGCCCTCAGCGTGAATCTCCGGGATTTGCGCCGGGGAGGCACCATCGTCGCGGACGGCGGGTCGTTCACGGAGCGCAATCTCTCCAAGGCCGGCTACTCGGCCAACCCGCTGGAAGACGGAAGCCTCACGCCGTATCAGGTAATCAGGCTGGACGTCTCCAAGCTCACGCTGGACGCGGTGGAGCCTTTCGGCCTGGGTCAGAAAGAGGCCCTGCGCTGCCGCAACATGTGGGCGCTGGGACTCATGCTCTGGATGTACGACCGCCACCGCCAGGCTACGGTGGACTGGCTCAACCAGAAGTTCGCCACGCGTCCGGAGCTGGCGCGCGCCAACGTCGCCGCGTTGAACGCCGGCCACGCGTTCGGCGAGACGGCGGAGATGGCGGCGATCGTGGGCTACCGGGTGGCGCCGGCCACCGCCGAGCCCGGCGAGTACCGCACCGTGAGCGGGACCGAAGCGCTGGCCTGGGGGTTGCTGGCCGGGGTGCGGGCGGCGGGCCTCAAGAAGCTGGTCTTCGCATCGTACCCCATCACGCCCGCGTCGTCGCTGCTCCACACGCTGGCAGGGCTCAAGGCGCAGGGGGTGGTCACCTTCCAGGCGGAAGACGAGATCGCCGCCATCGGCGCCGCGATCGGCGCGTCGTATGCCGGCGCGCTGGGCGTCACGTCCAGCTCGGGCCCCGGCATCGCGCTCAAGACCGAGGGGTTGGGCCTGGCCATCGCCACGGAGCTGCCGCTCGTGGTGGTGAACAGCCAGCGGGCCGGCCCGTCCACCGGCATGCCCACCAAGACCGAGCAGTCAGACCTCTATCAGGCGGTGCTGGGCCGTAACGCGGACGCCCCGCTGGTGGTGCTGGCGGCGGCCACGCCGGGCGACTGCTTTCCGGTGGCCATGGAGGCCGTGCGGCTGGGTACCAAGTTCATGACGCCGGTGATCCTGTTGACGGACGGCTACCTGGCGAACGCGGCAGAGCCGTGGCTCATCCCGGATGCCGATCAGCTGCCGACCTTCCCGGTTCGCTTCCGGACCGATCCCGAAGGCTTCCATCCGTTCGTGCGCGATTCCAGGACGCTGGCGCGCGTCTGGGCGGTCCCGGGCACGCCGGGGCTGGAGCACCGGATCGGTGGGATCGAGCGGGATCACGATTCCGGCCACATCTCGTACGATCCCGACAATCATGAGCGCATGACCCGGGTCCGGGCGGCCAAGATCGCGAGGATTGCCGATGACATCCCGCTCCAGGAGACCGTCCTTGGCCCGGCCAGCGGCAAGCTGGCCGTGGTGGGATGGGGCTCCACCTACGGACCCATTCTCCAGGCCCTGCGGCAGGCACGCGAGGACGGGCTGGACGTCTCGCACATCCACCTGCGGTACCTCTCACCTTTCCCGCGCAACCTGGGCCCGTTGCTCAAGGGGTTCGAGCGCGTGCTGGTGCCCGAGATGAACAACGGACAGCTGGTGACCTTGCTCCGGGCCGCCTACCTGATCCCGGCACGGGGCCTCAATAAGATCCAGGGCAGACCGTTCAAGGTGCGTGAGATTCTTGCAGCCATCCGTTCGACATTGGACGACGTACCATGAGGTTCTTACCGCAGAGAACGCAGCGAGGAGGGGAGAGCGCACAGAGAAGGGACCGTGGCGGGGCTTTCACACCGACCACCTCTGCGCTCTCTCTTGTCCATCTCTGCGCCCTCTGCGGTGAATTCTCACCGTTCGCTCGCCGTGTCAACGAGATAGTGTACCGGGGCCTCATATGACTGTTGCGACGCAACCTACCCAGCCGCTGGCACCCAAGGACTACGCGTCGGACCAGGAAGTCCGCTGGTGCCCAGGGTGCGGGGACTACGCCATCCTCAAGGCCGTGCTCAAGACGCTGGCGGACCTGCAGGTGCCGCGCGAGCGCACCGTGTTCGTCTCCGGAATCGGCTGCTCGTCGCGCTTCCCGTACTACGTCTCCACCTACGGGTTCCATACCATTCACGGCCGGGCGCCCACCATGGCCACCGGCATCAAGCTGGCCAATCCCGAACTCGACGTCTGGGTGATCACGGGCGACGGCGATGGGTTGAGCATAGGCGGCAACCACATGCTGCACGTGCTGCGCCGCAACCTGAACCTCCAGATCATTCTGTTCAACAACGAGATCTATGGCCTGACCAAGGGCCAGTACTCGCCCACCTCGCGCCAGGGGACGCGGTCGCCGTCGACCCCGACTGGCTCCGTGGACTACCCGGTCTCGCCGGGGGCCTTCGCGTTGGGGGCCGGGGCGCGGTTCATCGCCCGATCCATCGACACCCTCCAGCAACATCTGGTGGGCGTGCTGAAGCGCGCGCACGCACACCAGGGAGCCTCGTTCGTGGAGGTGTTCCAGAACTGCGTGGTGTTCAACGACGAGGTGTTCGCGGACTTCACGGAGAAGACCGTGGCCCCGGAGGCACAGCTGCCGGTGGAACACGGGAAGCCGCTGCTGTTCGGCAAGGCCAAGGACAAGGGGCTCCGGCTGAACACCGCGACCCTGCAACTCGAGGTGGTGACGTTGGGCCAGAACGGCGCCACTGAGAAGGACGTGGTGGTGCACGACGAACGCAACCGCGGGCTCGCCGCCATGCTGCTGGCGCTCCAGCCTCCGGCGTTCCCCATGGCGTTGGGCGTCGTCTACTGCGATCCGGCGCCGACCTATGAGGAAGCCGTGTACGCCCAGATTCCCCAAGGGGCCAACGCGGCGCAGGCGGACATTGAGAAGCTGCTACATCAGGGGCAGACCTGGACGGTGGCGGGCTAGAGAAGCGTTGTCGGTTATCGGTTTTCAGGGTGGTCCAGCCAAGCCACCCAGAACCGATAACTGACAACCGATAACCAACGACCGCGGTCGCAGGCCGATCACCAGGCAATCCCGTAGTCTTCGCCGTGCGTACTCGACCCACCCCAGAACGTCCCGTGCTTCCGGTCGAAGAAGATCGCGTTGATCGGCCCTGAGGTGAGCCGCTCGAACTCCAGCGTGTAGCCCATGCGCCGCAGGTCGCTCCGCACCCACTCGGGCACCCCTTCCTGCAACAAGAGCCGCCCCGGCCGCGACTCGTGGTCGCCGAACGAGCTCAGCATCTGGTAACTGTTGATGTTCGCCGCCTCCGCGGCCTGCTGCACATTCATCCCGAACTCGACCACGTTCAGGAAGAACTGCAGCAGATTCTGGTCTTGCGTATCCCCGCCCTGCACCGCGAACGCCAGGAACGGCTTGCCGTCTTTGAGCGCCAGGCTAGGCGTGAGCGTGACACGCGGCCGCTTGCCCGGCTCCACCACGTTGAACGGGCTCTCTGAGCGGTCCGTGACGAAGCTCTGCGCCCGCTGGCTCATCCCAACGCCCGTCCGGCCGGCGATCACCGCCGGAATCCACCCCCCGCTGGGCGTTACCGAGACCACCCACCCCTTCTCGTCCGCCGTTTCAATGGACGTGGTCCCCGCGTTAAAGGCCTCCAGGAACCGGGCATCGCCGCCGCCGGTGGAGTTGGTCGCGGCGGGCTTGGGTGGCCAGGCCTTGAGCAACTCCGCGAACGGGTTGGTCCCGCCCAGGAACGGATAGGGATCGCCCGGTTTGACGTTGGGGTCGTTCCGCTCCCATTGAATCAGCTTGGCGCGCTCTCTGGCGTAGTCCTTGGACAGGAGCCCCCGGACCGGCTCGTCCGGCGGGAAATAGGGATCACCGTAGTAGAAATCGCGGTCCGCGAACGCTAGGCTCATCGCCTGATACAACAGGTGGATGTATCGCGCGCTGTTGTAGCCCTGGGCTTTGACGTCGAAGTTCTCCAGGATATTCAGCGCCTGGAGCAGCGCCGGCCCCTGGGTCCAGACGTTGAGCTTGTAGACCTCGATGCCCTTGTACGTGGTCATCACCGGCTCTTCGATCCGCACCCGCCAGTTGGCGAGATCCTGGAGGGTCACCAGCCCGCCCTCTTCGCGCGCCCCCCGGACCAACTCCTGGGCGATGTCGCCCTCGTAGAACCGGTCGTAGGCGGCGTAGATGGCGTCCTTCCGGCTCTTGCCCTGCCGGAGCGCCTGCTGCTCCGCCTCGACCAACTTGCGCAGCGTGGCCGCGAGATCGGGCTGCTGGAAGACTTCTCCCCCGCTGGGGGCTTCCCGCTCTTCACCCAGGTGCGGCAAGTACACCGCGCGCGAGTACTTCCACTCCTTGATCCGCTGCTTGTTGCGCTCGATGGAGTTCGCCGTCTGCTCGTCGATGGCGTACCCGTCCGCCAGCTGGATGGCGGGCTCGAGCACGTCCTCGAGGCTCAAGGTGCCCCACTCCGCCAACATGGTGAGGAGCCCGCCCGGTGTCCCCGGCGTGACCGCCGCCAGCGGCCCGTACTCGGGCGGGTAGCGCATCCCTTTGCCCCGGAAGAAATCCGCGGTAGCACCTGTGGGTGCCACGCCCAGGGCGTTGAGCCCGATCACCTTGCCGGTGGTGGGATGGTAGATCAACGCCTGGGTTTCGCCGCCCCAGCTCAGGACATCCCACATGGTGCATACCGCCGCCAGCATCGCGGCGGCAGCGTCCACCGCGTTGCCGCCCTTCTGGAACATCATGGCGCCGGCCGCAGCACCGAGCGGCTTGCCGGTGATCGCCACCCAGTGCCGTCCGTGCAGCACGGGCTTCACGGTCCGCTGCGCCTCGAGCGTCGAGGCCGTCAGGACCAAGGCCAGGGTGGCGGACAGGGCGATACGCATGTGTCCTCCTCGATCTTGGGTGGCGCATCTCCGCATACGGCGTAATTCAACGCAGGGCCCGCGGAGAGCGCAGAGAGCGCAGAGACATAGTACAGATGTTCTGTTGAGAGACCCATCCAATCGCTTCTCTGCGTCCTCTGCACGCTCTGCGGTCTCTGCGTTGAAATACCTCGATCGACGCCGAAGGGCCAGGCACAGCCCCAGGGCCTTCCATAGCCGACGGCAACCTACGACGTTTCAGCCATGGGACCTTCCCGGGTGCCGCGGCCCTTGCTGGGCATGGGCCTGGCGGCGACGCTGGGCACCGCCGCTCAAGGACTGCCCGGCGACCTGCTCACCAATGCCGGCGTCCAGCGCGCCGCCGCCCGCCTGGACTCCGTCTTCGTGTCACGTACGGCACCTCGCGTCCTGATCCAGGGCGGCGACTTCGGCTCGTACCTGATTGCGCGCCTGGGCGTGGCACCCATCCCCGCCGACCTCACGCTGCGCGTGGTGGTGAACCGGGAGCACCTGGCGCTCACCGGCCGGTGGCGGGACCTGCCGGTCCGGGCCCGGGACGCGCTCGGCCCCATGTTCGCCATGCTGCCGCTGGATACGCCGGTGGCCGCCGAAATCGAGGTGAACCGGGTCGAGCGCGAGAGGGTGCGGTTCCGGCTGGCGACCGTCCGGGTGAACCACGTCCCTATGCCCGAGATGATGCTCAACGCCTTGATGTCTAGCGTCGCGCGGCAGTACCGGGCACCGAGCCAAACGGGCCGCGACCTGATGGTACGGATTCCGCCGGACGGCAACCTCGAGCTGGTGACCGGCTGGGTGCGTTTGAGCCGCTCGACCGTGGGCGACGGCAGGCGACCCTGATGCGACGCCTCTTCAAGTTCGTTCTCATCGCCGCGCTGCTGGCCGCCGGCTTCGCGGCCTACTCCTACCTGGGCGCGCGGTTCACGGCCGGCCGGCTCCTGGGCGTCAGTCCGCCGCTCACCGGGCGGACCGTGGAGTTCAACTTCGAGGGCGTGCCGGACCTGCCCGGGACACCCCGGGCCTGGGTGTTTACCTACAGCCGTAGCAAGCTGCCGGGTGTGGCCCGGGCGCAGATCTTCATCTCCTACAACGGCCGCGTGATCGCCACGCGGCCACGGGACCTCCAGGCCCGCTTGTTGGCCTGGGAGAAAATGCGCTTGCCTTAAGCGACGAGCGGCGGCTGAGCGCGAGGGGCTCCCTGCGCGCGCTGCGGTGCGGCGTGGGCTCGACGCTTGGGCGCAAGGGGATGGGCGAAGAGAGCCCCTCGCGCTCCGCTCCCGCTCGCCGCTTGCCGTCCGCACTCCACTGGTGCAATCTCAAGCGTTCGCGTAACGGCGTCTAACCCCAGCCAAATGACGTTGCCATGACCATCTCCTCATGCACCCGGTTCTTCTGCTCCGCCGCCATCGCCATGGCCGCTGGAGCTCCCTCGCTCAGTGCGCAAGGCGTCGATCAGAACACCATCTACAACCCTACCCTGTTCCAGGGCATCAACTACCGCATGGTTGGCCCCTCGCGCGGCGGACGCGTCACCGCCGTCGCCGGTGTGCCGCGGCAACCCAGCGTCTTCTACCTGGGTGCAGTGGGCGGCGGGGTGTGGCGGACGGACGACTACGGCCTCTCCTGGCGCCCGGTCACCGACGGCTACCTCGAGACCGGGTCCATCGGCGCGATTCGCGTGGCCGACACGGACCCCAACATCATTTACGTGGGTACCGGCTCGGACGGTATCCGCAGCAACGTGATCCAGGGGCGCGGGGTCTATCAGTCCACGGACGGGGCCAAGACCTGGCACTTCGTGGGGCTCAAGGAAGTGGGTCAGATCGGGGCGGTCGTGATTCACCCGCGCGATCCGAACCTGGTCTACATCGCGGCCCAGGGGAACGCCTTCAAGCCCACCCGAGACCGGGGCGTCTATCGCTCGAAGGACGGGGGGAAGACCTGGCAGAAGGTGCTGTTCGTCTCGGACTCGACCGGAGCCACCGACCTCGAAATGGCTCCCGACAATCCGAACGAGATCTACGCCTCGATGTGGCGCGGCGAGCGCAAGCCGTGGACCATCATCTCCGGCGCGCGCGAAGGCGGCATCTATAAGTCCAGCGACGGCGGCGACACCTGGACCAAGCTTACCAATGGGCTGCCCAAGGGCCTCTTCGGGAAGAGCGACCTCGCGGTCTCGCCGGCCGATGCCAGGCGCGTCTACGCGCTGATCGAAGCGCCGGAGCCCGAAGACGGCCTATATCGTTCAGACGATCGCGGGCAAACCTGGCGCCTGGTGTCGAGCTACAATCCTCTGCTCAACCGGCCGTTCTACTACACCAACGTGGACGCCGACCCAACCAACGCGGACGTGGTGTACGTCAACGACGAGGGGTTCTTCAAGTCGGTGGACGGCGGGCAGAACTGGCAGCGCCTCTCGACGCCGCACGGTGATAACCACGACATGTGGATCAACCCTGCCAACCCCAACATCTTCATACAGTCGAACGACGGCGGCGCCAATATCACGCAAGACGGCGGCCAGAGCTGGTCCACCCAGGACAACCAGCCCACCGCCGAGTTGTACCAGGTGGACGTGGACGACCAGTTCCCCTTCTGGATGTACGCCGGCCAGCAGGATAACAGCACGATCGCGGTGCCGAGCCTGCCCCCCTTCCCCCACCCCTCCGGCCCGAGCGGCTATTGGCGTGAGATCGGGGGGTGCGAGACCGGGCCGGCCGTGCCCAAGCCGGGCAACCCCAACATCGTGTACGCCAACTGCAAGGGGCTCTTCGGCCGTTACAACAAGCTCACGGGACAGGAGAAGCAGCTCTATATCGGCGCGCAGAACATCTACGGGCACAACCCCAAGGACCTGAAGTACCGCTTCCAACGCACGTCGCCTATCGAAGTCTCACCGCATGATCCGAATACGGTGTACATGGGCTCGCAGTTCGTGCACCGGACCACGGACGACGGCGCCACCTGGGAGACCATCTCGCCGGACCTCACCGCCAATAAGCCGCAGTACCAGATGGCCTCGGGGATGCCGATCACGCGCGACATCACCGGCGAAGAGCACTACCAGGTGGTCTATGCCATTCGGGAATCCCGGCTGGAGCGGGGCTTGATCTGGGCCGGCGCGAATGACGGCCCGGTGCACGTGACCCGGGACGGCGGGAAGACCTGGACCAATGTGACGCCCAAGGATCTTCCCCCGGACGGGCGGGTGCAGAACATCGAACCGTCACCGCGCAGCGCAGCCAGGGCCTACATCGCCGTCAATCGGTTCCTGCTCGGCGATGAACAGCCGTACATCTACCGTACCAACGACTACGGAAAGACCTGGACCCGCCTCACCACCGGTCAGAATGGGATCCCCGCGGACTACCCCACGCGCGTGGTGCGCGAAGATCCGGCCCGTGAGGGCCTGCTCTACGCGGGCACCCAGTACGGCATGTTCGTCTCCTTCGACGACGGCGCCCACTGGCAGCGCTTCCAACAGAACCTGCCCGGGACTCCGGTGACCGACATCAAGGTGGTCGGTAGCGACCTCGCCATCTCGACCATGGGTCGCTCGTTTTGGGTCATGGACGACGTGCAACCGCTCCGGGAGCTGTCGCAGCAGGTCGCGTCCAAGCCGCGCCACCTGTTCCAGCCGCGGGATGCCCACCGTATGCGGTACAGCGCCGGTTTTGGGTTCGGACCCCAGCCGCCCGCCGATCCCCAGTACATCCGGCCTGGCGCCATTGTCGACTACTACTTGGCGCAGCCACCGGCCGGTGAGGTGAAGCTCGAGATCCTCGATGCCCGCGGTAACACGATTCGCGTGTTCTCCAGCGAGGAGGGCGGGACCGGGAGCCAGATGCCGCAGGGCATGCGCGCGCCCGTCATCGTGCAGGCCGGCTCACCCCGTCTCGAAAAGCGCGCCGGCATGCACCGGTTTATCTGGGACCTGGCCCACCCGGGGGCCTGGGACACCAATCCGCAGCGCGCCGGGGGCGGCGGGCCCCTGGCGGTACCGGGGAGCTACCAGGTCCGGCTGAGCGCCGGCGACTGGAGCGAGACCAAGTCGTTCCGGGTCCTGGTGGACCCGAGGGTGGCCCAGGATGGCGTGACCCTTGCCGACCTGGAGGGCCAGCTGGACCTGAGCTTCAAGGTCCGCGATGCCCTGGGTGAAGCCCGTATGGCGCTCCAGCGCGTACAGGACGCCAAGAAAGGCCTGCAGCAGAACAGCGACGGCTGGCGCCGCCTCGATACCATCGAGGCGCAGTTGGCCACGGCCTCGGCCAATGGCATCCGCTACCCCCAGCCCATGTTGATCGATCAAATCGCGTATCTGTACCGGATGATCGCGCAGAGCGACCAGAAGGTGGGTCGCGACGGCCTCGAACGGTACGAGGAGCTGCGAAAGCAGTTGGACGGACTAGTACAGCGGATTGCGGGAGCGGTTGACGGGAGTCGTTGAGGGCGGGAGTGGCGGCAGAAGCGGCAGGGGCGGCAGAGGAGTCGGTTAGGACCCGTCTTCTGCCGCCTCTGCCGCTTCTGCCGCCTTCTCAGTCCTCACAAAACCTGCACGACAACCCCGCAGCCACCCGCTCGTCGCCCGGGCGGGACTCCCCGCACTCCGGACAAGCCGTTGCCGCCAGAGGCTTCCCGGCCGACTCCTTGGGAAGCGGCTGGTCCACGTCTTGCGGCTCGTAGGGGATTCCCCGCAGGTCCCGCTGGCGCCAGCGGCGCCCAGAGCTTCGTCGGTACATAACTGCACCACCCAGGTCAAAGGCCGTCTCCCGGTAGCTTAAACCGGCCTCGCGCATAGCTCAAGTGTCGTCTGTAAGTTGTTACGTTACAATACTATACGGCCTACGCAGCGACTTCTTGCACGGCGCGGATGAAGTCCGGAATCTCGAACGGCTTTCTCAGGATGGGACGGCCGGTGCGGGTGAGGAACTCCTGGACCTCCGGGTCGTCGAACCAGGCGCTCACGAACATGACGTGCTTGGCAACCTCGGGGTGGCGGACCTCGAGGAGCTGGTACAGCCGAATGCCGTCCATCACCGGCATCATGATGTCGCAGATGACCGCTCGGAACGCCTCACCCTCCAGCTTGGCCAGGGCATCCAGCCCGTTTTCCGCCGTAGCGACCTCGAAACCCGACCGGCGCAGCACCCGGGCGAGGCCTTCGCGAACCTCGTGATTGTCGTCCACCAGCAGGACGCCAAGGGGGGAGTCGCTCACGGTACCCTCTCACCGTCGGGGCGTGATTCCGGAGGCGGCTGATCCGAAAGGAGGGAGCCAGCCACGTAGCCGAGCACACGGCCATCGGCATAGAGAGCCCACCACCCGGCCTGCCGGTCCGTGACCCGGACCGAGGACCCCGGACGGAGCACCCGGACAACACGCGTCCCCAACGCTCGCCCTTCCCGCACGTTGGCCCAATCCAGGATCCACCTGATCTCCGTGACCAATGAATCCCGGGGAGCCGCGGGTACCGCCGCCATGACTTGCGTGGTATCAGGAGCCACGGGCACTTCCGGCACCGGGACTGGCGCTTCCACCGTAACCGCCTGTGGCTGCTGGGGTTCCGCCATGGCCACTGGCGCAGGGGGGGGTGGCGGACCGGGCGCGCGATCGCGAAGCGCGGCCAGCACCAGCGCCGGGACGGCGAAGGCCACCAGGAGGGTCACCACCATGTACGGCGCGCGCCGGCCGGGGCGCGAGACGCCGCAATACGGGCACATCGTGGCGCCGGACAGGACCTTCCGGGAGCAGCGGCGACACTCGGTCAGGGCGCCGCCCTCGCCCTGCACGAAGCGGAACTGGGAGAGGAGGGTTCCGCACTGGGGGCATTTCGACGCCACACTGGAGACGGTGTGGCCACAACCGGGGCACTTGATGAGGCTCATTGTGGTTGCCGCGCGCATCTAATCTGCGCAGTAACGCCGCTCGAAGCTAGCATGGTCGACACGACAGGGGATGGAAGGTGATGGAAGACGATGGAGGAGGATGGAGGTTAGGCCGTCCGTCCATCCCCCGGCCGCAGCAACCAGAACGCCAGCCCCAGCCCGCACCAGACCCCGAACACCATCCATTCGACCCCAGAAAAGGATCCAGGAATCAGCGGCGTCGCTTTCATCAGGACGATCGCCGCGCCGACGATCGCGCCCACCGTCGCGAGCGCCCGCTCCCCCGGCGCACGGCGGCCTCGCAACAAGAACGCGACGCAGGCGGAGCACCAGCCCACGCCGACGGCCATGGACCCCACTTCCGAGATGGGCACCAGCACCGCGTCGCCCAGGAGAGACGCTACCGCCGTGAGACTCGCCAGGAGGAGGATGGCGCCGGCCGGAGTGCCGAATCGCGGATGCACGCCGCCGAGCGAGCCACGCACCAGCCCGCGGCGCCCGATGGCGTACATGAGGCGCGTGGCGGCCACGAAGTTCCCGTTGTAGACCTTGAACAGGGACAGGAATGCGCCGGCCAGGATGAGCTGCGCGATGGCCCGTGATCCGAAGGCACGCTCGAAGGCGGTCTCGGTGCCGACCCGCCCGGCTACCACCTCGCGCCAGGGATACACGTAACTCACCACCACCACGATCAGCACGTAGAACACCAGGCCGGCAACCACGGCAGCCTGCATGGCGCGCCCGAAGTTCCGTGGATCGAATCCCGGCTTCGCCTCTTCCGACCCCTTGGCAACCGATTCGAAGCCCGTCATGAAGTAGGGGACGATCTGCAACACCAGAAGCGTCGAAACCACCGCGCCCACGCCTCCCGGCCGGGCGAACGCCGGGGCCAGGTTGGCGGGGTTTCCCCGGGCGAACCCCAACGTCACGAACACCGCGAAGATCGCCAGCAGGCCGAACGTGGTCACGTCCTGGAAGACACCGCTCAACCGGATGCCCCGGTAGTTGATCGCCGCGATCAGGACGGTCAGGACCAGACCTACCACGACCCGCGGCAGGTAGATCGGATGCCCGGCCAGAGCGTACAGCTCCATCGTGTTGAGCGCCGGAACGATGCGTGCCAGGAGATTGCCGATCGCCACCGCCTCCCACGGACAGACGATGGCGTAGGCCAGCACCATGATCCATCCCGTGGCGAAGCTCAGGAACCTGGGGAAGACGTCGTTGGTGTACGCGATCTCCGCGCCGGCGTCCGGGATATCCCGCACCAACCGCCCGTAGGTGGCGGCGATCGGCAACAGGAGCACCCCGCCGATGAGGAACCCCAGGGCGGCCCCGCCGGGCCCGCCCCGGCCCAGCCAGTCGTCCATGATGACGAGCCACCCCACCCCCACCATCGAGCCGAACCCGAAGGCGAAGTACTCGACCGTGGAGAGGGTCCGGTGAAGCGCCGGCTTCAACGCCTGGTCGTGATCTCGATGGCGCCGATCGGGTGCCCGGTGCCGTACCTGGTGGTCGCGTCCCTGGCGTTGAGGAAGCGCACCTCTTTGACGCGGTCGGTTGACACGTTGCTCAGCTCGTCCACGCCGCCCGTGCGGATGCCGTCGACGTAGACCACGATGCCGGCGCCCTCGTTCAACCCGCCGGAAGAAATCCCCCGGGCGTTGGTGAGCCAGGCGGGACGCAGGCTCTTGACCAGCTCGTACGCGTCGCCGGCGGGGTTCTTGGTGATTTCCTCTTCGGTGATGAGGTTACGATTGCGCCGGCCCTGAGCCTCCGCGGCGGAGACCCCCAGGGCCACCTGGAGCAGGAACAATGCGGCGACGGCATGACGCAGCTTCATAGCTCCCTCCCGACAGTCGGCACGACTGCGGTTAACGGTAAGGGTGAGGGGTTGAGGGTTTCTGAAAGCTGCGCCACAACCGCCCGGGCATCAAGCCGGACGGGAGGGCTCGTCGATCCCCGCCGCCGGCTCCCAATCCGAAGGCGCACCGCCGCTGTCGCGCACCCGCTGCTGGATCAGCTCCCACCGCGCGTCCACTTCGCGCTGGATGAAGGCCTCGTGCTGCTCGGTCAGATGACGGAACCGCCCCTGCTTGTGGAGGTACGGGCCCACGGCCTCCGGCGACGGATCGAGCGTCACCCGCCAGAGCCCGCCGCCTTCCACCTCCACCAGCGGGAAGACGCGGCAGCCCACGGCCATGCGGGCCAGCTCGATGGTCTCCTCGTCGGCGTACTTCCAGCCGGGCGGGCAGGGAGAGAGGATGTGCAGAAACCGCGTGCCCCTAATGGCGTGCGCCTTGTGGACCTTCTCGATCAGATCCAGCGGATAGGCCACCGTCGCCGTCGCCAGGTAGGGGATCCGATGCGCCGCCATGATCGCCAGCATGTCCTTCTTCGGGCTGGCTTCCGGATGGCCTTCCGGCGTCGTCGTGGTCCACGCACCCCACGGCGTCGCCGAGGA
>Ga0209320_10001114_pt1 | contig 13954 bp, 22 predicted proteins | sample Rifsed13ft4_FD_184008 | JGI IMG/M metagenome (GOLD analysis project Ga0209320, IMG submission 184008) | Soil microbial communities from Rifle, Colorado, USA - sediment 13ft 4 (version 2) | ecosystem: Environmental > Terrestrial > Deep subsurface > Rock core/Sediment | place: Rifle, Colorado... | reverse complement strand
TTCCGGGGTCAAGAAGGGCGACGTGGTGCGGGCCGTCATCGTCCGCACCGCCAAGGAGTACGGCCGCCCCGATGGTAGCCACATCCGCTTCGACGAGAACGCGGCCGTGCTGATCACGCCGCAGGGCAGCCCGCGCGGGACTCGAATCTTCGGACCGGTCGCGCGCGAGCTGCGAGAGCGCAACTACATGAAGATCGTGTCGCTCGCCCCGGAGGTCCTGTGAGATGAATATCAGGAAGGGCGATACGGTGGTTGTGCTCGCCGGCAAGGATCGCGGCAAGCGTGGAACCGTCGAGCGCGTTGAGCGCACGAAGCGCGGACTCGGGGTCGTGGTTCCCGGCATCAACATGGCGAAGCGGCACAAGCGCCCGCAGAGCCGCACCCAGCAGGCCGGGATCCTGGACATCCCGGTGCCGCTTCACATCTCAAACGTGCAGGTCGTGTGCCCGCGTTGCGACAAGCCGACGCGCATCGGCCACGCCCTTCTCGAGGAGGGTGCTCGCCGCATCCGGGTCTGCAAGCACTGCGGCGAGCAGATCGAGGTGACGAGTTGAGCCCCGAGAAGAAGACACCCGTGGCGCGCGCCCCCAAGGCCGCAAAGCCCGCCAAGGCGGCCCAGCCCACACGGGCAACGGGGGCAGCCAAGGCAACGAATGCCCCCAAGGGCGCGGAGTCCACGGAGGCAGCGGTGAAGAGCGCGGCAAAGGCGGAGACGGCTTCGACCAAGGCGTCTGCGGCTCCCGCCGCTCCCACGCTCGCCCGCAGCGGTCTGCGGATGCGCTACATCGACGACGTTGTACCGGCGCTGCAGCGCGAGTTCGGCTACGCCAACCCGATGCAGATCCCGCGCGTCGACAAGATCGTCGTCAACATCGGCCTCGGGGAAGCGATCCAGAACGCCAAGGCGCTCGACGCCGCGGTGGCTGATCTGGCGCAGATCACCGGCCAGAAGCCGATTGTTACGCGCGCCAAGCGATCGATCGCACAGTTCCGCCTGCGCACCGGGATGCCGATCGGCGCCAAGGTGACGCTTCGCGGACTGCGGATGTACGACTTCCTCGAGCGAACGGTGCGGTTGGCGCTCCCGCGCATCCGCGACTTCCGAGGCATCACGCCGCGATCTTTCGACGGTCGCGGCAACTTCAGCATCGGGCTGCGCGAGCAGCTCGTCTTCCCCGAGATCGACTACGACAAGATCGATCGGCTTCGCGGCCTTGAGATCAGCATCGTGACCACGGCAAAGACCGATGAGGAGGGGCTCAAGCTCCTCGAGTTACTCGGCATGCCGTTCCAGGCCAGTTAGCGAGGAGAGCCGAGTGGCCAAGAAGTCCATGATTGCGAAGTCGCGGCGAGCGCCGCGCTTCCCGGTCCAGCAGCACAATCGATGTGCCGTGTGTGGGCGCCCGCGCGCTTACATGCGCCGTTTCGCGTTGTGCCGAATCTGCTTCCGGGAGCGCGCCCTCGAAGGCCAGCTGCCGGGCGTGACCAAGTCGAGCTGGTAGCGCGACGCAACTACCGCCGAACGGCGGCCAGATCAGCGACAGGCGCCCACCGCGCGGATGCGGGACGCGAACCACCGCCGAGGAGATATGACACCTAGATGAACGTCACCGACCCGATCGCCGACATGCTGACCCGCATTCGCAACGCGAGTGCGGCACGGCACCGCGAGCTGACCATGCCATCGTCCCGGGTGAAGCGCGAGATCGCGCGGATCCTTACCGACGAGGGCTTCATCGAGTCGTTCACGACCGCCCAGGACGGCGTCGTGGAGCTGCTCAGCGTCCGGTTGAAGTACGTCGAAGGACATACCCCGGTGATGAGCGGCCTGAAGCGAATCAGCAAGCCGGGATTGCGGGTCTACGCTCGCAAGACCGAGATCCCGCGCGTTCTGGGCGGGCTCGGCCTGGCAATCCTCTCCACTTCCCGCGGGATCATGACCGGCCAGCAGGCCCGGAAGCTGAACCTCGGCGGCGAAGTCCTGTGTTACGTCTGGTAGGAGCGAAGGCAATGTCACGAATCGGTCGACTGCCCATTCCGCTTCCCGCCGGCGTGGAGGTGAGCCTGGAGGGTCGCGCGCTGAGCGTGCGCGGGCCACTCGGCACCCTGGAGCGAGAGATCCACCCGGAGATGCAGCTGGAGCAGGCATCGGGGGAGCTGCGGGTCATCCGTCCCACGGACGAGCCGCGTCACCGCGCGCTGCACGGATTGACTCGCTCGCTGGTGGCGAACATGGTCGCGGGTGTCACGACCGGGTTCACCAAGGGGCTCGAGATCAGCGGCGTCGGGTACCGAGCGCAGCTGCAGGGCACCAAGCTGGTGCTGGCGCTGGGGTACTCCCACCCGGTTGAGGTGGATGCGCCCGAGGGGATCACCTTCCAGGTCGAGACACCCACCCGCCTGGCCGTGTTCGGCGCCGACAAGGAGCTCGTCGGCCAGACGGCGGCATACATTCGGTCGCGGCGCAAGCCCGAGCCGTACAAGGGCAAGGGGATCCGCTACGCCGGTGAAGTGGTTCTTCGCAAGGCCGGCAAGGCCGGCAAGGTCGGAGGCGCGAAGTAGCCATGAATACACCATCACGCGACGCCCTGCGACGGAAGCGGCACGAACGCCTTCGGCTCAGGATCTCCGGAAGCACCGAACGGCCACGCCTCTCCGTCTTCCGCAGCGCGAAGTACATCTATGCCCAGGTGGTGGATGACACCACTGGCAACACCCTGGCGGCCTCATCGAGCCGCGAGGCGGCCCTGGGTGGCGGTCCGGGCAAGATCGCGGCGGCGCACGCTGTTGGCCGCGCGATTGCCGAGCGGGCGAGGGCGGCTGGCGTTTCGGCCGTGGTCCTCGACCGCGGCGGCTATCGATATCACGGGCGGGTTCGCTCGCTCGCCGAGGGCGCCCGCGAGGGCGGCCTCGACCTGTAGCGGAGGAATCATGGCTCGCATCGATCCAACAAAACTCAATCTGGAAGAGAAGGTCGTCCAGATCAACCGGGTTGCCAAGGTCGTCAAGGGCGGTCGCCGCTTCAGCTTCAGTTCCGTGGTGGTCGTCGGCGACGGCAACGGGATCGTGGGTGTCGGTCTCGGCAAGGCTGGAGAGGTTCCCGAGTCGATCCGCAAGGGTGTCGAGGATGCCAAGAAGAACCTCGTGAGAGTTCCCCTCGTCGGGGCCACCATTCCGCACGCGGTGACCCGCGACTTCGGGGCGAGCACCGTCATGCTGCGGCCCGCCTCGCAAGGGACGGGCGTCATCGCCGGCGGCTCGGTCCGCGCCGTCGCCGAGGCGGCCGGGATCCGCGACCTGCTCAGCAAGTCGATGGGCAGCAACAACCCGATCAACGTGGTACGCGCGACGGTGAAGTGCCTGGCCGCTCTCCGCTCCGCGGACGAGATCGCCGCAGCTCGGGGCAAGACCGCGGAGCAGCTGCTTGGCAAGCGAGGCGCCGAGGCGGCTCGCAAGCCGCACGAGGTCATTGCGCGACCCGCGCCGGCCTTCCCGTTCGGAGGCTCACGTGGCCGATAAGAGGGTGGCGCAGGACGCCGGTACAATGCTTCGCGTCACCTGGGTCAAGTCGACGATCGGCCACAGGGCCGGAGCGCGAGGCACCGTCCGCGCGCTCGGACTGCATCGGCTCCACCAGACGATCGAGCTCGCCGACACGCCGGTCAACCGCGGGATGCTCCGCCGCGTCGCCTTCCTGGTGACGGTCGAGGAGCCGCGTGCCGGCGTGGCCGCCACCGAGAAGGACGCCTGATGAAACTGCACGATCCACGCCCGAACAAGGGTGCGCACAAGCCGTCGCGTCGCCTTGGGCGCGGCCACGGGTCCGGGCGCGGAAAGACCGCCGGGCGCGGAACCAAGGGCCAGAAGTCGCGAGCCGGTGGAGGCATTCCGGCCTGGTTCGAGGGCGGCCAGACGCCCCTCCACATCCGGACGCCGAAGCTCCACGGCTTCAAGAACCGATTCCGCGTGGAGTACGCGGCCATCAACCTGGCGCGGCTCAGCGACGTGGCGCCCGGCACCCTGATCACGCCGGACGTGCTTCGTCACGACGGCCTGCTTCGCGACCAGAAGACGCGTCCGCAGCCGGTCAAGATCCTTGGCGGCGGCGAGGCGCCCCGCGGCGTCACGATTCACGCTCATGCCTTCACGCAGTCGGCGGTCGAAAAGCTTGAGTCGGCCGGTAGCGTGGCGCAGCTGATCAGCTGGCCGGATGGGGCCCCCGTTGAGCGCACCGACGAGACCAGTGTCGAGGCACCGCCGAGCGAGCCGATCTCCGCGGAAGCCGCAGCTGCCGAGCCGGAGGCGTCGGCCGAGGCCGACGTACCGGTCGCCACCGACGAGAGCGAGAGCGAGTCCTAGCCTTGATCGAGTCGCTGGTCACCGCCTTCCGCGCACCGGACATCCGGCGCAAGATCCTCTTCACGCTCGGGATCCTGCTCGTCTTCCGTGCCCTGACCAACGTGCCCGTAGCCGGTGTCAATCAGGAAAACCTGGCGGACCTGTTCAACTCGAACCAGCTGCTCGGCCTGCTCGACCTCTTCTCGGGCGGCGGCCTGGCGACCGCGTCGATCATCGGGATGGGGGTCAACCCGTACATCAACGCCAGCATCATCATGCAGCTGATGCAGGGGGTCATCCCCAGCCTCGGCGAGCTTGCGCGCGAGGGCGAGTACGGCCGCAACCGGCTGAACCAGTACACCCGCCTGCTGACGGTGCCGATGGCGTTCGCCCAGGGCTACGGCTTCTCCGTCCTGCTCCAGGCGAACAACGTCATCCCCCCGTCACCGCTCTTCAGCTTCGAGACGCTGACGCTGCTCGTGTCGTTCACCGCGGGCACGATCCTGCTCATGTGGCTTGGCGAGCTGATCAGCGAGCGCGGTCTCGGGAATGGCATCAGCTTCATCATCTTTGCGGGCATCGTCGGCCGGCTGCCGCACAGCGCGGAGCCGGTCGTCTCGGGCCCCGACGGGCTGATCAAGATCATCCCGTTCATCATCATCGCGATCGTCGTCATCGCCGGGGTCGTCTTCATCAACGAAGGCCAGCGTCGGATCCCGGTGCAGTACGCGAGCCGCGTTCGCGGACGGCGCATGTACCAGGGCCAGACCCAGTACCTGCCGCTGAAGGTGACCATGGCCGGCGTGATCCCGATCATCTTCGCGATCAGCATCCTCCTCTTCCCGGCGCAGATCGCCCAGTACTTCACCGCGTCGTCGATCGACTGGGTCCGCTCGGCCGCCGAGTTCGTCGTCGCCAATCTGAGCTCCAGCAACCCGCTGGTGTATGGCGTGCTGTACTTCATGCTGGTCGTCTTCTTCACCTACTTCTACACGGCCTTCCAGTTCCGGCCCGATCAGACGGCCGACTATCTGCGGAAGAACGGCGGCTTCATCCCGGGAATCCGGCCGGGTAAACCGACCGAGGAGTTTCTGGGGCGGGTCACCAACCGGATCACGCTCGGCGGCGCCCTCTTCCTGGCGTCCCTCGCCGTGCTGCCCCTCCTCGTTTCGACGGCCATCCCGGGCACGAGCGGCCTGCAGCTCGGTGGCACGAGCATCCTGATCGTGGTCAGCGTGGTGGTCGAAACGATGAAACAGCTCGAGGCGCAGATGTTGATGCGTCACTACGAGGGCTTCATCCGGTGACCGGGGCGGGCCACGGCCCGACGGCGTCGCACAACGGGCGACGGATCCTCCTGCTGGTCGGCCCGGTCGGCGCCGGCAAAGGGACCCAGGCAGCCGCCATGAGCGCGGAGCTCGGTCTCGTCCATCTTGCCTCGGGCAACCTCTTTCGCCAGGCGCTCCGCGACGGAAGCGAACTTGGTGAGCGCGCCCGTGCCTACATGGAACGGGGTGATCTGGTGCCCGATGACATCACCATCGGCATGTTCATGGAGAAGCTCGCGGCGCCGGCCGCTTCGAACGGCGCCATCCTCGATGGTTTCCCGCGAACGGTCACTCAGGCCCAGGCGCTCGACGCCACGCTGGCGGAGCGTGGACAGCGCATCGAGCGGGTGATCTCCATCGAGGTGCCGGTCGAGGAACTCGTGGCCCGCGTGGCGGGACGGCGGGTCTGCCCGTCGTGCGGCACGCCGTACCACCTCGCCGGGGAGCCCCCCAGTGTCCCCGGGCACTGCGATCGGGACGGGACGACGCTCATCCAGCGCGACGATGACCGCCCCGAGGTGGTGCGGGCACGCCTCGCCAAGCAGGTCGCGCCGATGCTCGAGGTGCTGGAGCACTACGACCGGGCGGGGATCGTGCATCGCATCGACGGGACGCTGTCGATCCCCACGGTGACGCGCGCGATCCTGGACGAGCTGACCGGCCCCGCAGGTCGCTGAGCCATGGGGATCCCGGCCCGCGGTAGCGCGGTCACCATCAAGCGTCCCGAAGAGATCGCCAGCATGCGCCGCGCCGGTGCGATCCTGGTTGATGTGCTCGAGGCCCTTGAGCGCGAACTTCGACCGGGGATCACGACTGCAGCCCTGGACCGCATTGCCGAGGAGATCATCATCGATGCCGGTGCCGTCCCCTCGTTCAAAGGCTACGGGACCAACCCGCCCTTCCCCGCCTCGATCTGCGCGTCGGTCAACGACGAGGTCGTGCACGGCATCCCATCACCGAGGCGGCTCCTCAACGAGGGGGACATCGTGGGCCTCGACGTCGGCTGCATCTGGCAGGGGTGGCACGCGGACTGTGCCCGGACGTGGCCGGTCGGCCGGGTGCCGCGCCGCACACAGGAACTGATCGACGCGACTCGCCGCGGGATGGAGGCGGGGATCGCGATGGCGGTCCCGGGAAACCGCCTGGGCGACATCGGTGCCGCCATCGAGGCGGTGGCGCATGAGCATGGTCTGGGAATCGTGCGACCGCTGGTGGGCCATGGCATCGGTCGCGCCATGCACGAGGCGCCGAACGTGCCGAACTACGGCAGGGCACGGACCGGGATGCGGATCGAGGCAGGCATGTGCTTCGCCATCGAGCCGATGTTCAATATCGGCGGGGACGGCGTCTACCTCCTCGACGATGATTGGACGGTCGCGACCGCTGATCGGAGCCTGTCGGCGCACTTCGAAAACACGATCGCCGTGGCCGACGGCGGGCCGCAGGTTCTGACCTCGCGGTGAGGCGTATCGGTCCGTGTAGCCCGTTGTCTGCTGGCGCGGGGTTCGTGTATACTCCACTGTCCGTGGGTCGCCGGTTGCGGCGGCCTTTCCGTGTGTGCAACACCCCGCGTCAATGATCAGATCGAAGGTGCGTAGCGCTTGGTGAAGAAAGATGCGATCGAGGTCGAGGGAGAAGTAATCCTTCCGCTTCCGAACGCGATGTTCAGGGTACGACTCGAGGATGGGCACGAGGTTCTCGCGCACATCTCCGGGAAGTTGCGCCAGAACTTCATCCGCATCACGCCAGGCGACACGGTTCGCGTCGAGCTGTCCCCCTATGACCTCACCCGAGGTCGCATCACCTACAGGATGAGATGAAGGTTTCTGCCTCGGTTAAGCCGCGATGTGAGCGATGCAAGGTGATCAAGCGCTCCGGCGTGGTGATGGTCATCTGCGTCGTCCCCAAGCACAAGCAGCGGCAGGGATAGGCGAGCCATGGCACGAATTGCCGGCGTCGACATTCCGCGAGACAAGCGGACGGTCATCTCGCTGACCTACATTCACGGAATCGGCCCCACGTCGGCGCGCCAGGTCATGGTCGCTGCGAACGTGGCAGAAGCGACGCGCGTGAAGGATCTCACCGAGGAAGAGGTCAACCGCATCCGCGAGGTGATCGACCGCCGCTTCAAGGTGGAGGGCGATCTCCGCCGCGAAGTGAGCATGAATATCAAGCGAATGATGGAGATCGGCTCCTATCGGGGCCTTCGTCATCGTCGCAATCTGCCCGTCCGCGGGCAACGCACCAAGACGAACGCCCGACAGCGTCGTGGACCGCGCAAGACGGTCGGCGTCCGGCGCAAGAAGTAGTCATCAACATCCGTCCCGGATTGCCACAGGAGATTCATGGCTGAGCGGAAGCGCGCGACGCGCACCAAGAAGCGAGAGAAGAAGAACGTGCCGGTCGGGCACGTGCATATCCAATCGACCTTCAACAACACGATCGTGACCATCACCGATCCGACCGGGAACACCGTGAGTTGGGGAAGTTCCGGGCTGGTCGGTATCAAGGGCTCCCGCAAGAGCACGCCGTACGCGGCTTCGCAGACGGCCGAAGGTGCCGCCCGCCGCGCCATGGAGCACGGGATGCGCCAGGTCGAGGTGTTCGTCAAGGGGCCCGGCGCGGGCCGCGAGCAGGCGATCCGCTCCCTCCAGACCGCAGGCCTGGAGGTGACCGCCATCACCGACGTGACGCCCATTCCGCACAACGGCTGCCGCCCGCCCAAGCGGCGCAGGGTCTGAGGCAGGGATGGCACGTTACACCGACCCGGTCTGCCGCATCTGCCGCCGCGAGGGGCTCAAGCTCTTCCTCAAGGGCAGCCGGTGCTTCAGCAAGAAGTGCGCGTTCGAGCGCCGCAGCACCCCGCCGGGGATGAACACTCAGCGACGCCGCAAGGTCAGCGAGTACGGCATCCAGCTGCGCGAGAAGCAGAAGGTGCGCCGCAGCTACTCCGTCCTCGAGAAGCAGTTCCGCAATTACTTCGAGAAGGCCGACCAGCGCACCGGGATGACCGGCGAGAACCTGCTGCGGCTGCTCGAGATGCGCCTCGACAACGTCGTCTTTCGGATGGGCTTCGCCCGCTCGCGGGCGGAGGCGCGCCAGCTGGTGACCCACGGCCACTTCAGCGTGAACGGCCGGCCCACCAATATCCCGAGCTTCAACGCCAAGGTTGGCGATCGGATCGAGGTCCGGGAGAGCCGCCGCGGTCGGCTGATCTTCCAGGTTGCCGTCGAGACGATGAAGGCGGCGCAGATCCCCGAGTGGGTGAGCGTCGATCCGTCAAAGCTTTCCGGTTCGGTACTCGCCGAGCCGCTCCGCGAGCAGATGCCGCTCGAATTCAACGAGCAGCTCGTCGTCGAGTACTACTCGCGCTAGCAGGAGTCTTACCCGTTCATGATCGAACTTGAATCCACGCCGACCACCCGCATCGAGGAGGTCGAGTCGCGCGGCAACCTCTCCGTCTTCGAGGTCAACCCCCTGGCCGACGGCTACGGGGTGACCCTCGGGAACGCGCTGCGGCGCGTCCTGCTGAACTCGCTGGAGGGGGCCGCCGTGACCTCCATCCAGGTGCACAAGGTCTTTCACGAGTTCAGCACCATCGACAACGTCAAGGAGGACCTCACCCAGATCGTCCTCAACATCAAGAAGCTGCGTCTGCGATCGTTCGCCCACCACGCCGTCACGCTCAAGCTGGTGAAGCACGGTGCCGGCCAGGTGACCGCGGCCGACATCGCCGAGACCGCGGATGTGGAGATCGTCAACCCCGATCTGGTGCTGCTGACGCTCGATTCCGACGCCGGGTCGATCGAGATGGACCTCACCGTCGAGACCGGGGTCGGATACCGCCCGGCTGAGCACGCCGAGGACCTGCCAATCGGCATCATCCCCGTTGACGCCATCTTCACGCCGGTGCGCCGCGTGAACTTCGTCGTCAGCGACACGCGGGTCGGGCAGATGACCAACTTCGACCGCCTGACCCTGGAGATCGAGACCGACGGCACGACCACCGCGCAGGCTGCCCTCTCCGAGGCCGCCGATATCCTGGTGCGTGAGTTCGGCCGCTTCACCGAGATCGGTCGCCGCGCGGCCATGGCCGATGATGCGATCCCGCAGGTCAGTGCCAATCTGCTCGAGGCTCCCATCGAGGAGCTCGATCTACCGATGCGTGCCTATAACAGCCTGAAGCGCAACAACATCACCAAGATCGGTCAGCTGCTGGCCCTCGGCGACGACGAGCTGCTCCGGATGCGCAACTTCGGCAAGAAGAGCCTTGACGAGATGAAGGAGCGCCTTGCTCTCCGCGGGTTTGCTCCCCCAGAGGCCGCCGCGTCGAATGCGGACGAGTCCGATCTCCCCGCCGCCGCCGAGCTGGACGAGGCGGCAGCCGCAGAACTCGACCGGGAAGGCTGATCCATGCCACATCGGTTGGCCGGTCGCAAGCTCGGTCGGGGGAGCGCTCACCGGTACCACATGCTGGACAACCTGGCGGTGGCGGTACTGCGCTACGAGAAGCTGAAGACCACCGAGGCGAAGGCCAAGGAGGTGCGCGGCATCGTGGATCGGATGATCACGCTGGCCAAGCGCGGAGATCTGTCTGCACGCCGGTCACTCATTGCATCAATGCCGCACGAGCCCCTCATCGTCGACAAGCTTATGGGTGAGCTCGCAGAGAAGTACGCGGACAGAGCGTCCGGGTACACGCGGATCGTGAAGATCGGGCAGCGTCTCGGTGACGCCGCGCCGATCGTGCAGATCGAGCTGGTCTGACCGGCTCGCAGAACCAGGTCGCAATGATCTCGCCCGGGTTGCAGCGATGCGCGCGAGCGGTGATTGCCTACGACGGAACCGACTTCGCCGGCTCCCAGCTCCAGCCGAACGCTCGGACGGTGCAGGGGGAGTTGGAGGAGGCGCTTAACAGACTGACCGGCGAGCGGGTGCGAGTCCGCTTCGCCGGGCGAACCGATGCCGGGGTGCACGCCACCGGCCAGGTCGCGGCCTTCTGTATCGCTCGCCGCCGGCGCGGTGAGGGGATCAGTTGGCCGGAATTGCGGCGAAGGCTGAATGCCATGCTGCCGCGTGACCTGGCGGTACGATCACTCCGCGCCGCGCCCCCGGGATTCGACCCGCGGCGCGACGCTCGTCTCCGGGTCTACCGCTACCGCGTCAGGATGGCGGGCGACAAGCGGCCGACGGACCGGCATCGGACGCTCGAGATTGGCGACCGGCTCAACGTGGCGGCCATGCGGGCCGCCGCCGCGGAGCTCCTCGGCGAACGCGACTTTGCGGCGCTCGGGAGCGACCTGCGGGGACGGACAGTGAGGCACCTCACGGAGGTGTCGATCGTCCGCCGCGGAACCAGCGTGGAGATCCGTGTCACGGCGAACGCCTTCCTGCGGCGCATGGTGCGCAGCATTGCGGCCCTCCTCCTCGAGGCGGGACGCGGGAGGTTGACACCGGGCGAAGTTGCCGGGATGCTCGACGCCGGGAAGCGTGCCCTCGATGGGCGGGCGGCTCCGGCATGCGGGCTGACGCTCGAGCGGGTCATCTATTCGAATACGGGTTCGGCCACCGATAGCCGGGGCCGCGCGGAACAGGGCGAGAGGACGAGAGTGTGAAGACGTACGCAGTCAAGGCGAGCGAGATCGAGCGGCGCTGGTGGCTGGTCGACGCGAGCGACCAGACGCTTGGGCGGCTGGCTACCCGCATCGCCACGCTGCTCGAAGGAAAGCACAAGGCGATCTACTCGCCCCACCTGGATACGGGAGACCACGTGGTGGTCCTGAATGCCGCGAAGATCAAGGTGACCGGCAACAAGCTGACCCAGAAGCAGTACTACCGACACTCGAACTATCCAGGGGGCCTGAAGCAGGAGAGCCTCGCATCGCTGCTCGAGCGGAAGCCGGAGCTCGTCATCGAGCGAGCCGTCAAGGGGATGCTCCCGCAGAATCGGCTCGGCCGGGCAATGTTCAAGAAGCTCAAGGTCTACGCAGGAGCGGACCACCCACACCAGGCCCAGCAGCCGACCGCTGCCGAGCTGTAACGAGGATAATCAACACGTGAGCACGAGCTACGTCTACGGCACCGGGCGGCGCAAGGAAGCCACCGCCCGCGTTCGCCTCCTTCCCGGCGATGGCAGCATCGTCGTGAACGGCAAGGACGCTGCGGACTACTTCGGCGGGACCGCCGGGCTGGCGCAGCTGCGGCTTCCCTTCCGCGTGACCGAGACGGAAGGCCGCTACTCCGCCAGCGTGCTGGTGGCCGGTGGCGGATTCTCGGGCCAGGCCGGCGCCATTCGGCACGGCATCGCCCGTGCGCTGGTCAGCGCACACCCCGATTCGCGCGGCGCACTCCGGGCGGCGGGCATGCTGACGCGCGACCCGAGGGCCAAAGAGCGCAAGAAGTACGGCCTCAAGCGGGCGCGCAAGGCGCCGCAGTACACCAAGCGCTAGCACGGCACCGACCACCGGCACGATGCAGCACAAAGGGACCCCGGCAAGTTCGCCGGGGTCCCTTTGGTATCATCGGATCCCTTGCTAGACGCCATCACGGACTTCTTCGAGACCTTCCTGCGCGGCAGTTGGACGGCGCTCATCGACATTGCCCTCGTGGCGATCCTCATCTACTGGATGTTCATCCTGATCCGTGGAACGCGGGCGCTGCGCATCGTCATCGGGCTGACGATGGTCTACCTGGTCTACCTGGTGGCCGACGCTGCCGACCTGCGGCTCCTGTCGAACCTGCTGCAGACCGGGGCCGTGGTCGGCCTGTTCGCGATCGTGGTCGTATTCCAGCCCGAGCTGCGGCGGGGGCTCGAGCAGATCGGACGATTTGGGTCGTTCAACCGGTTCTTCGTCAGCGCCGACGTCTCGTCAGCCGAGCGGGTGGCACGCGAGATCAGCCGTGCGGCACGCCTGATCGCCGGATCGCGGCACGGCGCGCTGATCGTCCTGGAGCGGGAGACCGGCCTGGCCGACCTGGCCGAGTCGGCGGTGCTGCTGCATGCGGACCTGCGCGCGGAGCTGCTCGCCACGCTCTTCTACACCGGGACGGCGCTGCACGATGGCGCGGTGATCGTCACCGGCGAGAAGATCCTGGCCGCGGGGGTCGTCCTGCCGCTCTCGCAGAACGTCCTGGACTCGGAACGCTACGGCACGCGTCATCGGGCCGCCATCGGGATCAGCGAGCAGTCGGACGCGATCATCGTGGTCGTCAGCGAAGAGACCGGATCGGTGTCGCTGGTGCTGCGCGGGCGCATCGAGCGCAACCTCACCGAGGAACAGCTGCGCCGGCGAATCCTGAACCTGATCCGCCCCCAGCAGCCGCGCCGCCAGGCACCCCTGCTGCGGCGCACGCTGGAGGGCCGCTGGGGAGTCCCCGCCGACGATGACACGCAGCCGATCGACCCCGAGGAGCGGGTGGTCATCCCCGCACCGGATGACGCCCTGCCCTCCGGCGGCGAGCCCGCGGCGGTCGGTGGAGCAGCGGAGCGGAAGCGTCCATAGATGAGCTGGCTTATACGCAACTGGCCGCTCAAGTTCGGCGCCCTGGTGCTGGCCACCATCCTGTACACCGGCCTCGTCTTCTCCGGTTCGTTCTCGGAGCAGACCTTTCCCGGCGTACCGATCGTGACCCTCGGCCAGCCCGAGGGCTCCTACCTCATGACCCAACAGCTCGATACCGTCGACATCCGCTACCGCATCGCGGCCGATGCTCCCGCGCGCGTAACGGTCGACTCGTTCGCCGTGACCGTCGACCTGAGCGGCTATGACATGGACCTTGCGCCCCAGCGCCAGTCCCTGCCCCTCCGGGTGCGTGCCGTGAGCGATGGCCTCACCATCCTCGAGTACGAGCCGGGTGCGGTGTCGGTCTCGATTGACGTGCTTCGCGAGCGCGAGGTCCGGGTCACGGTTGACTCGGGGGAGGTACCTCCAGGCCTGGAGATCGGGACCCCGCAGCTGGGCGACCGCCTGGTCACGGCGAGCGGTCCGGCCAGCCTTCTCGCGCGCGTGGATCATGCGGTGGCGCGCGTGCGCATCGATCAGTCGGGCATCGACGTGTCGGCCCAGGTCGAGCTCGACCCGGTGGACGTGGATGGCCGTACCGTGGCCTCGGTCGAGCTCACCCCCTCAACGACGCACGTGGAGATCGACGTGAGCACGGTGGAGACGAGCAAGACGGTGCCGGTGCGGCCGATCCTGTCCGGCACGCCGGCACCCGGCTACGAGATCGCCAGCGTCGCCGTGGACCCGGCGGTGATCACGCTCCTCGGTTCCCCCGAGGCTCTCGCG
>Ga0209320_10001110_pt1 | contig 13983 bp, 14 predicted proteins | sample Rifsed13ft4_FD_184008 | JGI IMG/M metagenome (GOLD analysis project Ga0209320, IMG submission 184008) | Soil microbial communities from Rifle, Colorado, USA - sediment 13ft 4 (version 2) | ecosystem: Environmental > Terrestrial > Deep subsurface > Rock core/Sediment | place: Rifle, Colorado... | reverse complement strand
GACTTAGGTCGTGATGACGTTTTCAAAGTAGATGTAAAAGAAGGTTTCTCTTTCTTTAACACTGATCCGGAACATACTGATAAAGTAATGGAAGTATTGAACAACGTACAATTAGAAGGACGTAGAATCAATGTTGAAATTTCTAAAAACGATGGTGGCGGAAGACGTGACCATAACGGAAGAAGTTCTGGTGGAAGTTTTGGTGGCGGAAGAAGTTCAGCTCCAAGAAGAGAAGGTAGTTTTGCACCAAGAAGAGAAGGTTCTGGCGGTGGTGGTTTCAGAAGCGATAGAAATTCAGCTCCAAGAGAAGGTGGATTTGGCGGAAGAAGCTCAGCTCCAAGAGAAGGTGGTTTCGGAGGAAGAAGTTCAGCTCCAAGAGAGGGTGGTTTTTCTGACAGAGCACCAAGAGAAGGTAGTTCTGATAGAGCACCAAGACGTTCTGAAAGCTTTGGTGATGCACCAAGACCAAGAAGACCAAGAAAAGACTAACATTCATTGTTAATTTTCTTATAATTATAATAGGAAACTACAAAATATTCAATCCCCTTTATTACTTTTAAAGTTTTAAATGAGTTTATGAAATATTTTGTAGTTTTCTTTTTTTTAGTACTTTCCAAGGCTGCTATCGCACAAGATATACAGTCCTCTCAAAAGGTTAACGGTATTATTATTAACAACAATACTAGACAACCTTTGCCCTATGTAAATATCATCAACATTAATAAAGTAAGAGGTGCAACTACCGATTCGAGAGGATATTTCGAAATCGATGTGCAACCAAATGATACTTTACATTTTACAATCCTGGGATACCAATCCTTAAGAGTTCGAGTTACAAACGACTGGATAAAAAACAAAAGCACCAAAATTCAACTTACCGAAAAAGCTATTGCGCTGGAAGAAGTAATCATCAGACCTTTTAATTTAACGGGATATCTGGAAGTGGATTCAAAATTGATTCCAATGAAAGAAAACTATCGTTACAGTATTTCCGGCTTAACACAAGGTTACGAAGCGGGTGAATATTCTCCAAATGCATTTGGAAGAGTATTGGGTTCCATCTTTAATCCTACTGATATGCTTTATAATTTCTTTGGAAAAAATCCAAAAGAACTCAAAAAGCTAAAAGAAATGAAGAAAGATGATACGGTCCGAAATCTGTTAGAATCCAAATTTGACAGAGAAACAATTTCGGTACTTCTTGGAGTAGACAAAAATGAATTAGCCGAAATTTTGCAACGTTGCAATTATTCCGAAGCTTTTATACAAACAGCAAATGATTTACAAATCATGGACGCCATAAGTGGCTGTTATGAGGAATATAAAATTCTAAAGAAAAAATAAGATTTCAGTTTAGATTTTAATCCAAAAATAATTTCAATCCTCAATTGCGAAAGTAGTTGGGGATTTTTATTTTAAAATACTTAAATTTGGATTTATCCAAAATTTAATCAATCTAATAAACAAAATCGATGTCCAACATACCTTTCCAAACTATTAATTGGGACAAAATAGAAAGAACAGAACATATAGGAGAAACTGGAACAGCTTATTGGCAAACGATTCAATTAGGCGGACTTAGAATTCGGAAAGTAACCTATTCAGAAGGTTATATAGCAGATCATTGGTATCAAAAAGGACACATTGTGCATTGTCTGGAAGGTGATTTCGTAAGCGAAATGGAGAATGGAGAGCACATTCAACTTTCTAAGGGAATGACTTACGTTGTTTCTGATGATTTAAGTTCTCATCGTTCCATAGCCACTAATGGAGTTGAATTATTAATCATAGACGGGGATTTTTTGAAATAATATTAAAATAAATCAAAATATTATATACATTTACTTACACCAAAATTAAAAAACAAAATTTAAATCAAATATCATGGCAAAAAGTCAAGACGCAAAGAAAACTGCAAAAAAAGAGCCTTTAAAAACGGCTAAAGAAAAGAAAGAAGAAAAAAGAGACAAGAAAAACGCTCCTAAAAGAGACTAAAAATTAGTGTTCAGTATTCAGATTATAGTGTTCAGTTTCGTTTGTTACTGAACACTATTTTTTTTTAAAATACTGAACACTGGATATTATTTCACAGGAATATTGGCTAAAATTTCCAATAGAAATTTCCAGAATTTCTGAGAAGAAGCAATGCTCGCTCTTTCATCAGGAGAGTGTGCACCGTGAATCGTTGGTCCAAAAGAAATCATATCCATATCAGGATAATTAGTTCTCAGAATTCCACATTCTAATCCTGCGTGACAAGCTACCACTTTTGGTTTATCTTTGTTTTGCTTCTCGTAAATAGCAACTAAAACATCTAAAATTTCCGATTTCACGTTAGGAGTCCAACCAGGATAAGAACCTGAAAGTTCTACTTCACAACCTACCAATTCAAAAGCAGAACGCAAAGAATTAGCCAAGTCATATTTAGAAGTCTCTACAGAAGAACGAGTCAAACATCCTATTGAAATTTCTCCATCTTTGATGATTACTCTGGCAATATTATTAGAAGTTTCGACTAAATCTTCCATGTCAGCACTCATTCGATAAACCCCGTTATGCGCTGCATAAATTGATCTGATAATCCCTTCCTGAACACCCAAATCCATCACTTTTTTCGGCAAATCGCATTTCACGATTTCGATAGTCAAGTTAGGCTCAGTAGTTTTATATTCGTTTTTGATGTCATTGATGATTTCTTGCATATCAAAAATATATGCTTCATCAAACATTTCGGAAATAATCACTTTGGCAACACTTTCTCTTGGAATGGCGTTGCGCAAACTTCCTCCATTGATTTCCGCCACTTGCAAACCGAAGTTTTCAAAAGCATCAAACAACAAACGATTCATAATTTTATTAGCGTTCCCTAATCCTTTATGGATATCCATTCCTGAATGCCCGCCTTTTAATCCTTTGACAGTAATAAGGTGTCCAACAGAACCTTCCGGCACTTCCTCTTCGTGATAACTTCTAGTAGCCGTTACATCAATTCCTCCAGCACAACCAATGTCTATTTCATCATCTTCTTCTGTATCTAAATTCAAAAGAATTTGACCTGTAAGAATGCCTCCTTTTAAATTCAAAGCTCCTGTCATTCCAGTTTCTTCGTCAATGGTAAACAAAGCCTCAATAGCGGAATGCGGAATATCTTTACTTTCCAGAATTGCCATAATTGCTGCTACTCCAAGACCATTATCAGCACCTAGAGTTGTTCCTCTTGCGCGAACCCAGTCACCATCTACATACATGTCAATTCCTTGTGTATCAAAATCAAAAATGGTATCAGCATTTTTTTGGTGTACCATATCTAAATGGCCCTGAAGCACAATCGCCTTACGATTTTCCATTCCTGGAGTAGCCGGTTTGCGTATAATTACATTACGGATTTCATCTTCAAAAGTTTCCAATCCCAAACTATTTCCGAAGTTTTTCATAAATGCAATCACACGATCTTCTTTTTTAGAAGGACGCGGAACAGCATTCAAATCGGCAAACTTATTCCAAAGTGCTTTGGGTTCCAAATTTCTTATTTCTTGGCTCATTTATTTTTATTTGAAGTTTAAATTTTATCAAGTTCAAAGTTACAAAGTTTAAATTCTTTTCGCTACTAATTGATATTGTAATTATATTTACATTCTCAAAATCTATGTGGTGAAACCAAAATATTTTCTTTCCTTCTTTCTTCTTGCACAACTATTTTTTCTGCAAATGATTCCCTATTTCCCTGAACATGTGGAACAATTTTACAGCAATGGTGTATATCCGATAATTTCAGGATTTTCAAGAGTTGTATTTGGAAAAATACCCTTTTCATTGGGAGATTTTATTTATTTTATTACCATTTTATCTGTATTGATTTGGCTTTGGAATAAACGGAAATCTTGGATGACAGAATGGAAAAATAACATCCTTGTCATATTGGGCTTTATATCCGTATTTTATTTTTTCTTTCATTTGCTTTGGGCAATGAATTATTATCGTGAACCCCTTTTTGAAAAAATGAATATCAAAAAAGAATATTCGGATATTGATTTATTAATTTTTACCAAAAATTTAATCACTAAAACCAATGCAGTTCAAGGTCAGATTACACAAAATGATAGTTTGAAAGTAGTTTTTCCTTATTCCCAAGAACAGGTTTTCAATATGAATTTGAATGGTTACCAAAACCTGTCAGCGAAATATCCTTATTTCACCTATACCAATTTGAGTACAAAAAAATCACTCTTTAGCTTGCCTTTGACTTATATGGGATTTGGAGGTTATTTGAATCCGTTTACTAATGAAGCACAAGTAAATGATCTTGGGCCAATGTACAGTTTCCCAATGACAACCAATCATGAAATGGCGCATCAAATGGGTTACGCCAGTGAAAGTGAATGCAACTTTATTGGATTTTTAGCCTCTGTAAAAAATGACAATTTGTATTTTCAATACTCCGGTTATAGCATGGCTTTGCGCTATTGTTTGGCCAATTGGCAAGTTCGAGATGAGAAAATATTTAAACAATTACTAAAAACTGTTCATCCGGGAATTTTGAAAAACTACAAAGAAAGTGATCATTTCTGGAAACAATATGAAACACCAATTGAAACCGGTTTTCATGCTTTTTATGACAATTTCCTGAAATTAAATCAACAAAAAGACGGTATGGACAGCTACAGTAAGTTTGTGAATTTGATGGTAAATTATTACAAAAAAAATGAATTATAAGTTCTGAATGTTTCCATTTTCAAACTCATAACTCATCATATTTAAACTTCTTGCCTATTGAGAGGCTTAATTTCTATATTTTTTCAAGCAATAATCCTGTAGCGGTAAGACCTGGTCCAAATGCCATTGCTACAATTTTGGTTCCTGATACTATGCTTTCATCATTAATAATTTCATTAAAGATATGAGGAACAGTAGCTGACGACATATTTCCCTGTTGACGTAATATTTCATAAGACCAACGTGCCTGATCTTTTGAAATTCCAACGGCATCCACTACATAATCAATAATTTTTGGTCCACCGGGATGAATTGCAAAATGCATTTTAGATTTCTCGTCTTCAAGATCTATATCAACTTTGCTACAAAGGGTTGTCAAAAAAGATTTTATATTTTTACGAATAAAAACGGGAACTCTTTTAGAAAGCGTCATTAAAAAATTGTACTCTCCTATTTCCCAAGACATGTCTTCTAATGAATCCGGAATAATAACCTCATGAGAAGCTAAAATTCTGAGTCCTTTTTTCTCTTCAATTGAATCATCATTCATGAAAGTATCTTCTTCATATAAAGAATATCCAATAAAACCATCTGCAAAAAGCGAGCAAATCATTGTGTTTGCAACAGAAAATTCGGTTAAATTTAAATGTGCCGATAATAACTCTGTATGAACCACATCTACCCTTCCATGATTTTTACTTCCGCTTATCAAATGACTGGCAGTTCGTATAGCAGGAAAAGCGCCATAACAACCCATTTGATAGGAATGCGTAACCTGAGTTGTTTCCCAATTTCTATTTATAACTGCTTCTTGTGCAACACTAGGAGAGGAATAACCGGAGCATGTAACATGAACCAGGTTTTCCGGAGCTGTATTTACTTTTGAATAAAATTCATCAAAAACATATCCCATTTTTTCTTTAAACCACTGCATGCGGATCCCAATTTTTGGTCCAAATATATCTCCTCTTCCAGATGTTAAACTATCCGGAAATTGATATTCAGAAGGCAAAGTATCATCCATTTCATTTTCAATAAAATGCTCTACTTCTTCAAAAATTAAAATTTGTCTTTTATTAATATTTTCAGAAGGGACAGAATATTTATCAACCTGGTCTGAGATAACCTCAAAACTATTTGATTCTTCAATAATTTGATCTTCTCCTAAACCAACTAAACTTGGTTTAGTTTGAAAATGATGGTATAAAAACTTTGTGTATTGGTTAAGTTTTTGTTGATCGATTAATTTCCCTACCAAAATAGGCTTGAAATTAGAAATAATAATGCTTTTCATTAATTTTGTAACTTTGTGTGAATTCTACAAACTTAAGGCATAACATTATTTATAAAAACAAGCCGAAAAAAAATTCAATTCAAATAAACCTAATTGATTGATTTCCAATTACTTACAAAACTTATAATTTTGTTAAAATATTGAAAATCAACATATTGTAAGAATGATATCACACTAGTTTACATGCTGATTATCAGCGATGTAAGAATGTAATTACATCATCAATAAAGCCAATTTTCTATACTTCATCACTCGTAAACGTAGTAAAACTTTTCTTTTTAAAAGGTCTGATAATCAAACGTCCTTCACGGTCAAAACGAATGTAATTATATACCCAGTTCAGGAAAACTACCGCTCTATTTTTGAATCCAATTAGGGAGAATAAATGCACAAACATCCACACGAACCAGGCAAAAACACCGCTGAAATGGTATTTTGGCAAATCAACTACTGCTTTATTTCTCCCTATTGTAGCCATTGAACCTTTGTCATTGTATTCAAAGGCTTCCATAGGCTGTTTTCTAATTAATTTTATGATGTTTTCACCAAGTAATTCGCCTTGCTGCATAGCAGGTTGCGCCATCATAGGGTGCCCTTGCGGATACTTTTCAGTTTCCATGGAAGCAATGTCTCCGACGGCAAAAATATTGTCGTAGCCCACCACTTGATTGTATTCGTTTACTCGAATCCGTTCTACTTTTTCCACCAGTGATTTGGCATCCAATCCTGCAACTAAGGCTCCTTGTACACCGGCAGTCCAAATTACAGTTGCGGTTTCAAAGGTCAAATCAGAATTTGTGATTATGGTTCGTCCGTCATAATTAGTTACCCGAACATTTTTCCAGATTTTAACACCCAAACTGTGCAGAAATTTTTCGGCAGCGATGGAAGATTTTTCACTCATCGTGTTTAAGATTCTATCTCCGCTTTGAATGAGATTGATTTCCATTTTATCAATATCCAGATCGGGATAATCTTTTTGCAGAATAGCTTTTTTCATTTCGGCCAAAGCGCCTGCAAGCTCTACTCCTGTTGGACCGCCACCTACAAGTACAAAATTGATAAGGCTGTTGCGCTCTGCTTCATCAGTGGTAAGAACCGCTTGTTCAAAATTTTCAAGAATAAGACTGCGAATGTTTAGCGATTGTGGTATGGTTTTCATTCCCATACTGTTCCGTTCTATTTCTTTGTTACCAAAATAATTGGTTTTAGAACCTGTGGCAATAATCAGATAATCATAACTTAATTCGCCAATTTCGGCAATGACTTTTTGATTCTTAGTATCTATTTCTTCTACAGAAGTGAGTCGGAAGTAGAAATCATCATATTCCTGAATGACTTTCCTAATGGGATAAGCAATGGAACCTGCTTCTAACCCGCCTGTGGCTACCTGATATAACAAAGGTTGAAAATTATGATAGTTGTGTTTGTCTAAAAGTACGACTTGCACATTTTTATTTTTTAATTGTCTGGCCAATGCGATGCCAGCAAAACCGCCTCCTATAATAACTATTCTTGGATTTTTTGATTTTGGGATGTTCATATTTAAAAAAAATCTGATTTGTTGATACTCAAAGATACAATGTTTTTTAATGTTGAATTTCATCAAATAGTATCGAAATTTTTGGTTTTTGGAAAAGGGTTTAAAAAAACTAAATGTGTAAATTAGCCCCGATGGAAATGGAAATCCTTTCTAGTCCTGAACTTGTTTCAGGATCCTGAAACAAGTAGGACTAGAAAGATTGCAATGTACAGCGGGAGGGATGTTTATGATGGATTGAAGTGTTTCTGCTCCTGATTGCTTCGTACCTCGCAATGACAAATTTGAGAACTGCTATTTTATTGTTTAACTTGTAACAAAATCTACTTTTGGATTACTAACGTATATATGAGTGATAATCTTGAACATTCTTTTGTTAAGCAGCTGCGGGAAAATCAGAATATAATCCACAAGATTTGTAGGTTGTATACTAATGATGATGATGCACACAAGGATTTGTTTCAGGAAATCACGATTCAGTTGTGGAAAGCGTTCCCTAAATTTAGAGGAGACAGCAAATTTTCTACTTGGGCCTATCGTGTGGCGTTGAACACGGCAATCACTTTATATAGAAAAAGTAAGCGCTCAATTGCAACTATTGAGTTCGAAGGACGGCAGCATTTCCTGAATGATGTGGAGTATAATTATGAGGAAGAGGAACAGCTTAAGCTCATGTACAAAGCGGTTTACCAATTGAACGATATTGAAAAAGCATTGATTTTCATGTATCTTGAAGATAAAGATTATCAGGAAATAGCCGAAACATTAGGAATTAGTGAAGTGAATGCCAGGGTGAAAATGAATAGAATAAAAGGTAAATTAAAAAAAATATTAAATCCATTAGGAATATGAAAGAGCTGGATTTATTGAAAAAAGACTGGCAAAAGAACACGGATTCTTTTGTACAGGTATCGGAAACTGAGATTTACAAAATGATTCATAAAAAATCATCTTCAATAGTGAAGTGGATTTTGATTATTAGTATTTTGGAGGTTTTACTGTGGACCGCACTAAGTTTGTTTTTTAATTCAGATGATTATTTGAAGAAGTTGAAACATGAAGAATTGATATCGTATCTGAAAATATTAACTTATTTTAATTATGGTGTAATATTGACCTTCATCTATTTATTTTATAAAAATTATGTCAGCATTTCAACAACTGCCTCTACAAAGCAGTTAATGACAGACATACTGAAAACACGCAAAACGGTACAGTTTTATGTTTGGTATAATCTTGGAATGATTGTTTTGAGCTTTATTATAGGTTTCGTAATTGCATTTAGTTATAGTCCGGAAATAGGTTCTATGAGAGATAAAATCTTTAATGATGTAAAAATTATGGCAATAATATTTGGGGTTTTATTCTTGACTATCGCTGTTTTTTTTGGTGCATTTTGGCTATTTTACCGATTATTGTATGGAATTTTACTTCGAAGATTGTATGCGAATTATAAAGAATTAAAAAAGATTGATTTGTAGTTTTATAAAAAAAAGGAGTTCGCTGATGTGAACTCCTTTTTTTCTAATATTCCCATTTTCGGAATTTATTTAGCTCTTCCTGTTCTTTTATTATCTCGCAAGGAATTACTTTTAGGAAAGAGGCATGTTGCTCGATAGCATACTCTACTTTTTCAACTATTTCTTCAATGGTATCATTATCATAATCAATATCCAAAGGTTCTTTGATTATAAATGATTGAAGAATACCTTTCTTTTTCATGCGCAATCCTTTTTTGTCAAAAGAACGTCGAAAACCGTCAATAACAATAGGCACAACAATAGGCCTGTGTTGTTTGATGATATGTGCCGTTCCTTTTCGAACTGGTTTAAACGATTTAGTGGTTCCTTGTGGAAAAGTGATTACCCAACCATCTTTTAGCGCTATTTTAATGTTTTCTGTATCATCCGGATTGATATTCTTCTTCTCTTGTACATCAACTCCTTTTGCTCTCCAAGTTCGTTCAACTGAAATTGCACCCGCATAAGCCATAATTCTCGGTAATAAACCGGCCTGCATTGTTTCTTTGGCAGCAACGTAATAAATATTCAATTTAGGCTGCCACATGTAACAAACATTTTTAATGGTATCGTCGCGACCGTTCAAGCTTGCATTAAAAACATGGAACATCGCCACGACATCGGCAAAATAAGTTTGGTGATTGGATATAAAAAGAACATTTGTATCTGGCAAATTTCTTATAATCTCTGATCCTTCAATCTGCAATTCATTAAATCCTCTATAACGTCTATGGGTTATAACTCCAAAAATACGAATTAAGAATTTCTTTAGAAATAGTATATGACCAAAAGGATTTCTCTTAAACAATCCCATAAATTTGTGTGTTTTTCTGTGAATTAGGTTTACAATAATACGAAATTTATTTTTGTACTTTCTTACCAATTTCGAATCTAAAAAAATATCAAAATCAGGAATTCAAAACATTTTTTAAAACATCTTTCAACTCACTCAACATCATTGCCGTAGCTCCCCAAACAATGTGTTCTTCAATTTTAAAAGCTGGAACAGTAATATCATTGGCATAAGATGTACTCAGCTTTGTATCCGTGATAATAGTATCACTCAAAAAAACTGTTAAGGGCAATTCAATAATGTTGGCAACCTCCTTAATATTTGGAATAAAAACAATTTCTTCCTTACTTATTCCTAAAAAAGGATGCACCATAAAATCGCTTGGAGGAATATACATGGGCGTAAAAGTCTTGATAATTTCCATACTATTAGGATGAATTCCAACTTCTTCATGGGTTTCCCGCAGCGCAGTATTCTCAAAAATTTCATCTTGGGGCTCATATTTACCTCCGGGAAATGCAATTTGCGCAGAATGCACTCCTTTATAAGAATTTCGGACAATAAGTACCAAATGTGTTATTCCGTTTTTGGGATAAAATAACATCATAACGGCAGCAATTTTCGGCTTTTTTTCTCCAATGTCAAAATTTTTCAAACTTTCAATTCGCTCCAATGGTGCCATTTTGATATGCGAGATTTCGGCAGGAAGTTCTGCTGTCATTAATTTTGGAACATATTCTAAAAATTCTTGAAAATCCATAATCAAAGTCTATTTTTGCACCATAAAAGATAATATAAATATAGTTTAGAAAATAACGCGATGCAAATTTTCTAAATTAAAAGCCAACAAAATGTATAGTAAAGAAGAAACTCAAAAATTAAAGCGAGAATTCTGGGTGACATTCGCAGATAAATATCCCAGAAAATGGGTGCTTTATGATACAAAAATTAAAGATTTCTCTTTTAAATTTTATGTTGACAATAAAAAGGCACAGGTTTTAATTGATATTGAGCATCGAAATGATGAAAAACGAATTGCTTATTTCGAGAAATTAGAAGCACTAAAAAATATACTTGAAGAAGAATTCATCAAAGATCTAGTATTCGAAAAAGAATTCATTCTTGAAAATGGTAAAACGATTAGCCGAATTTGGGTTGAAAAATTAGAAGTCAGCGTTAGTAATCGAAAATACTGGGATGAGATATTTGACTTTTACAACGAGAAAATGAATTCTTTAGAATTGTTTTACAAAGAGTACGACGATTTTATAAAAGACATCGACTAATTCTTTTTTTGAATTGTCATTAAATAAAAAAAGTCACTATGAGTGACTTTTTTTATTATTACATGTTGAAAATATTATAAACTATAATTCTATTTTGATAATTGACATAAAGCTGTTTCCTATTATCCTGCTTCTTTCTTGTAATAATTGAAAGTGTACAATCCTCTCCAAGATTATCTTTGCAAGTAAACGAATAAACGATATCTGTATCATTTTCTTCTGTTGGCTGATAATCGATAATTTCAAACAATTGAATGGCTTGGGAATATATTATAATTCTATCTTTATTAGTGTCTAATGATACTAAAATATTGACCAAATCCAAATCAGACCATTTTCCCCACTTGCCTTTTTCGTTTTTTTCTAAAACACTAAAACCTGATGTTTTAAATTTATAATTCTGACTATAAGATTGTTGCAACCCTAAACCCAGAAAAAGCAGTATAATATATAATTTTGTTTTAGTCATTATGTATCAATTAAAAATCGAATTTAGTTACTTCTTTTCTGGCTTCTTCAAAATCATTCATTATTTCTAAAAGTATGTCTGCCGCTGGTTTTATTTCATGAATTAATCCTGCAACCTGACCTATTTCCAGTTCCCCTTCGATTAAATCTCCTTCAAACATACCTCTTTTTGCTCTTGCTCTGCCTAAAAACTGAGACAATTCTTCCGTTGTTGGACATTTCGCATACAATTCCTGCAGATCCTGATAAAACTTGTTTTTTATCAATCGAACGGGCGCCAATTCTTTCAAAGTCAATTGCGTGTCGCCTTCTTTAACATTTATAATAGTCTTCTTAAAATTTTCATGAGCTGAAGATTCTAGCGATGCCGCAAACCTGCTTCCTATTTGAACGCCATCAGCGCCTAAAACCATTGCCGCTAACATTCCGCGACCCGTGGCAATACCACCGGCAGCAATCAGAGGAATTTTGATATGTTCCTTTACCATTGGAATCAATGTAAAAGTAGTAGTTTCGTCTCTTCCATTGTGACCTCCAGCTTCAAATCCTTCGGCAACAATTGCATCAACACCTGCTGCTTCCGCTTTTAATGCAAAAACAGAACTACTAACCACATGTACAACTGTTATGCCGTTTTCCTTTAGAAAAGAAGTCCAAGTTTTTGGATTACCTGCCGATGTAAAAACTATTTTCACTCCTTCATCGACTATAATTTTCATTATTTCTTCGACGTTGGGATAAAGCATTGGAACATTAACACCAAAGGGTTTTGAAGTGGCTTTTTTGCATTTCTGAATGTGTTCCCGCAAAACTTCAGGATACATAGAACCTGCGCCTATTATACCTAAACCACCTGCATTACTTACTACACTCGCTAATTTATAACCGCTATTCCAAATCATTCCGGCTTGGATAACAGGATATTTAATTTTGAAGAGCTCTGTAATTCTATTCATCTGTCTAATTGTAGGTTATTGCTTTACTATTTTTCCGGTTTTAAAAAAAACACCGGATTCTAATTTATAAACATAGATTCCTTTTTCAAGTGATTTTAAAGAAATATTTGATGTTTGACTTGTAATATCATTCTCTGATATTTTTTGACCCAAAACATTATAAATTAAAAATAATCCTTTATCGTGACCTCTCGGCAGAGAAATGGATATGGAATCATTTATTGGATTTGGATAGAGTATAAAATCATTTTTTGACAAAGCGTCTACCGAAAGTGTCAAGGCTAGACTAAAATTTGGGATACCAAAACCATATTGATTGTTAGGCGTTGCGTATCTATCTCCTGATTTTATAATTAAATCTCTGATTTCTTTATTCGTTTTCATTGGAAAAGCCTCCCACAAACAAGCGACCATCCCTGCCATAATTGGGCTAGAAAATGAAGTTCCATTTGCTGTCACAATATTACCTGCTGCATCAGATACAACATCCCCTTGTCCTTGGGCCATAACATCCGGTTTTATTCTATTGTCACTTGAAGGTCCTATTGAACTAAATGAAGTCACTGATTTTGCAGAGTTCACAGCTCCCACAGCAATTACAGAAACTGCATCGGCAGGAACTGCAATATGAGGATCTGCTGAATTACCAGAATTACCAGCTGACACCACCATAATCATTCCTCGGCTAAACGCAATTTCCGCTCCTCGCGAAATGTATGCAGTCGTCCCATTCATTTCACTGTAAGTATGACTATAAGCCGGATTATCGTACTCAAAATAACCTAAAGAGGTATTTATGATATCGACTCCCAAACTATCTGCTTTTTCTGCAGCTTCCACCCAAAGTGACTCCTCCACCGGATTTTCAGAAGTATCATCTTCCGTAATAAATAAATAGTAAGAAGCGTCCGGTGCTGTTCCTACCAATGAATTTTCTTTATAGCCGCCCATTGTGGAAAGAACGGAAGTTCCATGTGAAGCTCCCGTATAAAAATCAGGGTTTCTCAGAACATAATCATAACCTCCCAGAATTTGATTATTGTCTCTCAATCTTTGAAAAGGTTGTGTTGTATTAACCCCGGGAAAACCAGCATCTAAAACCGCTATTATTTTACCTGAACCCGTATAATTTTTTTGGTGCATTACCTCACCGTTCAGCATTTGGATTTGATTAGCCGAGGTTCCGTAAGCATAATCAATTTTTGTTTTCTTAGTCTTATTAGAATTTTTAATCTTTCCGGCCTTCGCAATTTTTCCAGCTATATTCAAGGATTTGTCCGCAAAATCTATTTTATCGACAAATGAAAATGTTTTCAGCGAATTAATTACCGCTTGAGTCCCGCGAACATGAATGCTGTTCAACCATTTTGATTTCGCCAAAACGGAAATACCTGCAACGGTATTTACCTGATT
>Ga0209320_10001107_pt1 | contig 13996 bp, 13 predicted proteins | sample Rifsed13ft4_FD_184008 | JGI IMG/M metagenome (GOLD analysis project Ga0209320, IMG submission 184008) | Soil microbial communities from Rifle, Colorado, USA - sediment 13ft 4 (version 2) | ecosystem: Environmental > Terrestrial > Deep subsurface > Rock core/Sediment | place: Rifle, Colorado... | reverse complement strand
TGTGGGCGCTAGTGGATTCGAACCACTGACCTCCTGCGTGTGAAGCAAGCGCTCTAACCAACTGAGCCAAGCACCCTAGGTAAAATTCCAATTAACAAATAACAATTCACAAGTAAAATCAATAATTCAAAAGTCAATAAAATATTGGGTTTTAGGAAATTTGTTATTTGGAAATTGAGGATTGAAATTTTCAAATCTTGTGGGCGCTCACGGATTCGAACCGCGGACCCTCTGCTTGTAAGGCAGATGCTCTGAACCAACTGAGCTAAGCGCCCAAATTCAAAATTTTCTTAGCAAATATTGGATAATTAACTCAATTATCCAAAAAATTTGTGAGCGAGCGACGGGTCTCGAACCCGCGACATTCAGCTTGCCTGACAACTTTACGATTTGAGCGGCAGACGGGACTTGAACCCGCGACGTCCAGCTTGGGAAGCTGACATTCTACCACTGAATTACTGCCGCATACACTAACAGGAGGGGGAAGCTGACACTCTTCCAATTTATCCGCTTTTGGCGGACTGAGCTACGCTCGCATTATTTCGTTGCTCAAAAATACTTCTAAGTAAATACTTAATCAATAAGCTGGAATCAACTAACCCAGTTCCTTACGTACGATTTTCTGAATCCTGAGGAACTGGGTTAGTAAAAATTTAAATCTTGAAAGCTTGTTCAACTAAATCCTTTTGCTGCTGTGCGGAAATTTTTGCTGAGCCGGCTGCAGGGCTCGCACTTTCCGGTCTTCCTGCGTAATAAAGTTTTTTACCGGTCGAGATAACATCAAAAATTCTCTGTGAAATAAAGTTCCACGCACCCATATTTTTCGGTTCTTCCTGTACCCAAATTATCTTTTTCACTTTTGGATATGAGCTTATAATTTTTTCAAGAAATTCACCCTTGAAAGGATAATATTGCTCAAATCTAATTATTGCGGCATTTTCGATTTTATTTTCGTTGCGGTACTTCAATAAATCATAATAAACTTTTCCGCTGGTTAAAATGACTCTCTGAACTTGGTTTTTATCAGTTAAAAAATGATCATCCAATATCTCATGAAACTTACCTTTAATAAATTCCTTTTTGGGAGATTTAGCTTCCGGCAAACGTAAAAGACTTTTGGGTGTCATGATTACAAGAGGTTTTTGCGTTGCATGTTTTATTTGTCTTCGCAGAACATGAAAATATTGAGCTGGTGTCGTAACGTTGCAAAGATGCATATTGTCCTCTGCACATAAAGTAAGAAATCTTTCTAACCGGGCACTGGAATGTTCGGGACCTTGTCCTTCAAATCCATGAGGCAAAAGCATGACAAGACTATTATGGACTTTCCATTTTTCGTATGAAGCTACAATAAAATTGTCAATAATTATTTGAGCACCGTTTGCAAAATCACCAAATTGTGCTTCCCAGATTACTAATGCAAGCGGATCAGCAACGCTGTATCCGTACTCAAATCCTAAAATCGCTGCTTCAGAAAGCAAGCTGTCTAACGCTTCAAGCTTAGCCTGCTTGGAGGAAATATGATTTAAGAAAAAGTAATCTTCACCTGTTTTGATATCGGCAAATGCAAGATGACGCTGACTGAAAGTTCCGCGTACGCTATCTTGCCCGCTTAACCTAACGGGAGTTCCTTCCAGCAGCAAGCTTCCAAAGGCAAGAGTTTCGGCAAAAGCCCAATCCGCCTCGATGGTTCCGTCTATCAATCCTTTTCTTTTTTCCATAAACTTTTTCAGCTTAGGATGAATAGAAAAATTAGCCGGTAAAGTTGTAATCGAATTGACAATTGTTCTTAACATTTCTTCTGAAATGCTCGTATCCTCCACATGTCTAACTGCTGCAATCTTTTCCTTTGAAATGGCGAGTGGAGTATCACTTTTAAATTCAACGCTTTTCTCTTTGATTCTATCAAAGGCCTTGCTCAATTGAGTATTAAATTTAGTTTCTAACCTGGTAATATCGGTTTGTAATATTTCACCCGATTTGATTAGCTGATTTGCATAAAGAGCTTTTACGGTAGGTTGAGTTTTTATTTTCTCGTATAACAATGGCTGTGTAAATCCGGGTTCGTCGCCTTCATTGTGCCCGTGTCTCCTGTAACCGAAAAGATCAATTACAACATCCTTTCCAAACTTCTGTCTAAATTCAAATGCTAATTTAGCTGCCCAAAGAGATGCCTCTGGATCGTCACCATTAACGTGAAAAATTGGAGCTTGGATCATCTTAGCGACATCAGTTGCGTAAACAGAAGAACGAGCATCTTCAGGAGTGGTAGTAAATCCAATTTGATTGTTGATAATAACGTGAATAGTACCGCCAGTACGATAACCGCTTAGTTGTGATAGATTTATTGTTTCAGCTACAACACCTTGTCCGGCAAATGCAGCGTCACCATGAATTAAAAGCGGTATAACTTTTTTATGTACTTTGGCGTCTCCCATTCTTGTTTGTTTTGCGCGGACAATTCCTTCGACAACAGGATTTACCCATTCAAGATGACTCGGATTTGAAGCAAGAGTTACTTTTATTTTGCTGCCAGACCTTGTGGAGTATTCTCCTGCGGCACCAAGATGATATTTTACATCTCCAGATCCTTCAATTGAGTTTGGATCGACAATATCTTCAAATTCTGATAAGATTGATTCGAACGATTTCCCAATAATATTGGCCAGAACATTTATTCGTCCTCTATGAGCCATTCCAATCACAACCTCTTCAATTTCTGATTCTCCGATTTCATTTAAAATGAAATCAAGAACCGGAATTAGAGTTTCGGATCCTTCGATGGAAAATCTTTTATGCCCGATAAATCGGTTATGAATGAAGTGCTCAAATAACTCTGCTTTGATTAGCTCTTCCAAAATTCTAAGCTTTATTTCTTTACTGAACTCAGGTTTATTTCTCACGGGCTCCATTTTATTTTGAAGCCAGGTTTTTTCCTCCGAGTTCTGAATATGCATGTACTCGATGCCAATCTTCTCGCAGTAAGTTTTTTGAAGAATATCCAAAATCTCTCTTAGTGTTGCCGTCTTAATTCCCGGCATTAAACTTCCTGTTATGAACTCACGATCGTAATCCCAAAAAGTTAATTTATATGCGGCAGGATCGAGATCGGGGAAATAAGTGTTTTGCGCTCCTAATGGATCAAGATCAGCGACGAGATGCCCGCGTACACGGTACATATTTATTAATTGCAGAACATGTGCTTGCTTTTCAATCTCTTCGGTATTGGATGATTTGGAAAATGAGCCTGGCTGATAATCGGTCATCCATCTTAAAGGTTGAAGTGGAATTTTAAGGTCTTTAAAAATTTCTTCGTAAAAACCATGTTCACCTAAAAGCAAATCATTGATTTCCTTTAAGAAGAATCCGGATTCTGCACCTTGAATTATTCTGTGATCGTAAGTGCTTGTAATGTTCATTACTTTGCTTATGCCAAGAGTTGAAATTGTGTTTGAAGACATTGCTTGGTATTCAGCGGGATATTGAATTGCTCCAGTGGCTATAATTGTTCCTTGTCCAACCATTAATCTTGGTATTGAAGTAACTGTTCCAATTGTTCCGGGATTTGTAAGCGTAATCGTCGAGCCCATAAATTCAGCCGGATCAATTAATCCTTTTCGAGATCGCGTAACCAAATCTTCATAAATCATCAAGAATTGCTTAAAGCCCATCGTGTCGGCATTCTTAATGTTGGGAACGATCAAAGAATGCGAACCATCTTTCTTCAGAATGTCTATTGCGATTCCCAGGTTAACTTTATTTCTTTTAATTACTGTTGGTTTTCCATCAATAATTGAAAATGCGCTATTCATAACAGGCATTGATGTGATTGCCTTTAATATAGCCCAACTGATCAGATGCGTGAAAGAAATTTTTCCTCGATTGACTTTTTTTAGATGACGATTAATCAGATGTCTATTTTCCTCTAATAATTTTACAGGAATTGTTCTTTGAGAAGTGGCAACAGGAATCGTAAGACTGGAATTCATGTTGTCAAGAATGCGGGCAGAACTTCCGGCAATAACTTGAGTATAATCATCGGGATCAGGTTTAGGCATTTCGAAATTAGGATAAGGCAGGGGACTACTTACTTTTTGATTTTTGCTTCCGTTATCTTTAGTTCCTTCAGTAACATTACTAAAAAAAATTTTCCATTGCTCAGGAACAGCCGAAGGATTTTCTTGATATTGTTTGTAAAGTGATTCAACAAACCATGTGTTCGCTCCAAATTTTTCAAGCTTTTCTTTTTGTCTTTGTGTCAGTTCACTCTTCTTCATGATTTTTTCTTGTAGATGTTTATAGGTTATTATTAGTAAATTTATAAAAGAAAATATTTATGTCACAATTGTTCAGACCTTCTGTTGTAAGATAATATTTTTTTTTCCAGTTTAGTTTTCAATGAGATGTAAATCACTTTTAAAACGATCTAACACTTATGATAAATAACAATATCTCAAATCCTAGGAATACATATTCCCTAAAAGAGTTAAGCGAAGAATCTGTTTCATCAAATCCAATTGAACAATTCACTATTTGGATGAATGAAGCAATTGAATCAAAACTACTTGAACCCAATGCGATGATTTTAGCGACAGCAAGTAAAAAGGGAATTCCTTCGGCAAGAACTGTGCTTCTAAAAGGTTTTGATGAAAAGGGTTTTGTATTTTATACAAATTACAAAAGTTCAAAAGCAAGAGATTTGGATGAAAATCCAATTGCAGCATTACTTTTTCTTTGGGCTGAATTGGAAAGACAAATCAGGATTTCCGGTAAAGTTGTTCGAGTTTCGCGAGAAGTATCAGAAAATTATTTTCATTCACGCCCGCGTGAACATCAATTAGGTACCTGGGCTTCATGGCAAAGCCGTGTACTTGAAAATCGTAATGAACTTGAAAAGCGATTTGAGGAAATGAAGAAGAGATTTGAAGACAAGGAAATACCTCTTCCACCTTTTTGGGGAGGTTATCAAGTTATCCCACAAAGAATTGAATTTTGGCAAGGAAGAGAAAGTCGTTTACATGATAGGATTTGTTACACATTAATTGATGGCAAGTGGAAGATAGAACGGTTATCACCTTAGATTTACTCTAAATTTTAAACAACGCCATTTTTTGCAAAATTTTAGAAAAGAGTTGAAAATATTCATTAATAAAGTTATGTTTGAACAAAAAGGATTTAAGATGGATTACAGAAAAATTATTACAATTGAACAAGGGAAACGAAGCGGTAAACCTTGCATCAGAAATTTAAGAATTAGTGTTTATGATATTTTGGAGTATCTTGCCTCTGGAATGAGCACTGATGATATCCTTAAAGATTTTACTGAGTTAAATAAGGAAGATATCCTTGCGTGTCTTAGCTATGCAGCAGATCGTGAGCGAAGGTCTGTAATTCTAACATCATGAAACTTTTGCTTGATCAAAATCTTTCTCACATGCTGTGTGATAATCTCAATGATATTTTTCCAAAATTAACTCATGTCAAAAATTTATCACTCCAATCTGCAATTGATGAGGAAATATGGAATATTCAAAAAATAATTCTTTTACAATTGTGACGAAGGATTCAGATTTTAATGACCGTTCTATTATTGAAGGGTTCCCACCTAAAGTAATTTGGATAAAAAAAGGTAATTGTTCTACGACGACCATTTCATTACTCTTACGAAATAATTACATTAAAATTTCAAACTTCATATTAGATGATGAGAATTCTATCTTAATTCTTGAATGATATCGTTCTTGTTGTAACGATCAAGTTGGATAAATCCTCATTCATTTATAACCTTAATTTTCTTTGGAAACAGTTGATTCTAAAATAAATGCCCTAATCGAAATTGCAAAAACGATTATTATTCCGCCAACAATTGCTATAAAAGCCGGTACTTCTCCATAACCGATAAAAACCCAAACAGGATTAAGCACAGGTTCAATCATAGAAATTAATGATGCTTCAATTGCATAAACTCGTTTTAATCCATAGCTGAAAACAGCATAAGCAATTCCAATTTGAAAAATTCCGAGGAAAGCTATCATTCCAAAATCTGGAAGAGTAAAATGTTCGACAGAAAAAAGTGATGGGAGACAAATTAGGGCTATCAATACATTTCCGTAAAAGATAGAACTGAATTGATACTCCGGACGATTCTTTCTCATACCAATGAGGAAAGCTGCAAACGCAATCCCTGATAACAGAGCAATAATGTTGCCTGCCATATAGCCGGGGGAAAGTTCGCCAACAAAAAATAAAACCATTCCTCCAAAACAAAAGGCAATCGTAACGACATTGATTAGTTGATATTTAGTTTTATTGATAAGTGGTTCGAGAAATAAAACATAAATCGGTGCAGTGTATTGTAAAAAAATAGCGTTTGCCGCAGTTGTCATCTTTGTTGCTGCCACAAACAAAATTAAAATACCGGCATAAAATCCCGCATTGATAAATGTGAATCCATTGACCTCCAATAATTTTTTCTTAAAGAGTATGACAAAAACTAAGGCAGCGAAAATTGATCTTAGACCTGAAAGTTGAAAAGCATTTAGCGAGATAAGTTTTATAAATATTCCGCCGGTACTCCATAATAGAGCTGCGGCAATAACAGCTAAAATTCCTTTTCTATGGTCAGCTAAATTCTGCATTTAAATAAACATACTTTATGTATTGGAAATTTAAGAATTGTTTAGCAAAATATAGTTGAGTTTTTTAATATTTAGATAAAAATTGTATGAGTTGGAATTATAAAATTATTGATCATACGGCGGATATTGCATTTGATGTTGAGGCCGATGAACTGAATGAATTGTTTATTGCATCTGCTCAGGTGTGGCGTGAATCAATTTCTGATGATATGGTTGCTGCTGCTTCGGAGGAGAAATCATTAGAGATTAATGAAGAAAGCTTGGAAGTTTTGTTGGTATCTTTTTTAAGCGAGCTAAACTATTTTTTTCAATCTGAAAGCTGGATAATGAATTCAGTTCGTACAATTGAAATCATAAAAGAATGTAATGAATGGCATTTGAGAGCTAAGGTTTTGGGCAGTCATTTTGATCGTAACAAAGTAAAACTTAAAGCAGAAATAAAAGCAATTACATATCACCAGATGGAAATTAAAGAACAGCAAGGAAAATTTTCGACCAGAGTTGTTTTTGATATTTAATCAGCAGCCCACGATTTCAATTGTGGGTTACAAAAACATGAAGTAATAAAATGATCATAAACGAAATAGAATTGAAACAGCTCAGTCCAAATCTTTGGGAGATTCCCAGGACTGGTGACATGAACGTTCCTGGCAGAATTTATATTTCACAGAAAATGATAGAAAGATCACTTCAAAATGATCAAGCATTGCAGCAGGTAATAAATGTAGCTCATCTTCCCGGAATACAAAAATATAGTCTTGCAATGCCTGATATTCATTGGGGATATGGTTTTCCAATCGGCGGTGTTGCTGCAACAGATTTGGATGAAGGGGTAATTTCTCCAGGTGGTGTTGGTTACGATATTAATTGTGGAGTTAGACTTGCAACTACTTTGTTAGAGTATGATTTTGTGAAAGACAAAATTGAATCTCTCATATCAAATCTTTTTCAAAATATTCCTACCGGTGTTGGTGCTCATGGAGCGATAAAAAAATTATCTCCCAAGGAAATGAAGCAAGTTCTAACGAAAGGATCTGTCTGGGCAATTGAAAATAATCTTGGTAACTCATCAGACATTGATTTCACTGAAGAAAGTGGAACATTAAAAAATGCTGATCCGGATTCTGTAAGTCAGCGCGCAATTGAAAGAGGAGTTGATCAAGTTGGGACTTTGGGATCGGGAAATCACTTCTGCGAAGTTGACATAGTGGAAGAAATTTATGATGAGAAAATCGCTAACGTTTTTGGTTTATTCCCAAATCAAATTGTAGTACAGATTCATACTGGTTCGCGAGGACTTGGTTATCAAATCTGTGATGATTATCTGAAAACTATTTTGAAAGCAAGTAATGCGTATGGATATAATCTTCCTGATAAACAATTAGCTTGTGCTCCAATAAAATCTAAAGAAGGAAAAGATTATTTGAGTGCAATGCAAGCAGCAGCAAATTTTGCGTGGAACAATAGACAAGTTATAATGCATCTGGCTAAGAAAAGTTTTTTGCAAACATTTAAGATGTCTGAATCCGTATTGGGTTTTAATTTGGTTTACGATGTCTGCCATAACATTGCCAAGATTGAAGAGCATAACATAAATGATGAATTAAAAAATGTATGCGTTCACAGAAAAGGAGCAACAAGAGCTTTTCCACCTGGTAGTAAATTGATTCCCACAAAATATCGTGAGGTTGGACAGCCTGTTTTAATTCCTGGAGACATGGGTAGATACTCATTTGTTGCAGTTGGAACAGAAAAAGCAATGCATGAAACATTTGGAAGTTCGTGCCATGGCGCCGGAAGAAATTTAAGTCGAACGAAAGCTATGAAAGATGCGAAAGGAAGAAATCTTTTAGAGGAATTGCACAAGAGGGGAGTAGTAATTCAAGCAAGCGGCTATAAAACAATAGCGGAGGAAATGCCCGATGCTTACAAAGATGTTTCAGAGGTTGTTAATGTAATGCATGAAGAAGGAATTACTAAAAAAGTTGCAAAGCTAAGACCAATCGGTGTGATTAAGGGTTGATGAGCCGTTTATTCAATCAGGTATTATTTTTTAACAACACACCCCTCGCCCCTCTGCCAGAGGGGACGATACGTAGCACTCCCTTCTCGAGAAGGGACGAAGGGATGTGTCAGAATCTTGCGAACATAGAAATCAAATGAAAACAGTATCATGAAACACCAAATTATTCCCTACAGCCCTGCACTTAAAGAAAAAGCCAGAGAATTGCGAAACAACAGCACACACACTGAAATAATTCTTTGGGGCTATCTAAAGTGCAAACAAATGAAAGGATGTGATTTCCACCGCCAAAAGCCAATTGATAATTACATTGTAGATTTCTTTTGTAATGAACTAATGTTCGTAATAGAAATTGATGGTGAGAGTCATTATGGAAACGAGAAGAAAGACGAAAAAAGGCAACAAAAAATTGAGAACAATGGAATAGAATTTCTGCGATTCGATGAACTAGAAGTTGTTCACAATTTAGATGGAGTACTTAAGAAAATTGAGAACTGGATTGATGAATATGAAACAAAACATGGAAAATATAGACACACCCTCCTCCAGAGACGACCAGGCTCACCCCTTTCAAGTTTATCAGCCTCTGGCTGAAGGGGACGATACGCACAACTTTCCTTTTTGGGAGTGGAAAATGAGTGCACTTTTGTTTTAAACTAACCCGGTTTCTAACGAGCGAATTCTTAGACTTAAAGGAATTTGGTTAGTAAAAAATTCCTTGCCTAGATATGCCATCCGCCTAAGGTGTATGGCATATCTTGGTCACATAATTCTGGCATATCTTTTTTAATTATAAAATTCATCCTAATCTTATTAAATTACTCTCCGAAATTTCTATAATGAAAAAGAATTACTCTAAAATAAATCAGACATCTTCTTTCAGATTGGGAGAAGTATTTTGCTCATAGAAATAATTTTCCTAATTGCACTTGCCGGGTATTTCATTCAATCGGTTTTATTTATTATCGGTTGCTCTAAAAAGTTTTCAAAGATTGATGAAAAGAAATCCCCGAGCGTTTCAATTATAGTTGCCGCACGAAATGAAGAAGAAAATATTTTGCGCTGCTTAAAATCTTTGGATAAGCTTGACTATCCTGAAGATAAACTGCAAATAATTTTAGTTGATGACAGATCAACAGATAAGACCGGTAACATTATTGATAACTTTATCATCAATAAGCCAAAATTCACAAAGATTGAGACCAAAAAAGAAATAGGATGCCTTAAAGGCAAAACTAATGCTCTGGCAAATGCTCTTGAGATTGCTAGTGGCGAAATAATTCTAACAACTGATGCAGACTGTGTACTGGCTCCCACATGGGTTAAAACAACAGTTTCATATTATCAAAGCGATGTGGCAATGGTTAATGGCTTCACAACTCAAACTGCGGACAGTAACTTTAGCGGTATGCAGGCAATTGATTTTATCTATTTATTAATTGTTGCAGCCGGAACTATAAATTTTGGCACGCCTATTAGCTGCATTGGAAATAATATGTCTTACCGTAAGAAAGCATATTTTGAAGTTGGCGGTTATGAGAATCTCCCATTCAGTATTACTGAAGATTTTAATCTGCTTAAGGCAATCAATAAACTAAAAAAGTACAAAATAATTTATCCTTTAGATAAAGAAGCTCTCGTAACTTCTAAAGCTTGTAAAGATGTAAAATCACTCTATCATCAAAAAAAGAGATGGTCTGTGGGAGGATTAAAAGCTCCATGGCAAGGTTATGTAATTTTTGTTTTTGGCTATATAACTAATATTCTAACGCTGTTAACTCCATTTTTCATTTCAAAAGTATGGTTATATCTCGTTTTGTTTAAGCTTGCAACCGATTTCTTTTTACTGCTTCCTGCCTACAAGCAGCTTGGTATCCTGAAAGATTTAAAATATTTTATTGCGTTTGAAATTTATTATCTCATTTATGTAACACTGCTGCCGATAATTATCTTTACGACAGGACAAAAAGTAAATTGGAAGGGAAGAAAGTACTAATGCTTCTTCTCTGTAATTATTATGTGACTTATCGTTGCAACGCATACTGCGAATTCTGTCATTTTGGTGTTCATGAAAATTTTAATCACACGCCATTTGCTAAGTTAGAAGATTTCAAATCCAATGTAAGTCAGCTAAAAAAATTGGGAGTTAAGTTTATTGATTTAACCGGCGGTGAACCGCTGCTGAATAAAGAAATTCATGACATGGCAAAGTTTGCTTATGATCTTGGAATGCAGACGAGTATAACAACAAATACTTTGCTTTACCCCAAAATTGCAGAAAACTTAGCCGGGAATATAAATCTACTTCATTTTTCTTTAGATTCTCCCAATGAAGCGGAGCATAATAAAATTAGAAAGATTGACTGCTATAAAAGCGTTTTTAAGAGCATCGAAATAGCAAAGTCGCTTGGTGAATTTCCCGATATTATTTTTACGGTTACGAATGATACATACAAAAAACTTCCGCAAATGCATGAGATTGCAGTCAAGCATGGTTTAGTTTTGCTTGTCAATCCAGTATTTTCATATTTTGGAAATCCGGGTTTATCTTTGGAGGCAATAGATTTTATTGAAGAATTTATTGACGGAAAAATTAATATTTATATGAACCGCGGATTCCTTAAGTTAAGAAGAGATGGCGGTAACAATGTTAAGAATCCTTTATGCAAAGCAGTCACACGCGTGATAGTTATTTCTCCTTCAAATGAAATTATTCTGCCGTGTTTTCATTTTGGTAAAGAAACCATTCCGATTGACAGACCGATTAAAGACATACGAAAATCTGAAAAGATAAAATTCTATAAGAAAAATGAAGGCAGATTCGATTTCTGTCAGGGCTGTACTGTAAATTGTTACTTTGAACCGTCATTTGCATTTCCATCGAATGTCTATTCACTATTAAGCTTAGATTCAAAAATAAAATACAGCTATAACAAATTGATTAAACAAAAAATTCAGAAGAAATTTATTTCTAGGAAAAAAGTATTAAATGATGAAACCATTTTTTAAGATTGCTGTTGCAGTTGTAATCATCACTATAAGCCTGTTTTCCCAAAATCAAAAAGTTTGGTTTCCAGATAACTTAAACATTCAGCCATTTACAGCAAATGTAATCGAACCCAAAGCCGGTTTTGAATTTATGTTTTCGCGGGAGGAAATTCGTTTAAATGTCGGGACTTCAAGAGATTTTTATAATGTATCGGATGAAAATTCCACTTTGTCATTCGGAGCTGATTTTTTCACATATTCATTGTTAAGAAGCGAAAGGGATTTTCATTTCCCCGTTGATGCAATTGATTATTTGTTCGGCTTAAATGCAGGTTACAAAATTAAAGATGAAGATAAGGAATACGGATTTAGGTTTCGTCTAAGTCATATAAGTGCTCACTTTGTTGATGGTCATTTTGACTACGGTAAAAATACCTGGCGTAATGGAAGATCACCACAAACCTACAGCAGAGAATTCGTAGAATTATTTCCGTTCGTCAAATTTGAATCACTGAGAGTTTACGCCGGTTTCACTTTCATCTTTAATGTTACCCCTGATAAATTAGGTAAAGAAATTTATCAAACAGGATTCGATTATTATTTATGGGATGCTGGTTTTGGCATTTTCAGCCCCTTTGCCGCATATGATTTCAAGCTCAGCAAGATTGAAAAGTTCTCGGGTAATAATTCTTTTGTACTTGGAGTTAAATTTGGGCATCATGATTCCAAAGGTTTTAGCATCAGATTTTCTTATCTTTCAGGTAAGAGTATTCATGGTGAGTACTACGATGTTAATGAAAAATATACTTCAATAGGATTTAATTTAGAACTGTAAAATGTCCGATTCTTACTCAACTGATTCCACCTCGCCTTTCGCGAAAATAATCAATTTACAAAAAAATAAACGATACTGGCTTCATATCGGTTTGTTTATCCTAACTTTTATCACTACGACTTTTGCGGGTGTGGAATGGACTACCGGAAACTTCGGTCCTTATTCACTCGATACATTACTTAGGGGTTTGCCTTACTCACTATCAATTCTTTTTATAATTACTTGCCACGAGTTCGGTCATTATTTTGCAGCTAAATATCATAAAGTTGATACGACGTTACCGTATTACATTCCATTTCCGCCGATAACCGGGTTTATTAATTTTGGAACAATGGGTGCAGTAATCAAAACAACATCTCCAGTAAAAACAAAGAAAGCAATGTTTGATATTGGAATAGCAGGACCTATTGCTGGCTTTGTTGCCTGCTTGATAATTCTATTCTATGGTTTTCTAAATGTTCCCGGTGAAGCATACATCCTATCAATTCATCCGGATTATTTTTCTCCCGAATACGGCAAAAGCGGATTGAATCTTGTCTTCGGCGATACAATCCTTTTCTCGTTCTTTAAATTTTTATTTGCGGATAATGCACAATTCTTTCCGCCGATGTCAGAGATTTATCATTATCCTTTTTTGTGTGTTGGATGGTTCGGGCTTCTAATCACCGCAATGAACATGATCCCAATCGGGCAGTTAGATGGCGGGCATATTGCTTACACAATGTTTGGTGAAAAAAATCATTTCAAGATTGCAGTTATCGCTTTTGTTTTTCTATTCATTTTCGGCATCAGCGGTTTTATTGATTCAGTTCTAGAATTAAATCTTAACGTTGGTTGGAGTGGTTGGTTATTTTGGGCACTGATACTATATTTTGTTATCAAACTCAAGCACCCGCCAATTTCGGATGATGAACCGCTCGATTCGAAAAGAATGATTTTAGGATACGTAAGCTTCATAATCCTGCTGCTTTCATTTTCACCTAATCCCATAATAATAAGCGCAATTGGATAATTAATTTTACCTTGAGTTATAGTTTTAACAATCAGATTTTAGAATCAATGAAAAAATCAATTATATCATTTTTACTTTTCATACCAGTAATCTATTTCGGGTGTGAAAAAGATTTTGATTCGGTTGTTGATCAAAGTCCCGCAGTTTACCAGGTTATCGGAGTTAGAACTATTGATTCTGTAAGATATATTCCCGACGATTCGTTAGTACTTATAACAATTAGATTTAACCTATCAAAGGATTTACGAAGTGTCTTCACGGATATTTATGCATCTGATGGAAGCAAGCTGAATCAAAATCCTTTTAATTTATTTGATGACGGAAAACCAGAGAATGGTGATTTTGTTAAAGGTGATGATACATACTCAAATAAATTCCCGCTTAGTCAATTCTATCCTAATGGTATTTATACAGTAAAATATTTTGCAGAGGATAAAAATAATTTTGTTAAGCAAGTTGCAATACAAAGTTTTAAGTTTGATAACGGACAGAACAACATT
>Ga0209320_10001106_pt1 | contig 13998 bp, 13 predicted proteins | sample Rifsed13ft4_FD_184008 | JGI IMG/M metagenome (GOLD analysis project Ga0209320, IMG submission 184008) | Soil microbial communities from Rifle, Colorado, USA - sediment 13ft 4 (version 2) | ecosystem: Environmental > Terrestrial > Deep subsurface > Rock core/Sediment | place: Rifle, Colorado... | reverse complement strand
CAAAGAGAAAGGGACCCGTTGAGGGTCCCTTCGCGCCTGTAGACGGGGCGGCTCAGGCGAGGGAGGCTTTTGCCTGCTCTGCCAGTTGTTCGAAGGCATCGGGGCGGGTGACGGCGAGGTCGGCCAACGCCTTGCGGTCCAATTCGACCCCAGCCAGCTTGAGCCCGTGCATGAAGCGGCTGTAGCTGAGCCCGTGCTGCCGTGAGGCGGCGTTGATGCGCATGATCCAGAGTTCCCGGAAGTCGCTCTTCCGATCCCGGCGGTCGACATAGTTGTACCGCAAGGAGTGGAGCATGCTTTCGGTCGCGCGCTTAATCAGGCGATGGCGCTGCCCGCGGTGTCCCTGGGTAAGGCTCAGAATTTTCTTATGGCGTCGATGTGCCGTGACACCACGTTTCACTCGGCTCATGGGGCGTCCCTTTCGAGAATGACCTTACTGGTCCTGGCCGGCGAGCATGTGCCGGATGCGCTTTTCGTGCGACGGGGCGACTTCGACAGTGCGCCCGAAGAGGACGGTCACCGGCTTCCGCTTCTTGCGGCGGAAGTTATTGCGGCTTCCGTACATCCGCATGATCTTCCCGCCGCCGGTTATGCGGAAGCGGGCGGCGGCGCCTTTGTGCGTCTTGAGCTTGGGCATTCGTCAGTCTCCACGTCTGGCGGCCGATGCGGGCTCCTGTTCGAGCTCCTCCATCTCCGTTGCGTCTTCGTCCTCGTCGTCCTCGCCAACCACCCGAGCGGCGGCGGCGGCGGCAACGACGGCTTCGTCTTCTTCTTCTTCGACCGGTGGTGCCTGGCCGGCGGCGACCGCGGCTGCAGCAGCCCTGGCCTTGGCGGCGATCTTCTTTTTGTCAGGAGCCAGGATGATGGTCATATGGCGGCCTTCGAGCTGCGCATCCTTTTCGAGGATGGCGATGTCTTCGAGGCTGCCGAGGACCCGGTCGAGAAGGTTCTTGCCAATCTGCGGGTGGGTAATTTCGCGCCCGCGGAACATGACCGTGACCTTGACCTTATCTCCCTGCTTCAGCAGCTTGGCCGCCGTCCGCGTCTTGAAGTCGATATCGTGATCGTCGATCTTCGGCTTCATGCGGACTTCGCGAAGCTGCATGTTTACCTGGTGCTTCTTTGCCTCCCGGTCTTTCTTCGACTGTTCGTACTTGTACCGCCCAAAGTCCATGAGGCGGGCGACGGGCGGGCTGGCCTGGGCGGCGACTTCGACGAGGTCGACATCGCGTTCACGGGCCATGGCGATTGCTTCCGCGGTGCGCACCACCCCCACCTGGCGGCCCTCCTCATCGATGAGGCGGACCTCTGGAACCCGGATCCGCTCATTGATCCGCGGTTCAGGTGCTGCTGGCTTTGGTGGTGGCTTTGGTCGTTTCCTCAAACTACTTCCCGGTGAAAATCGAACAAGTCAGGATCATATCATCCACTCCCATAGGTGTATATCCACTTGTCTCGCCGGAGCTTACCATCTTGAGCATGACAACGATCTCCACGGCGGTTGTACTGGCCGCCGGACTGGGCACGCGGCTCCTTCCGGCGACGAAGGCAGTGCCCAAAGAGATGCTGCCAGTGCTGGAGAAGCCGCTCATCCAGTACGCGGTCGAAGAGGCCGTCGCCGCGGGGATCACCGACATTATTTTTGTGGTGGCCGAGGGGAAGGAAGCGATCACGGAGCACTTCGGCAACCTGACGCGTGTGGAAGCCTACGCGCGGGAAAAAGGGGACACGGGGCTGCTCGAGCAGGTTCAGCATCCGAGCCGGCTCGCGCGTTACGAGTATGTGCTCCAGGACCGGCCGCTGGGGATCGCCCATGCGGTCGCCTGCGCGAGGGAGTTCGTCGAGGGCCAGGCGTTTGCCCTTATCTTCCCGGACGACCTCATCCTTTCCGATCAGCCCTGCATCGGCCAGCTGATTGGCGCTTACGAGTTGTGTGGAGGCAGCGTGATCGCGGTTGAGGAGGTGCAGGAAGCGGACATACCGAGCTACGGCATCGTCCACCCTGCCGACGACCGAAACCCGGCGCGGCTCAAGGGGCTGCTGGAGAAGCCGGCGGTCGCCGATGCGCCCTCGAATCTCGGGATCGTCGGCAGGTACGTTCTCAGCGCCAGCATCTTCGAACACATCGATCGACTTCAGCCCGGTAAGAACGGCGAACTGCAGCTGACCGACGCGCTCGCAAGCCAGCTCGCAGCGGGAGAACCGGTATGCTCGTACCGGTACGAGGGCGTCCGCTACGATACCGGCAGGCCAATCGGTCTGCTGGTGGCCTCGCTCGCAGTCGCCCTCCAGCGCGAGGACCTGAGGCGGCCGTTGCTGGAGCGGCTCGTACCGATGCTGGAAACCGGAGCTGGCTACTGATGCGCGTCCTGGCGATTGGCTATCCACTGCCCAACGTGGACATCGACAACTACAACGTCCTGACCGCCCCGAGTTACTTCGACTACGAGGCGATGATCATCGACCCGGCGAGCATCACCAAGATCGTGGGGCAGGTGGTGGACGAGGGGCAGTTGTTCGAAGCGCACGACGGGCGTTCGATCGTCAACGCGCAGTCGACGGCATCGGCCGTCTCGATTGCCGACCAGGTGCGGCGCCGCACGGAGGAGACGCAACGGCTGCTGGAGGCGGGTGGCACCGTCCTCGTCATGGGCCGTCCGAACGCCATCGTGAGCGGCGTCGTGGGGTTCGAGGGGTGCGACCGTTACAGCTGGCTGCCGGCCCCGGCCGGGCTTTCGTGGGGGCCGCCGTTCTTGCGAGCCGCGGAGGGTAAGACGGTGAGGGTCGCCGACGAACGTCATCCTCTCGCGGCGGTACTGCGCAATTTTCGTTCGGAAGTGGCCTACCGCGCGGTCTTCGATGAGCGACAACCAGCCGTGCGGCAATTCGGCCATGTGTTCGCCATGGGGGGCGCCCGCGCGACCACCGGGATCGAATTCTCGGTGCTGTCCGGCCGGGTAATCTTCTTCCCGGCGCTGAGCGATAGTGTCGGATCCATCCGCAGTTCCCTTGCCGAAGCGCTGGTGAGGGCGGTGCGTCAGCTTGCGGGAGCGGAGGTCGGCGAGCCGGCGCCAGGGTGGGTCCGCAGCTTTGCCCTTCCCGGGCTGGAACAGATCGAAGCGGAAGTGGAGGAGGCGGAGTCGGCGGTGAGCGACGCCACCGCGCGCATGGAAGCCGTCCGCGAGCGTCACGACCAGATAGCCTCGCATCGGCGGTTGTTGTGGGCTGAAGGGACGGCATTCGGCAACGCTGTCCAGGACGCGCTCCGCCTGCTGGGGTTCACCATCGTGACGGCCGCCGGGGAACCACTGGTCATCGAAGACGAGGGGCGCCAGGCGATGGTCGAGACGGAGAGCAACAAGGAGCAGGTGGTCGAGTGGCCGTATGTCAGGCTTCAGAGGCGGCTCGAAGAGAAGTTGCTCAAGACGAGCGAGCGGCCGGCCGGCATCGTGGTGGTGAACGGTCGCCGAACGGAGGCGCCGGACCAGCGGAAGGAGCAGTACACCGAGGCGCTGCGGATCGCGTGCGAGAACTACCGGTACTGCCTGGTAACAGGGGAGACGCTCTTCGCCCTCGTCCAGCGAGCACTGGGCGGCCCCGACGACGCGACCCTCACCGGCATTCGCCGCCATCTCCTTGGTACACCTGGCCTCCTGACAGCCGAGGAGGCACTCGGCGAGGTCGGCGAGAACAAGGACGCAGGCCCGATCTTCTGAGAGCCTGGTCGGCGGTTGCGCGACCGGGCCACCGTTCGTGTAGACTGCCGCGCATGGTGAAGGTAACCCGTCCAGACGAGCGCGACCCGGGGACGACCCAGACCCCCGGCATGCGGCGAGAGGCTGCCATTTCAGGCCAACTGAGCGGTTCCGAGGGGCTGTGGATGGGTGTCGGGATGAACGCAGCGGGAGCGGTATCGGGAGTGCACCACCATGGCGCGAGCGAATCCGGCATCTACATCCTGAAGGGGCGCATCCGGTTCCGATGGGGCGACAACCTCGAGCACGTTATCGACACTGAACCGGGAGACTTCGTCTTCGTCCCGCCGTTTGAGGTCCACATGGAAGAGAACCTCGACCCGGACAACCCGGCAGAGTTCGTGCTGGCCCGCAACACGATGGAAGGGATCGTCGTGAACGTCCCGTATCCCCGGTCCCGCACCGGCGGTTAGCCGGCAGTCAGGCCTCGGGGAACGTCACACAGGTCGTCGTGCTTTCGATGCCGTCGACCGTGCGGATGTGGCGGCTGATGACGGCCGGGACATCGGTGAGGGTGGGAACGTCGATGACGGCCACGATGTCGTAGGGGCCCATCACCTGGTGAACCTCGGTGATGCCCTCGACGGCCTTGAGGTGGTCGTAGACCTCCTGGGTCTTGGCGGGGTCGACAACGATGAGAACGAAGGCCTTGATGGAGGCTGCCATGGACGTACCTACTCCTCACGCAGCCGCAGGACGGCCATGAACGCCTCCTGCGGGATTTCGACATTCCCGACCCGTTTCATGCGCTTCTTCCCTTCCGCCTGCTTTTCGAGGAGCTTTCGCTTGCGCGTGATGTCTCCGCCGTAGCATTTGGCGAGGACGTTCTTGCGCATGGCGCGGATCGTTTCGCGGGCGATGATACGTCCCCCGACGGCTGCCTGCAGGGGGACATCGAACATTTGCCGGGGGATGAGGTCCTTCAGCTTGGCGACGAGGGTCCGGCCTTCACGGGCGGCATTGGCGCTGTGCGTGATGAGTGAAAGGGCATCGACAGGCACGCCGTTGACGAGGATATCGACCTTCACCAGGCTGGCCGGCCGGTATTCGCTGATCTGGTAGTCGAGGCTCGCATAGCCGCTCGTGCCGCTCTTCAGGTTGTCGTAGAAGTCGACCAGGATCTCGGCCATCGGGATGTCGTATTCGAGGAGCACCCGGGCCTCGCCAGGGGCAAGTTCGCTCTCGGGCTCGAGGTATTCCATTCGCAAGAACTCGCCACGGCGGGTGGTGACGAGTTCCATCACCTGGCCGATGTAGCGGCTGGGAGTGATGACATCGATCTTGGCCCATGGCTCGCGAATCTGCTCGATCCGGGAGGGGTCGGGGAGGTCGGCAGGGTTGTCGACGACGATCTCTTCGCCCCGGCTTGTAGTGACCTCGTACTCGACGCTCGGGGCGGTGGTGAGGAGACTCAGCCCGTACTCACGTTCGAGGCGTTCGCCGACGATTTCGAGGTGGAGCAGGCCGAGGAAGCCACAACGGAACCCGAACCCGAGTGCTATCGAGGATTCGGGTTCGTACACGAGTGAGGCGTCGTTGAGGCTGAGCTTGGATAGAGCTTCGCGAAGTTCCTGGTACTGGTCGGATTCGGTGGGGTAGATGCCTGCGAAGACCATCGGCTTGGCGCGGCGGTAGCCAGGCAGCGCCTCGAGGGCGGGGTTTGCGTTGCGCGTAATGGTGTCGCCCACGCGGCAGTCGGCGACGTCCTTGAGACCGGTGGCGACGTAGCCTACCTCGCCGCAGGCGAGTCCCGGGAGCGGACGCATGGCCGGGCTGAAGATCCCGAACTCGAGTGGCTCGAAGACAACCTCGGTCTGCATCAGGCGGAGGTCGCTGCGGCCTTCCATTGAGCCCTGGAACACGCGCACATGGGCGAGCACCCCTTTGTAGGCGTCGTATTTGCTGTCGAAGATGAGCGCTTCGAGCGGCCTGGCAGGATCACCGGAGGGAGGCGGGATGCGCTGGTACACCGCCTCGAGGACCTCGTCGACGCCTTCTCCTTCCTTCGCGCTCGCGAGGATGATCTCGTCGCGAGAGAAACCGATGACGCGTTCGAGTTCGGCCGCAACGCGCTCTGGTTCGGCGTGGGGCAGATCGATCTTGTTGAGGACGGGGATGAGCTTGAGGTCCTGGTTCATCGCCAGGTAGACGTTCGCGAGGGTCTGCGCCTCTATGCCCTGGGACGCATCAACGACGAGCAGCGCCCCCTCGCAGGCGGCGAGGCTTCGCGAGACTTCGTAGGTGAAGTCGACGTGCCCGGGTGTGTCGATGAGGTTGTACTCGTACTCCGTGCCGTCTGCGGCTTTGTAGGACATGCGCGCAGCGGCCGCCTTGATGGTGATGCCTTTTTCGCGCTCGAGGTCCATCGTATCGAGCAACTGGGCGGCCATATCTCGATGACTGACGGTGCCGGTGCGTTCGAGCAAGCGGTCAGCGAGGGTGGACTTGCCGTGGTCGATGTGCGCGATGATGCAGAAGTTGCGTATGTGGGACTGGTCCACAATCTCCAGTTTAGGGGGAACAGTCGTAAGACACCTTGCAGCCTCCCGTCATGCGAACGCGTGCGGTGAAGTACGATAGGCTCGCAAGGAGCGTCCACCGGGTACCTGGATGTTCGAAGGCTTCTCCCAGCGACAAGTGCTTATCCGCAACGTGCGGATCAATATCCGAATTGGCGGTGACGGGCCGCCACTTCTCCTCCTGCACGGCTATCCCCAGACACACGCAGCGTGGCACAAGATTGCCCCGGCACTTGCCGAACGCTTCACGGTGGTATGCAGCGACCTCCGCGGGTACGGCGGCAGCGACAGGCCCCGAAGCGACCCGGAGCACCGGTCGTACTCCAAACGGGCCATGGCGGAGGACCAGGTAGCGGTCATGCGATCGCTGGGCTTCATGCAGTTTGCCGTCGCGGGCCACGATCGCGGCGCCCGTGTGGGTCACAGGATGGCATTGGACCACGCCGACTGCGTCACCCGCCTGGCTGTCCTCGACGTGGTGCCGACGCTTCACGCGTGGGAACACATGGACCGGCAGGTTGCGATGGCGGATTTCCACTGGCTATTTCTTGCGCAGCCGGACGACCTGCCGGAAATGCTCATCGGCTCGACACCCGGGAAGTACCTCGAGTGGATCCTGTCGCACTGGAACGCGACACCGGGTGCGATCCCGCAGCATCTGCTCTCCGAGTACCGGCGGGGGTTCGATGCGGGGATGATCCACGCCAGTTGTGAGGACTACCGGGCCAGCGCGACCATCGACCTCAAGCACGACCGTGCGGACCTCGAGAGGAAGCTCCAATGCCCGGTGCTCGCGCTCTGGAGTGAGAGCGGGACCGGCGCGATGTTCGACGTGCTCGCGGCGTGGCGAGAGCGGGCCACCGACGTTCGGGGCCGGGCGCTGGACTGCGGCCACTTCCTCCCCGAGGAGCGGCCCGACGAGGTCATCCTGGAGTTGCGGAAGTTCCTCAGCGAGGGGTGAGCGCGGGCGGCTGTAAGACGGGCGCGTGGTACCCTTTTCGTATCCAAATTGACCAAGGATCGGAGACTACATGGCCCGCAAGAAGGTCACCATCGTCGGCGCAGGCATGACCGGTGGGGCGATGGCCCAACGCCTGATCGAACGGGGGATTTGCGATGTCGTCCTGCAGGACGACCCGCAGTTCGCCGGCACGATGCACCACGGGAAAGCGCTGGACGAGTCGCAGGCAGCGTCGTGGGAGGGGTTCGCGACGCGGATCTGGGCGACAGATGGGTGGGATGACACCGCGAACTCCGATGTCGTGGTGGTCACGGCGGGGGCGCCGCGCAAGCCCGGCATGAGCCGGGAAGAACTACTTAACGGAAACGCGGAAATCGTGAAGGCCAAGGTCGCGGAAGCGGCAAAGCATTCGCCCAATGCCGTGCTCATCATCTTTTCGAACCCCATGGATGCCATGTGCCACGTGGCGATGAAGGCGAGCGGATTTCCGCGCGAGCGCGTCATCGGCCAGGGCGGCGCGCTCGACAGCGCCCGCTACCGCTACTTCGTCGGGGAAGCGGTCGGGGTGCCGCCTATCGACGTTCACGGTTATGTCATCGGCGGGCACACGGACACCACCATGGTGCCCGTGGTCTCACAGACCCGCATCGGCGGCGTGCCGCTGACCGACCTGCTGCCGGCAGACAAGGTGCAGGCGGTGGTTGCGCGGGCGATGCGCGGTGGGGCCGAGATCGGTGAACTGCTGAAGACCGGCAGCGCCTACTACGCGCCCTCGGCAGGCACCATCGCGATGGTCGAATCAGTCTTGATGGACCAGCGTCGCCTCATGGCGTGCTCCGTCTACCACCAGGGCGAGTACGGCATCAAGGACGTGTTCTCGGGCACCGTTTGCCAGCTTGGCGAGGGTGGCATCCAGCGGACGTTCGAGCTGCCGCTGACCGACGAAGAGCGGCAGAAGGTGGTCGCGGCCGCCGAGGCAACGAAGGAACTGGTCAAGCTGATTACCGTCTGACCGACCCCGCGGGGCTCCGCGCTACCCCAGTGCCGCGCGGAGCTCCTTTGCGGCAGCACGGACGCGTGCCGGGGCCGTGCCTCCCGGGATGTCGCGAGCCGCAAGGGCGGTGTCGACATCAAGGTCGAGGATGTCGCGCTCGAAAAGGGTGCTGGCCTCGCGATAGACAGCGAGGGGCAGTTTGTTCAATTCGCAGGCGCGTCGCTCACACTCGCGGACCAGTCCCCCAACGACCGCATGCGCTTCGCGAAACGGCATCCCCTTGCGGACGAGGTAGTCGGCAACGTCGGTCGCCAGCGAGAAGCTCTCGCCGGCACGGGCGCGCATATGTTCGAGTTGGAATTCGAGGGCAGGCAGCATGGCAGCGAAGATCGTCAGCGTGGGGATCACGACGGCGGTCGCGCCGAAGACTGCCGCCTTGTCCTCCTGGAGATCGCGGTTGTAGGCGAGCGGCTGACCCTTGAGGTTGGCGAGGATGTTCACCAGTTCGCCATAGACGCGCCCCGTGCGGCCTCGCGCCAGTTCTGCGACATCGGCGTTCTTCTTCTGGGGCATGATGCTGGAGCCCGTAGCAAAGGCGTCGGGCAGCCTGACGAACCCGAACTCCGCCGACGCCCAGAGGACGATCTCTTCGGCCAGCCGGGAGAGGTGCATCTGGGTGATGGCGCAGGCGGCCAGGTACTCCGCCACGAAGTCGCGGTCGGCGGTAGCGTCGATGCTGTTGCGAGAGACGGAATCGAAGCCGAGTTCGCGGGCCACCATCTCCCGATCCAGCGGATAGGGCGAGCCGGCGAGCGCCCCGGAGCCAAGGGGCATCACGTTCAGGCGGCGGCGACAGTCGCTGAAGCGCTCGCGGTCGCGGAAGAGCATTTCGCCGTAGGCGAGCAAATGGTGGCCCAGCGTGATCGGCTGAGCGCGTTGAAGGTGCGTGTAGCCCGGCATCGGGTCGGCGGCGTGTTCTTCCCCGAGGTCGCAGATGACCGCCACCAGCCTTGCGATGGCAGCGATGGCCTCGTCGCACGACTGGCGCACGAGGAGCCGGTTGAGGAGCGAGACCTGGTCGTTCCTCGAGCGCGCGGTGTGGAGGCGGCCGGCGGCATCGCCGATCTTCTCGCGAAGCACCACTTCGACGTGGGTGTGGATATCTTCGAGTTCGGGGCGCCAGTCCACGCGGCCCGCGCGGAAGTCTTCAAGGACGAGTGCCAGCCCGTCGACGATCTTCGCCGCGTCGTCGGCCGGGATGATGCCCTGCTTCCCGAGCATCCGTGCGTGGGCGATGGAGCCAGCGATGTCGAACTCGTAGAGCCCCTGATCGACGCCAGCGCCGTAATCACGGGTGAGGGCATCCATGTCGCCCTCGAACCGGCCGCCCCACGTGCGCTGCTCACCGGCCACGGCAGGGTCCCCCGAGGACAGGCAGTTCGAGGAGGTCGGTCAGTTCGTCGAACACGAAGTCAGGGGTCACACCTTCCGCATCCGGGGCGGAGTTTCTCCAGGCGGCCAGCATGCCAAGCTTCTGGGCGCCCGCGATGTCCTCGGCGAGGGAATTGCCCACCATCAGCGCATCCTGCGCCCGGACGCCGCACTGGTCGAGTGCATGCTCGAAAAGTGCGGGATGTGGCTTCAAAAAGCCGACCTCGACCGAGACTGCTTCCGCGTCCCAGCCGATGTCCAGGCCGGCGTCACGCAGATCGGCCCGAAATCGCTCTCCACCAAACGCCCGGTTGGTGACAACAGCGAGCAGGAAGCCACGACGCCGGAGTTCGCCGAGCACGGCGGCGGCATCATCGTACGGGGCCTTGCCCCCTTCGATGCCCGAGATGTAGGTGGATTCGAGGAGGTAGGCCGCCTGGTCTCGTGAAAGCTCGAGGCCGAGTTCGAGCATGGCCCTTTGTGTCACCTCGCCGTAGTCGGGCTCCACGAGGTGGGTGAGACGTGCTTCCTTCATCGCGGCTTCGAGCGCATTCCATGCGACGCGTGAGACGAGGGCCGGGTCCGCGTGGGAAAGGCCGAACTCACGGAGAGCCTCCCCGGCGCGCTCGGCGGCCAGCCGACGGAATTCCTCCGCCGGCGGTGCGCCATCGGAGTGCCAGAGCGTATCGCCGATATCGAAGAGAACGGCTCGGAGTGACATGAAGGGGCCTCGGGGTAATTCCCTGGGCGCGAGGGAGACATCCCTCACCCGGGCATGGTCGCATGCACCCGGAGTGCGGACAACCGAGTGAGCCGTTACCGGCGCCGGGCCGGAACTGGCAAGACCGCTACAATGAACGAATGCCTGTTCGAGCAACACGGATTTTCCACGTCGAACCCGCACTGCCCGCCCCGCTGGAGCCCCTTCGCGACATCGTGATGAACCTCTGGTGGACCTGGAACACCGACGCGGTCGAACTCTTTTCGCGGATAGATGATGCGAGGTGGGAATCGACCAGCCACAACCCGGTCCGGCTTCTCCAGACGCTCCCGCGTGAGGACTTGGAGCGGCTCGCAAACGATCAGGAGTTTCTGGCGCACCTATCCCGGGTGAGTGACGCGTTCCGGTCGTACATGGCGCGGCCACCGATCACCACCATCGAAGGCACCGACGAACGGGCGGTCATCGCGTACTTCTCGCTGGAGTTTGCGCTGACCGAGAGCATGCCGAACTACTCGGGCGGCCTCGGAGTGCTCGCGGGCGATCACCTGAAGTCGGCGAGCGATCTGGGGATACCACTTGTGGGGGTTGGCCTCCTCTACCAGCAGGGCTACTTCCAGCAGGTGCTCGGGCCTGACGGCTGGCAGCGCGAGGAGTACTACGTCATCGACGTCGACGCTCAGCCGTTACGGAGAGCACGCGACGGGGACGGGGCGGCGCTCTCCGTGGCGATCCCGTTCGAAGGGCGCGATGTCCTCGCCGACGTGTGGCGGCTGGAAGTCGGGAAGACGACCCTGGTGCTTCTCGACACCATGAACGAGCGGAACTGGCCCGCCGACCGCGAGATCACGGGCCGCCTCTACGGCGGCGACATCGAAACGCGCATCCAGCAGGAGATGGTGCTGGGCATCGGTGGGATCCGGGCGCTGGGGGCTATGGGCTACCGGCCCGCCGTGTGCCACATGAACGAAGGCCACTCGGCGCTGCTCGGCGTCGACCGGATTCGAACCTTGATGGAGGAGCACGGGGCGTCCTTCGAAGAGGCACGGTTGCCGGTGACGGCCGGCACTGTGTTCACGACCCACACCGCCGTTGCCGCGGGCATCGACCTGTTCCCCCCGGAACTGATGCACAAGTACCTTGGCCACTACTACACCGCGATGGGACTTGACGACCAGGGCTTCATGGGGCTGGGCAGGACCCACCCGGAAGACGAGCACGAGCCGTTCTCGATGGCGCTGCTGGGCCTCCACCTGAGCGGCTACCGGAACGGGGTCTCGAAGCTGCACCAGACAGTGTCGCAGCGGCTCTGGGATGCGGCATGGCCGAAGCTGCCGACGGAGCAGGTCCCGATCGACGCCATCACGAACGGGGTGCACCTGCCGACGTGGGTTTCGCATGACATGGCCCAACTCTTCGACCGTGCGATTGGGCCCTCCTGGAGGGACGAGCCGAACCGGGCCGGGGCATGGGACGGGCTTCTCGACGTGCCGGAGGCGGAGATTTGGGCAACCCACGAGTGGCAGCGCGGACGCCTCGTGGAGCGGGCGCGGGCACAGGCAAAGGACGCCGCCGCCCGGCTTGGCACGCTTTCCATTCACGGGCCGGCGAAGCACGCCCTGGACCCCAGGGCGCTCACCATCGGGTTTGCGCGGCGATTCGCCAGCTACAAGCGGGCAACGCTCCTCTTTCGAGACCCGGAGCGACTGGCCCGCATCGTGAATGACCCGGAGCGGCCGGTCCAGTTCATCTTCGCGGGGAAGGCGCACCCGCGCGACGAACCGGCAAAGCAACTGATCCGAGAGGTAGTCCAGTTCAGCCGCCGGCCCGAATTCCGCGACAGGCTGATGGTGCTGGAGCGCTACGACGTCGAACTGGCGCGGGCACTCGTCCGCGGATGCGACGTCTGGTTGAACACGCCACTGCGCCCCCTGGAAGCCAGCGGTACGAGCGGGATGAAGGCTGCCGCCAACGGGGGCCTCAACCTGAGTGTCCTCGACGGGTGGTGGGCCGAGGCATACCAGCCGGGACTCGGCTGGGCCGTTGGCAGGGACCGCACCGACGACGACCCGGAAGTGCAGGACGTGTTCGACTCGGAGTCGATCTACGATCTGCTCGAGAACGAGGTGGTGCCGCTGTTCTACGAGCGGGGGGAAGACGGCGTGCCATACGGGTGGGCGCAGATGATGAAGCGTTCGATTCACGCCTTCGCGCCAACGTTCAACACGAGCCGGATGGTCCAGGGGTACGTGGACAAGGCCTATGCGCCCGCGGCGCGTTCGTGGAAACGCCTCTGCGAGCAAGGCCTTACCCCGGCACGCGAATTGGCTTCGTGGACGCAACGCGTGATGGATAGCTGGGACTCCATCAAGATCCTGGCCATCGAAGACTCGACCGGCGAGGGAGCAACAACTGACCGGCCGATCACGGTGAGCGTGGAAGTCCACTTCGGCCCCCTGTCACCGGGCGATGTACTGATCGAGGTCGTATTCGGGCGTGCGTTGACCAGCGGCGAGATCCAGGTCGAGGGTTCGGTCCCCATGACACTGGTGGGGCAGGGCGAGGATGGCACCTGCCGCTACGCGGCGGAATTCGTTTCCGATGCCGGCGGCGCGGTCGGATACACCATCCGCCTTATGCCCTCGCACCCGGACCTCCACAACCCGCTGGCCTCCGGCCTGGTTCGGTGGGCCTGACCGTTACCGGGAAACCGTCATACCGCGAGGCTCCGGCGGAGGACCACCGTATACTGGGAGGTCGATGGCACTTCACATCGTCGGACTCGGCCCGGGCCGAGCGTCTCTGCTGACCGTTGAAGCCCGTGAACTTCTGACATCCGGCCGCCGGGTCATCCTTCGCACACGCCACCACCCGACTGTTGCCGAACTGGACGCCGGCGGGAAGTTCGAAGACTGCGACGACCTCTACTCGTCCGGCGCATCGTTCGACAAGGTGTACGAGGCCGTTCGACGCCGCGTGCTCGACGCAGCGGCAACGGAGGATGTGGTCTACGCCGTCCCCGGCCATCCGCTGGTGGCAGAGGCGACGGTCGCACGAATTCTCGCGGAGGCGGACGCTCGCTCGCTCGCGGTGCGCATTCATCCCGGCGTGAGCTACGTCGACGTAGCAGCCGTGGCACTCGGGCGCGATCTTTCGACGACACAGCTCTGTGACGCGCTCGACCTGCGGATCGACGCACAACGGCCGGCCCTTATCAGCCAGGTGTTCGACCGCGACTCGGTCACATCGTTGAAGCTGCAACTGCTCGAGATCTACCCGGCCGCGCACCCCGTGACGGTCCTTTCGGCGCTGGCAACCGAGGACGAGACGAGCCGGACGGTGCCACTGGCCGAACTGGACCATTCGCCTTTCGGTTACCTCGATTGTGTGTATGTGCCGGCCCTGGACATGACCGAGGACGTGCGGAGATTCGACGGGCTCTACGGCATCGTTTCGCGCTTGCATGCGCCGGATGGGTGCCCGTGGGACCGTGAGCAGACACATCGATCTCTCCGGCCGCACCTGCTGGAAGAGAGTTACGAAGCGCTGGAGGCGATCGACTCGGGGGACCTTGAGAGGCTCGTCGAGGAACTCGGCGACGTCCTGCTCCAGGTGAC
>Ga0209320_10001103_pt1 | contig 14009 bp, 9 predicted proteins | sample Rifsed13ft4_FD_184008 | JGI IMG/M metagenome (GOLD analysis project Ga0209320, IMG submission 184008) | Soil microbial communities from Rifle, Colorado, USA - sediment 13ft 4 (version 2) | ecosystem: Environmental > Terrestrial > Deep subsurface > Rock core/Sediment | place: Rifle, Colorado... | reverse complement strand
CGCGCACCAGAACCTTCCAGGGAAGCCGGCGCAGCAGCACCCTGGTTGTTTCTCCGACACCGGGTTTGACGAAGTTGACCGTCGAGATCCCGTACTCGGCCTGCACCTTCTCCACCGACTCCCAACCGGCCCAGGTCGGCGTCCGATCGGAATCGAGCACTGCAGCAAGAGAATCCGCTGCGTCGCCGCGAACCGAATCGAACTCGGCCGAGACCACGTCGAGCAACCTGTTGGAAACGTCGACGTCGGCGAGGTCGGCGTAGAACTTGGCGCCGTGGAAATCGCCGGGCCCGATGAGGGTGTCGTTGAGGACAGTTCGTGAGACCAAGCCGGACACCGTCGAATTGAGGCACGCCGACGCGATCAGGAAGTCGTCACGGGTCCCGTACGTTCGCACGCAGTGTCCGGGGTCGGCGAGAACAGCCAGATCGGAGTCGAACTTCGCTCCGCCTGCCTCGTGGTACTCCGTCAACGCTGCGTCGAGTTCGCGGGCGATGGCGCCCTTGCCCGTCCAGCCGTCGACGAAGACGACGTTCTCCGAGTCGTGATGGTGCGCAAGATAATCGAGTGCGACGGAATCGATTCCTTTGCCACGGACGATGGACACCGCATAGTGCGGCAACGTCAACCCGCGGGTCTGCTGGGCCCAGCGCCGCATCAGAATCCCGATCGGTGTTCCGGCCCGGGCGAGTGAGACCAGCGTGATGTCACTCCCCCGCTCGGCCAAGACCAGGTCCATCACGGTCCCGACAGCGCGCGCCAACCGTGGAGCGCTCTCGGCGAGCACCGTCTCGAAAAGATCCCGGTATGCCTGATCGGGTTGGTACTCGATGGGGAGAGACTCGGCATAGTGCGCCTCACCCGACTGAATACGCTTCTCGCGCACGGATACATCCGCTTCGAGATCCACGTGCGAGAGATCCTTGAGCAGCCACTTCACTTCGCCCGGCGCGTACGAACCGAATTCGGGCCCGACCAATGGTTCGTTCATGACGAGCTCCCTGCTCTGGAATCTCGCAGCGCCGACGGATCGGCCCCGCGAACGGTGGCGACCAGGACGTCGGTGCCGGAGTTCCGCAACACCTCGACCACTCCGTCCATCGCCGTCAACCGATCGGTGTCGGCGGGCTCGTCGATGACCAGCAACGCAAGGGCGTCGACCGCCGCATCAGGCCACTGCGCGTTGTAGACGTATCGAGGGTCGTTCTCACCCAGTTCGGGCGCCGGAAAGGTGAACCCGCGACGCAGCGGGTATCCCGGCACGTCGACGACGTACGCGGGTGAGCGAGTTGTGGTCTGGTAACGAACTGCTCGCCCAGAGCTTTCCAAGCCCGCAGCGATGCGCAGTGGCAGGTACATCAACTCCTCGTGACCGATCACGATCACAGCACGCGACGCGTCGATCGACGATCCGAGAATGGACACCGCTGCCTCGACGGCTGACTCGAATGCCGCGGTGTCGCCATCGAGAAAGCCGTGCCTGCCACCGTCGGGGACATGTGCCGGCCACGGCAGATCCATCTGAGACAGCGTGCCGCGGCGATCACCGATCGGATTGAGGTCCGGAGCATCCAGAGCCGTGACGCGCTCGGTCAGGCCGTCGGGCAGAACCGTCGAACCCGAAGCGAGAGAGACGTAATCGATCCGCACACCCAACTCTGCCGCCGCGGCTTCGCCGGCGACTCGGTGTTCCTCGGTTCTCATGTCCACCAGCGAGGCCACGACGTAGCGGCTTCGCGGGCATTGCCCGTGCAGCGCCCGGATGGCATCGATCGCGGTGGCGCCGGTGGAGATCTCGTCGTCGACGAGGACCAGAGGCAGGTCGTTCTCGAACAGTTCGGCGGACGTCGGCTGCATCAGATGGCTCGTGGCGTGCGAGTGCCCCTCCTCGAATCCGGCGAGCGTCGTAGCCCCTGGTACGTCTCGGCGCGTGGAGTGCAGGTAGCAGTGAGCGTGCAGGCGAGCTGCGACGCAGTGGCCCAAACCTGTTGCGGTTTCGGCAAACCCGAGAACGACGACGTCGACACCCTCACCGAGGGTTGTCCGCACCAGATCGCCGAGGTCGTCGGCAGCGCCGATGACCACGGACGGCTCGGTGGGCACGTGCTTTCCCAGCACGGTGGACACCAGCAGATGAGCGCGACGCGGATTCCGCCGAAGTCCCGGGATCACCAGATCGGGCACCGAATGCCCGAGTGACGAATCACCGTGAACGAGGTCCAAGCCGAATTCTGCTGTAGCCCAGGGAACGTCCTTGGACTGGACAAGCTCTGTCATCGATCGACCAACGCCGTCAGCAACTCGACGAACGTGATTCCCTTGTTGGTCACACCGAACACGTGAGCTCGGAGCGCAGTCTGATGGGCCCAATTGCGGTGCGGCTTCATCTCGTTCATCTTGTTCCGGTAGCCGGACGCCTGAACTCCCCCGGCGTCGGCACCGAGAATGTCGAGGGCATCGTGATATTCCTCGTGCGTGACAGCGGACAGTGCATTGACCGCAGCGACGTGCGACGGGTGGATGACCGTCTTGCCCTGGATTCCGTTGGCTCGGTCCAGCGCGATCTCACGGAGCAGACCGTCGAGGTCGCGGCTGACGAGATGCTGACGGAACCGGACGGCGTCGTGTTCCTCGAACGGGGTGGCGCGCAGCATCGGCCGGAACATGCGTTCGTGATCGGCGAAGTACTCCCACACGGGCCCGGTGATGACAAAACCCGAACCGTCCGCGCGCCCGAGATAGTTGACGATGTCGGCGATGACGTCGACCACCACGCGCACGTCGTAGATGGTCAGATCGCGGTCACGACGGATGCCGAAGGTGCTGCACATGTCGGTGGCGCCGATGCGGACGGCAAGGATGCGATCGCGGTGCTGCCCGAGAATCCCACTGATGGTGCGCAATTCGAGATCACGCGTATCGCGGTGCACCAGCGCGGGTGATTCGAGTACCGGCATCGCGTAGAGATGCTTACCCAGCAGTTCGGATGCGTCCGCGACGGCGTCGAGAAACACGGGGCCGGACTCGCTGCCGAACTTGGGGATTACGAACCCGGTGAGCGCGGCGCGCCCCTCGGTCAACGACGCGGCGACCTTGTGGATGTCCGCGACTTCACGGACCCGTACGAACAGCAGCATGCCGACGGCGTCGGTGGACGCGATCTTGTCGAGAGCTTCGACCGCGTTCGCTCGCGCCGATTCGACCTCGTGATCGGCGACGGCATCCTCGAGATCGAGCACCATCGAGCTGACGCCCTCGGACGCACGCTTGCACACGATGTCGGCCAACCCGGCCCGGGTGGCAGGAACGTAGAGAGTTGCACCCAGAGCAATCGCGAGCAGATCCCTCTCGTCGGAATCCGCGAACGATCGAGGCGCATGCAGGAACAGTTGCTCCCGCACGTCATCCTCGAGATGTTGAAAGTGCTGCATTTCTCTTCTCTCTGTAACCGCAATCAAGTCCATGAAACGACCCCCTGTGACAACGCGTCGGGCAACTCCGATCCCCCGATCGGCCCGACCATTCAGTTTTTGCCGGCTCGCGCCCGCATCTTCTCGACAACTTCGGTGATGAACGTCGATACCGAGTCCAGCTGTAATACATACGACCAGTAGTCCGGATGAGTTCCCGACAGTGACGCACTCGCTCGCTCGATCCTTGCTAGTTGAGCATCGAGTACAGAGCCCCACTCCGCCACCAACCCTTGGTTAACAGCGAACATCTGGGCGTCTTTCAGCCGGAAACGAACCTCACGTTCCTTTTGGCTCGGATCTGCCCGGACTGCACGCAGAGTAGCGAGACGGTCCGTCACGGCGTCGGCACACGCTTCGGCGTCGGCGAGGTGCACGCGGGCTTCGGCCATCAAAGCCAGTGCATGTTCGGGGTTTCCCGCAGCCAACGACTGCTTCGCTTCCTTGAGATCGATGTCGGCCTGATCGATATGTGCTCGGCTGCGACTGCTGTTGTCGACGAGGTCAGCGGAACTCGCGGCGTTGAACTCGCGCAGCAATGCGGAGTACGCCGGATCCAGGCGGTCCACTCGAGTGCGCACTGCCGACAACCTGGTCGAGACCGAGGAAATCGTCATCTCGGCACGGTGCTGGGTCGACGGGGCTTCTGCCAATGATTCCTCGAGCGCCGATACCGCTTCGCGGACACTCTCGGCCCGCGTGCGGACTGCGTCGGCGCGACCGGATGAGCGCGCATTGTCGAGCGCTGCAACCGCGTCGTCGAGGTGTTCGGAGGCCGTCACCACCGACGGGTACTCGCGATAGCGCTGATCGGTGGCAGCCAGTTTTTCCCGGACGGCGTTCGCCAGGGTTCGGGCCTGCTGGCCGAGGACGGGAATGGCGGACATCGTGACCGTCGCCTGCTCGAGGTGCGCACGATGCCCGTTGTAGAAGGCGTCGACGCCCTTTGCCGCCTCGACGAGTTCGGCTACCGACTTTTCGAACGCCGCCCGAGCACCGTTCGGGTTCTGGTGGAGTACCTGATCGTTGCCATAGCGCTCGGATGTGTCGAGGTAGTCCGACGCAGCCTGGAAGCACCGATCCCGAACGGGTTCCCACGCAGCGCGCAGCCCTCGCTCGGGGTACAGCTCGGCGGAAGCGTCGACTGCTGCCGACGCGATGGTCTGCCGCTTGTCCATGTCGAGGAACGCCGAAACCATGGCCGTCTGCGCCTCCCGCGCACGACTGACCGACTCCCCCACTCTTGCCCCCCGATTGAAGCGCTCCGACCATCTTCCCACCACGATTGAATCCTACGGGTCCAGCACTTCGCTTCTCGGTTCGTAATTCTGCTGTTACGGCGAACACACCGGAACTGCGGTTAGGGTGGTGGAGGTAAACACACTCCCAAGACGACTTCGCGTCGTAGTGGGCCTTGTCTCTCCTCTTGAAAGGACCCCTGAATGGGCGTCAGCTTGACCAAAGGCGGCAATGTCTCTCTCACGAAGGAGGCCCCGAACCTGACTGCAGTGGTCGTCGGCCTGGGCTGGGACGCACGTTCCACCACCGGAGCTGCTTTCGACCTCGACGCCAGCGCAATCGGCGCAGGCTCGAACAAGAAGGTCCTCTCCGACCAGCACTTCATCTTCTTCAACAACCTCCGTTCGCCCGACGGCTCGATCGAGCACAAGGGTGACAACACGGACGGCGAAGGCGAAGGCGACGACGAGCAGATCGACGTGAACCTCGCAGCGGTTCCTGCCGAGGTCGAGAGCGTTGTCTTCCCCGTTTCGATCTACGACGCAGAAGCTCGCTCGCAGTCCTTCGGCCAGGTCCGCAACGCGTACATCCGCGTCGTCGACAAGTCGAACGGCAACGAGCTCGCTCGTTACGACCTCTCCGAGGACGCTTCCACCGAGACCGCCATGGTCTTCGGTGAGCTGTACCGCAACGGTGCAGAGTGGAAGTTCCGCGCAATCGGCCAGGGCTACGCGTCCGGCCTCGCGGGCATCGCGCGCGATTACGGCGTCAACGTCTGATCTTCGCTCTCGACGAGCTGACTCGGGGAAGGTTCCGCAGTAGTCTGTGGAACCCTCCCCGTTTTCACGTTCGGATGCGGTGAGAGACCGCTTGCAGTAACCACTCTGCATTGACCAACTAGAAAGGGCCACGCTCCGTGGTACTGCGAATATTCGGTTTATCCATCGCAATTTCGATCCTCGCGATGATCGTTGCGTTCATCTACGGCGGACCCGAGGCACTGTTCCTCGTCATCATCCTGTCGATTCTGGAAATCTCGCTTTCCTTCGACAACGCCGTCATCAACGCCACTGTTCTGCAAAGAATGAGTGAATTCTGGCAGAAGATCTTCCTCACCATCGGCGTCATCATCGCCGTCTTCGGTATGCGTCTGGTGTTCCCGCTCGTGATCGTCTGGGCTGCATCCGGTCTCGGACCCGTAGCTGCACTCGACCTCGCACTGAACCCGCCTGCGGACGACGCCGCGTACTTCGCCAACGGCGAGCCGAGCTACGAAACCATCCTCACCGACGCTCACCCGCAGATCGCTGCCTTCGGTGGCATGTTCCTGCTGATGCTCTTCCTCGGATTCATCTTCGAAGAGCGTGAGATCACCTGGCTGTCCTGGCTGGAGAAGCCGCTCGCTCGCATCGGCAAGCTCGATCAGCTCTCCGTCGTCGTGGCCGGCATCGTCCTGGTTCTCAGTGGTTCTTTCCTCGCTGCTGACGACAAGGTCTCCACCGTCATGATCTCGGGCGTTCTGGGCATGATCACCTACATCGCGGTCAACGGATTGGGTGAACTGTTCAATCTGCCGGAAGAAGGCGAAGAGGAAGAAACCACCAAGTCCGGCGGCCCCACGCAGCTCGCGAAAGCGACCGGTAAGGCCGGCTTCTTCCTGTTCCTCTACCTCGAGGTCCTCGACGCGTCCTTCTCCTTCGACGGCGTCATCGGCGCATTCGCCATCACAGCAGACCCGATCATCATCGCCCTCGGCCTCGGCTTCGTCGGCGCGATGTTCGTCCGTTCCATCACGGTCTTCCTGGTCCGCAAGGGCACGCTCTCCGATTACGTCTACCTCGAGCACGGTGCGCACTGGGCCATCGGCGCTCTGGCCGTCATCTTGATGGTGTCCATCGGCGTTCACATCAACGAGATCATCACCGGCCTGGTCGGTGTCTTCTTGATCGGCGCTGCTTTCATCAGCAGCCTCATTCGCAACAAGCGAATCGCGAACGAAGATCCGAAGTTGGACGAGAACACTCCGGCAACTGTCTGACGTTCTTTTTCACGAAACGCCCGCGACCAATTGGTTGCGGGCGTTTTGTTTGTTATGCCTGAATTGAAACTCTCTGCATTCCCAGCCGCGCGCCAATTGTTCAGCCGCGCGCCAAATTCAGCCTGCGGCTGAACAATTGCCCTGCGGGTGCGAAAAACCTATTCGTAAGGGAAACCATGAACGAGATAGTCATAGAGCGCGCAACGGACGAGGACGCCGCGGAAATCCTTGTTCTACAACGCTGTTGCTGGGTCTCGGAAGCAATCTCCAACAACAGCATGGACATACCCCCGCTCCACGAGGACCTACCCACGGTCCGAGCCTGGGTTCAGGAGTCGACTGTCTGGACCGCACGACGCGGCGGCCGGCTCGTCGGGGCCGTGCGAGGAACCGCGGACGGAACCGCATGGCAGATCGGTCGCCTCATGGTGGCACCGGACTTGGCGGGCAACGGCCTCGGCCGACGCCTCTTGCAGCACGTGGAACAGAACGCTCCGGAGCACATCACACGTTTCGAGCTGTTCACCGGAAGCAGGAGCCTGCGGAACATTCTCCTGTACACCCGAGCGGGCTACTCCCAATTGCCGCCGGACCCCAGCCACATCCCCGGAGTCGTCTACCTGTCCAAGCCGAACGCCATCAACTCCGACTGAACGGCGATACTGACTTCTGTGGTGAACATTCGCGTCGCAGCGCAGACAGACTTGCCGTTCTTACGTGAGCACGACTCGCACGTCGCTGCCGAGGAACTCGCGTCAGTGGTCCAACGCGGCCGGATACTCATCGCCGAGGACAACGGTAATCCAATCGGATGGCTGCGCTGGGGCTTGTTCTGGGACGAGATTCCGTTCATGAACATGCTGACCGTCCTGTCTTCGAACCGCGGCCAAGGCATCGGGCGCGCTTTGGTCACAGATTGGGAAAAACGCATGAGCCGCGCGGGACACTCGCAGGTCCTCACCTCCACACTCGCCGACGAATCAGCCCAGAACTTCTATCGCGCAATGGGATACACCGACGCGGGAGTTCTGTTACTCCCAGGCGAGTCCTCCGAAATCTTCCTACGTCGAGACCTCGATACGACGACCGATCTGACCGATCCCCACATTACCCACGAGTAATATATGGTGGTCGTCACACCACGATCTCAGGGTGGGGCGTGGCACACCAATGTGGAGGACGAGTATGTCGTCAAGGGTCTTATCTCGCGCAGTTGTCGGAGTACTCGCGCTTGCACTGACAGGCGTCGGCGCACCGGTAGCGCTCGCGCAGCCAGTCCTTGCCAAGTCCCCCGATGACGGTTTCTACAGCTACGACGGCGCGGCACCCCTCTCGTCGTACGCCCCGGGTGCGGTACTCGAGACTCGCACCGTGCCGTACACCGTGCTCAACATCCCGACCCCGATACAGGCAGTCCAGGTTCTCTACCGATCAACCGACGCCCTGGGACAGCCGTCCGCCAACGTCACCTCGATCCTGCGCCCGGCCAACGCCCAACCGAACAAAGTTGTTTCGTACCAGTCCTTTTACGATTCGCTGAACCCCGACGACAGCCCGTCGCGAGCCATCGCGGGTAACACCCCGATCGGCGACTGGACTCCCAGCGGACGCAACTTCAACATCGGCGGTACCTTCACGTCCATCGAGGCAGCCTTGTTCGGGCCGCTCTTCGCATTGGGCTACACGATCGTCGTCCCGGACACCGAGGGCCCGGATGCAAACTTCGCTGCCGGACCCGAATACGGGATGATGACGCTCGACGCTCTGCGTGCCGCCCGCGATGTCCCGGAAACCGGAATCACCGACGACGCAGAGATCGCGCTGATGGGTTACTCCGGCGGAGCGATCGCCACCAACTGGGCTTCGATACTCGCTCCCGCATATGCACCGGAGATCAACGACAACTTGATCGGTGCCGCGCAGGGAGGCGTGCTGGTCAATCCGGCCAACAACCTTCGCTACGCGAGCGGAAGCATCGGGTGGGGCGGCGTTGTCGGCATGGCAGTCGTCGGCGTTGCGCGTTCGTACGACATCGATTTCGGGAAGTATCTCAGCGACCGTGGACGCGACGTCATGGCTCGACTCGAAGACGCGTCCATCGGCAATGTGCTGGCACAGTATCCCGGACTGACCTGGCAGGATCTGGTCAAACCCGAGTACGCCGATCCCAATACGGTTCCCGAGTACGTCGATGTCGTGAACAAGATCAACATGGGCACCGCGGCGACACCGACCATTCCGATGTTCATCGCGCAGGCGGCCAACGGCACCATCGAGGGCACCCAACCCGGCGGCCCCGGTGTCGGAGCGGGAGACGGCGTGATGATCACGGGCGACGTCCGCACCCTCGCACGCAAGTACTGCGACGCCGGCCTGGCGATTCAGTACGACCAGTACGACACCATCAGCCACTTCCTCGGCGCCATGCTCTGGCTGCCCGGTGCGCTCGCCTGGGTCGACGACCGCTTGAACGGCAAGCCTGCACCGTCCAACTGCGCGAACATTGCACCGGGGAACTCACTTGCGCCGCAAGAACATGCGCGCTGACTGACAGCGACCCCGAATCTACTTCGACGGCTCCACCTCCCACCGAACGTGAGTCACCAACGGTTCAAGGCTAAGCCGGCTGACGGCGGATTCCAGGAGTCCGTCGTCACGCTCCGCGGCAGCCAGTTCGGCCACCACCCGCACGCGGTCGCTGTCCGGGATGTCGAAGGACTGCACTGACCGGAGCTGAAACTCGGGCCTCGAAATGGACTGCACGGTAAGACCTCTGATGTGAGCTTCGGCGTCGCCGTGACAGGTCACCTCGAAGGTGTAGTCCGCGGGCGGTTCTTCGCGTCCGGTTCGGGCAGGCTGGTGATCCATCATCCGACCCAACGGCCTCAACAGCGTGTTCGCCAACATGATTGCGCCGGCACCGAACACCGCGACCCAGTACATTCCGCCGCCTGCCAGTGCGCCGACGGCGGCAGTGGCCCACAGAGTGGCGGCAGTGTTCAGGCCGGTGACCGACGCACCCTGCTTCATGATCACTCCAGCACCGAGGAAACCGATCCCCGAGACGATCTGCGCTGCGACGCGCGTCGGATCAGCGTCCGGGCCCTGAAACCCGTACGCGCCCATGATGACGAAGAGCGTCGCACCCAAGCTCACCAACGCGTTGGTTCGCAGACCCGCCATCCTTGCGCGCCATTGCCTTTCGATCCCGACGGCAGCGCCGAGGACGAGCCCGAGCGCTATCCGCACAAGGATGACGTGGATTTCCACGGTGAACTCCTAGAGCCAGGTCGCGAATCGACGGATGAACATTCCTTTGGCCACCTGCGTGACGACGCAGTATGCCCCGAGGGTGAGGACCAGCCACGGGAAGTAGTTCCACGGCAGTGAAACCAACCCGAGGGAATGACCCCAGGACGTGAACGGGAACACCAGCGCGAAGACGCAGGCGGCGCCTGTGCTGAGCAGTACCGGCAGCGATGCACGCGACTGGATGAACGGGATCTTGCGGGTGCGGATCATGTGAACGATCAGCGTCTGAGAGATCAATGACTCGATGAACCAACCCGATTGGAACAGCGCTGCATGCTCGGGAGAGTTGGCGGCGAACACGAACCACATCAGCGCGAACGTCGAGATGTCGAAGATCGAACTGATCGGGCCGATGAACACCATGAACCGGCGAAGGCTCTTGGTCTCCCACTTGCGGGGCTTCGCGAGGAAGTCGTCGTCGACACGGTCCCACGGGATCGTGAGCATCGAGAGATCGTAGATCAGGTTCTGCAACAACAGAACTACGGGAATCATGGGGATGAACGGCAGCAGGGCGCTGGCGACGAGCACCGAGAAGACGTTCCCGAAGTTCGACGACGCAGTCATCTTGATGTACTTCTGGATGTTTCCGAAGGTACGACGCCCTTCGATGACTCCTTGTTCGAGTACGCCGAGGTCCTTCTCCAGCAAGATGATGTCCGCGGATTCGCGGGCGATGTCCGCCGCTGTGTCAACGGAGATGCCGACGTCCGCAGCCCGCAGTGCGGGTGCGTCGTTGACACCGTCACCGAGGAAACCAACCGTGTGGCCGACCCGGCGCAGCGATTCGACAATGCGTGCCTTCTGCATCGGATCCGTCTTCGCGAATACGGTTGTCCGCTGCACCAACTCGTCGAGGGCGTCGTCGCTCAACGCTTCGATCTCGGCGCCGGAGACCACGGTCCCCACGTCGATACCGACTTTGCCGCAGACGGTTTCGGCGACCAGTTCGTTGTCACCCGTCACTACCTTGACCGCGACTCCGTGGCTCGCGAGGGCTTCGATCGCCCCGGCCGCAGATTCCTTCGGCGGGTCGAGGAATGCCAGCAGACCGACCAGGGTCATGCCCTCTTCGTCGGCCGTCGAGTACTCGCGGCGCTGCTCTTCGACGACTGTCTTGGTTGCCACCGCAAGCACTCGCTTGCCTTGACCGTTCAGCTCCGCGACCAGACGGTCGACTCGGGCCAGCCATCCCGGTGTCAATTGGTGGGTCACCCCGTCCAGTTCCACCGATTCACAGACCGAAAGGAGCTCTTCCACTGCACCTTTGGTTACGATCAGATCGGCGTCTCCGTGGTCGACCACCACGGAGAGTCGACGGCGCTTGAAGTCGAAGGGAATCTCGTCCACCAACCCGTGCCGACGCGAGATCTCCTCGACCACTTCGGGACCGGCGGCCTCGATCACCGCGTCGTCGAGAAGACTGCGCAATCCGGTCTGATTCACGGAATTGACCGCCGCTAGCCGCAATACGTCCTCGGACTTACGTCCGGCAGTATCGAGATGCTCACCGAGAACGATGCGGTCCTCGGTGAGAGTTCCGGTCTTGTCCGTGCACAGAACGTCCATGGCACCGAAGTTCTGAATCGCGTTGATCTGCTTGACGATCACCTTCTTGCGCGACATGTGGAGCGCACCCTTGGCCAGGTTCGCCGTCACGATGAGCGGCAACATTTCCGGAGTCAACCCCACCGCGGTGGCGACGCCGAAGAGTAGTGCTTGGCTCCAGTCCTTGGTCAGTCCGTTGATGATGAACACCGCGGGAACCATGATCAGCATGAACTTGATCAGCAGATAGCTGACACTGCGCACCCCGACGTCGAAGCTGGTTTCGGGTCGCTTGGACGCCAATTGTGCTGTCATGGCACCGAAGTAAGTCCGCTTGCCGGTGTGCACCGCAACGGCGGTGCCACTGCCCGACACGACGGAAGTACCCATGAACCCGATGTTCTCGGCTTCGAGCAGCCGATCGACGTCGATCCCCGACGACGGGTCCGCCGACTTCTCGGCCGGCATCGATTCACCGCTGAGCATTGACTGATTGACCTGTAGATCCTTGGCCCGGATGATGCGGACATCGGCCGGGATCATGTCGCCGGCGGCAAGCTGGACTACATCACCTGGCAGTAACTGCTCGATCGGAATCTCAGCCGTGACCACGGTGTTGTTGATCTTGCGGGTGGCCGCGACGGTCGTCGTAACCATCGCCTTGAGCGCCTCGGCGGCGCGGCTCGAACGGTATTCCTGCCAGAACCTCAGTGAGACACTGACAAAGATCATCAACCCGAGAGTGATGATGCCCTCGTAGGAGGGACCGTCCTCGGGGTCCGCCCAGACCACGTCGGTCCCGACCATGATCAGGGCGAGGAATACCAGGATCAGGATGAACGGGTTCTTGAAGGCTCCCGCGAACTGCACGATTGCCGGCGCCGGGCGGTCGTGGCGGACATCGTTGCGCCCGTATTGCCGACGAAGATCGTCGATCTGATCGTCGCGAAGGCCGTTGGCCGTCGTGGTCAGATCGGCGAGGACGGTGCGCGTGTCCGAGGCCGAGTAGTCGACCAATTCCTGTGCGCTTTCCTTTGCCAGGACTGTTGAATGTGTTTGTTGTGCACTATTTCTCGTGGGCCGTGGCCGCAATGCGAGAACGGAAAATGACATGACGAATCTCCTCGACTGCCCGGACACGCCGGACCATGCCAGTGCATGAGGGCAGCAGAATGCGCTGAGCGACAATGGAAGTCGTCAGCGGACGCGGCAAAGCCGCGCAAATGAAGCCGAGGATGCAAAGAGTCAGTGACTGAAGAGCAAAAGACCGGGGTGAGCATCGTCGGCAAGAACAGAAGGATGGGTCGAATATCGACTCGGCGGGTCGTCCACGATGGTCACCTCCTGAAAGTTCGGGGCGTCCGATGACGCCACACAAGTACATGCGCACAGCACACGCCAGGAGAACCGAATATCGACGTACTCTCGCCTTCGCCGGAAGAAACCGGCATCAAGCTGCGAAAACACCTCCACGTCCGAGTTTTGGCACTGCACGACGTGTCCCGATCAAGACCGGGAAGCCACTTTGGATCACCCCTTAAGCCGGGGAGATCTGTCCTAACCTTGGGCGTCTCTCGACGTCGTGAGATCAGTGGCCTGTGTTCGTGCAGAAGCCTCACCTAACGAGGTACTGCACCCAGAGGGTAGTTCTCAAATCTGTTGCCTGTCAACCGAGCAACTCAGACGGAGGGCAATCCTGCCCGTGCGACGGCGCCGGCGAAGAGTGCTGTCACGGCGGCACCCATCACGCTCTGATCAACTTCTTCCGGATCCACCGAGTGCTCGAGAACGAGCCCGGATATCAAGGCCATCAACGAGATTGCAGTGGTCCGCACATCGAAGGAATCATCCACTCCCCATTCGCGGGCACGTTCACCGATCAACTCCACGAGTTGACTGCGCAAGTGGCGACGCTCACGTAAGTACGCCTGAGCGATCTGCGGATCACGTCCGGCGAGCACTCCGAATTCGAGGACGAGCAGTGACCACCCCGGGTCGTCGACCATCCACGTTGCAATGGCCTCGCCACCTTTGCCCGCCGCGTCGGCGGGGTTCATCCCGGCGATCTCGGCGAGCACACGGCCGGCCAGTTCGAGAGACCGTTGCGCGAACAGTTCGGCGAACAGATCTTGTTTCGACTCGAAGTTGGAATAGACAGCCCCCTTGGTGAAGCCCGCGCGGCGGGCAACTTCAGTGAGACGTGCAGCACTGAATCCGCGCTCCGCAAACTCTTCCGCCGCAGCGTCGAGCAGTCTTTGCCGCACCACGTCACGTCCGGGGCGGGTTACCGGCGTCCAGTCCGGTTGACGAGATTCAGTCACGATACCTAGAGTATTCAATACCTCGGGTATTGACAAGCTCTTTACTTTCGACAAGATCAGGACTCTTTCGTGACCACTACG
>Ga0209320_10001101_pt1 | contig 14017 bp, 13 predicted proteins | sample Rifsed13ft4_FD_184008 | JGI IMG/M metagenome (GOLD analysis project Ga0209320, IMG submission 184008) | Soil microbial communities from Rifle, Colorado, USA - sediment 13ft 4 (version 2) | ecosystem: Environmental > Terrestrial > Deep subsurface > Rock core/Sediment | place: Rifle, Colorado... | reverse complement strand
GCCTTCACGATCTACCGTTGGGACATCAACGTGCGCATGTCCACCGTGATCGGCATGGTCGGCGGCGGCGGCGTGGGCTTCCTCCTCATCCAGTTCATCAACCTCCTGCAGTGGCGGCAGGCGGCCACCGCGGTGTGGGGGATCACCATGATCGTGGCGGCGATGGACTACTTCAGTGCCGCCGTGCGAGAACGTGTCGTCTGAGGTTTCCGCGACCTCCGGCCGCCAGATCATCACGGCACCCAACGGTGTGCCGCTGCTGCAGGCCCCGATGCTAGCCGGCGGCGTCGCCCACGGCTTCACCACGCGGGTCGGCGGCGTCAGCCCCGCGCCCTTCAACACGTTGAACCTGGGCCGCGGCGTCGGTGATCACCCGGATCGCGTGGCCGCCAACCGGCAGCGCGCCCTGGAGACGATGGGGTGCGATCCGGCCGGGCACGTCGAGGCTGCGCAGGTGCACGGTCGAACGGTCATGGTGGTGGGGCGGGGGCAGCGCGGCGCGAAGATCGACGGCGCGGACGCCCTGCTGACCGCAGAGCCCGGCGTCACGCTGGCGATCCACACCGCGGACTGCGTCCCGATCCTCCTGTGGGATCCACGCCGCGGTGCCATCGGTGCGGTGCACGCCGGGTGGCGCGGCACGGCGGTCGGTGTCGCCGCGGCCGCTGTCGAGGAGATGACGCGATCTTTTGAGACCGACCCCGCAGACCTGCGCGTGGCGATGGGGCCGGCCGTCGGTCCCTGTCACTATGAGGTGGATACGCCGGTGGCGCAGGCATTCGGCTCCTGGCCGTGGGCGGCGGCCGTGCTCCGCCCGCGTCCAGGGCGACCGGCCCACTGGTCGTTGGATCTGGTCGCCGCGAACCGACTCGTGTTGATGGTGCTCGGAGTGCCCGGGGAACACATCTGGACCAGCGGACTCTGCACCGCCTGCGAGGCGGATCTCTTCTTCTCCTACCGGCGGGATGGGGTGACCGGCCGGATGGGGGCTATGATCGCCCTGGCCTAGGGCCAGGATTCCCTTTCGCCCCGTAGAATACGTTGCAGCGGCCTTCGGACGATCTGGCGCAGCGCCTGGCCGCGGTTCACGAGCGGATGCGGGCGGCGGCGCAGCGCACCGGTCGGCCGGCGGAGGCGGTTCGTCTCGTCGCCGTGACGAAGGGCGTTGCACCGGAGCGCATCCGGGAGGCCATGGCCCTGGGGGTCCTGGACTTCGGCGAGAACCGCATCCAGGAGGCGCTGCTCAAGATCGCCGCCCTGGGCCCCGGGCCCCGCTGGCACCTGGTGGGGCATCTCCAGCGGAACAAGGTCCGCCGCGCCGTGGAGGCCTTCGCGCTGATCCACTCGGTGGACTCGCTGCCGCTGGCGGACGAGATCGCGCGCCGGGCGGAAGCCGTGGGACAACCGGTCCCGGTGCTACTGCAGGTGAACGTTGCCGCCGAGCCGCAGAAGCGCGGGTTTGCGCCGGAGGCCGTGCCGCAGGCGGCGCGGCACGTCGCGACGCTGCCGGCGGTTCGTCTGCGCGGGCTGATGACGATCGCGCCGCTGGCGGCAAGCCCGGAGGAGGTCCGGCCGGTCTTCCGCCGACTGCGCGAACTGCGTGACGTGCTGCGGGCCGAGTGGCCCGCGGCGGACGAATTGTCGATGGGCATGACGGACGACTTTGAGGTCGCGATCGAGGAGGGGGCCACCCTGATCCGGGTGGGCCGGGCGATCTTCGGGGAGCGGGCTCCGCAGGCCTCGATCTGACCCAGACTCGGGAGAGCACCTTACCAGGGAGGGGAGGGGAGAGCAGGAGGGGTGACCAGTGGGTGCGATGGAGAAGTTCATGACGTTCCTCGGCTTCGCCGAGGAGGTTGACGAGGACGGGACAGAGGGCGCGGAAAGCGCGTCGCCGGCCCGGCGGTCGCCGGTGTTCAGCCTGCACGCCCAGCGGCAGTGGGAGATCATCGTGATCGAACCGCGGTCGCTGGAGGACGCGCGGCGGGGGGCGGATTTCGTCAAGGCCCGCCGGCCGGTGTTCGTCAACCTGCAGGGGGTTGAGCAGGACCTGGCGCGGCGCATCGTCGATTTTCTGAGCGGCGGCACGTACGCGCTGGACGGGCACCTGCAGCGCGTGGGCGAGGAGATGTTTCTCTTCACGCCCAGCAACGTCGCGATCACGGCGGAGTTGAGCCCGCCCGAACGCGCGGCCCTCTTCCCGATCGAGTAGCGGTCGACCGCCCCACAGCACCCCCCCCGCTCCTCCCGCGCGGGCCAGGCCACGGCCTGCCCGGATGCGCTGCGCCGCGCAGGGGTCATGTTGAGGAGAGCCGAGGAGAGCCGAGGAGAGCCGGTGAGGACGGTCTGGTGGGAGGCGGGGACGGTCCGGCTGCTGGACCAGACCCGCCTGCCCGGCGAGACCACCGTCCGCACGTGCCGCACCTGGGAGGAAGTCGCCGACGCGATCAGGCGTCTGCAGGTGCGCGGGGCGCCGGCGATCGGCGCGGCGGCGGCCTACGCGCTGGTGTTGGCGGTCCAGGACGAAACGCCGGACGCGGCACCGACCGCGCTATGGCGCGCCGCCGAAGGGTTGGCGGCGACACGGCCCACCGCCGTGAACCTGCGCTGGGCGCTGGAGCGGATGGTGGCGGCCGCAGAGCGCGGCGCCGCCGAACCGCTGGCGGCGATCCTGCTAGGGGAGGCCGAGGCGATCGCCGCCGCGGACGTCCGCGCCAACCGCGCCATCGCCGAACACGGGGCGGCGCTCATGCGTCCGGGCGAGCGCATCCTCACCTACTGCAACACCGGCAGCCTGGCCACGGTGGAGGGGGGCACCGCCTACGGCATCCTGCGCCGCGCCCACGAACTGGGCAGAGGCATCGCGGTGATCGTCTGCGAGACGCGCCCCGTCCTGCAGGGCGCGCGGTTGACCACGTGGGAACTGCAGCGGGACGGCATCCCCGCCACGCTGATCACCGACAACGCCGCGGGGAGCCTGATGGCCCGCGGCGAGATCGACCGCGTCATCGTCGGCGCCGACCGCGTGGCGGCCAATGGGGACGTGGCGAACAAGATCGGTACGTACACCCTGGCCGTCCTGGCCCGGGCGCACGAGATCCCCTTCCTCGTCGCCGCGCCGCTTTCGTCCATCGATCGACGCACGCCCGACGGGGCCGCCATCCCGGTGGAGGAGCGGTCCGCCGAGGAGATCACCCGTTGGGGCGACCGACTGATTGCCGCGGAGGGCATCCGGGTGCGCAATCCGGCGTTTGACATCACGCCGCACCATCTGATCACGGCGATCGTCACGGACGCGGGGGTGGCCGCCCCGCCCTACACGCGCTCGCTGGAGCAGCTGATCGCCTCACGGGTCGGCGGGTAGAGGAGACGCGACCGGCGATGCATCCCCGAACGACGAGTCACCTCGTCCTGCTGCTGATCGCCGTCCTCTGGGCGGTGCTGGTCGTGCACAGCCTGGAGTATGTGGGCCGGTTCATGTTCCACACCTTCCTGATCAGCGTGCGCTGGCTGCAGATCCTCTTCATCGCCCTCACCCTCTACATGGGGACGATGATGCTGCTCAGCGTGCGCCGGCGCCCGGTCTCGCCCCCCGCCCGGGCGGCGCGCCCCGTCGTCTCGGTGCTCATCCCGGCGAAGGATGAGGAGCGCGTCATCGAAGGGACGCTGCGCAGCCTCGCGGGGCTGGACTATCACGTCGGCGGCCGCCGCCGCTTCGAGGTGCTCGTGATCGACGATGGGTCGACCGACGGGACGCCGCGGATTCTGCGGCGGCTGACGCGCGAACTCGGAGTGCGGGTGGTGCGCACCCCGATGGGCGGGCGGGGAAAGGCGGCGGCCCTCAACGTCGGGACGCGGCACGCCCGGGGCGACCTGCTGGCGGTGTTCGACGCCGACGCGCGCGTGGCGCCGGACTACCTGCAGCGATTGATCGCCGCGCTGGACGATCCGCGCATCGGCGGCGTCCAGGGGCGGCGCCTCTTCTACAACGCCGGCCAGAACCTGCTCACCCGGATGCAGGATGACGAGTTCGCCATCATGCAGACCCGCCTGCAGCGGGTGCGGCAGGCCACCGGCGCCTTCGTCACCTTCGCCGGTAACGGCCTGCTGGTCCGCCGCGAGGCGCTGCGCGCGGCGGGCGGCTGGAACGAAGACGCGCTGACGGAGGACATCGACCTCTCGCTGCGGCTCTACCTGGCGGGCTGGCGCATCCGCTACTGCGACGACGCGGTGGTCTGGGAGGAGGCGGTGGGCGGCGTGCGCGCCCTGGTGCGGCAGCGCACCCGCTGGTTCGAAGGAGCGCTGCGCTGCCTGGGAGAGCAACTCCCGGCGCTGCTGGTGGGACGGGTGCCGCTGCGGGTCCGGCTGGACATGCTCTTCTTCCTGGCCGGCCTCCTGCTGGCGACCCTGGCCCTGCTCACCACCTACACGTACGCGCTGATCGGATTGGCCGGCGCGGTCGTGCTCTTCCTGGGGATCCCCCAGGAGGTGATGGCCGCGATCTCCGCGTTCTTCACCATCGCCCTGGTGGCCGCCGTCGTCGACGAACGGGGGTGGAGCCCGCTGGCCGTCGGCGGCGTGCTGCTGCGTTCGGCCATCTTCTCCCTGCACCGGGTCCTCGTCGTGCCGCTGGCGATCCTCCGCTACGTGCACGCCGCGGTCACGGGCCGGGTAGACTGGGCCAAGACCGCCCACCTTGGCGAGATGTCGGCCGAGGCGGCGGGGGACGCCCGGCTCTCCTAACCGGGCGCCAGAGCAGTTGCCCTACATCAGGCGGGTGTAGATCTCCCGCAGGCGGGAACCGACCTTCTCCAGGGAGTGCCGTGCGGCGAAGGCCCGGGCGGCCTCGCCCAGCCGCCGGCTCAGGTCTTCGTCGGCGGCCAGGCGGCGCAGGTGCGCGGCGAACTCCTCCGGGGAGGACCCCTTCAGGCAGTTCTCCTCGTGGGTGAAGCGCCCGGCGAAGCACTCGGCGTCGCGCAGCACCAGCGGCCGGCCGGTGGCCGCCGCCTCCAGGATGGCGATCCCTTCGTTCTCCACCAGGCTGGGGAAGAAGAAGAGGTCGCCGGCGGCGTAGGCATCGGTGACGTCGTCGACGTAGCCGGTGAAGCGCACGTTGGGCGGCGCGTTCTCGATGACCTCCAGCGTCTCCGGTTTGACCGCCTTGGAGACGCGGCCGAACCAGACGAAGGGGAGTTCCGGGGCCAGCCGGGCGACCTCACAGAACATATCCACACCCTTACGCAGCAGGACCAGGCCCACGGCGAAGACCACCGTCCCGGTGAGGTCGTAGCGCCGGCGGGCCAGCAGGCGCTTGCGGTCACTGGGCTGGAAGCGGCGCAGGTCGACACCGTTGCTCACGACCTCGATCGGCCGGTCCACCTCGTAGCGGCGCAGCACCTCCCGCGTGTACGAGGAGGGGGCGATGAGCATGTCCGCCCTGCTGTAGAAATAGCGGAGGAAGCGTCCCAGGTAAGGCGCGAGGGAGTCGCTCATCACGAAGGAGTTGGCGTAGTCCTCCGCCGTGGTGTGGCTGTGGATGACGACGGGCCGCCGCCCCGCGTACTTCTCCACCAGGTAGACGGAGCGCGGGCCGATGGAGTGGACGTGCAGGAGGTCGAACTCCTCGCGGGGGTTGGTGGTGAAGTCCACCCCGGCGGCGTGCAGGGCTTTCATCTGATTCTCGTAGGCGCGCTTAATGCCGCTGCTCCAGGCGCGCTGTTTGCTGCGCTCCAGATACACGCAGATTTTCAATTGGTACCCCTGAATGGCCGTGGCCCCCGCCGCCCCGGCGGAATTACCCCGATGCAGTGAACTTATCCGATGGAGCCGCGACCTCCTGCTATGCCCACATTGGTTCGGTCACCGTCGCCCGCCGATTTCGGAGCACGGACACAAGGGCGCCGGCCGAAGCTCGGCCGGCGCCGTCAGATCCGTGTAGTCGGTGCCGTGTTCAGCGGATGAAGTTCACGCCCAGATAGACGCCGCTCCAGCGAATGTTCGCCCCGTCCGCCGATGAGCCTGTGCCATTCCCGGTGAATCCACCAGAGCGCCAGCCCAGTTCCCAACTGGCCGATCCGCCGCTGAACGCTTGCCCGATGCCGACGGAGTAGATCGACGTCGTCGCGGTTCCGGGCGTTCCCAGGAATGTCCCTGGCGCGCCGATCTCGTACGTGTACCGCTGACCCGGCCCCAAGGTGGCCGACCCGGCGATGTACCAGTTTCCGCTCAAGGGCCGCCGGAAGTCGACGCCTAACACCAACCCGGAGGCGATCTGCCGCGAGTACCCGTACGAGGGGCCGGAGAAGGTCAGCGTGCTGCCTCCCCAGCCGGCGAACGCCGTCCACGCACCTGCCGCCGACATGAACGTGTAGGCGAGGCTAAGGTCCCAGACTGTCCACGTGCCGGAGGAGTCGGAGTAGTCGAATCCGCCGGACGGCATCAAGCTGACCTGGCTGCCTGTATCAAAACTGGCCCTGAACCCCCACGGCCTCCCGGGTGGCGTCCACAGCAGGGTTCCTCCCCACATCGTTGTGGTCCAGGACATGGGGATGTCGGCGAACGTCGACCCAGTCCAGTTGGCGCTCGAGGGGTTGATGCGCAACTGGATCCAGGTAGCCGCCGACGCCGGCACGGCCGCGGTAAGCGCCACCACGACGGCGACGGCCAGGATGACAAGCCGTTTGTACATGCCTCACCTCCCAAGCGATGATCGATATGTGACCATCGGAGGATGCGGTTTTTCTGGTTGCCCGGTCCCCCGCATGATCGAAAAAGGGCTTCGGTGCTCTTTCCGGTAATCCTCCCGTCGGCCAAAAGAAAGAGGCGGCTATGGCGCAGACCGTAAGAGCATTTCGGGCATCTGTCGCGGGGAGATCTCGAGGATTTCGCTACGCTGCACCGCCTCGGCCAGCAACCCCTCGATGGGTAGGTTCCGCTCCTGCGCGTCCACCTCCGCCAGGGTCGGGTGCGTCCGCGGATGCGCGGGAACGAAGAGGGAGCAGCAGTCTTCGTACGGCAGGATCGAGATCTCGTACGTGCCGATCTCGCGGGCGCGCGCGGTGATCTCGGTCTTGTCCATGCCGATCACGGGGCGCAGCACCGGCAGCGCGGTGGCCGCGTCGATGGCGGCGATCGAAGCCAGGGTCTGGCTGGCCACCTGCCCGGCACTCTCGCCGGTGACCAGGCCCAGCGCGTCCTCCCGCTGCGCGATGCGCTCCGCCAGGCGCATCATCATCCGGCGGATCACCGTTACCCGCAGGTCCGCCTCCACCGTCATCTGCACCGCCCGCTGGATGTCGGTGAAGTAGGCGACCCAGAGGCGCAGCGGCCCGGCGTATCCGGCCAGCACGCGGCAGATGTCGACCACCTTCACCTTCGACCGCTCGTTGACGAAGGGGAAGGCGTAGCAGTGCACGGGGATCACCACGAGCCCGCGCCGCGCCGCCATCCACGTCGCCACGGGACTGTCGATGCCGCCGGAGAGGAGGGCGACGACGCGCCCGCCTGAGCCCACCGGCAGGCCGCCGGGACCGGGGAGAATCTCGGTGTAGAGGTACGCCCGGTCCCGGATCTCCGCCGAGACCGTCACGTCCGGCGCGTCCAGGTCCACGCGCAGGCCGAAGCGGTCCTGCAGGTGCCGGCCGACCGCGGTGTTGACCTCGACGGACGAGAGCGGGAAGCGTTTGTCGGCGCGGCGCGTGTCTACCTTGAAGGAAGTGGCACGGTGCCGCTCCAGCGTCCCGGCCAGCAGGGTCGTGGCGGCATCGGTGATCGCGTCCAGCCGGGGAGCGACCCGCACCGCCGGGCTGACGGAGACCACGCCGAAGGTGCGGCGGACGCGCTCGATGATCTGGCGGTCTTCAGCCGTGCCCTCCAGATGGATGAGCACGCGGCCGAAGTGGTAGCGGATCTCCATGGGTCGGCCCGCCTGCGCGGCCAGGTTGCGGGTCAGGGCGTCGAGGAAGAAGGGCCGGTTCCGGCCCTTCAAGCCGATCTCTCCGTAGCGGACGAGCAGGAAGTGCTCCATCATACCAGGACCCGCAGGTCCGCGACCGCGCGGGCGAGCGCGTCCGCAGCGGCCTCGATTTCCTCGAGGGTAGTGGTGCGGGCCAGGCTGATGCGGATGCTGGACAGCGCCTCCTCGCGCGAGAGGCCCATCGCCACCAGCACGTGGCTGGGGCGCGGGTCGCGGGAGTGGCAGGCGGAACCGGTGGAGACGTAGATCCCTTCCATTTCCAGACGGTGTACCAGGGTCTCGCCGCGCACGCCGGCCAGGCAAACGTTGAGGATGTGCGGCCCCGCCCCCTCGGCGGGCGTGTTGATCGCCAGGCCGGCGATGCCGCCGAGCCGCTCCACCAGGCGGGCGCGCAGGTGCTGCAGGTGCGCCACCGCCGCCGGACCCTCCTCACGGAGGCGGGCGGCCGCCTGACCGAAGCCGACGATGCCGGGGACGTTCTCCGTGCCCGGTCGCACGCCGCGCTGCTGATCGCCGCCGTGCAGCAGCGGCTCCAGGCGCACTCCCTCGCGCACGACCAGCGCGCCTGCGCCCTTCGGCCCGTGCACCTTGTGCGCGGAGACCGTCAGCAGGTCGATCTCCGCGGCAGGGATGGGGACGCGACCCAGGGCCTGCACCGCATCCACGTGGAAGAGCGGCAGCCGCGCTCCGCCGCGCGCGTCGCGGACGATGCGGGCGATTTCCGCCACCGGCTGTACGGTGCCGACCTCGTTGTTCACGGCCATCACCGACACGAGCAGCGTGTCCGGCCGCAGCGCCCGCCGCACCTCGTCCGGGTCAATTCGCCCCCCGCGGTCCACGGGCAGAACTGTGAGGGCGAACCCCTCGGCCTCGAGCGTGCGCAGCGCCTCCAGCACCGAGGAGTGCTCCACCGCCGTGCCGATCAGGTGCCGACCCCGATTGCGGTAGGCGCGGGCGGCGCCCTTGATCGCCAGGTTGTTCGCCTCGGTCCCGCCGGAGGTGAAGAGCACCGCGGCCGGCGGGACCCCCAGGAGGGCGGCGACCTGCGCCCGCGCTTCCGCGACGCGGCGCTCCGCCTCCACCCCCTTGCCGTGAATGGAGGACGGGTTGCCGTAGCCCTCGGTCAGGGCGGACGTCATGGCGGCCACGACCGCCGGATCGGGTCGCGTGGTGGCGGCGTTGTCCAGATAGATCTCGCGGACGGTAGACATCAGGGTAATCGTACCGCCGCCCCCGGAGCGCCGCAACACGCGCGGCAATGGGCTCCCGGGCGGGCCCGGTGTAGGATAGGGGCGGCATGCAGTGCGCCACACATCCTGGTGTCGAGACCGAACTCCGCTGCGCCACCTGCGGCAAGCCGATCTGTCCCGACTGCCTGGTGGAGACGCCGGTGGGGATGAAGTGCCGGGAGCACGGGCTGAACCCCACGCCGCCGGTCTATCGGGTTTCGCTGGCCGGGTACGGCGCGGCCGTGCCCGCGGGGCTCGTCCTCAGCGCGGTTGCGGGAGCAGTGGCGTTGCGCTTTCGGTACCTGATCCTGCTCCTCGTCCTGGGGGTGGTGGTCGGGCGCCTGATCGGCGAGGCGATGTCTTTCAGCAGCGGGTGGAAACGCGGGCCCCGGCTGGCGGCCGTCGCGGCGGCGACCGTAGCGGTGGGCACCGTTGTCGGCGGTTCGCTGCTGGTGCGGTTCTGGTACGGCTTTCCTCCGGTCAGCGCGGGGGATCTGCTCCAGGGAATTCTGGCGGTTCCGCTCCTGTGGGTCTTCGGCGCGTTCGCCGCAGTGACCGCGTATTGGCGAATCCGCTAGTGCTGCCCCGCCTCGGAGGCGACTGACCGCTGCGTGGATTCCAATAAGGTCTTTTGACGGTGATTCGCTCTGGAGGTGAATCGGCGATGAAGTATCGCAACTTGAAGTGTCCCTTGGCATCGATGGTGCTGGCTATTGCTCTCTCCGTCGTCGTCCCAGCGGTGCCGGCGCAGGATTTTCTGACGAGCCTCTTCCCGGCCATCCCCGGGGTGTCTCCGGTCTCCGGCGCCGCGGCGAAGTTCATCGAACTGACCACACCGCAGGCCACGGGGCCGCGTGCGATTACGCAAAAGGACATTGCCCGTGGCTTCATGCTTTACGACGGCGGTGGCGGACGCTGGAAGGTGACAAACCGTTACCTGCCGGGAGACCGCAATTTCCTGAGCATGATCTATCGTGCCGCCGCCGCGCCGGACGGAACCCTGCTCGTCGCGGCGGTCAGCATCGTGTCGGCGAGCGAAACAGGACGCCCTCCACGCGCCAATCGCGATTGGTATGCGGACAACGGCCAGGGGATCTGGCGTGTGGCCCCTGACGGCCGCGTCACCGCCTTTTCCGTGAGGGACGTCTTCGTTGAGGTGAAGACAGCGGTCTGTAATGTCAGCGTCGCCGAGGCCGCCTTTCACCTGCCGGACCGATGGGGAGGCATCGCCGTCGCGCCGAGCGGGGATGTCTATGTCAGCGACTACCAATTACACATGATCCTCAGGCTGCGCAGTGACGGCTATGTCGAGCACGTCGCCGGCGGCGGCGAAAAGGCGTGCGAGTACGATCCATGGAAGGACAAGAAGGAGTCCGGCTATCGCGACGGTGCCGGACGGCAGGCCCTCTTCAACGATCCCCGCGGCCTGGCCGTCGATCGCCAGGGCAACCTGCTCGTCGCCGACTGGGGGAACTGCGCGCTGCGCCGGATCGACCCTGCCGGCAATGTCACCACGCTCTACAAGGGCTGCCACGTGGCTCCGGGGGACGCCAAGAACCCTGAGAAGTGGATCAACTATGCCTATGTGCTCATCGACCCGCAGGGTCGCCCGGTCGTGGGCGGCTCAGTGGTCGTGCCGGCCCGGAACATCTACAGCAACATCCACCGCCTGCATCCGGACGGTCGCATGGAGCAACTGCTCTCCGCCACCAAGGGGTACGCGAACAGTGGCAAGCTGCGCGTTGAATTCCTCAGCGGCATGGTGTATCTCCCCAACGGTACGCTGCTCATTGCCGACGACTCCAACAACCTGCTGCGCACGCTGAGCGGATCGCGGCTGTCCGACTGGCTCGGGAAGCAGGGTAGCAAGGGTGACGAGGACATCAACGGGCCCGCCTCGCAGGCCCGCCTGCGGCGTCCGGGATGGTTGTCCGTAGCAGGCAACGGCACACTCTTCGTGGCTCCGGCTAGCCCGCGGAGCAGCCCAGTGCGCAAGGTCGATGGGAAGACACGCGAGGTAAGCACCTGGCTCTACTAGCGTATTCATCCTGAATCCGGCGGCATTTCGTTGGTCTGATGCGAATCTACTCCCATAGAATCAGCGCAAACAGGAATTTTGGCGTTACTCGAGATTTCCATTTTGGATTCCCGCACCCCGTCAGCGCGGCCCCGCGCTCCCAGATCTGCTCCGACCCGATCAGCCGGAAGGTTGGATCTTGGGAGAGACGCTCCGCATCGTTCACGTCCTCATATCCCGGAACTCGACCTTCAACGCCGCGTTGAAAGAGAGCTGAATTCCTACGGTTTCCAGTAGATGGTCAAATCGGAAATCCAGGCTAATATTGAAGGACGGTATCCCGGGCTCGCACCCGGCGGTCTCTCGGCCACTGGGGAGCCGGAGTGGGATATGAGGATGGCCGGCTGGCCATGCGCATAGATGTTCCGTGGGTCATCAGCATTCTGGGCGGCATGCTGATCGGCGGGCTGCTGGTCCTGGCGTTGTCCGGTCTGCCGAAGAGGGCATCTCGTCCGAACCCTCCGCCGGTGACACAAGAGGTGCCGGCTAAGGCCTCGCCTATATCACCAACACCGGGCAGGCCCGCGCCCGCGGGCGCCGCATCCTCTCCAAACCGACAGGCCACCGTCAAGCCGGGTAACGCCAACGTGCGCCGCACGGTGGCGGCCGGTCGCCTGCGAGAAGCGCAGGAAGAGCACCTGACGGTGCTCCTCCAGTCCCCCGGAGACCAGAAGGCGATGGCGGGCCTCATCGCCGTGCAACGGCAGTTGGCGAAGGATGATCCGGTGGCCTTGCGGCGGCAGGCTGCGGCGTTCCAGAATGCCATCGCCCGGGGGGCGGAAACCGAGGAGCACTACACGGCGAATGCCATGATGATCCTCATGGAGGCCAAGCTCCTGGCCGCGCTGGAGATCGAGCGGGAGCGGGGCATCGCCTCCGGTCCGGCCGCGACTTCAGCTCCGATCTCACTCTCCACTGCGGGTCCGGACGCAGCGAGTGTCCAGCCGGCGCCGTCAAACCCGACCCCGCGCCCCGCGCGCACCCGCCGACGTCCGACTCCGCGAGCGCCTCGGGTCGCCGCTACGCCCGCGCCTGTCGTGCGCCAGCCCACCGCGACTCCGGCGACCGTCGCACCGCTACCGGCAACCCCGGTTCCGCAGGCTTCCCTGGACGTGAATGAGGCCTTCTTCATAGTGCTGATCGGCCCGATCTACGATGCGACCCGGGCTTCTGAGATCGCGGCGGAACTGACCCTGGCGGGGTACGCGGCGAAGGTGAGCCGGCCGGCGGGCGGCAGTAGTTACATGATCACGCTGGGCCCTTACCGCCGGTCGGTCGTCGATGCCATTGTGAAGACAATCACGGCCCGATACGGCAGGGCCCTCCCGGTCGCGGTAAGCCCGGTCCCCTAGTACGCCGCCTCTACTGGGGTATCTCCGTTTCCGTGGGCGGGGATCTTTGGCCGGCCGGGTCGATCGCCACGACGCTCACAACGATCCTGGCGCCTTCGGGGAAGACCAGGGGACCGATGGCCACCTGCCACGTGCCGTTGACCCCCGTCACGGTGAGAAATTCGGTGAGTAGCCTCTGGTCGTCTCCCGACTGGGATCGGATGACGTAGGAGATGCGCCCCAGGATCCGGAACCCCGGCCGGGATCGACCCCGCAGGACCGTCCGGGCCACCGCCTCCTCGCCCAGCACAATCGCCCTGCCCGGTGAGAGGACCGCAGGCGCGGGCGGCGGGCCGCCGATGATGGTCACGCCGACTGCCGCCGCAGCCGTACTTCGGCGACCATCCCTTTCCAGGGTCACCAGAAGGGGAGCCTCGAATAGGGATAGCCCCGACGCGACCGTAAGCGTGCCGAAGTAGACTCCGGGTGTACGCGATTCGCGCATGACCACGAAGCCGGCAAGACCCTGGATCGCGAACGACGCCTTGCCCCCGGGCGCTCCGGTCAGCACGACCGTGAGGATATCTCCCGGGGTGAGCGCCGTGGCCGGGTTGATCGTCACCGACCTGATCAAATCGGTGCTGGGAGCGATCGTAAAGGACCATTCCGTCTGTTCGATGTTGCCCGCCCGGTCGGTAGCGGTCAGTTGCACACGAACCGGTCCGGGAGCAAACGGCACCTCCGGGTTGTAGGCCGCGGAACTCTCCGAGATGGAGGCCCGGGTGGTGACGTTTTGTCCGTTGACGACCAACCGGACCGCGCCGGGGTTGACCGTCGAGACGGCGTCAAAGAAATTCACGAAGATGTTCGGCCGGACATTCGTCAAAGTCGCGCCGGGCTTTGGCTGACGGGACGTGATGACCGGCCCGCGGGTGTCGATCGTGATCGGGCGGTTGCCGGCTGCCAGGACTTCCTGGCCGCCTACCGTCAGCGTGGCAAGCAGCGCCGCGTTGCGGGCGACATCGCCGGGGCGCACGATGTAGGTGCCGGTGTAGAGGGCGGGTTGCGCCTGATAGACGCCGGTGCGGATTTCCCGCATGCCTACGTTCGCGACGACTCCAAAGATGTGAAAGGTGGCCGATCCGCCGAGGCTGCCTCTGAGCGTGACGACGACTCGGTCGCCCGCGCGAAGCGGTCTTCGGGCATCGTGGGTGAGAAGTTCAATGCGCACTCCGCCCGTGGGCGGAAGAGGAGCCGGCGCCGCCATGATCGGGCCATGGCCAAAGGCGAGCCAAAGGCCGAGCAGACACACGCCAACGCGAGTCAGCATCGACCTGCCCTCAAGCGAGCCGCCGCAGCGGCCAGGGTCTCAAGAACCACACTGTTGATCTTGCGTTTGGGCCGA